>Ga0209010_1000001_pt1 | contig 318654 bp, 270 predicted proteins | sample BlaSpr_A8_OM1_O3_FD_187985 | JGI IMG/M metagenome (GOLD analysis project Ga0209010, IMG submission 187985) | Forest soil microbial communities from Thunder Bay, Ontario, Canada - Black Spruce, Ontario site 2_A8_OM1_O3 (SPAdes) (version 2) | ecosystem: Environmental > Terrestrial > Soil >...
TTGGCGGGAGACAACGCCGGGCTGCTGCTGCGCGGCATTGGCAAGGACGATGTCGAGCGCGGCATGGTGCTGGCGAAGGGCGGATCGATCACGCCACACACCAAGTTCAAAGCGGAAGTGTACATTCTGACCAAAGAGGAAGGCGGACGGCACACCCCATTCTTCAAGGGCTATCGTCCGCAGTTTTATCTCAGAACGACGGACGTGACGGGCGTAGCGGAGTTGCCGGCAGCGACGGAGATGGTGATGCCGGGCGACAACGTCAGCCTGGTGATTGAGTTGATCACGCCGGTGGCGATGGAAAAGGGTCTGCGCTTCGCGATCCGCGAAGGCGGCCACACGGTAGGCGCAGGAACCATCAGCGAGATTGTGCAGTAAGTGCGAAGTGTATAGATCCTTCGGCGACAAAGAACGTCGCCTTCAGGATGACAGGGTTGTTGAGCCAGAAGCTAGGAGCGGTTTTTTATGCCCCGAGAAATCATTACGATGCAGTGCGGTGATTGCAAAGAGCGGAACTATTCGACCACTAAGAATCGGAAGACGACTCCGGACCGGCTGGAGATGAAGAAGTTCTGCAAGAGTTGCCGGAAGCATACGCCGCATAAAGAAGTGAAGTAATTGAGTCAATGAATGATTGATTCAATGACTCAATAATTCAGGGGCGTAAGCTCAACGGTTAAACTGTCGGTCTCCAAAACCGAACTTGGGGGTTCGAATCCCTCCGCCCCTGCCAGAGATCGAAGGCGAGACCGGAAGTTGGAGTCAAGTGATGGGAGCCGAGACAAAGAGAATGGCAAAATCAATCGCAGCCGCCGCAGATGAAAACAGCTTAGCAGGCCGGCTGAAGTCTTGGCCCGAGCGCGTCAAGACTTTCTATAACGACGTGCGCTCCGAAATGAAGAAGGTCACCACGCCTTCGTTTAAGGATGTGCAGGCTACGACTGCGGTGGTTATTGTCACGGTTTTCCTGTTCGGGATCTACTTCTGGATCGTGGACAACACCATCGGCAGCGGCATCAATTACCTGTTTAAGTATTTGACTCATCGTTGATGCCAAGGAAGGAAGCTGGAATCTTACAGCACGCTATGCAGGAAGAAGAGAAGGACGCGACCGTGCAAGCTGGTGCAGAAACAATTGCTGATGGCGCGAATGTGGCGGCGGAGCCTCCTCGCAATCCCAACATGAAGTGGTACATTATCCACTCTTATTCGGGATTCGAGCGCAAGGTGAAGGAGTCGCTGGAGTCGCGCATTCAGGCATTCGGGCTGCAGGAGCGGATCGGCAAGGTGCTGATTCCGACCGAATCGGTCACCGAGGTGCGTGGCGGCAAGAAGTACACCAGTGAACGCATGTTCTATCCCGGCTACGTGCTGGTCGAAATGGATATGGACGATCACGTGTGGCATGTGGTGAAGTCGACGCCGCGCGTGACTGGGTTTGTCGGCACGGGCCAGCAGCCCACGCCGCTTTCGGAAGAAGAAGTTCAACACATTGTGTATCGCGTGGGTGAATCGAGAGACAAACCCAAGCTCAAAGTTAAGTTCGAGAAAAATGAATCAGTGCGCATCACCGAGGGTCCATTCGCCAGCTTCACTGGCATTGTGGACGAGGTAAACGAAGACCGCGAGACGTTGAAGGTGATGGTTACGATCTTTGGGCGGTCCACGCCAGTGGAGTTGGAATTCAATCAAGTCGAGAAAGTGGCGTAGGTAATGTGGTCGCGGGCGACTCGCCCGTGCGCCCCGCAAGTTCAGGAACAGGGACGGATTAAATGGCGAAGAAAGCAACTGGTTCGGTAAAGCTTCAAATTGCGGCGGGCAAGGCTACGCCGGCGCCTCCAGTGGGTCCGGCTCTCGGCCAGGCGCAGATCAACATCATGGAGTTCTGCAAGCAGTTCAATGCGCGTACTGGCGCGAAGGAACTGGAAGGACTCATCATCCCGGTGGTGGTGACGGTATATAGCGACCGCACCTTCACCTTTATTACCAAGACGCCGCCGGCTTCGATTCTGCTCAAGCGGGCTGCGGGGATTGCCAAGGGGTCGGGGACTCCGAACAAAGACAAGGTGGGCAAGGTCACGGCCCGGCAGGTGGAAGATATTGCGAAGCAGAAGATGCCGGACTTGAATGCTGCGTCGGTCGAGACTGCAATCAAGAGCATTCGCGGAACGGCGCGATCGATGGGCATAGAAGTGGTTGGTTAGATTCTGTAGAGACGTAGCTTGCTACGTCTCGAGTCAACAACACTACGGCTCGCCAGAACAATGACGAGCGGTGGGAGACAAGGGAACGATCATGAAGAAGTCAGGGAAGAACATCACCAAGGCGCGGGCGGCAGTCGAGAACCGTCCCTACCCGATGCAGGAAGCGGTTACGCTCTTGCAAAAAGTGAAATATGCGAAGTTTGACGAGACGGTCGAAATCACGATGCGTCTCGGAGTCGATCCCAAACACGCCGACCAGATGGTGCGCGGCACAGTCGTTTTGCCGCACGGCTTGGGAAAATCGAAGCGCGTGTTGGTCATCGCCAGCGGCGACAAGATCAAGGAAGCCGAAGCAGCGGGCGCGGATTTCGTGGGCGGCGAGGAGATGGTCGAGAAGATTAACAAAGAGAATTGGACCGACTTCGACGCGTTGATCGCGACTCCGGATGTCATGAAATCGGTTGGCCGGTTGGGTAAAGTTCTTGGTCCGAAGGGTCTGATGCCGAATCCGAAGACTGGCACTGTCACCTTCGATGTCGGTAAAGCGGTGCAGGAAGTCAAGGCGGGCAAAGTTGAATTCCGCACTGACAAGACGGCGCTGGTTCACGTTCCAGTGGGCAAGATTTCGTTTTCTCCCGATAAGCTGGTCGACAACGCCACGACTGTGATTACGAGCGTCGTGAAGGCCAAACCGACCGTCGCCAAGGGGAAGTATGTGAAGGGCTGCTATCTCAGCTCCAGTATGGGCCCGGGAATTTCGATTGACACCAGTGCGGTAGAGGCTGCGGCGAAAGCATAACTGCCGACCTTTGATGAGGGATTAATAACATGGCTGTTTCCAGAGCAAAGAAAACCGAGCAAGTTGAGAAGCTGGGCAAGGAGTTGCAGAACGTCTCCAGCTTGATCGTCACCACGTACAGCAAGCTTACCGTGGCCCAGGACTATGAGCTGCGCAAGACGCTGCGAAGTTCCGGCGCGAAGTATCTGGTGGTGAAGAATACCTTGGCGGAACGCGCGGCCAAGGGCACCAAGGTCGAAGAGGCTCTCAAGAATCTCACGGGTGTGACCTCGATCGCATACACCTCGGGCGATCCGGTCGCGTTGGCCAAGGCGCTTTCCAAGTACGCCAAGGATAATCCGGAGTTCACTTTCAAGTCCGGCATAGTCGAAGGCCGAGTGATCTCGATCAATCAGATCCAGGCGCTGGCCACAATGCCGTCGAAGGAAGAGATTTATTCCAAGCTCCTGTTCCTGATGAATGCACCGGCGCAACGTCTGGTGACGGTGATGAATGCCGTCGGACGCGACATCGCGGTCGTGATCAATCAAGGCGTGGAGAAGGGCAAGTTCAAAGCCGACGCCCCTGCGGGAGCGTAGGCGCTACAAGGTTTCGGGGCGGCGAGAGCCGTCCGAAAGGATTTAGTTATCGGTAGTCGAGGGTTGCGCGGTTTTGGTTCCGCGGCGTTGTCTGGCGTGGCGGATGAGAAGCTTGGTCGCACTGGAAACTTTGACTGCTGATAGCGAAATCGACACCGTAGAGACATAGCAAGCTATGTCTCGCTATAAAAATTGGGAGAAATAACATGGCGGATCTAGCGCAGTTAGAAGAACAAATCGTAGGCCTGTCGTTGCTTGATGCAGCGGCTCTGGTGAAGCGGCTTGAAGAGAAACTCGGCGTCTCGGCGGCGGCCGCGGCTCCGGTGATGGTGGCCGGCAGTGGCGGGGCGGCGGCAGGCGCGGCTCCGGCGGAAGAGAAGACCGAGTTTAGCGTCGTCCTGAAGGAAGTAGGCGCCAATAAGATCAATGTAATCAAGGCGGTCCGCGAAGTCACCAGCCTCGGCTTGAAAGAAGCCAAAGACTTGGTCGACGGTGCCCCGAAAGAGATTAAAGGGGGCGTTTCCAAGGAAGAGGCGGAAACCATCCGGAAGAAGTTCACCGACGCAGGAGCGACGGTCGAAGTTAAGTAAGGATTGATTGATGGAGGACGGGCGTCATCGCCCGTCCCGCCGGGCGGGGACGCCCGGCCTCCATTGATTCGTCTTATTTCCCTCTGGTGAAGCTTTTGGGGCGGTGGTATCATCTATATCAATAACGCCGCTTCCTGCTTCATAGAGTGACTGCGACCATCCGATGTAACGAGCCCAGGAAGCGGGGGCGTGGTCGCTGGCACGAGTTGGCAGACTGTTCCGCGGGCAGGGCGGAACGGGAACAGGCCTTTAGATACTGGCGCGGAAACGACACATTTCAACAGAGGCCAAGCGCTGCTATCGGCGCCTACGGGGAGTCATGTCCCTGCAGGCGCGTACCTGTCTTTGCCATATTACCGGTTCTTACCAGTAGATTACCGCGGCGCGGTTGAACGCGCCTCACATTCCGCGGTTTTGTCGCAGCCAAGTTGCTGCGCATGAAAGTTTGGAGTATCCGAATGTCAAAGAGCAATGGATTCCGCACACGTTTCGATTTTTCCAAGATTCCAGCAACCATCCAGATTCCGAACCTGATCGAAGTGCAGAAGCGCTCCTACGATCGCTTTCTGCAAATGGATCGTTTGCCCAGTGAGCGTGACGACGGCGGCTTGCAGGCGGTTTTCCAGTCGGTGTTTCCGATCACGGACTTCCGCAACGTCTCGCAACTCGAGTTTGTCGACTACGCCATCGGCAACTGGGAGTGCAAGTGCGGCCATTTGAAGGGGCTGCATCACCTGCGCTCCACTTGTAAGAACTGCGGCAACACCATCGTTACCGATCCATTTCATCCCGGCGACGTGCTTTGCGGCAAGTGCGGCACGTATAACGCCAACACGCCCGACTTCTGCAACAAGTGCGGCGACCCGGTCGGACTGCAATTGAAGTACGACGTGAGCGAGTGCGAAGAGCGTGGCATGACCTACTCTGCACCGCTCAAGGTCACAATGCGTCTTACGATTTTCGATAAAGACGCGGAGACCGGCAATCGCTCCATTCGCGACATCAAGGAACAGGAAGTGTTCTTCGGCGACGTTCCGCTGATGACGCAGAACGGCACGTTCATTATTAATGGCACGGAACGTGTCATCGTCAGCCAGTTGCATCGTTCGCCGGGCGTGTTCTTCGAGACCGCGAACAATCGCACTTACTTCCTCGGCAAGATTATTCCTTACCGCGGATCGTGGGTCGAGTTCGAATACGACCAGAAGAACGTGCTCTACGTCCGTATCGATCGCAAGCGCAAATTCCTGGGCACGATTTTCCTGCGCGCCCTTGGACTGCGTTCTGGCGAAGACATTCTGCGAACGTTCTATACAGTCGATCGATTGGTGGTCCGCGATAAGAAGCTCTTCTGGACGCTCGATCCCAACAGTGAAAAGCCCACTAACCTGCTCGGCATGAAGCTGGCGCACAGCATCAAGAACAAGGCCGGCGACGAGATCGCTCACTCTGGACGTAAACTGAATGCCGCGACCCTGAAGGAAATTCAGAAGGCAAAGATCAGCGAGATCGAAGTCGACATCTCTGACCTCGAAGGCGCATGGGTTGCCGCTGATGTGGTCGACACAACGACTGGCGAAGTGCTGCTCGAGGCCAATTCGGAGCTCACCGCCGACAAACTGTCCAAGATTTTCGATTCCGGCGTGGTCGAGCTCAGTCTCTTCTTCCCGGAGCGCGACGATGTAGGAACAGTAATCAGTCAGACCCTGAAGCGCGACTCGGTAAAGACGCCGCAAGAAGCGCTGATCGAAATCTATCGCAAGCTACGTCCCGGCGATCCGCCGACGCTCGACACGGCGACGGCATTGTTTCACGGAATGTTCTTTGATCCCCGCAAGTACGATTTCTCGCGTGTGGGCCGTCTCAAGTTCAACATCAAGCTGTTCGAGAATCAAGACGCCACGAAGCTGGAGAACCGCACCCTCGAGCCGCAGGATTTCTACGGTACGATCGGGTACCTGCTCAAGCTGCGCAAGAACATTGGTTCGGTGGATGACATCGATCACCTCGGCAACCGCCGCGTGCGCGCGGTCGGTGAGTTGATGGAAAACCAGTTCCGCATCGGCTTGGTCCGCATGGAACGCGCCATCAAGGAAAAGATGAGCGTGTACCAGGAAATGTCGACGGCGATGCCGCACGACTTGGTCAATGCCAAGCCGGTAATGGCGGCTATCCGCGAGTTCTTCGGATCCTCGCAGCTTTCGCAGTTCATGGATCAGACCAACCCGCTTTCGGAAATCACCCACAAGCGGCGTCTGTCGGCCCTTGGGCCGGGCGGTCTGTCGCGCGAACGCGCCGGATTCGAAGTCCGCGACGTTCACCCTACGCACTACGGACGCATCTGCCCGATTGAGACCCCGGAAGGTCCGAACATCGGATTGATCTCATCGTTGAGCTGCTACGCCCGCATTAACGATTACGGTTTCATCGAGTCGCCCTATCGCCGCGTAAAAGGCGGCCGCGTGATCGACTACATCAGCATCGTGAATGCGGGCGACAGCGATCTCAAGGTCGGCGATCACGTGGAGAAGCACGAGATCGAGAAAGTAAATGCTGAGATAAAGGATCGCCGCAAAAAGCCGGCCGAGATCGAACCGTTCTCCTTCTACCTTTCAGCGTGGGAAGAAGACCGGCACGTGATCGCGCAGGCCAACGTCGAATTAGACGAAAAGGGTCGCATCGTCGGCGATCTGGTCAACGCCCGCAAGGCCGGCAACTTCGTCTTGGTCAGCCGCGATGAAGTTGACTACATCGACGTCAGCCCGAAGCAGTTGGTGTCGGTCGCTGCGTCGCTGGTTCCGTTCCTCGAACACGACGACGCCAACCGCGCGCTGATGGGCGCGAACATGCAACGTCAGTCTGTGCCTCTGCTCCGCGCCGAAGCTCCGATCGTTGGCACGGGAATGGAAGGAGTCACGGCACGCGATTCCGGCGCGGTCATCCTGGCCAAGCGAAACGGCATTATTGACTCGGTCGACTCGGAGCGCATCATCGTGCGCGTCGAGGGCGAGCACCATCCCGGACAGCTCTCGCGTGAAGTTGGCAGCGACATTTACCAGCTCATGAAGTTCAAGCGCTCCAACCAAAACACGTGCATCAACCAAAAGCCAATCGTCATAAAGGGTCAGCGAGTAACCAAAGGCCAGGTGATCGCGGACGGTCCTTGCACCGACCATGGCGAGTTGGCGCTTGGCCGCAACGTGCTGGTCGCGTTCATGGCGTGGCGCGGATACAACTTCGAAGACGCAATCCTGGTCTCCGAAAAGCTAGTCAAAGAGGACTACTACACTTCGGTTCATATCGAAGAATACGAACTCGAATCCCGCGATACGAAGCTGGGACCGGAAGAAGTCACGCGTGACATTCCCAACGTCAGCGAGTCCATGCTGCGCAATCTGGACGAAGCCGGCGTGATCCGCATTGGCGCCAGTATCAAGCAAGGCGACATTCTCGTGGGCAAGGTAACGCCGAAGGGTGAAACTCAGCTCACGCCGGAAGAGAAGCTGCTGCGCGCTATCTTCGGAGAAAAGGCCGGAGATGTTCGCGATGCTTCGCTGTACTGTCCGCCCGGCATCGAAGGCGTAATCGTCGATGTGAAAATCTTCTCCCGCAAGGGTCAAGAAAAGGACGAGCGCGCGAAAGCCATCGAGGCAGCGCAGATTGGCAAACTCGAACGGAACCTTTCGGACGAAATCCGAATTCTGACCGACGAGCGCCTGAAGCGGTTGGACAATATCCTAGGCGGCAAAGTGGTGCAGGCCGACCTTCACGACGAGCGCACCAACAAGCGCTTGCTGACTAAGGACACGGTTCTCGATCGCGACACCATCGAGCGCATTTCCACCCGCAATCTGAAGCGCATCAAGTACGCGGACAAAGATCCGCGGGTTAACGAGCAAATCGACGAGATCGAAGAAATGACTTCGCGTCAGATCGATGTGCTCAAGAAAATCGTCAACGAGAGAAAAGACAAGCTGACCAAGGGCGACGAACTGCCGCCGGGCGTGATCAAGCTGGTCAAAGTCTACATCGCGATGAAGCGCAAGCTGAGCGTCGGAGACAAGATGGCCGGTCGTCACGGCAACAAGGGTGTAATTGCCCGCATCCTTCCGGAAGAAGACATGCCGTACCTCGACAACGGCACGCCGGTCGAGATCGTGCTCAATCCGCTGGGCGTTCCTTCCCGTATGAACGTGGGACAGATTCTTGAGACCCACCTCGGATGGGCGGGGCACGAACTGGGCACGAAGATTTCGCAGATGCTGGCCGAGAACACTCGCGAGGACGCAATTCGGCGCGAGCTCAAAGCCCTGTTCAAAGATACGGTTTTGGCCGACACCATCACCGACCTCAGCGATGAGGAATTGATGGCGATCGCGCCGACCCTGACTCGCGGCGTCTTCACCGGTTCACCGGTGTTTGACGGATCCAAAGAGAGCGAGATCAAGGCATTGCTGAAACAGGCAGGTCTGCCGGAGTCCGGCAAAACCTACTTGTACGACGGCATGACCGGAGACAAATTCGAGCAGCCGATTACCGTCGGATACATTTACATGCTCAAACTCTCGCATCTGGTTGACGACAAGATCCACGCGCGTTCGATCGGTCCGTACTCGCTGATTACCCAGCAACCGCTGGGAGGCAAAGCGCAGTTCGGCGGCCAGCGCTTCGGAGAAATGGAAGTTTGGGCGCTGGAAGCATATGGAGCGGCGTTCATCTTGCAGGAGCTGCTGACGGCGAAATCCGACGACGTGTATGGCCGCACCAAGATTTACGAGGCCATCGTCAAAGGTGAAGCTGCGATGGAGCCAGGCGTGCCCGAGTCGTTCAACGTCTTGATTCGCGAATTGCAGTCGCTGTGCCTCGATGTGGAACTCATCAAGGCAACGGAAAAAAAGCCGGTAGCTTTGGCGGCGGCTGATTAGCTTTCACTGTAGAGACGTAGCTAGCTGCGTCTCTACAGCTCAAGATTTCAAAGATTGTGAAAACGAGACCCGTTGTTGAGCTCTCGAGCAAGCGGGTACAAAAAGTTGTTTTCGAGAGCCGCTCGCGGTGGCGTACCTCCGCAGGAAGCCGAGGATTACCTTGTTTCGTTCGAGCCCCTTTGACCTGGCAAACCCTATCGCCGATTTCGATGCTATCCGCATCAGCCTCGCTTCTCCGGAAAAAATCCGGAGCTGGTCGCACGGCGAAGTCACTAAACCGGAGACTATCAACTATCGCACCTTCAAGCCGGAGCGCGACGGCCTGTTCTGCGCGCGCATCTTCGGCCCGGTAACCGATTGGGAGTGTCTCTGCGGCAAGTACAAGCGGATGAAGCACCGCGGCGTCATTTGCGACAAGTGCGGTGTCGAAGTCACGCTCTCGAAAGTTCGCCGCGAGCGCCTGGGACACATCGAACTGGCATCGCCCTGCTCGCACGTGTGGTTCTTCAAGGGACTGCCCAGCCGCATCGGCCATCTCCTTGATATCTCCTTGCGTGATCTCGAGTCCGTGCTCTATTTCGAAGCTTACGTGGTGGTCGAGCCGGGTGAAGCTCCGGTCAAAGACCACGAAGTCATCAAGGACGAAACCAAGTACCGCGAACTGGATCAGCAGTTCCGGCCCACCGGCTTCAAAGCGATGATGGGCGCGGAAGCGATCAAGGAACTTCTCAAGCGCGTGGATATTGAAGGACTCTCCACCGAGCTCCGCGAGAAGATGAAGCATGAGAACTCGCTGCAGAAGCGGCTCAAGTATGCCAAGCGCCTGAAAGTTGTCGAGGCGTTCCGCAAGAGCGGCAACAAACCGTTCTGGATGATTCTGGACGTAATCCCGGTCATTCCGCCCGAGCTTCGTCCGCTGGTTCCTCTAGACGGCGGCCGGTTTGCCACTTCCGACCTTAACGATCTGTATCGCCGCGTCATCAACCGCAACAACCGGTTGAAGAAGCTGATGGACCTGCACGCACCCGAAGTAATCGTTCGCAATGAAAAGCGCATGTTGCAGGAAGCCGTCGACGCGTTGTTCGACAACGGACGCCGTGGACGCGTTCTGCGCGGCGCCAACAATCGCCCACTGAAGTCACTCTCCGACACGTTGAAAGGCAAGCAGGGCCGTTTCCGGCAGAACCTACTGGGCAAGCGTGTCGACTACTCGGGCCGCTCCGTGATTGTCGTGGGGCCAGAGCTCAAGCTGCACCAGTGCGGTCTGCCCAAGAAGATGGCGCTCGAACTCTTTAAGCCTTTCATCTACCACCGGCTTGAGCAAACCGGACACTGCACCACCATCAAGCAAGCCAAGGAAATGGTGGAGCAGCAGGAACCGATTGTCTGGGACATTCTCGAAGAAGTCATTAAAGACCATCCCGTGCTTCTGAACCGCGCCCCAACTCTTCACCGTCTCGGCATTCAAGCGTTCGAGCCGGTGCTGGTCGAAGGCAAGGCCATCAAGATTCACCCGCTGGTCTGCACCGCATTCAACGCCGACTTCGACGGCGACCAGATGGCGGTACACATTCCGCTGTCTCCGGAAGCCCAGGTCGAAGCCAGTGTGTTGATGCTGTCTTCGCACAACATTCTCTCGCCTGCATCGGGCCATCCCATCACGGTTCCTACGCAGGATATGGTGCTGGGCCTTTATTACCTGACCAAAGCCAAGCCCGGCGCTAAAGGTGAGGGCCGCGCTTTCGCCAACATCGAAGAAGTATTGATGGCGCTGGAATCCGGCGAAGTCGAAACCCTGACTCCGATTCGTCTGCGTTATACCGGTGAAGTAATCGATCTGACCGCGAGCTACGACGATCAGGAAATCACTCACACCGAACCGGTGCAGTACGAACGCAGCTTCCTGAACACGACCGTGGGACGCGCCATTCTGAACGATCACCTTCCACCCGGCATGCCGTTCATCAATGGTTTGCTGAAGAAGAAGGGCATCGGCCAATTGGTGAGCTACGGCTATCTGCGCTTCGGCCTCGAAGTAACAGTAAAGATGCTCGACGAGGTCAAAGATCTGGGATTCCGCTTCGCAACCCGCGCTGGCTTGTCCATCGGCATCGACGACATGGTCATCCCGGACAATAAAAAGAGCCTGGTGAAAGATGGCGAAAAGCAGGCCGTGCAAGTCCAACAGCAATATCTCGACGGCGCGATCACCAACGGCGAACGTTACAACAAGGTCATTGAAATCTGGTCGGGCATCACCGAGAAAGTCGCGGACGAAATGTTTGGTCAGATGCAGCAGCGCGACAAAGAAGGTTTCATCAACCCGATTTACGTCATGGCCGACTCCGGCGCACGCGGATCGAAACAACAGATCCGCCAGCTCTCCGGCATGCGTGGATTGATGGCGAAACCGTCCGGCGAAATCATCGAGTCTCCGATCACGGCCAACTTCCGCGAAGGATTGACGGTGCTCGAATATTTCATCTCGACGCACGGCGCGCGTAAGGGTCTGGCTGACACGGCTCTTAAGACGGCCGACTCCGGCTACCTGACTCGTCGTCTCGTCGATGTGGCGCAAGACGTCATCATCAGCGAATACGATTGCGGAACCGTCGACGGCATCTACGTCGCCGGTATCGTCGAAGCTGGCGAAGTTATCGAACCGTTGCGCGACCGCATTGTGGGCCGCGTCTCGCTCGAAAAACTCAAAGACTACGACGGCAACGTGGTGGTCGACATCAACCAGGAGATCACGGAAGAACTCGCTGGCACGGTTCAAGCCGCCGGCATCGAGCGGGTGAAAATCCGTTCCGTGCTCACTTGCGAATCCAAGCGTGGTGTCTGTGTGATGTGCTACGGCCGCAACCTGGCTTCGGGCCGCCTCGTCGAACTTGGCGAAGCTACCGGAGTCATCGCTGCCCAGTCTATCGGCGAGCCCGGAACTCAGCTCACGATGCGTACCTTCCACATCGGAGGTACGGCGTCGCGGGTGTCAGAGCAATCGCGTTTAGAAGCCAAGACGACTGGAACGGTCCGCTTCGTGGGCCTGCAAACGGTTAAAGCCAAGTCCGGCGATCTGGTCGTGATGAATCGCCAGGGCTCAATCGCAGTAGTTGACGAAAAGGGCCGCGAGCGCGAGCGTTACGCGGTTGTTTACGGCGCCAAGGTCAAGGTCAACGAAGGCGATCAGGTCCAACTCGGCAAAGTCATGGTCGAGTGGGATCCGTACACCTTCTCGGTTCTGACCGAAATCGGCGGCACCATCCAGTTCAAGGACCTGCAAGAGGGTGTCACACTTCACGAAGAAGTGGACGAGGTCACCGGACTATCGCGTCACGTTGTGGCCGATTCGCCCGACGAGAAGCGCCAGCCCGCAATCGTGATCAAGGGCAAAACCAGCAAGCGTTACCTCATGCCTTCCCGCGCCCACCTTATGGTGCAGGACGGCGACACCGCTTTCCCTGGCGACGTGCTGGCCAAGATCCCGCGCGAGACTACCAAAACCAAAGACATCACCGGTGGTCTGCCACGCGTGGTCGAGTTGTTCGAAGCCCGCAAGCCGCATGAGACCGCGGTCATCAGCGAAATCGATGGCACGGTTAAGTTCGGTGAGGTTTCGAAGGGCCAGCGCAAGATGTACGTGATCGCCGACAACGGCACCGAAAAGGAATACTCGGTTCCGCGCGGCGTTCACATCAACGTGCAGGAAGGCGAGCGCGTCAAGGCGGGCGAACCGCTCATGGACGGCCCGCTCAACCCGCATGACATCCTGGCCGTGCTCGGCGAAAAGGAACTGCAGTCGTACCTGGTGAACGAAATCCAGGAAGTGTACCGGCTGCAGGGCGTGAACATCAGCGACAAGCACATCGAAGTCATCGTTCGCCAGATGATGCGTTGGCGCAAGGTGGAAGACGTCGGCGATACCCAGTTCCTGCTGGAACAGCAAGTCGACAAATTCCGCTTCGCGGAAGAGAACGAGCGCGTGATTTCACAGGGTGGACGTCCGGCCACTGGCCGGCCGCTGCTCTTGGGCATCACCAAAGCTTCGCTCTCGACCGACTCGTTTATCTCCGCGGCTTCATTCCAGGAGACCACCCGAGTGCTCACTGAGGCATCTATCCAAGGCGCCGTAGATCATCTGCGCGGCTTGAAGGAGAACGTCATCGTCGGACGCCTTATTCCTGCGGGCACCGGCATGGAGTATTACCGCAACGTTCGCCTCTCGCCAGAAATGGAAGAAGCGGCCGCGAAGGTGCAGGAAGAAGTCTCGCAAGCGTACGAGGAAGCCGAGCGGGCGCTCGAGCTGATGCGGCATGAAGGCGAGACCGAGGAACTGACGGCAGAGTAACGGCAAAACCAGATGGGGCGGTGTTTATTCAAGCCGCCCCTTCTTTTTTGCTCTTTAACGCTTATGGCCGCTAGTCCACAACAATTGCAAGATCGGGAACGGGACGTCACTTCCCAGTTGCACACCATGCCCAGCCGCAATACTCTGGGACCGGTGGTACTGCGCTTTTTACGCTTGCTGCGGCTTGCCTTCTGGCGCGCGTTTCAACATGACGCGTTCGCCATCGCGAAAGCTTCTGCCTACTCCTCGATTCTTACGTTCTTCCCCGCTCTGCTGGTGGTCGGATCGGTGCTGGCCAACTCCCGCAAAACCGCTGCCTACCTGCGCGAGATTACCTATGCCCTGGACAGAATCCTTCCCGCCGGCAGCGGCACGGCTCTGTCTTATCTGAAGGGCAGCTCTCCGCGCTCGGTGGGGCTGCTGATCAGCGCTTCGCTGATCACCCTATGGACGGCCTCGGGAGTCATGATTTCCTGGATGGAAGGTTTTCGCCGTTGCTACGAGCTCCCGAAAATCTGGGGTCTCGTGAAAGAGCGGATGATCGCCTTTGCCCTGGTCATTCTCGCTGGAGCCCCTCTCACCTTTGCGACCATCCTGGTGGCTTCCGGGAGCCGCATCGAACGAAACGTCCTCTTCCACCTGAATCAGGAATTTGGACTTTACGTCCTGCTGATGTGGACCGCCTTCCGCTGGCTCATCGCCACGCTCACCAGCATCGCTGTGATCGCGCTCATCTACCACAACGCCGTGCCGCGTACTCAACCGTGGCACAGTGTTTTACCGGGGGCCACGTTGGCCACGGTGCTGTGGTTCCTTTCGACTGCATTATTTGGATGGTATTTGCAGGACTACGCGGATTACAGCATCATCTACGGCTCGCTGGGTGTAGCCATCGCCCTCCTAATCTGGATGTACCTGATCTCTCTTGTCGTCCTGGTAGGAGCGGAGTTCAACGCCATGCTCTTTCCTCGGGCCTTCCTCGGCAAAGAACTAAAAGCCATGCCCGCCCCGCAAACCGCGACGAAATAAGCGGCCCGGTGCCCTCAAAAATTCCCGCTGTCATCCTGAGGAAGCGCAGACCCACAAAGCATGCCGGCTGAATTCGGAGGTATCATGATGCGGAGACCACGCGGGGATCCCGGGGACTTTTGAACGGAACAGTTAGGTAAGCAAGGCCGCCACCGGAGGTGAGCGTCAGATGCGCATACTAGGCATGGTGTTGATCTCGGTGCTTTACTCCGTGATCGCCTTCTTCGCAGTAATCCTCCTGGCTGCAGTTCAGCTTCGGTCCTCTGGAGGATCGGCTTTCGACACATGGAGGCTGAACTACGACGCGAACCAGCTGCTTGCCGACGACCAAAAGAAAGCCTTGGGCGCGGCGCAGGACAGAGTCAGGCAAAACAGAGACAGTCTCTTCTGGGTGAAGAGTTGTTCCAGGCTCTTTGACCAGAACGGAATTCCGCAAGCCACACTCATCGACAGCGAAACGGCAGACGAAGTCAAGAAGGCTAAGCAAGACCAGACTCCGGTTGAAAAGCTTGTCGGGGATGTCAGATGTCTGGTCCGAGGCTTTACATTGCTGCAATACGACAAAGATTACTATGTAATGCTGGACAACGATTACTCTTTCGAGGTCGAGGAACTCAAGAAATCAGTGGCCTTGAATAGCGAGCAATACGCCGAACTGGTCAAGGGGCATCAGGATTTCATCGCGTTCAGAAGTATGGCTTCAGTGTGGTACCAGAAGCCATTCTTCGACAGCCTGTATGACCTGTTGGTGTTGCTCTTGGTGATGACGATGGGCGCGATTGGAGGGGTGGTGAGAATGCTTCGAGACTATGGCTCTTCCCTTCAGCCCAACCCTAGCACCAAAGACTACGTTTTCATTCCGCTGATAGGAACCGTAGTCGCGATCGGCGGGTATGTTCTCGCCAAGACCGGCCTGTTGCTACTCTCGTCGACAAAGGACGAGACCTCACTGAGCCCATACATGATAAGTCTTGTTGGGATCATCTCGGGGCTCCTCGCGAAAGAGGTGATTGAGACTATCTCCACGAGCGGACGCAGCATTTTGCAGCGTAGTGCTGGCGGCGCACCCCAAGGCGGCGGCCGAATAGAGGACGCTCCGGTGGCCGACCCGAAGGCAGGCACCGGGCAGGGCGGAGCTGCTTCGTGAGACGCTCTGCGTCGAAGCACAGCGGGTCGGCCATACACCATTTTCCCCAATCTAATCAGGGGCGGCGGGCCGAGGCTGAGCACATTCGAATTTAGAGATGAAAAGCAGTTGTGGGTGCCCGCCCTCTCGCAAAGTGCGTGGGAAGGGCAGGGCACCCGCTTCTTGTGCGCAGGAAAGCCTGAGCCCGCGCTCCTTGCCATTCGATATAAATCTTTAGTAGTCTTTTCGCACAAAAAGGAGGGTAGCGGCTTGGTTCGCTTCATGTCACGGCGTTCTTTCATCGCGTCAGGCGGGGCCTGCGTTGGAGCTGCATTACTCAACCGTCCAAGCGGCGCTTCATTGTTGTCCGCGGAGAACCCCGCGGTGTCGAAGGCAACCAAAATACAGGCGACGATGCGAACGCTTGAGATCGATGGCAAAGCGGCGCCGCTCATGGGACTGGAACAGGCGAACGGTAAACAGGGGTTGAGTTTGGTGGTCAATCAACCCTTCAACGTTCTGCTTGAAAATAAGCTACCCGTGCCAACGGCGATCCACTGGCATGGTTTGCATCCGCCCAATAGTCAGGACGGCGTACCGGGTTTGACGCAGCCGGTTATCGCGCCGAACTCGAGCTTCCAATATGATTTTCCGGTCCAGCCTGCCGGTACCCATTGGATGCACTCCCACGAGGGTCTGCAGGAAGCGTTCCTGCTGTCCGCTCCCCTCATCGTGCATGATCCGGCTGACGAACCTGCAGACGAGCAGGAGATCATTATCTTTCTCGGCGATTTTAGCTTTACCGCGCCGCCCGAGATCTACGCCAACCTTCGCAAGCCGCACAAGGCGATGGCAATGGGCGGCGCGAAAAAAACAGGCAAGGCAATGGCGATGGACAAGCCCGACGCCAACGACGTGAATTACGATGCCTATATCGCCAACGACCGAACGTTAGCCGATCCCGATGTAGTGCGAGTTGAAAAGAACGGGAAAGTACGTCTGCGGATTATCAATGGCAGTTCCGGCACCAACTTTTTCGTCAGCCTGGGGGATTTAAAGGGTGAATTAATCGCGACCGACGGCATGCCGGTTAAACCGGTTAGCGGCTCTTACTTTCCCTTGGCAATTGCGCAGCGTATCGACGTGAGAGTGCAATTGCCACGTGAAGGCGCGTTTCCCGTTCTCGCGTTACGAGAAGACGCCACCGAGCAGACCGGGATCATCCTGGCGACGCTGGGCGCGGCGATCAAGAAGCTGCCCGTGAAAAATGCGGCCGCGGCAGGATTGTTGACTTTGGATTTGGAGAGCCAGCTGGTCGCCGCCAACCCGCTTGCCTCGAAGCCAATTGATCAGAGTTTCGATCTGCGGTTGGGCGGCGATATGTCCCGCTATGATTGGACGATCAACGGCATTGTCTTTGATGTAGAAAAGCCGCGCACTCAAAAGCCGCAGGTATATGTAAAGAAGGGTCAGCGAATCGCGCTGAACTTCATCAATGAAACCCCGATGTCTCACCCGATGCATTTGCACGGTCACTCGTTTCAGGTGATCGAGATCGGCGGCAAATCGCTGAAAGGCGCTCTCCGCGACACCGTCCTTGTGCCTCCAAGAACTAGCGTTACCGTCGCGTTTGACGCGAATAATCCTGGCGTTTGGTACGTGCATTGTCACGTTCTCTGGCATCTGGCTGCGGGTATGGCGACGTTAGTGCAGTACGAGGCATGACAACTGGCGAAGGAGCGAGTTGTGGCCGGTAATCGCAACCTGCTGGGCTTTGCCGCCGCATGTCTTGGCTACGTGCTCGCCGTGTCGCATTGCGCAAATGCACAGCAGACCACCGCAACAACGCAGGCTAAATTGAAATGCGAGCATCCCGCCGACCCTCATCGGCGCCAGACCGGTTGCAACGACCACGATTTTGATATGGATGAGACGCTGGCGCGGGGTTGGAACGACGTACGACGCACTCTGCAACGGATCGGCATCACGCCGACCGCCTCGTATGTGGGCGCGCTCCAAACCAACGTGACCGGCGGACGAGATCAGGTGTGGTCTTATGCCGGCCAACTGTCGCTTGGCTTCAGCGCAGACTTTGGAGAACTCGCAAAGCTACCGGGGCTGTCCGCCTATGTAGGCCTGTCGTGGGGAACCGGCAGCGATCTTTCAGCTTCCCTCGATAGCGCGCTGCCCACTTCGAGCCTCTACGCACCCTCGTTCTATTTGGGAGAAATGTACTTGCAGCAGAGGCTCCAGCACGACAAGCTAACCATTCTTGCGGGCCGGCTTGCAGCCAGCGACGCTTTCGCCGCGCTTCCCGTTTTCACCAACTATGTGACTTACGCAATCAATCCAAACCCGTTCTCGCTTGGGGCAAATGATGCAGCCTTCTTCGGTCCGCCGCCCGGCACAGAGTGGGGCGCGCAAGCTACGTACTTAATTACACCTGCGATCCAGGTTGCAGCCGGAGCCTTCAACACCAATACGAATTCTGCAAACGGCGAGAACCACGGAGCCGACTTCACTCTTCAGGAGGGAAACAAAGGCGTCCTCTCGATTGGAGAGATCGATTACCTGCACAACCAGCGTACGGATTCCGTTGGCAAGCCCGGGCAGATAACGGCCGGCTTTCTCCGCAGCAACAATTCTTTTCCCTACCTCAACAACCCGCTCGCTCATAGCGACGGCTATAACGGTGTCTACCTGATGGGCCAACAGATGGTGTTTCGCCCCGGCGGCCCCGGCACATCTCGAGGCGCCACTGTCTGGGGTGCATGGACATTCAACTCCAAAGACCTGGTTAGCCCGATTCCGCTGCTCTGGGGTGCGGGCTTGAGCTATCAAGGGCTCATTCCTGTTAGGACGAGCGATGTTGCCTCAATATGCCTGATCCGCACCGAGTTCAGTAAGTATGCTCCGGCAACAAGCGCAGAGGACGGACTGGAATTGAACTATCAATGGAGGCATTCCCGCTATTTGACGATCACTCCGCATGGCCAATATCTGTGGAACCGAAGCGCCCACGAAAGTCGAAATGCAACCGTCCTCGGAATTCAGTTAGAACTCACACTTTGATACTGCCGCAGAAGGGTCGGAAGGGCGAGCTCATTACGTCCAAATCGGCACCGAATTTGGCGAAAGACGATAACCATTGCGTCGCGTGTCTGCTACAAGCGCAACTCTCCATATACAATAATTAGACCTACACAAAATCTGATCGGGACAAACTTGAAAAAGGGAAAGTCTTTGCCGAAGTACACCGGTGCGGCCGTAGATGCATTGCCTGGGCCTTCCAACATTGGTCGCGCAGAGCGCCGGGCAAAGATCATCTGTACGGTCGGTCCGGCCTGTAACTCGGAAGCGATCCTGCGTGATCTGATGCGCCTGGGCATGGACGTGGCCAGGCTGAATTTCTCCCACGGGACCCACGAAGAGCACGCGCGCAACATCGAGCGTTTGCGCCGCGTGGCTAAAGAAGAAAAGCGCACCATCTGCATTCTGCAGGATCTGCAGGGGCCCAAGATTCGCACCGGCCACATGAAGGATGGAGTTCCAGTAACCCTCGAGACTGGCTCCCGCGTCACGATTACGCCGCGCGACATCGAAGGCACCTCTACGGTGATCCCAACCACTTTTCAGGGGCTGGCGCGGGAAGTCACGCCGGGCGCGCGCATTTTGCTTAACGACGGACTGATTGAACTGCGCGTGATTCGCGCCCGCGGCGAAGATGTCGAATGCGAAGTGATCAACGGCGGCCCACTCGGCGAACACAAGGGCATCAATCTGCCGGGAGTCGCGCTCTCCATTCCTGCCCTGACGGAAAAAGATCGTGCCGACCTGGAATTTGGGCTCAAGCACGGCGTCGACATGTTGGCTATCTCGTTCGTGCGTTCGGGAGCGGATGTGCGCGAGGTAAAACAAATCATCGCCAAACATGGCGCCGATCTTCCCGTGATCGCAAAGTTGGAAAAGCCTCAGGCGCTCGAACGGTTGGAAGAGATTTTTGAAGCATCCGACGGCGTAATGGTGGCGCGCGGTGATCTCGGCGTGGAAATGCCTCCGGAGAAAGTTCCGGTCATCCAAAAACACGTGATTCGCAGATCTGCCGAGTGGCGCAAGCCAGTGATTACCGCGACCCAGATGCTCGAATCGATGGTCGAGAACCCACGTCCCACGCGGGCCGAAGCCAGCGACGTCGCCAACGCAATTTTCGACGGCTCCGATGCCGTCATGCTTTCCGCGGAAACCGCCAATGGCCTTTATCCCCGCGAAGCGGTCGCCATGATGAGTAGGATCGTGGTCGAGGCGGAGGGAAATACGGGAGATTTTACGCCCAGGCGCCGTCGGGAAAAGCATTCGATCACGGTCGCGCAGGCCATCTGTGAGTCGATCTCCCATGCGGCTGAAGATCTACGAATGGGAGCGATTGCCGTGTTCACCGAGACCGGGAACACGGCGCGCATGATTTCCAAGTATCGGCCCAAGACCGCGATTTATGCCTTCAGCCAGATACTGCCGGTGTGCAACCGAATGAATCTATTCTGGGGAGTGACGCCGGTGCACACAGCGCAAGCGCGCAGCGCCGAAGATATGGTTATAACCGCTGAGCGGGAACTCCTACGCCAGGGCCGCATCCAGGTGGGCGACGTGCTCGGCGTGGTGGCTGGCACTCAAATGGCTTCTGGCTCAACCAATTTCATGCGACTTCATGTCGTGACGCCGGAAGAAATAAAGAAGTAAACTTCGCGTTCGTTGCGGGTTGGCTGCGCATCCGACCTGCCAGGGGAAACAAACGGGCTTGACACGCGGGAGACAATAATCCTCATGTCGAAGGAAGCCCTTAACGAAATACTTTCGATCGCAATTTTCCAACCCTTGCCGGGACATGAAGAAGCTTCGCTCACAACGATGCGGGCCCTGATTGCCGCGCTCTCTTCTGGCGGTTACAGCCGCGACTTGCTTTATCGCGACGCGAAATCACATAACGAATATATTTTGCTGCGGTACTGGAAATCCGAAACGGCTCGCCGCGCCGCTTTGGAAGATCCCGAAGTGTTGCGCTGTTGGGCCAAACTTTCTCATGAGATTCGCACGCTGAAGATTTACGAAACCCTGGAAGATGCTATAACTCCCTGAGCGTGGGAACATTTTTTCGCTCGCCCTGTCCAAAAGCAGCCATACTAGGTTTTCATCTCCGGGATTTTGTTCGACCATGCTGCCCAGCCCCGAACCGTTCACTGATACATCGCTTGATCCGCCGGTTCGGGGATTTGTTCATCGGCCTGGGACGGCCGTCGGAGATGGTTTGGTCCTCACTCATGGCGCGGGATCGAACTCGCGGGCTCCGCTGCTCGTGGCCCTGGCGGACGCTTTTGCGGGGGCGGGCATGATCGTGCTGCGCTGTGATTTACCCTATCGGCAGAGCCGGGCTTTCGGCCCGCCTCGGCCTGGCGACGCCGCCCGCGACCGTGAAGGTCTGAAGAATGCCACCGTCGCACTTCGTCAGCTGGTTTCGGGGCGAATGTTTCTCGGCGGACACTCCTATGGGGGGCGGCAGTCGACGATGCTCTGTGCCGATCAGCCTGGCGTCGCAGAAGGCTTGCTGTTGCTATCGTATCCGCTGCATCCGCCGCGCAAGCCACAACAGCTTCGCGTTCAGCACTTGCCAAAGTTACGGACGCCTGCGCTGTTTATTCATGGGACACGTGATCCTTTTGGATCACCGGAAGAGATGGAGTCGGCCTTGAGCTTGATTCCGGCGAAGACTCGCCTGCTGCGGATCGAGGGTGCTGGTCACGACCTTGGTTTCAAGGGGAAGACAAAGCAGGACGAACTGCTTCCGCTCATGGTGGCGGAGTTTCAGAAGTTGTTCAATTAGCCTCGTCGGAGAAATCTCTGGGTCACCGCTTACGTGGTGGAGAATCGGCGGCGATAGGCGGTAGGTGTCGTGTCCAGCGTCCGGCTGAAGTGCTGCCGCAGCGTCGCCGCCGTCTGTAGCCCCACCGCTTCGGCAATCGCATCGATCCCGTCGTCGGTCTTTTCGAGCCGCATCTGCGCGGCCAGGAGACGCTGGTGGGTGAGCCATTGGTGAGGGGTCGTTCCGGTCTGCCGGCGGAACTGGCGCGCGAAAGTGCGCGTCGACATGGCCGCGTGGCGGGCCAGATCCTCCACGCGCAGAGCCTGGCCCAAATGCGATTGCGCCCATTGCAAGAGCGGCGCGAGCCCCGCGACCGCCCCGCTGTCGACGGGGTTTTGGACGTATTGCGCTTGACCGCCGTCGCGGTGCGGCGGCATGACCAGCCGGCGGGCCACGCGGTTGGCGATTTCGGCGCCATAATCGCACCGGACGATGTGCAGGCAAAGGTCTATGCCCGCGGCGCTGCCCGCCGAAGTCAGAATGCTGCCTTCATCCACGTACAGAACGCCGGGGTCGACGCGAATCTTCGGAAACCGGGAAGCCAACTCTTCCGCGTAACGCCAGTGGGTGGTGGCGCGCTTGCCATCGAGCAGGCCGGTGGCCGCAAGAACGAAGGCTCCGGAACAAATGGAGACCAGACGTGCGCCGCGAGCGTGCGCCGAACGCAGTGCTTTAAGGAGAGATTCCGGAGGAGGTTGGCTGGTTCGCTTCCAGCCCGAAATAACGATGGTTCCGGCCTGTTGCAAGGTCCGCAATCCACGACGTGCCTCGACATGAACGCCGCCGGTGGTGCGGAGCGGACCGCGCTGGTGCGAGCAGGTCTCAAACTTGTACCAATCGACCTCCAACTCCGGCCTCGGCAAGCCGAAAATCTCCACCACGATCCCGAACTCGAAGACGCTGAGGCCGTCGTAAAGCAGAGTAGCCACGCGGCGATGGTCGCAGGAGCGCATGGCAGGATTTTAGTGCATATTGGCATTTCTGCCTATCGCCAAAGTTTTTGAATCGGGCAACACTGGTTTAGTCGGCTGCAACAGCTTGTTCGGCGGCATTCCCGAGCCATCACGACTGCCCGGTCATACACCCACCCAAGATGCGGTCGATCTGCCGAAGATGGTTCAAGTCGTGTGCCGCTTCCAAGCGGACGAACTCCTCGACCGTTTGCCGTCCGCGTACCTGGTGGACCCCGTAGAACTCCACCCACCGTGCGCGCGGGACCGACTCCAACAGTCGCAGGTTGCTCTCGCGCAGCGCCCGAAAGACCCCCGCCGAAAGGCTCGCCTCCTGCTGCGCGTAACCCAAGCGCTCTGCCCATACGGCCTCATCCCACCACGTCAAGGCCACGCCCGGATTCGCCAGCATGTTTCGCAATCGCCACCCCATCGCCAGCTCCGCGTCCGCCAAGTGCGCTACGATCTCGGCGATTGACCACTTTTCAGGTGCAGGACGCCGGATCAACTCCTCGGGCGCGACATCGCGCAGTCGACGCTCGAGCTGGAACGGAGTGGCTTGTTGGACACCGATGGGCTCCTCATCGCCAAGATAGCTCAGGACTCGGTTTCGGTATGCTTCGAACGTCTCTGCCATCGGTCCCCTCGGTAGACTGTGTATGCCGCCGAACTCGTGTTGGAGTAGACCGCTCTGCTTCGCGCTAACGGCCTCTCCACCCGCGGCCATCCTAGCGCACAACCCCAACGGTCCCTATATCTTCCGTTTGACGCCATCATCAGCTACGACCGGCGTATCGCTGCGAGCCACCCGACGGCTGCCGATTGGGGGTTTTGTTACAGGCTCTTAGCATAATCGCTCTCGGGTAAATCTGGCCACCAAAAAGCTGCGTCACTCAAGCGGGCCGCGCTGGTGCGAGCAGGTCTCAAACTTGTACCAATCGACCTCCAGCTCCGGCCTCGGCAAGCCGAAAACCTCCACCACGATCCCGAACTCGAAGATGCTGAGGCCGTCGTAAAGCAGAGTAGCCACGCGGCGATGGTCGCGGGAGCGCATGGCAGGATTTTAGCGCATATTGGAATTTCTGCCTATCGCCATTATCGCCAATTTCATCTAAAGTCTGGCTGTGAAGTTCCAAAAAGGAGAAATACTATGCCTAAATTGCTCGGCTCGGCTTCCGGCGTCAGCGAGGTGGAAGCAGCCTATCCCAGCGATGCTCTTCGCCACTTCGAGCGGCTTTTCACGTTCGAAACGGATTGCTGGGATGTGCGTGAAGCGATGAAGAATAGGAACCACGATTTCGTGCTGCTGGATGTTCGGGGTCCGCAGCCGTTCCAGACTGGACACGTCCCCGGGGCCGTTAATCTGCCGCACGGCAGGATCAACGAGCGGAACCTGGCCGCCTACGCGTCCGATACTCTGTTCGTCTTGTATTGCGGCGGTCCGCACTGCAACGGTGCCGATCGCGCGGCCGCGAATCTGGCCCGGCTCGGAAGAAAAGTAAAGAAGATGATCGGTGGGATCGAAGGCTGGAAGGACGAAGGCTTCGATCTCGCGAGGAATTGAATTGCAAAAAAATTGGATTGTCCAACGACGTAACCTATTAAAGAAGTTCGCCAAGGCTTGGGGGGAGCGCGACATAGACACAGTCATGGAGTGTATGACTTCTAATTGCGTTTACGAGGCGTCCGTCGGACCTGAGCCTGGAACCACATTTGAGGGGGCAGATCAGGTGCGACGCGGAATTCTAAAGATGTTTGCCTACGATGAGGGAAGTACGTCTCGAATTTCCAATTTGTTCATAACTGGCACTCACGCCGCGTGGGAGTGGACATACCATTGGAGTGAACCTGCTGGACGGAATCGTAGGGTGCGCGGCTGCGATGTATTCGAGTTTTCCGGAGAGAAAATCCGCCGTAAGAGTGGCTTTCGCAAAACCACAGAATGAACATTTGCGATCGGTTATCTGGTGTGGCCACACGGTTTTTTAAGGCGCGATTTGGGCGATGCCTGCGGTGCAGGAAACTTATTCAAGTCGGAAACACTCCCGTTCCGGTTTTTTGTGCAGAAACACCGAGGAATTTGTCGAGGCCTGTAAATTCGGGAAGTTGCAAAGGAAGGAGTTGATTTATGACGCCGGCGCAACCGGGACTAGAAGTTTCGGCCCCATGGACCTACCGCGAAAAGCTGTTCAATCTGTTGGCTGGCCAGGATCCGATCGAGGTGTTAGGGCAGACGGCATCCACCCTTGCCGATATTGTGGCCAGACATCCGGCGGAAGTCCTGCGCGGGCGGGCAACTCAAGGGAAATGGACTCCGAACGAAATCATCGGCCATCTCACCGATAGCGAATGGGTTTATGGATATCGCCTCAGGTTGATCCTTTGCGAGGACAAGCCGGCTATTCTGGGCTTCAGGCAGGATGCCTGGGTAGCCTCCCTGCGCCATAATGAACGCGAGCCGTCCGAACTTGTCGAAATATTTCGGACGCTGCGCGTACTCAATTTGTCGGTGTGGAGACGAATGTCAGCAGAGGACTTGCAACGCAGCGGGCAGCACAATGAGCGTGGCGCGGAGTCCTTGGCCGTGATGATACGATTGCTGGCCGGTCACGACCTTTCCCACCTGCATCAGATCAGTCGTTATATTCAAGCCCTTGAATCGCAGGGCTAGCCCTGCCGCGACTGCATGCCGTCGAATCGCCCACTTGGAGTGCATTGGGACGCCAGCGTTTCCCGATTCCGCGCGGCGGCGTTAGTTCACCCAACCTGATTTCGAGCCGCCATTTTTCTTGTCCACATCGTCGGGTGGGATGTAGTTGCCGTTTTCGTCGAAGGTCCCGCTTACGGTGCGATTCTGTTTGCGCATGAACACTTCGAACTTGCGCGCAGCCCGGCGGCGCTTCCATCGATAGTAAGAATTTCGCACGCTGAAGTAATGTTCCGTTGCGCCGAAGGCGAGTCCGCGCTTGGGCATGAACTTGACGTACAAAAACCCGAACAGCAGTCCTCCGAGATGTGCGAAGTAAGCGACGTTTGAGCCACGTCCTGACCCCGAGGCGCTGATCGCTTCCACCAGAGTAATGAACGCGACTCCGGCGACGAAATACTTCGCCTTGATGCTGAATGGAATGGGAAACAGCATGATTTCCCGATCGCCATAGAGGACGCCGAACGCCATCAAAATGCCCAGCACGCCGCCGGAGGCGCCGACCGTCGGCGTTTGCGGCGAAACCCCACCCACGCCGGTGTAGGAAATTGCAATCGTGGTGAGCGCGGCCCCGATCACGCAGAAGAAATAGAATTCGAGAAACCGTCTGTGTCCCCAGTCAGTCTCCAACTGCGCGCCGAACATCCATAGCCCCAGCATATTGAAAAGAATATGCAGAATTCCGGCGTGCAGGAAGGAATACGTCACTATCTGGAATATCCAACCGTGCAGGACGGCCGCGGGTATCAACGCCAGGGCGAAGAACAACGCCCCGCCCAGTTCGGGGGCCGCAGCTTTCAAAATTTCGATGAGCAGGTAAACAGCGGCATTGATAAGGATGAGCCACTTCACGGCCTTGGTGAAGGGTGGGAAACTGAGCGAGAGGGTTCGTCCGCGATACATAAAACTGTTGCCAGTTCTCTGTGGCCGGTCGTCAGGGGAGCTGACAACTTACGCCACAATCTCAAAGAGCAAGCTATTTTAGCAGGTTCCGACCTACCGCTCTGGCAGCGGTGTCACCGCCAGGCTCCGATGGCCTTGATTATCCACCGCGCGCACAGCAAAGATCACATTATCTTTTGAAATTGGAAGCGTCGTCCGAGTTACATTTCCCACGGCTCGCACGTGCTCCCAATCTGGGCTCGTCGTCGCTCGCCAGAGTACTTCGTAACTTGCCACTCGGTCGCCGGGAGATGGTTCCCAAGTCAAGGTGGAATCGTTCTCCAGCTTGGTGGTAAGCAGATGAACTTTGGCCGGAGGCGCTGGCGCGGCGGCGAGTGCGGCAAGCGTGGCCGCGTTCAGACGCGTGACACCGGCCACATAATCAAAGTTGACGAACTTGAGAAGGTCGCCGAATTCGATTCCATTCTCGGTGCGCTGGTTCTGGTGCTGATGGTTGTAGTCCTCGCGAAATTCGGTGAAGCGCACGGCGGCGTATCCTTGCTCATTGAATGAAATGTGATCGCCCCCGCGCAGGAAACGGTCCAAGCGAAACGTCAGCACAGGCTTGACGCTTGTATCGTAGGTGCGGCCGATCTCAGAGATGTAGCGGGCGAGCTGGCGGGACGCGGAATCGTTCTCGGCGCCGAGATTACGGATCTGGTGCAGCTCGGCATCGGTGGCGGCAATGGGCACGCCTTCCGAGAACACTCGCACCACGCTGGTGTCCTGCTGCGGACTGCGATCGCCGCCCACGATGTCATTGTTCAACACTGCCTCGATGTCCCATCCCGCAGACTTGGCCATTTTCGCGAAGTGGCTGCTGCCGTTCAGTCCCTGCTCCTCACCAGCGACCGTCAGAAAAATGATGGTGGCGGGAAACTTCAGTTGATTCAGTACGCGGGCACACTCCAGGCTCACTGCCGTGCCGCTGGCATCGTCATTGGCTCCGGGAGCGAGGTCGGTGACGTTGAGGTTGTCGCTATTGCGAGAATCGTAATGGCCGCTGACCAGCACACTTCGCTTAACGCTCTCGGGATCGGAACCCTTCAGCACCGCATAAACATTGGTGATTTCGGTGGGATTGGGTATTCGATCGGCGGGAGTCTGGGTAAAACTGTCGGTCCTGATTTCGAGGCATCCGCCACAATCGCGCGCGTAGCGTTCGAATTCGGACTTGATCCATTCCCGCGCCGCTCCGACGCCATGTCCCGACGCGATCGCAGCAGGATCTTGCGCGGACAGGGTCGAGCGATTCTGGAAACTCACAAGCTTCTCAATACTCGACTGAATCCGCTGCGCGGAAATCTGTCGTAGGGCTGCGACAATCTGCGGGTCGACTGGGGCAGTCGATAAAGTGTCCTGCGTAAAAGCAGCGGTCATCGCCACTGCCAGTGCGCAGCACAAGCCAACACAGAAAAAAAGACGTCCGAACTCAGTAGCAATGGCACGAAGATAGCGTTGGAGTTTCATGAGCGTTGTTAGAATAGCCGCCAGCCAAGGGCTTGAACAGCAGTTATCCAGCTTTCGAAGATCGAGGACTTGACCTTCGGCCCAAGAGCCACTAAATATTATCAAGGAGTCTTAATGATATGGAGGCCTTTGTGGTTCATTGCCCGGAATGCGAAACCGATCTCGACATCGACGAAGATGAGGTCGATGAAGGAGAAATCGTCTCCTGCCCCGAGTGCGGTAGTGACTTCGAGATCATCACGGTTAGTCCGATTGAGTTGAAGCCGGTGGACGAGGAGAAATACGAGGAGGACGACGAGGAGGAAGTCGAAGACGGTGATCTTTCCTAGATCACGAACGTTTCCGCCGCACCCCTTGGAGTTGCACTTCGGCGCTGCCTCGCGAATGGCGACTTGGCTGTGCATGTCTGCGATACTTGCCCTCGGTCGATCCGCCGCTGCCGCGAGCAATTTTTCGCCGGCGGAAAACAAGCACGAAAAACCCTATGCCCTGATCTTCGGTACAGTTTGGGGTCCAGATGACCACCCGGTTTACGGAGTGAAGGTAAAGATTCGGCGCGACAATGAGAAGAAAGCCCGCTGGGAACAATATTCGGATCACAATGGCGAGTTCGCCCAGCACGTGCCGGCGGGCAAGCAGGACTATGTGATCTGGGCCGACCTGAAGGGTCTCAAATCCAAGAGTGGCAATCGCATCCAGGGGGAAGAGGTCAAGGTGCATGTGGACGCGGACGAGCGCGTCGATACTGGTCTGCATCTAAAATAACAACACGCTGCCAGGCAGTTGTCAGTAAGCTAGGTGAAGAACCAGATGAGAAAGTATCAAGTTGTGGCTCTGGTGGTGCTGTTCCTCGGCGTGGCCGCTGGGGCTTCTCCCTACTCGAAAGACAAAGACAAAGAGACTGCCGGTCGCATGTTGACGGGCAAGGTGCTTGATCGGCACGACAATCCTCTGCCGGATGCCATCGTTTACCTCGCGAATGTGCGCACCCGCGCGGTGAAGAGTTACATCACGGCCGCCGACGGGGCGTACCACTTTCCAGAGCTTTCCCCGAACATCGATTACGAGGTCTATGCCCAGTACAAGGGCCAGAAGAGCGACACCAAAACCGTCAGCCAATTTGATGACCGAAAGATCGTGAACATTGTGCTGCACATTGATGTGAAGTGAAACGGATATGAAGTGAAACGCAGCGGTATCGCTGTTAAATGCCAGCCGATTCGGGGTCAATTCTGCGAAGTCGGAACAAGCCTCGCGATTACTCCGGAAGCAAGAAATTCTGTAGAGGTGATACCTGCGGAGCGGTCCAGGCTGGAAGTTTAGTGTCGGCGTTCTGCGCCAAGCGGTCTTTGAGTCGCAGGAACCTCTCCTCGAAATACTTTCGTGACAAGTAGGCGGCTGCCACTGCGCACCCGCCCGCCACCACAAACTTCAGCACCACCAGCTCGAAGTGCTCATTCGAAGGAAGCAGCCAGGGCCAGTAACGAAGGCAAATTCTGTCGTACATTCGAAAGGCGAGGATGTGGTTCAAATATAGGCCGTAGCTGATGTATCCGAAGAAGCGAAGCAGAGAGTTGTTGACGTAACGTTTCCATGAACTGGTGCCCACCAGCAGAAACAGCAGCAGAACTCCGGCAAAAAAGATGTTGACGATAGTGTGCTGCAAGGCTGCGCCCAGCAACCGTTCCCGAGTTGTAATGCCGAACGGCCGCCCAAGAATGCCCATCAGTAGGCCCGAACTCAATAGCAACGCGCACAATAGCTCGACTCGTTCTCTTCTGAGTGCGGTTCTGAGAACGATCGCGAGCAAGCTTCCAGCCGCGAGTCCATCCGCCACAAACCAGGTATACCAGGCCAATCCGTCCTTGCCCCATCCCAAGGTGAAGCAGACTGCCCGAAGTGTTGGCACAAATACTACGATCCCCGCCGAAACCGCCGCGAGCCGCGTACGCGTGAGTTTATGCACAACTGCAGGCCAGAAAATGTAGAAATGTTCTTCCACCGCCAGCGACCACAGCGGGCCGTAACCGCACGCGACACCGAAGAGATCGGTCACATTCGCGAGGTAGACGAAACTCAGTCCCACAAACCCGAAGGAGGACGAGTGCAGCAAGAGCAAGAGAAGCAGCAGGGAGTAATATGCCGGCAGGATCCTTAGGGCGCGTCGCGTGTAGAAACGCCGATAGAAGTGTGGATGACCTTTGGAGTCCAGTAGAATGCCAGTAATCAGAAAGCCGGAGAGCACGAAAAATAGATTTACTCCAATCCATCCTGGCTGGGTTAGGGCCAGAAAAAACTGTCCCAATGCGCCGAACTGGAGGCCTCCATATTGCCACGAGAAAGCGTGCAACAAGAACACTCCGAGAACTGCGATGCCGCGAATGGTATCTAATTCCGGTATTACGGGACGGATCAGGCCGTGAGGGACGAGCACAGCGGGTGTCTCTTTGTTTCCGAACTGCTGGCTCGCGAACTGCTGACTTGGGAACTGCTGTCGCATGAAAAGCAATTGTCGAAACATGTTTCGGGCTTTCGTGATTGTAGAGGCTGGCCTACCGACAAGTTGCTCAAATGCCTAGAGAGCGTCATCTTGGTAAACGTCGGCCAAGCCTGCGTAAACTTAAAGAGCGCTCATGATTTAGGCTTACTGTTAGAGATCAGTCGTGCAGGCAAGATCTGTGAAGAGATTTCAATCGGTATTGAAGAGCGCAGTGCGGAAATCCAGGATAGTTCGTCTCGGCGTTCTCGCCGCAGTTGTCGTGACTGCATTCCTGGTTTTGCATCTGGTCAGCTGTAATAGCGGCTCACCAGCAAAGCAGTCTTCCCCACCCCCGCCGCCGGGCACGACGGGAACCAACGTGACGACCTATCACAACGACGTCGCGCGCACCGGGCAGAATCTTACGGAAACGATTCTCACGCCGAGCAACGTCAACTCTTCAAGTTTTGGCAAGCTCTTTGTCATCAGTGTCGACGGTAGAGTGGATGCCCAGCCGCTCTACCTCGCGCAGTTGACAATCCCCAACCAGGGGACGCACAACGTCCTGTATGTGGCGACGGAGCACGGCAGCGTCTACGGTTTCGATGCTGACAGTGGAAAACTGCTCTGGCAAGTCTCGATGCTGGGCGCAGGCGAAGCCACCAGCGACGATCACGGGTGCGGGCAAATCACGCCAGAAATCGGCGTGACCTCAACTCCGGTGATCGATCCCAATGCGGGCCCGCACGGCACGATTTACGTGGTTGCAATGTCGAAGGACGGATCTGGAAATTATCATCAGCGACTACATGCTCTGGACGTGACTACGGGCGCGGAAGAGTTTGGCGGCCCTCTGAACATTCAGGCTTCTTTCCCCGGAACGGGCGACAACAGTTCGGGAGGGAAGGTTGTGTTCGCGCCGGGCCAGTATGCGGAACGGGCTGGCCTGCTCTTGGTGAATGGCGTGGTGTACACGGGATGGACCTCGCATTGTGACTCTCGTCCGTATACCGGCTGGGTCATGGGTTTCAACGAATCAACGCTGGCGCAGGCCAGCGTGCTGAACGTTACTCCGAATGGCAATGAAGGGTCTGTGTGGATGAGCGGCGCGGGCCTGGCTGCGGACAGCTCCGGAAATATTTTTCTGCTGGACGCGAACGGTACCTTTGATTCCACGCTCGACGCGAATAGCTTTCCCAGTCAGGGCGATTTCGGAAACGCCTTCCTCAAGATCTCGACTGCGAATCAAACACTAGTGGTCGCCGACTACTTTGAAATGTTCAATCAAGGTGCGGAAAACGATTCTGACGAGGACCTGGGCTCTGGTGGTGCGCTGCTGCTGCCCGACTTCACGGATGGCTCGGGTCAAACCCGACATCTTGCAGTCGGAGCGGGTAAGGACTCGAACATCTACGTTGTGGACCGTGATGCGATGGGAAAGTTTAGTCCGAGCAAGAACAACATTTATCAGGAAATCCAGGGCGGTTTATCGGGATCTGTATTTTCCATGCCGGCTTACTTCAACAACACGGTTTACTACGGCGCGGTGGGGGATAACATCAAGGCTTTTGCCATCAGCGATGTGCTGCTTGCGGTTACGCCCACGTCGCAAACGGGCAATGCTTTCGGATATCCCGGCGCCACTCCGAGCGTCTCTGCCAATGGGACGACCAACGCGATCCTCTGGGCCGCGGAGAACGCAGGCACCGCGGTTCTGCATGCTTACGACGCGACCAATCTTTCGCACGAGTTATACAACAGCAACCAGGCGTCCGGCGGACGAGATCAGTTCGGTGCGGGAAACAAGTTCATCACGCCGATGATCACGAATGGCAAAGTGTACGTCGGCACAACCAACGGCGTGGGGGTGTTTGGGTTGCTGCAATAACTTAAAAAGGCCGCCATTTCTGGCGGCCTTGCTTTCGCGGGCGACGGCGCCCGCGCCACACTTGCTATTAATTATTCTCGCTCCCGGCGCGCTTCCACGAGATTAAATCGCCTATGGTAGAACCACCGGTGCTCGAGACGGGATGCTTATACGCCTCGACTTCGGTACGCGACGCTTCCTCGCCTACGGCCTTGATGCTGAGCCCAACTTTCTTTTCTTCCTGATTCATCTTGATGATCTTGAAGTCGTGCTCTAGCCCCGGCTCCAGAGTCAAGGGTTGGCCGTTGGCGTCCACCGCTTCGGAGTTGTGACAGAGGCCTTCGATGCCCTCGGCGATTTCGACGAATGCGCCGAAGCTGGCCACGCGCAGGACTTTTCCGTGCAACACGTCGCCAACTTTGTGCTGGCTGAAGAAACTCTCCCACACATCGGGTTGAAGCTGCTTCACGCCGAGCGACAGCCGCCGCTTGTCTGGTTCGATGGCTAACACAACGGCTTTCAGGCGATCACCCTTCTTGAGAATCTCTGAGGGATGTTTGACGCGTTTGGTCCAACTCAGATTACTGACGTGGACCAGACCGTCGATGCCGTCCTCGATTTCGATAAATGCGCCGAAGTCGGTCAGGTTTCGCACCCGGCCTTCAACCGTGGCGCCGACGGGGTATTTTTCGTGCAGGGCGTCCCACGGGTTGGTCGCAAGTTGCCGCATGCCCAGCGAAATCCGGCGCTCCTGCGGATGCACGTTCAGCACGACGCAGTCCACGTGGTCGCCGACGTTCACCAACTTCGAAGGATGCTTCATGCGTTTGGACCACGTCATCTCGCTGACGTGTACCAGCCCTTCAATGCCCTGCTCCAGTTCGACAAATGCGCCGTAATCGGTGACGCTGATGACCCGTCCACCAACGTGCGCGCCGACCGGATAGCGGTGCTCCGCATCCAGCCACGGGTCGGGCGTGAGCTGCTTGAAGCCGAGCGACACGCGTTGCTTGTCCTTGTCGAACTTCAGCACCTTTACCTGAATTTGATCGCCGACGTTGACCAGATCGCGAGGGTGCGTGAGCCGCCCCCAGGACATGTCGGTAATGTGCAGCAGGCCGTCGATGCCGCCGAGATCCACAAAGGCGCCGTAGTCGGTGAGATTCTTGACCACTCCAGTCAGAATCGATCCCTCTTCCAGATGCTCCAGAGTTTTGGATCGCTTTTCACTCTGCTCTCCTTCGAGCACCTGCTTGCGCGAGACCACGATGTTGCCGCGTTTCTTGTTCAGCTTAATGATTGCAACTTCGAGCGTTTGTCCCTTCACCGCATCGAGATTGCGGGCCGGACGCAGATCAGCTTGGGAGCCGGGGAGAAATGCACTCGCCCCCATAATGTCGACGGTGAGGCCACCCTTGATGCGCTCCACCACTGTGGCGCGAATCGGCTTCTTCTCGTTATAGGCTTTCTCAATCTCATCCCACGCGCGCAACTTCTGAGCTTTCTGGTGCGAGAGGTTGATGTAGCCTTCCTCAGTTTCACCCTTATCGCGCATTACATCAATTTCGTCGCCGGGTTGGAATCTGGGCTTGCCCTCAAAATCCAGCACCTCGGACAGGGGCAGCATGCCTTCGGACTTGGCGCCGATGTCCACGACAACATGCGTACCGGTGAGTTTCAGCACGGTGCCTTTGAGGACTTTGTCCTCGCGGACAGCCTCTTCACTTTCCGTGGTGAAGCTCTCCAGCGCCGAAGCGAAGTCCTCGGCGCCAGCGTTGCTGGGTTTCTCTTCCTGATGCTGAGTTTGCGGCGGCTCGGGAACAGAAGCCTGTAGGGTCGAGCTTTCGGGCGAACCCTCGGGGTTCTCGGTTAAAGTTGAGGTTGCTGAATCTTGGTTGGGGGAAGTGTTGTCGTCGAGCAAGGTTTATCGCCTCTCTGGTGTACTCGCGCGTGCGCGAAGGATGCGGGAACTGCTTTAGCGGACTGCTGGCGTGAGTCTTAGGTTGTGTGGAGTCCGCCCTGGCGGACGGACCTGAACAATCCCAGCGGTCGGACGTTGCCAAATAGCGAACCCGCGTCCAAAAGGGAACCCTTCGACTATAGCAATCGCTTGCAAACAGTGTCAAACCCCAAAGTCAGAATAATCGAGATCGATTAAAGCCACGTTAAAAATGGGAAACTCCCGCGCGTCTGAATTTGAGACGATTCCGTAAAATAATCCTAGAAGTGCAACCTCTTTCGTTACCAATGCTTGAACCAAAAGCCCTTGTATACTGCGGCCACTCGATCATCTCAGAACGCATCAAAGCACCGGTTGTTGGGTTTCTATAGTTGGGGTTGAGGGCTCATGGCTACGCGGTTGAAGTCGGCATTAGTGCTTTTTTTGTTTTTGCTTGCGATTGCGCACGCGCATGCCGACGTCACTTTGTTGCTGGAAGAGCCGTATAGCTACGATGGCGCCTTTGCCGGAACGGGACACGCGGCCGTGTATCTGTCGCGAGTCTGTGCTGAGACGCCGCTGCTCCTTCGCCGTTGCGCCCCCGGAGAGTTCGGCGCTGTCATCAGCCGCTACGACGGCATCGCGGGGCACGACTGGATCGCAATTCCGCTGATCCCTTACCTCTACGCGGTCGACAATCCCGAGAATGTGCCGCTTTCCGCGGACGCCAAGTTAGTCGACTTTCTCCGAAATAGATATCGAGTCGCCCACCTCGAGTCCGTTGCTCCTGACGGCCCCGGCGGGGAGCCGCCAACCGGGCGATGGGTCGAATTGGTTGGAGCTAGCTATATTCGGGCGATTTACGGTTTTCACATCGATACAACTGAAGAACAAGACGATGGCCTGATTAGCAAGTACAACTCCGAACCAAACCAGATGCAGTTCAATCTCATCACCCACAATTGCGCGGACTTCGCGCGCAACCTGGTGAACTTTTACTATCCCAAGATGCTTCATCGCAGTGTAATCGGCGATCTCGGAGTCACCACGCCCAAACACGATGCGCAGTTGTTGGTGCACTTCGGAGAACGCCATCCGGAATTGCACCTGACGACCTATGTGATTCCTCAGGTTCCGGGGAACATTCGGCGTAGCGGACCGGTACGCGGCGTTGTCGAATCCGTGGTGAGGGCCAAGAAGTACATGCTACCGCTTCTCGTGTTCCATCCCGTGATCACCGGTGCCCTCGTCGTCGCTGCCGCAGACGGGGCGCGCTTCAATCCGGCGCGCAATGTGATGGTCTTTGATCCCAGCGGTGAGTTGGATCCACCTCTGGCAGCGGAGCAACGACGCCTGTACCAGAATCGATTGGACTCGCTGAAGCGCCCGCTCGCGGAAGGTAATCCGTGGTATGGCACCAAATGGCAGGAGTTGCAGGCCGACTCGGTGCCGCAAGTCGATAATTCCGGCGACCCCTTGCTGGAAGTAAAGCTCGGCGACGAAACCGTCGATCAGGGGCTTTCACGGAACAACATCCTGAGCACGTCGGCCCCGCCCGAGTTGGCGGAATGGATTCTGGTACAGCGGCTTCGGGAAGAGTTGAAAAAAGGCGGTTCTCCCAAGGTGTCGGAACAGAATGCCGAGAACGACTGGGCCTTGCTGCAACAAACCATGCAGATACAGCACAAGAACCGTGAGCCGATTGACACCCGCTTGACCGCGATGCGGTCCGCGCGGCCCTAGCAAGCGCGAATGTGGGCGCGGCCGTCCTCGCCCGTGCGGAACACTCGACCAGTTCCGAAACTTGACGCCATCTGCTACTCTGCCCTGCGATGGATTATCTTTGGACTCCCTGGCGCTACGCCTATGTCACTGCGGGCGAGAAGACTAAGGAATGTATCTTTTGTGACCTGCCTAAACTCGGGGACGATGCCAAAGCCCGCATCGTGCATCGCGGCCAAAACTGTTACATCGTGCTCAATACGTTTCCCTATACGCCGGGACACGTCATGGTCGTGCCGTTCGCGCATCTCGACGAATTGCAGAAACTGCCGATTGACGCGGCTCACGAAATGATGGATTTGTCCCAGGAGATGGAACGCGTGCTGCGCCAGCTCTATGCTCCCGACGGAGTGAACCTGGGCATGAACATCGGCAAGGCCGCCGGAGCCGGTGTCGCTGGACACATCCACATGCACGTTCTGCCGCGCTGGGTGGCGGATGCGAACTTTGTTTCTGTGGTGGGGGAAACGCGAGTCTTACCAGAAAGCCTGGACATCACCTACAGCAGGATTAAAGCGGCACTCGAATCGCCGGTGTCATCCTGAGCGAGAATCGAAGGGCAAAAAACCTCGCTCAGGATGAACCCCGGAAACGCAAAAGCGCACAATCGCAACACCAAAACGCTGCGTCACGATGCTCCCTATGCGCCGATGCGCATCTCCACAAAACTGCCTCAACGGAAAGAATTCCCGACTTCTCCGCCTCGATATCATGAGAACATCGGTTGCCAGAGTCCTCCCCCGAGTCCTCTAGCGATGATCGGCAGTAGCAGTTGACGAAGATTAAGGCGACGCGAGCCTGCGGTTGTCATGGAAATGTCAACAAATTGTAAGTTTTTGTAGAGACAAATCGGCGAAACGACCTCAATTTCGTGAGCCGGTTCAGCGTCCCAGCAACTCGTCCAGATCCTTTTCGCCGATCACGCTTATTCCCAGTTCTTTCGCCTTGTCGAGTTTGGAACCTGCGTCCGTCCCGGCGATCACATAGTCGGTCTTCTTGCTGACGGAACCCGATACGCGCCCGCCGGCATCTTCGATCGCCTTCTTGACTTGGTCGCGAGGGAGGTTCAGTGTGCCGGTCAGGACAAAGGTCTTCCCGGCGAGTTTCGTGCCGCGCTCTTTTTTTGCGCCCGCAAACGTCAAGCCGGCCTTGCGCAGCCGTTCCACCAGTTCACGGTTTCGCGGTTCCTGAAAAAACTCCACGATGCTTTGCGCGATGCGGGGCCCGACTTCATTTACTTGCTGAAGTTCTTCTTCGCTGGCGTTCATGAGCGCGTCCATTGAACCGAGATGTTCAGCGAGAAACTGCGCCGTGCGCTCGCCCACAAAACGAATCCCTAATCCATAGATCACCCGTTCGAGAGAGAGCTTCTTCGAAGCCTCGATCTGGTGCAGCACATTTTGCGCGGACTTCTCGCCCATCCTTTCCAGTGACAGCAGATCGTCTTTGGTCAGCTTATAAATGTCTGCGACGTTCTTCACCAGCCCGCGATCCGTGAGCTGATTGACCAAGGCCTCTCCCATACCGTCAATGTTCATCACGCCACGTGAGGCGAAGTGCAAAATAGTTTCTCGCAGCTTGGCCGGACAGTTTGCATTGACGCAAAAATAATCCACTTCGCCTTCCGTGCGCACCACCTTCGTGCCGCACACTGGACACTTCTCCGGCACACGGATTAGCTTGTGGCCGCGTGGATGATCTTTATCATCCACGACGCGCGTAACCTTGGGGATGACATCGCCGCCGCGCTCGACTTCGACCCAGTCGTTAATCTTCACGCCCAGCCGCTCGATCTCATCCGGGTTATGCAGGGTCGCCCGACTGACGGTGGTGCCGCCAATCGGTACAGGCTTCAACATCGCCACAGGAGTCAATTTGCCAGTCCGGCCGACTTGCCACAGAACGCCTTCGATCTGAGTGATGCCCGCGCGAGCAGCGTATTTGTAGGCGATCGCCCAGCGCGGCGCTTTCCCTGTGTAGCCAAGTTCCTCCTGCAGCGCGGTGCGATCCACCTTGATGACGATGCCGTCGATTTCATAGGGAAGTTTTTCCCGCTTTACTTCCTCCTGCTCGATGAATGTCCAAACTTCGTCGAAACTCTTGGCCAGCTTTCGACTGGGATTGACCTTGAAGCCGGCGGCATTGAGGGCATTCAAAGTCTCCCATTGCCAGTCGATAAAGGTCCGTCCGTCCCGCAGCAAAATGTAGGCGAAGAAATCGAGATGTCTCTGCGCAACGATGCTGGGCTCAAGTTGACGAACCGTCCCGGCGGTGGCATTTCGCGGATTGGCAAACAACGAGAGTCCCTTCTCTTCGCGTTGCTGATTCATTTTCCGGAATGCCGCAATGGGCATGAGCATTTCCCCACGTACTTCGAAGTCCGCCGGAACGCCTGCCTCCTTGCGCTTTTCTTTCGGAATGGAAAGCGGAATCGAACGCACCGTCCGCACATTCAAAGTGACATCCTCACCAACGGTGCCATCGCCACGCGTAATGCCACGCACCAACCGTCCATTCTCGTACAGCAACGCCAACGACATGCCGTCCAGCTTTAATTCGCAAACATAGTCAACATCCTTGCGTCCGCTAAGTTCGTGAACCCGGCGCTCCCAGTTGCGGAGATCGTCGACGTTGTAAGTGTTGTCCAGCGAGAGCATGGGCGAGGAGTGCGCTGCCTTGACCACGCCCTCGCGCGGTTTGCCGCCTACGCGTTGCGTAGGAGAATCGGGCGTGATCAGCGTGGGATGTTCCGCTTCCAGCATCTTCAACTGGTTCATCAGTTGATCGAATTCAGCGTCGCTGATCTCCGGATCGTCGAGCACGAAATAGCGATATTCGTGATGCCGGATCTGATCCCGGAGCGCCTCAATCTTCTTTTCAATGTCTTTGTCTTTCGCCGCCGTAGCCATCGCAAAAGATTATAGGCGAGGCACGAAATCGTGTGGTGCGGGCACCCTCGCCCGCGAACTTTGAAGAGCGCTCGACAGGAACCCAGTCGAGCTGTTCTAAACTGTGCTCATGCCGGTCCTCGAAACCCAGCGCCTCTCGCTTCGGGAGTTTCAACTGGAAGACGTGGACGCACTCGCCGCCATCCTCTCCGATCGCGAGACCATGCGTTACTACCCTATGTCGTTCGATCGTGCGGCAGTCGCGGATTGGATCCAGCGCAACCGCACTCGCTACGCCAATGACGGTCACGGACTCTGGGCCATGATTCTGAAGTCCTCGTGCGAACTGATTGGCGACTGCGGGCTGGTGCGGCAGAGCGTTGACGCAGTCGATGAAATCGAAATTGGCTATCACGTGCGCCGCGATCTTTGGCGCCAGGGATATGCCTCGGAAGCCGCCCGTGCCTGCCTCGACTACGGATTCGCGAATCTCGAAATCGACCGGCTCATCTCTTTGATTCGCCCTGAGAATTTCGCATCGCGCCGCGTGGCCGAAAAGAATGGCATGACGATCTGGAAAGAAGTGACCAAAGCGGATTTGTTACATTACGTCTACGCAATCAAGCGCGACCAAGTTTAGCCCAGTGATTTCGGAGACCGACATGCCCAAAGCCACAGTCGCATTCTCACTACCGCAAGCCCTGCTGACTTCGTTTGACACAAACGACCGCATCAACCAGTACATGATCGAAAACCTGCCGAACGAAGCTTGGCGCGCCGAGCCCCCTGCGGGCAAGGGGCGAACCGTCGCCGCCATCGTGGCTCATCTACACAACGTCCGCGTGATGTGGCTGAAGGCCACGGCCAAGGGAAGCAAGATTCCAGACCAACTGGATCGTACCAGTGTAACGCCAGCACAGGCGACGAAAGCACTGGAGCAAAGCCGCGCAGCTCTCAGCGCAGTATTGAAGTCTGCCTTGGGCGGCGACGGCCGAGTAAAAGGATTCCGTCCCGACGTAGCCGGATTCTTCGGCTATCTGATTGCCCACGACGCCCACCATCGCGGCCAAATCTGCATGCTCGCCCGCCACGTGGGCCACCCCCTACCGCAAAAAGCAATGTTCGGCATGTGGGAGTGGGGCACCCGGGGAAAAGTGTAGGCGCGGGCGCCTACATCGTGACGTCATGCGCAAAGCCATGTTGCTCTACAATCCGCTTTCCGGTCCTCGTCGCGCACGTCGCCTGGCGGATGTGGAATCAGCGCTCTCAGTCCTGCGAAATGCCGGCGTCCAAGCGGCGGCCGCACCCACGCGGGCGGCCTCCGATGCGACCGAGCAAACCACACAGGCAATCGCTGAAGGCTGCGACACTGTATTCGCCTGCGGCGGCGATGGCACGGTGAACGACGTGTCACAGGGATTAGTTGGTACCAATGCCGCCCTGGCCATCATTCCTCTGGGCACGGCAAATTGTCTCGCGCACGATTTGCACCTGCCACTTTCTCCTGAGAAAGCTGCCCGGGCTGCACTGAGCGCAAAGCCTCGACGCATCGCTGTCGGCCGAATCGAGTACCAGGATTTAACCGGCAAGCCGGCCGCGCGATATTTCATTTTCATCGTGGGCATCGGAGCAGATGCGCATCTGTTCTACAGGCTGGATCCATTGATCAAGCGACGCTTTGGCATGGCCGCTTACTGCGCGAAGGCGACGCGCTTGTGGCTGACTCACCCGATGAAAGACTTCGCGGTTGAGATCACCGATGAAGGGCAAAACCGCCATGCAGAAGTTCCGCAGTTGTTGGCAGTCCGCATCGCCAATTTTGGCGGTGTGCTCCGCGAACTCGCTCCCGGCGCCTCGCTCGAACGCAACGACCTTCGTCTGGTGCTCTTCCGCACCCACAGCCGCTTGGCGTATCTGCGCTACATCCTTCGCGGACTCTTCGGAACCAATTGGAAAGTCCCAGGGATCGAGCTGGTTCATAGTACAGGCGCGGTCTGCCGCGATATAACGCCGACCACAGACTTGCAGACAAAGTCCCGCATTTTAATCGAAGCCGACGGAGAGTTGCTAGGAACGCTACCGGCAAAAATATCCGTCGTCCGCGATGCCTTGACTCTGCTGGCGCCAAATTAAAGAAACTCGCCCTTAACACCTCCAGCGCCCGAGTGATGTATTCTCTCTAACTCAGACCGGCGAAAAGGCCAAGCAGACTTTGGAACCCATCACTCACTTCCTGACCGGCGCCTGCATCGGGCGAGCCGGACTGAATCGCAAGACGGCGCTCGCCACGGCTACGGTAACGCTGGCTGCAGAGGCGCCGGATCTCGACGTCCTGGGTGAGTTCAAGGGCCGCGTTTTTGGCTTCGCTCACCATCGCGGCTTCAGCCATTCTTTCCTCGGTCTCGTATTGGTCTCTGCCGTGGTGGTGGGCTTCATGTACTTGATCTGGCGATTGCGCGGACGAAAGCTTAACGACCCAAACTTGCCGCCGCGCTGGGGATTGCTATTCGGGTTCGCATATCTCGCGGGGCTCAGCCACATTCTGCTCGATTACACCAATGATTACGGTGTACGCCCGTTTTGGCCGTTTTCCGAAAAATGGTATTCCTGGGACATCGTTTTCATCGCCGACCCGATCATTCTGCTTTTGCTGATAGGCGGACTCGCGCTGCCCGTTTTCTTTTCCTTCATAGACCGCGAAATCGGAGTGCGTCGCAAACAACCCGCGGGCCGCTGGGCTGCGACGCTGGCGTTGCTTGGCATAGTTGCCCTTTGGGGAGTGCGCGATTACGAGCACCGGCGAGCAGTGAATGCGCTCGAAGCACGTACCTATGAAAGCGCCGATCCAATCCGTGCCTCGGCCTTCCCTTTGTGGTGGACTCCATTTCGATGGGTCGGCGTGTTGGAAACCCAAAACTTCTTTGCCACGACGATGGTCGATTCGTCAACTCCCGAGGTCGACCCTAATGGCGATATGCAGACTCTCTACAAGCCCGAGGAAACTCCAGTGACGCTCGCAGCTAAGCGATCCTACCTGGGGCGCGTTTATCTCGACTGGGCGCAGTATCCCATCACCGAAACCGAGCCGCTCCCTGAAGATCAGGGCTACATCGTTCGCTTCAAGGATTTGCGGTTCCAGCAACCTGGACATCCGGGCCGAAGCGTTCTTGCGGCAAGTGTCGAACTGGATCGCAACCTGAAAGTGGTCGGAGAGAATTTTGGCCCGCCGCCGGACAAAATCTCGGCAAGGGACGCGGGCCGAAGCGACGCCCCATAGATTTAGTTTCTCTCCGCGCGCTCTGCGGATGTTCTCAGTGACCCCCGCGATTTAAGACTTAGGGCGTAAGCCTTCACGACTATGCTTTGACTTGACGCCGCCGCTCCCACAGGCCACAATCTTCTTTGACGTTATCGAGGTGATTTCATCATGCTGCCCTATCTGTTCGTGCTGCTCGCGGTTGCAGTCCGGTTCATGCCGCATCCGTGGATGTTTACTCCGGTAACCGGGTCGCTGTTGTTCTTCGGAGCCCGAGGACCCCGCCGCCAGCTCTGGATCCCATTTGTGCTGCTGGCCGCTTCGGACGTGGTGCTTACGAAGCTCGTCTACGTATATCCGTTCACTTGGGATCATTACGTGACCTTCGCATGGTATGCCGCAGTTCTCTGGCTGGGCACGAGGCTGGGCGCTAAAACGAAATGGGTACCTGCGATTGGCGCGGCGCTTGCCAGTTCGGTTTCGTTTTTCCTGTTGAGTAATTTTGCGACCTGGGCCTCCTGGGACATGTATCCGAAGAACCTCAGTGGCTTGATGGAGTGCTATGTGGCTGCATTGCCATTCTTCCGTCATGCGCTCGCGGGCGATCTGATCTTCACAACTGCAATGTTCGCGACGCCGATTGCGTTGCACGCGCTATCTGAAGCGCTCCGTAGCCACGGCGATCATGCAGCGGCCTAAATCCTAGAGACTGGCAAAGCATCCGCGATGCAGAGAATACCTCACGCATCGCCCGGTTGCGTTTTCTCCACGTTGTTTAACTTTGATTTTCTAGTCCTGCCTTCGCTCTTGCGATGCATTAGCCAGGCCACCGCTCCCGCTGCCGCCACCAGCATAACGACGTACAAGTGTTGGCGGAAAATTCCTCCCACCACATGCACGACGTCTGGGCCGAACTTGACGGTAAGCACGCCCAACAGCAGGAAGCGCACCAGGCGGCCAGAGAAAATCGCCAGCAGGAAGCGCACGAATCCCATTTCCGAAACTGCCGCAGCCAGCACGAACAGCTTGAAGGGCGTGGGCGGCGGAAGCATCGCGGGCAACATCAGGCTCCAGAACGGATGCTTGTCGAATGCCGCATGAATCTTTTCGAAGCGCGCCGGCGGGATACGCTTGCGAAGCAGTTCCTCGCCGCCTTTGTAGCCGATCACGTAGATTACGATGCTGCCCAGCGTCGACCCAGCCGCTGCCATAAGAGCATAGAGAAAAAATCGAGCGTGATCCTGGTAGACATAGCCGGCCACGACCGCGTCTACCGGAAGACCAATGAAAGCGCCGTCGAGCGCAGCCACAACCAGCACACCCCACGCGCCCAGAGGCTTCAACAGCGCCCACAGGAACGCCGTATAGCGCGAAAAGATGTGCTTGATCGTCTTCAAGATGTAAGACTAAAAGTGTACGCGAAAGCGAACCGGGTCGAAGCGGCGAAATGGGCAGAGATTTAGTCATCCCATCTCTGCCCGAGAGGAAACTTCATGAACTATTTCTTGGGAAAATTCGGGTCAGCCTTCACTTCAAGAATCTGCTTGGTGTGACGCGCGCTGTGCGCCCCGATAAACAGAATCCACTCGTAGGCGTCGAGTTTCTTTCCCATTGGACTGTCAGTAGCGTGGGCTCGCAGGTCGTCGTGTGTGCTCAGGAAGTCTTCCGTCTGGGCACGGCTATCGGTAAAGGCTTTCAGCGATCCCTCCGGAGAGCCGTAGCGATTCGCGGGCTTCAGGGGTTCAGGCGCTTGACGTTTTTGCGTACGGTCGGGAACCATCGTGAGCACCATTTCATCGATGGCTTCGACGCTATCCCCGTCGGGGCGCGGCGGAGCCTTCATCACTTGCTCGATGATCATGGTACGGAGATAACCTTCAGCAGTCGCGATGTGCTCGGTGACTTCCGCTATCGACCAGCGATCCGGACCCGCTTTAAAGTTCCATTGCGCTTCAGACAGTCCCGCGGTTGCGTCCAAAACGCCTTGTTTCGTGGTCTCCAGATATTTCATGGCGCGGTCGCGGTCCGCCACCGTTAACGATTGCGAGGACGCCGACACCGAGAAATACAGCGCGAATGCGATTACGGCGAGACGTCGTTTCATAAATTGTTCCTTTCGTTCTAGCCAGCTTAGATCAGGTCTTGAGTTATCGCGTGCGTTATTCGTGTTTGGTGTTTCCGCTTAACAACTGTAACGCGTGGGGCAGAAGGTCGATCACGGCTTCGAGCGAATCCACTGCGCCGCTGGGACTGCCGGGCAAGTTTAGGATCAACGACTTCCCCCGCACTCCGCAGACTCCGCGGCTGAGCGCGGTAAATGGAGTCTTCTTCGCGCCTTCAAAACGCATGCGTTCGGCAACTCCTTCAAGCAAGCGTTCGCAAACCGCGCGCGTAGCTTCGGGAGTGACATCGCGCTCTGCGATTCCAGTTCCGCCGGTCGTCACGACGAGTTGCGCTTCCTGCACCCAGTAAGCAATTGCGTTCTGAATTGCAGATTGGTCGTCGGCAACAACCTCCGTCCCAATGACTGCAAAATTCCTTTTTCTGAGAAGCTCTCCAACTGCCGGGCCGGAGACATCCGTTCGATCACCGCTCGCGCAGGAATCACTAACCGTGACGACGGCTGCAGTCAAAGTTTCGGGAGTCGAGACTCGCACGTCTTCAGGAATCGAGGAGGACATCTTCTTCCTCCTCTTCGGCTTTTCCGCCGCCGCCGTCACGTTGCGCCTCATCGAGCTGGCGCAGGCCTTCCATCAGCAAGCCCTGAGTGTTCAACTGGGTGGTCTGCTGCGTCGTCTTGCCTTCGAAATTGACTTCAAAGTTTCCGTCCGTCCAGCGTAGAACCTTAAACACCGCCGGATCCCCAATCAGCGAGCCATAGGTGGCGTGCGTGACCTGGCCTTCTTTGAAGTACAGTTCGCACTTGTCGTCTTTGTTGGTGAGCGTGAGGGAACAGCTTTTGCGGCCCATTTCCAACGACTGCACCAGGTCGATGACATTCATCTGCAACAAGCTGCCGCGCAGGACTCCGTCGGAGGGAGCGGTCTTAGCCATCTTTTCCAGCGCAATCTTGTCGATCACGCGCTTGATGCGCTGGGTCGCTTCTCTCAGAAAGAATGGTTTCTCAACGAAATCGTCCACGGGAAGATCGGGCGTGCTCAGCTTTTCGCTAATGTCAGTTTTCGTCGCTACTAAAATGACTGCGGCCTCGGCAGTTCGAGGACGGCTTCTTAGTTTTTCGACGAGTTGCCGGCCATCCATCCCCGGCATGCGATAGTCGCACACCAGCAAGTCGGGCGGATCGTCAACTGCCTTGAGCAGCGCGTCGGCCGCGTCGGTTGCGGTTGTTACCTTGGCGAGCGGAGTCAGCGCCCCGCGCAGCAACCCCAGCACCATCGGATTGTCATCCACCAGCAGGAGTCTTACGTTGTTCGCCATGGAACGCGCTATGTCTTTTTGCGGACGCGGCCGTAATCACCATTCTTTCGAGCCCGACGATAGTCACCGCTGCGTCCGCCGGATTTCCGCTCGAGCACGATTTCGCGAATCTCGATTCCTTTATCAAGGCCCTTGCACATATCATAAACGGTGAGCGCGGCGACACTGGCAGCCATCAGGGCTTCCATCTCCACGCCGGTCACTGCCGTGGTTGTAACTTTTGAGGCAATCGCGACGCCATTCTCGCACACGCGCATTTGCACATCAACGTGGGAAAGCGGCAAAGGATGGCACATGGGAATCAAATCGGCAGTTCGTTTCGCGGCCATAATTCCTGCCAGCCGCGCCACCTCCAGCGCATCGCCCTTGGGATTCCTGGGCAATGCGTTCAGGACCTTTGCCTTCAAGACCACGAAGGCACTGGCCTCGGCCTCGCGTTTAGTAACTGATTTTGCCGAGACGTCGACCATTCTCGCTCGTCCGGAATGATCGTAATGGGAGAGCTTCTTAGGCATCCGATGGAACTATCTTACTAGAAGCTATCAGGTGGTCTCACGCGATGGCTCGGCAGGGCACCGACGCGCGAACAACAATCACTCACAGAGGCAGTTCCCAGCCCTCTTCTTTCATCCGCTGATTGGTCCACTCCTGCAGCTCTTTGTAAACCGCTGGATCGATCACTACGAATGTGGCTCCAGCCCGTCCCTCGAGATCGGCCCAGACAATTTGCACTTTCGCCTCGATGCGGTTTTGACTGTCAGGCAGGACGAAACTGATGTCCATGAGTCCTTCCGATCGCCGCGGATCGGGGAGTCCTTCGAGGCCCATGCCACCCACGCTGAGATTCACTGCGGTAGCGCGTATTTCCTGCCCGTGGCTGTCTTTGAGCACTACTAGAAGCTTGACCTTTGCGCGGAAGAACTTCTTCTGCTTGAGGCTCAGCGTGCCCAGCCCACGGCTCTTGTCTGTGAACGCCCCGGTGATCTTGTATTCGCCCAGTTTCCGGGTCAAGGTCCGCCGCGAAATCCCCAGCTGCTCGGCTGCTTTCGCCCGATGGCCACCAGTGTTCTCGAGTGCCTTCATCACCATCTGTCGTTCCATGTCCTGAAGATCACCGGAGGGCAGAGGGATTGCCGTCTTTTGCTGCAGCGCCGATAGTTCGGCCAGCACGTCAGCCCCGCCAATCTCCTTACCGGACGCAGCCATTGCAACCTTCGCAACGATGTTCCGCAGTTCACGAACGTTTCCCGGCCACGAATGCGACTGAAGTGCACGCAAAGCCTCAGCATTGAACTTCATTTCCGCCGACTTGAGGCGCAGAAAATGCTCCGCCAACGCGACCACATCTTCCGCCCGCTCTCGCAAGGGCGGAACTCGCAGCTCAAACTGGCTCAGGCGATGGAAAAGATCTTTGCGGAAACGTCCCTCGCGCACCGCAGCTTCCAAATCCTGATTCGTGGCTGCGACAATCCGCACATCCACAGTGATCTTGCGATGCCCGCCCAAACGGTAGTACGCAGCGCCATCCAGCACGCGCAGCAGCTTGACCTGAATGTGCGACGGCAGTTCGCCGATCTCATCAAGGAATAGAGTTCCCTTGTCGGCCAGTTCGAAGAGCCCAGGCTTGGAGTTGTCGGCGCCGCTGAAAGCGCCTTTTTCGTAACCAAACAGTTCGCTCTCAACCAGGTGCTCGGGCAGAGCCGCGCAGTTGATGTCGATCCAGGGCTTGCCGTTCCGGTAGGAAAATTCGTGGACGCTGCAGGCGATCAGTTCCTTGCCCGTGCCAGTTTCGCCGGTGATCAGGACAGTCTCGGTATGCCCCGCCACGCGTTCAACCATGGCCATGAAGCGCTGCATGGTGCCGCTGGCAACGAGGAACTTCGTGCCATGAATCTCGCGCTGAACGATCTCACGCTTGATCTCACGCTGAGCTGCCGCACCTGCTTCCAATGCATCCCCCCGCGACTGCCTGCACACACTTCCAGCGCCAGCACCCTGCGGCCGCGCCGGATTCCAAGTCGGGCCAAAGAAAAAGCTAGCACAGCATGCAGAGAACCCATCAGTAACGGCAGCTTCTGGTGGTGACGAAGGTAACCCATGTCTCCTGAAGAATTCGGGGCCCTAAAACCTCCTTTGTCTGAGCAACTTGGCAATACCCTCGTGCGCCCTGCACGTCCGTAACGCTTCCCCGCAACTCCTTGGCCAAACTAGGGTTCATAATCGTAGAGGCAGAGGTATTCAGTCACCTGCGCCTCGCTGCAAGTGGCGTCGGCGTAAGCGGCTGCAAGGAACGCAGCAGTGACTGGTGGCGTTCCGGAGGGATCGGGTCATGAAAAATTTCGGGCGCTTACTGCAAGTCAGCTTTTTGGTCGCACTTCTGGCCGTAACCACGGCAACAATTTGCGCAGTCGCGCAGGACACAGCTCCGCCTCCGCCGGATCAACAACAAGCGTACCCTCAATCGGCTAACCCGAGTGATCAAGTACCACCACCTCCAGCGGGACAGGCAGGGCCTTCCGAGCAGGATCTGCCCCCTGGTGGGCAGCCACAGTCTGGCGATCAGTCGTATCCGACGCAACAGGCGCCGCCTCCTCCCGCAGGCCAGTCCATGCCTTCGACTTCGGGACAGCAAACTGATCCTCCGGGCCGCGTTGCTCGTCTCGGCTACATGACGGGATCGGTTTCGCTTCAACCTCAAGGGACAGGCGACTGGGTGCAGGGTGAGTTGAATCGTCCACTGACAATCGGCGACAACGTCTGGGCTGACAAAGATTCGCGCGCCGAACTGAACCTGGGTACGGGAGTGATGCGAATCAGTTCTGAAACCAGTTTGACTTTGACCAATGTCACCAATGATGCCGTGCAGGTGGAGTTGCATCAGGGCACTTTGAACGTACATGTCCGCAAACTCTACGGCGGCGAGGTGTACGAGATCGATACGCCGAATCAGGCGTTCACCGTGACCAAGTCCGGCGAGTATCGCTTCGATGTTGATCCCAGCGGAGACACAACTCTGGTAACGGTGTGGAAAGGCGAGGGCGAAGCCACTGGTCAAGGCCCTGCGGTGCGCGTGCACGAAGGCCAGCAGGCGCGCTTCAGCAACGGGAATTCCTTGACGCATCAGATCAGCGACGCTCCCGCGCCGGATGGCTTCGACGACTGGTGCAAGGTCCGCGATAAGCGCGAAGACAATTCAATCTCCGCGCGCTACGTGGCTCCGGGCGTAGTTGGAGCGGGAGACCTCGACGAATATGGAGCCTGGCGTCAAACCCCCGATTACGGACCGGTGTGGATTCCCTCTACGGTCGCGCCGGGCTGGGCGCCTTACAGTGACGGACAGTGGATTTACCAAAATCCGTGGGGATGGACCTGGGTCGACGCGGCGCCGTGGGGATTCGCTCCCTTCCACTATGGACGCTGGGTGTCGTTCGGCGGTTACTGGGGCTGGGCTCCTGGACCGTATTGGGTGCGGCCTTGGTATGCGCCCGCGATGGTGGCCTGGTTTGGAGGCCCGCGCTTTGGCATCGGTATCGGTTTTGGCTTCGGCGGCGGATTTGGCTGGTGCCCGCTCGGTTGGGGTGAGCCATTCTTTCCGTGGTACGGCGCCGGTCGAGGTTATTTCCGGAACGTCAACATCAGCAACACCCGCATCACGAATATCAATCACATCACCAACAACTATTACAACAACAGGAATGCGGGCGGATTCTACGGACGGAATGGCGTCGGGATGCCACGTTACGCCAACGCAACTGGTCTGACGGCCGTTTCCCGGAATACTCTCGAGCACGGGCTGTCAGTTCGGGGGAACACCGCTAAGATTACCCCCAGCGCGGTGCGAGGCTTGTCCAGTGCAAGCATCAGCAGGCCGGACGTGTCTCCGACGCGTAACAGCATGCTTGGATCGAAAGCGGGTCTTCCCGCCGCAAGGCCGTCGGCCGGAGTTACCTCGCGGCCGACCGTTAGCAGGATGACTCCGCCGGCGGGCGCATCAAGGCCAGCGGCCTCGCAGAATATGGGAAGCGCTCGGAATACCGCAGCGCCGTCCGCAGGCCGTGGGCCCGAGGGACAATCGAGCGGCGCGAGGTCCATGCCGCAGCCTGCCGGACGCTCCGTACCGCGGCCGCCACAAAGCGGGGGGTCGCTTTCAAGCGGCAACACCGCGAGATCTGGAGGCCCGTCTGCGTCCTCGCCAATGTCACGATCGGTGCCTCGTCCGCCCACAAGTGGCTCGCGGCAGCCGACGATGACCGCGCACAATACGATGCCGAATATGTCTTCGGCCTCGCGTTCGTCATCGAGCCCATATTTTGGGCGGAGCACGCCCAGCAGCATGTCTAACAATGTGCCGCGCCCAACCGGGCGCATCAACCCTGCGCCGCGCGACTATCCGTCAGCCCAGAATCGGGGAAGCTACTCGGCTCGGGCCTACGGCAACAGCAGCTCTGGCAGCTACGGTGGATATCGCGGTTACAGCCAGCCGTCCTACGGCCGATCCTCCGGCGGATCGTACGGCGGTGGCCGCAGCTATTCGGCGCCGTCGTCCCATAGCTCAGGTTCCTTCGGAGGCTACCATGGCAGCTCCGGATCCCACGGGAGTTCCGGCTACCACGGTAGTTCGGGCGGACACTCGGGCGGCTCTCACGGAGGGCGCGGACGCTAAGCTGGACGTAATTTCTAAACCAACGCCGCCTGCACGGGCGGCGTTTCTTTTTCCATCAGCATCGCCGCATAGCCGTAGAGACATAGCTAGCTATGTCTCTACAGTCGGGGATTCCTCCGAATGTGTATACTGCGTGTTTCAGTCTAAGGAGCGTCCTTTGAGAACTTTCTTAATCGGCCTCGTCATAGGTTTGATCCTGGTACCGCTCTGCGTGTACATCTATTTCGTCACCGGGAGCGCGCCGGTGGCGACCGCTGCGCCCGCCATGCCGTTTGAGAAAATGCTGGCGAGCAGTGCGCTGAGCGCCCGAATCGCGAAAGAGATGCCCAAAACCGTTCCAGTTCCTGCGGACGAAGCCGACTTCATCGCCGGTGCAAACGTCTACCGGGAGAACTGTTCCGTGTGCCACGGAATTCCTGGAGGCACGCCCACCGCGATCTCGAGGGGCATGTTCCCCAAGCCGCCGAAGCTGCTCGAAGGCACGGGCGTGACCGACGACGAACCGGGCGAAACTTATTGGAAAGTCGCCAATGGCATCCGGCTTTCAGGAATGCCTAGCTTCAGCGATTCGCTGTCTCAAACGCAGATGTGGCAGGTCAGCCTGCTACTCGCGAATGCGAATAAATTGCCGGAGTCGGTCAAGACCGCGCTCTACCGGCCCACGCCCCTGCCGCCGGCACAACCTGCCGCGCCCGCAACGGGTACGCCGCCGACTCAGCCCTAGCGGGTTGCGAAACTGGCGATCCGAGCAGCTTTAACGACGCTTCTTCAGAGCGCGTGCTTTGGGACCATAGCCAACGTCTGGCACTTCTTCGCCAAGGGCAGTGGCTAAATCGATTTGATGGTCCTGCTCCTGCATGAGGATCTGGCGGATCTGTTCCGCCATCGCGTATTCTCCCAACGCTTCACACTGCCCGATGCGATCGCGGTAATTGCGGATGGTTTCGTTTTCATTATCGAGGTCGAAGCGGAGCATGTCTTTCGCATTTTTCGAGGTGCGCACCGGCTTGGGAGTGACCACGGGCATCTTGCCGAGATAGTCGATCTGCCGCGAGAGGGTCAGAGCATGATCGAGCTCTTGCTTGGCGTGGATTTCGAGCTGGGCGGCGATGTCCATGTACTGGGCCCCGCTGAGCACCTGGGAATAGACGACATAGGCGATGATAGCTTGATACTCGCGGGCAAGGTCTTCGTTCAACAGCTCTGCGAGGCGGTCGCGCGAGATTTCGTTTTCGTTGGCGGCGGACTTGGGATCGGGCATTCGATTTCTCCTTTGAATTGAAAAACAGATTATATTCAAGATGCGTTTTGCGTGCCGATGGTCTTGAGATTCGCGGCTCTTTGGTTGTGCTTCGACATAGCGTTTCAGCTCTGCGAGTATCCGCACATTCTGCTTGCGAAACGCTCCAGCTAACCTTCCGCTGTCACCGTCACAACCAACTGCCGCTCCCGCGGGCCGTCTAGCTCGATGAGCACAATTCGCTGCCAGGTGCCGAGGAGGATCTGGCCGCGCTCAAAGGGCAGGGCGACCGATGTCCCGATCAGCGCCGACAGAATATGATCGGGCACATGCGCGGGATTGTGCGGATGGCGGTAGCGTAGTTTCGGGATCATGGCTTCGAAGGCATCGAGCATGTCAAGGTCGGTGCCGGGATCGAGATCGGCGGTGGTGAGCGCGGCGGTGGTGTGGAGTATCAAGAGATTGCAGATTCCTGTTGCCTGCGCGTGATTCGTCTGAAGCAGAGCCTCCACGGTTTCGGTGATGTCGAGGATTTCACGTTTCTTGCGGGTTTGGAGGGTGATCCTTTGCATGAGAATCGTGGAAGAAACTCGAGCCGTGTCGCGAGCACAGGTTATCATGAATAAATCGGCTGACGGACGGGCGGGGACGCCCGTCGCTCCATCGATTCTTCAAAATGATTAATGGCAAGCGCATCGCGGTGGTGTTGCCCGCTTACAACGCGGAGAAGACGCTCGAGGCCACGGTGCGCGAGGTGCCCGATCTGGTGGACACTTGCATACTGGTGGATGACCACAGTTCGGACCGCACCATTGAGGTCGCGAAGCGGCTTGGGTTGCAGTTCTTCCAGCACGACCGCAACTACGGATACGGGCGCAACCAGCAGACTTGCTATCGCGAAGCGCTGGCTGCGGGTGCGGACGTGGTCATAATGCTGCATCCGGATTACCAATACACGCCGCTTCTGGTTACGGCGATGGCGAGCATGGTGGCGTACGGGGTTTACGACGTAGTGCTGGGATCGCGCATTCTTGGAGGGCAAGCGCTGCGGGGCGGCATGCCTATCTGGAAATACATTGCCAATCGCTTTCTGACTGCGTTCGAGAACTTCTTTTTGCGAGTCAAGCTGTCGGAATATCACAGCGGTTATCGGGCGTTCAGCCGCGAAGTGCTCACCCGGCTGCCGCTACTGGAGAATTCCGACGACTTTGTCTTTGACAACCAGATGCTGGCGCAGTGTGTGCATTTTGGATTTCGCATTGGCGAAGTGTCGTGTCCGACGAAGTATTTCGAGGATGCGTCCTCCATCAATTTTCGGCGCAGCGTGAAATATGGAATGGGCGTGCTGAGCACCACGCTGCAGTTTGCATTGCAGAGATTCGGGCTTGGAAGCTTCCGGATTTTCAGCGCGACCGGGGGCCGGTTGGAACCTGGCCACGCCGAATACTACGCGCGCGGCGGGGCAGTCGAACCGCAGGCATAGCTCGACCCGAGCTATAGCCGGATCCTGCCGAGCTTCGCTCGGCTGGACCGGCCAAAGACCCGTCCCCACACTTGCAAGGGCGGCAGGGTTGTCAATTGCGCCTCTAACCTCCGCCGCGTAGCATCTAACTAGCATGCCGACTACGGCCACCGCGGTGCCTAGCCATCCTCCCAAGCTGGTTCTGGGCGAGATCATCAGCTTTGCCTACGACACTTTCTGCAGCAATAAAGTGCGCTTCGCGCTTACCGCGCTGGGCATGGTGATCGGCACGGCGTCGCTCATTCTAGTCGTAACCATCGGGATGACGGGAAAGCAGTATGTCCTGAATCAGATTCAGGCTATCGGCGCCAATATGGTGTACGCGGAGTATCAGGGCGGTGCGGGCAATGCCAATCCTGATCCGTTGACCATCGACGACATGAAAGCGGTGCTGCAGCAGGTGCCGGGAATCGCGGCTGCGTCTCCTGTCGTTCCATTCGATGATCGCGTGCCTATCGGCAACGGCAAAGAGCGGGACGTGCGCGTGCTGGGGGTTTACCCCGAGTACAGCGCGGTGCGAAATCTGGTGGTGCTGTCGGGGCGATTCTTCGATGCCGAGGACGAGCAGGCCCACAACAAGGTTGGCGTGATTACGCAAAAACTCGCCCAGCAGCTCTACGGATCAACCGACGAAGCTGTAGGGAAAGTCATGAAGCTGAGCGGGCTGCCTTTTACCATTATCGGTACTTTCAAGGAGCGCGTGGATACTTTCGGGCAGTCGGAAGTGACTGCCAACACGATGGTGATTCCCTACACCGTAAGCCGCTATTTCATGGATACGCCGGAGGTGAAGCAGTTGTACTTTTCCGCGGCCGAGGCGTCGATGGTTCTTCCGGTCACGGAACGGATCCGAAAGGTCATCCAGTCACGGCATCGGGCGGAATCGAATTACCAGGTCGACAATCTGTCCGAGTTGGTGGCTGTGGCGGATCGCACGGCAAACGCCCTTACGCTGGTGTTATTGCTGATCGCAACCGTGACTCTGGTGGTGAGCGGAATCGGAATCATGAACATTATGCTGGCCACGGTGAGCGCTCGCATCCGCGAGATCGGAATTCGCAAAGCTATGGGCGCCACCAATCGCGAAATTCGCTTTCAATTTTTGTCGGAAGCGATTCTCATTTCTCTGATCGGAGGTCTCGCTGGCGTCGTCATCGGGCTGGCTCTGCCTTTCTCGGTGCGCTACTTGACCGAGTACCGCATTCCGATCTCAGGATTATCGGCGATTGTGGCGATTGTGGTGTCGTCGCTCGTCGGAATTTTGTTTGGCACGGTTCCCGCAGCGCGGGCAGCCAAGCTGGATCCGGTGGAGAGCCTGCGCTACGAGTAAGCCAGAAACGTTGCAGGCAACGTTTCTACACAACGCGTTCTGTAGAGAATGGCTTGCTACGTTTACAAAAAGCAAAGCCGGGCGGGTTGGCCCGGCTTTTCTCATTCATCACCTTAGGGGACTGACTTGGTTTTGAGACTCCCCTCAGATCTTTTTCACTCTTTCAGTCTTCACTCTCACCTGGTTGGACTCAACCGCTAACCAAAACGTTGCTTGGCTAGGGTTACATGACCAGCGCGAGGTTCTCCAGTTCCGACTGCAGTACCGGGATTGAGCATCCGGACATTTCCACCCGGCCGGCGGCGTCAAAAGCCGCTTGCGGCGAAACCCCGTAGCCCCTTCCCATCAGGAAAACCTGTAAAAGTTCGGCGGCCTCCCGTGAATCGATCAAACCGCCCTGCAGCAGATCGTTCCGTAAAGCCGTCAGCTCGTTAACGGAAAATCTCTCTCTAAATCTTTCGTTCATGGCCGTCTCACCTCCGACCCTTCACCCGATTACCTATTAGACTCCGTCAATGCTGCTTACGTTGCATGCAATTTTGTTGCCGCTCCGTGGCCGAACTAAGAATTTCGGCACCGGGTCGTGTATTTACTTGAACTCGCGTCGCTGCAATAAGTTGCGGTCGGTGGATTGGGTAGGATGCCGCCCGTTCACCTTAGGCATGGCTGGCTTTGGTCTCGCGACCTTGACACAGAGTGTCGTTGTGGTACTGAAAAGGACGCAGAATGCCCAGCGCGGGACGTCCAGGCTTCAGGCTCAGGCGATGGGCCCTTGTGGGTTACCCGGAAGCCTCACGCCAAAACCCAAGGTCGTGAGCCTAGGGTCTGGCGGCTAGATCAGGAAGGATCGGTGACTGCTTCATCGACCAGCATGATCGGGATGTTGTCCCGAACCGGGTAAACGCGCCGACACTCGTTGCACTTCAGGCTTTCTCCGGTTTCCTTGAGCAGCAGCGGTTTCTTGCACACCGGGCAGACCAAGATATCGAGCAAATCCTGAGGAATCATGCCAGCATTGTACGCTCTCGCTCCTGGGTTGCGCACTAAGCTGCGCGTGCGACGGGCACAGAGTCGAGTGATAGTTCAGTGGTTAGGAGAAGAAAGGCCACATTGACTTGACCGTCCTCTCCGGTTAGATTCTTGCGGCGAATGTTTTAATCGATTTACAAGTCTCATCTGTGGCGGCGACGTTCTGAAGGCTCCCCCCGTCCGAACCCGTCTATAGAGGACCCCAAACCCAGGAGAGGACCAGATATGAAGATGTTGGGAAAGCTCGGAATTTCGCTACTCGCCTTGCTGGCCTTTGCCGGTATTGCCAGCGCACAAAAGTGGCAAAACATAAAAAATGAGCCCAGTTTTCCGGTGGGCGCAATTGCGCTGCTCACGGATGGTACGGTGTTGCTTCACGAAGAGCAGGACGGCTCCCCGCAGAACTGGTTCAAGCTGACCCCGGACAACACCGGCAACTACATCAACGGGACCATCACACCGATCGCCTCGTTGCCCGTGATCAACGGAGTCCAATACGGCCCTTGGTTCTTCGGATCCGAAGTTTTGCCGGACGGCCGGTACATTATTGAGGGCGGAGAATACAACGACGGGAGTCCCGCTTGGACCCCCCTCGGCGCGATTTACGATCCCGTCAAGAACAAGTGGACAGCCGTGAAACCTCCTAAGTTCTTTAAAGGTTTTTCGTCGCAGTACCCGAAAACGATCGGCGATGCCCAGAGCATTCTTCTTCCCGACGGAACCGACATGCAGGCCGATTGCTGTACCAAGCAGTCTGCGCTGCTCAATGCCAAGACTTTGACTTGGACAGCCACGGGTGCAGGGAAGTTCGATATCAATGACGAGGAAGGATGGACTTTGCTTCCGGACGGAAACGTGCTGACGGTCGATGCATACGTCTTTCAGTACGACGCTACGGGGATGAATTCGGAGATCTACGACACCGCCAAGGGCACCTGGTCGAGTGCCGGGAGCACGGTGGTGCAACTGTGGGACTCCGCCTGTGGCAACGACAGTAGCGCTACCTATGAAGTTGGGCCTGCGGTCCTGCGTCCTGATGGGACTGTCTATGGAACTGGCGCTAATACCTGCGTGAAAAACGGTGCCTACGAGTCCGGGCACACAGCGATTTATAACACGAAGACCAAGAAATGGTCGGCAGGCCCGGACTTTCCAACCGTAACGGTAACGATAAACAACAAGCAAGTGAAGGAGGGACTGGACGCTGCCGACGCTCCGGCCGCGCTGGAACCTGACGGCAACGTAATCGTCATGACCAGCTACGGTTACGGCAACAACTTCCCCGCTGTTTTCTTTGAGTGGAATGGGAAAAAACTCACGAAGCTGCCTCCATCTCTCAACGCGGCCAATGATGCATCATTCTATGGACACTTCCTGGAACTGCCGACGGGCCAATTGCTGTTCAGCGATTTAAGTCCGGAGGTTGAGGTGTTCACCCCGAAGGGAACTTACAACAAGGCTTGGGCACCCACCATTACGTCCGCGCCGGCCAGCGTCAATGTCGGCAGCACGTACGTAATCAAGGGTACACAGTTCAGCGGCCTCTCGCAGGGAGGTGCATACGGTGACGATTTCCAGGACAACACCAACTACGCGCTGGTGCGCATCACCAACAACGCGAGCAAGCACGTTTTCTATGCCAAGACAACCAACCCGAGCACTTACGCGGTTCAGACTGGCGCCTTGGCAGAATCGACTAATTTCACTGTAGCCGCAGACACGGAATTGGGCGACAGCAGCCTGGTGGTGGTAACCAACGGAATCCCGTCGGCTCCTGTCTCGATTACGGTGCAAAAGTAGCAAACAAGGCAGTCGGTAGCACTTTAATCCACTCGTCTTGTTTCCGGCCCAGCGCCGGAAGGAACGGCGAGTGGATTTTCTTATGTTTGGTTATTGTCGTCGAGCTACGGGGCGGTATCGAGCCTGCGTGATTCGAATGCCGTTCGGCACGTTGAGGAAGAACGTATGAGGATTGCAGTCAGGTTCTGGTTGTGGTGTTTGACAACCGTGCTGCTAGGAGTTTGCGCCAGTGGGTTTGCATTTGGCGGGAGCAAGCTCCATTACTTGGTTACCAATGACGACGAGGTGCTTCCCTCCGATGTTACTGCTACCTTTTACGTGGTGGGGGCGGATGGACTACTGACCATGAAAGGGCAAGTGTTCACGAATCGCAGCGGCATTGCCGGCGGCTATTTTGGGGCCAACCGGGTGACCGTGCTGGACAGTGAGAATGCGGAGTGCGTCTACGATTCGCAGGCCGTGACCGGCGAGATTGCGGGCATCGTGGTCAAGACTCTCAAAGTCGGTGGCAGTGTGGTTGGCTCCAAGCGGGACACTGGAGCCTCCAATGGCATCGGTTTGGCGATGAACAGCAAGTACCTGTATGCCAGCTTCACCGACCACAGCACTATCGGAACCTTTCAAGTGCTGCCGGGTTGCAAACTCAAGTTTGTCAAGGACATTGACGTGGAGGGCCTGCAACAAGGAACGATCGACGGAATGGTGATTCACGGGGATATCATGGTCGTGACCTACGGGGATGACTCCATCGAATCGTTCAATATTTCAGGCGGTGTGCCGGTTTCAAATGGTGATGAACAGAATTCCACGGGCTCAGGCGGGAGCACGTATCCGACTGCCGTCGACATCACGCAGGACGGGCATTACGCCCTCTTCGGCGATACCTCCACATCGACCATAGTCGAAGTCTCCGACATTTCTTCAGGCAAGTTGACTCCGACCGTGGTCTATCCTCTGGGAAACGGAATCAATTCCAGTAACATTCTGCTGAGTCCGGATGAGACGCTCCTCTACATCAGCAACAATCAATCGGGCACGATCACGGCCGCTTTTTTTGACGCGAGCACGGGCAAGCTTTCAAAAGGTTGCATATCCGGCGTCCTCAAAGGCTATGTGGTTGATTGGTCCTACACGGCATCGATGGCTCTGGAAGAAACCACGGGGACTGGCAGGATGTTGTATGTCGCCGAATACGGAAATCCGTCGTCCATCGGGGAGATTAGCGTGACATCGGCAGTCAGGAAGTGCGCCTTGGAGGAATTGCCCAAGTCGCCCGTCTCTGACCCAAACAGTCCGGGGTTGTTGTCGATCGGAGCTTTTCCGCCCCGGCCGTTCTAATCGTTAAGGTTAAGCATAGGGGTTTCGAGGAGTTTCGGCTACACTTCAATTCATTCTTCTTTCCCTTTCGGACAGCAAAAGAATGTTTTTCATTCTTTCTCAAATTCTTAAGGTTCGCGCCTCCTCATCGACAAGGGTGAGGAGAAAAGCGGTGGTTAGGAGAAGAAAGGCCACATTGACTTGACCGTCTTCTCCGGTTAGATTCTTTCGGCGAATGTTTTAATCCATTCAGCAGTCTCATCTGTGGCGGCGGCGACGTTCTTGAAAGCTCCCCCCGTCCGAACCCGCCCATAGAGGACCCCAAACCCAGGAGAAAACGAAACATGAAGAAGTTGGGAAATCTAGGAATTTCACTACTCGCGGTATTGGCCTTGGCCGGCATTGCTGGCGCACAGAAATGGACCCCGCTGAAGAACCAACCTAGTTTTGCTGCTAACGATGCTCTCCTGCTCACTGATGGCAGGGTCATCGTGCAAGATACGAATGCCAGCGATTGGTGGACGTTGAGTCCAGACGATACCGGCAGCTATGTCAATGGGACATGGAAGAAAATAGCCTCGTTGCAGTCTGGATATGCCCCGTTGTATCACGCCGCAGCCATTTTGCCCGATGGCCGGCTCGTGATTCAGGGCGGCGAGTACAACGGTGGCGACAACGGGGTCTGGACCAACCAAGGGGCGATTTACGATCCGGTAAAGAACAAGTGGACGCCTTTGACCCCACCAGCAGGCTGGGGCCAAATTGGTGACGCTCAGAGCGTCATTCTAAGCAATGGCACGTTCCTGCTCGGCGATCCTTTGAGCAGGGCGGACGCGACATTGAACGCCAAGACGCTGAAGTACACCGTTTTGAGCGGCGAAGGAAAGGCCGATGGGAATGACGAGGAAGGCTGGACCTTGTTGCCAAACGGAGATGTCCTTACCACCGACGCCACCGATGCGCCGAACTCCGAGGTGTTCAATCCTAAGACCCAGACCTGGAGCAGCGCCGGGAGCACGATCGTCCGCCTTGAAGACCAGGGCTCCGAAGAGATCGGACCCATGGTTTTGCAGCCTAACGGAATAGTGTTTGCCACGGGAGCCAACGCCAGCGGCGCAGGGCACACCTCGAATTACAACACCGCGACTGGAAAATGGGCGAAGGGTCCAAACATCCCAGACGGGTTGGACATCGCTGACGGCCCGGCGTCCCTGCTACTGAACGGACATGTGTTGATAATGGCCTCTCCCGGCGTATACAACAACGGAGTCCAATTCTTCGAGTGGACCGGGACGAAATTCGTCAACGCGCCAAATATTTCCGGCGCGTCCGAAATACCGTCGTACGCGGGAGACATGTTGGTTCTGCCGACAGGCCAGGTGCTGCTCACAACCCAAGGGGGAACATCTCCTCAGGTGCTGGTCTACACCGCCAAGGGGTCTTATCAGTCGTCATGGGCCCCAACCATCACTTCGGTCCCGACGACGCTTACTCGCGGGACTTCGTACGTCATCAAGGGCACGCAGTTCAATGGGCTGTCGCAGGGAGCAGCCTATGGGGACGATACGCAATCCGCCACCAATTACGCCCTAGTGCGTATCACCAACAAGGCGACCAAGCACGTGTTTTACGCTAAGACGGTCAACCCCAGCACCATGGCGGTTGCAACCGGGAGCCTGCCAGTGTCCACGCATTTCACCGTGTCGGCTGGCACGGAGACGGGCGCCAGCACTTTGGTCGTAGTCACGAACGGAATCCCGTCCAAAGCAGTCGCCGTAACGGTGAAGTAGTAACAATGAAACAGTTGGTAACCTTCAATCCACTCGTCTTGTCTCTGGCCCTGTGCCCGAGGTAAGGACGAGTGGATTTTTTATTTCTGAGAATCGGTCAAGAATTATGATGAAGTCGCTTAGGCTGTATTTGTCACGTGCGACAGCGGTGCTGGTTGGGGTTTGCGTCGTCGGCGCGGTCGCACTTGGGGCGGATACGCCACATTACGTGGTTACAAATGATGATGTCCCGCCCGAACTCATTTCCAGCGTCACCTTCTACATGGTGGAGGCGAACGGCCAATTGGACATGAAGGCGAAAGTGTCCATCGGGCAAGGCGGCATCGGGGGCGGATACTTTGCCGCGAATCGGGTAAATGTGCTCGACAGCGGGAACGCCGAGTGTGTCTATGCTTCCGACGCCTTGAACGGCGAGATCGTGGGAATATCGGTCAAGACCCTAAAAGCTTCCGGCGACGCGAATGGCTCCAAGAAGGACACCGGTGCCTCTAACGGCATCGGCTTGGTGGTGAACCCTCAATACCTCTATGCCAGCTTTACTGACTTCAGCACTATCGGAACCTTTCAGGTGCTGCCCGGCTGCAAACTCAAGTTTGTCGGTGACATCACCGTTGCCGGCCTGCAAGGCGGCGTAGTCGATGGCATGGTGATCCATGGCGACATCATGGTCGTCACTTATGGCGATGGCTCCATCCAATCCTTCAACATATCGGCGGGCGTTCCAGTGTCGAATGGCGATGAACAGAATTCGACTGGCTCGCGCGGAGGGAATACTTATCCCAGCGGTATCGATATCACCCAGGATGGGCACTATGCCATCTTCGGCGATACGTCGCCCTTCACGATCATCGAAGTGTCTGATATTTCCTCCGGCAAGTTAGCTCCGACCGTAGTCTATCGCTTGGGCAGTGCGCTCAATGCGAGCAACATCCTGCTAAGCCCGGATGAGACGCTTCTGTATATCAGCAACAATCAATCGGGTAAGATCACGGCGGCGTTTTTCGACAAAAGTGCGGGCACGCTTTCCAAGGGTTGCGTCTCCCGCGCCCTCAAGGGATTCGTGACCGACTGGTCCTACACGGCGTCGTTGGCTTTGCAAGAGACTACGGCAACGGGCGGCATGATATACGTTGCCGAATTCGGCGCGCCGTCCTCGATCGGGGAGATTAAAGTGACTTCGTCAGCAGGCAAATGCACGCTGACCGAATCGCCGAAATCGCCCATCGCAGACTCAAACAGTCCGGGGTTGTTGTCCATCGGAGCTTTTCCACCTCGGCCGTTCTAACCACAGGTAATCTGTAGCACAGCGCCGCACTTTCAGGTACACTTCCGTCCACTCTTTTTTTCCCTTTCGGGTGGAAGGAAGAGTGGCTTTCGTTCTTTCTCAACTTCTTTGGTTCGCGCATTCCTCATCGACCAGGTGAGGAGAGAAGCGGGTGAGAATCCCGCGCTGCCGCGCAACTGTAAGCGAGGAAATTCGCAATCGGTCACTGGGTAACCCTGGGAAGGCCGGTTGTATTCGTCGGACAGCGAAAGCTGTCCTCACTCGCAAAGCCAGGAGACTGGCGCGAACCGTCCACACCAACCCCTTTCGCGAGACAAAGGAGGAGTGCATGCGGTTCTTTCGTATTCTCACGAGTGTAATTTGCCTGCTGGCGGCAGCTTCGGCCGCCGAAATCAAAATCAAAGTGATCGACCCGCAATCGGCCGTGGTCGCCGGGGCGCAAGTCGTGTTGATCCCGCAAGACAGTACGACGCCCGCAGCGGTCGCAATCACGTCCGCCGAAGGGCTGGCGACGTTTCGCGAGGTTGCTTCGAATCACTATCAGGTCCAGGTGCTGGCCAAGGGATTCGCCACTGCGACAACCGATGTCCCTTCGAACGCTGAAGTCACCACGGTAAAACTTCGGCTCGCGGCCGCGGCAGAGACCGTTGTCGTAACCGCGACTCGAAGCCCGGTTCCGACCGAAGCGGCCGGGGCAGACGTCGAAACCTTGAGCGGGGCGCAACTGGAAACCATGCAGCCGATCGCGTCCGATGATGCGATACGCTTTCTTCCGGGCGCGGTCATCAACACGGCTGGACAGCGCGGGGGGCTGTCTTCGCTGTTTGTGCGTGGAGGCGATTCGACTTACAACAAGGTGATCGTGGACGGCGTGACCATCAATGAGCCCGGCGGGACGTTTGATTTCGGAACGCTTCCGCTCACCGAAGCCGATCATATGGAATTCGCTCGCGGCGCGCAAAGCACACTCTACGGATCCGACGCGATGACCAGCGTAGTGCAGGTCTGGACGCGAACCGGAAGTACCACGACTCCGGAGCTGCGTTTTGGCGCCGACGGCGGAAATCTGGGGACCGCAAATGGCTACGCGTCGCTGGCGGGAGCGCGCGGCCGCTTCGACTACAACGTCTTCGGGGACCAGTTCAATACCGGTGGGCAGGGCGTGAACGACGCTTATTCCGACTCGTTGCAGGGTGGAAACATCGGAGTCTCGCTGAGCGATCAAGTCTCCTTGCGGGTACGCGTGCGCCACTCGAACAGTCACACGGGCTTGCCCGGCGAATGGAACTTTAATGGAGATCCGCTGGAACCGCCCGATCCGCATGAGTGGTCGCAACTGAACAATCTGCTGGGCAGTGTGGAGTTGATCGTCGCCGCGCCATCGGGCTGGCAGCATCGGTTTACCGGATTCGAATACAGTTACCGCTACAACGACGTGAACTTGAACGGCGATACGGATCGGGTGGATGATTTCCCGACACACGCTGTTGACGACATCAACCGCGCGGGTTTTGAGTATCAGGGAGATTACAGCGAGCGCAGTTGGGCGCACACTACTTTTGGATATCGTTTCGAAGATGAGAATGGCTTCGTCGGGGATTTGGACTACCCGCCTCTCACTCACGGCCTGCGCTTGAACGACGATGTTTATGGGCAGCAACAATTGACGCTGGGCCGGTTGTCGGTAATCGCTGGCGCACGCTTCGTTCATAACGGCGCTTTTGGCAACACCGGTGTTCCGCGGGTTGCGCTGACCTTGTTGGCGCTGCGCGGTGGCGACATTTTTTCCGGCACCCGGCTGCGCTTTTCTTACGCGACTGGGTTCAAAGAACCGCGGTTGGAAGAAACTTTTGCCGGTCCACCTTACAGCATTCCGAATCCAGGGTTGAAGCCAGAGCGTAACCGGGCGTTCGAGGCGGGAATCCTACAAAATCTCTTTGGTACCAAATACGCATTTACTGCGACGTACTTCAATAACCTTTTCTACGACCGAATTGACTATGGAACAAACCCAGTAACCTTCATCGGGCAATACGTCAATGTGGATAAGTCTTTCGCGCAGGGAGCGGAAGTCGAGTTTCAAGGCCAGATCCTGCCGAAACTTTTCTTGAATACCGCTTACACTTACACATCGACGGAAATTCTCGCGGCTCCGGTCTGCACCTTGGCGAATTCTTGCGATCCCACGGTGCTCGGCGTTGGAGAGCCCTTGCTACGTCGGCCCAAACATTCCGCAACCACCATGCTGAATTATTTGGGGAGACGATGGGGAGCGAACCTGGGAGGAAGTTTTGTAGGCAGGAGAAAGGACTCCGACTTCCTCGGATTCGGCATCAATCACGCCGCCGGCTATGTACGCGTCGATGTGGGCGGCTGGTACGCGTTCACATCCCGCGTTACGGCCTATGTGGCCGTGCAGAACGTGCTCGACAAACAATACCAAGAAGTGGTGGGCTATCCGGCCTTGGGAATAAACTATCGCGCTGGATTGCGGTTCAGGATCGGAGGGGAGTAAAAAGAAGCTGTCGGCTATCAGCCTTCAGCTCCGAGCTCAAAGACAGAAGAGCGAGATGACTGAGCAGCTTCTACCTTCTGACTTTCAGCTGGCCGGGGAAATCCTTATTTCGATGTCGCGTGGCGTTCTCCATCTGCAATGGATTTCCATCCTGCGGACTGCGGTGGTTGCCCTTAACCACGCTGCAAGCCATAGCCGTGGCGGAACTTGCGCCTTGATACTTGGTCCGTGCCAGCTTCAACTTCTCCAGTTCTTCCTTGCCCAAGGGCTGCTGCCGTCCCAGAAGATGAGTTACGAGCGCAATCTGGGCAAAATGTTCGACCGTTTCCATCTTCATATACGCGTGATGAAGGGTGTCCGCATACGCAACTACGCCATGATTTGACATGAGGATGGCATCGTATTGCGGAATCAGGGGTTCGAGGGCATCGGAAAGTTCCGGTGTCCCCGGCGTACCATACTTCGCCAGCGGGATGGAGCCCAGCCCGATCACCACTTCGCAAACCAGCGGTTGATTGAGCGCAAGTCCAGCGGCTGCGAAGCCAGTCGCTGTGGGCGGATGCGCGTGCACTATGCCTTTTACGTCGGCGCGCAGCCGGTAGATCAGCAAATGCATGGCAAGTTCGCTGGAGACGTTGCGGTTCCCGGCCAAGCGACGGCCCTCCAAATCAACCACAACCATGTCTGAGGTGCGCAGCATGCTTTTGCTCATGCCGGTGGGGGTGACCAGAATGCGTTCGTCATCGAGACGAACCGACAGATTGCCGTCGGTAGCCGCGACATAGCCGCGTTGGTGCAGCATCTGGCCAAACAGAACCATTTCGCGTCGATATTGGCGTGCGCTCGGCATTCAATTTTGGGGCTGCTCGGAGGAAAGCGGACCCGGATAGTGCGCGTATGGTATCGCAGAAACTTGGTCAAACACAATCCGTTTTATTGGATTATGTATTTACGAGCTTAGATCGTTTTCGAATTTATAATCAGCCCGCGTGCTAGTTTCGGAGTTCAATTATAAACTTCCCGCGGAACTGATCGCCCAGGAACCCCTGCCCGACCGGGCTGCTTCCCGCCTGTTGCAGCTCAACCGCCGCTCGGGAACGTTTCGTGACAGCCGGTTCCGTGACTTTCCCGACCTGCTCCGTCCCGATGACTTGGTCGTGTTCAATAACACGCGGGTCTTTCCGGCACGCCTCTACGGTCGAAGAAGTGGTGCTAAAGCGCAGCCAGTAAGCTCGCAGAACCCGGCGGCGCGCGGCTTTCTCAAGGGCCGGGTCGAAGTGTTGCTCACCCGGCAAGTATCGTCAGAACCCAACGAATGGGAATGCCTGGTCCGGCCAGGGCGCAAAATTGGTGTGGGAGAGCGGTTGTTCTTTGGCAATCGGGATGACTTACGGGCGGAGGTTGTATCCAGGGGAACTTTTGGAGAGCGGCGCATTCGGTTCGAGCCGGTGACGGATTTCTTCAGTTTGATTGAGGAACTGGGGCATGTGCCGCTACCGCCTTATATTGAGCGGCCTGACGGCCTTGGCGATCGGGATCGATATCAGACCGTCTATGCGCGCGAGCGCGGTTCGGTGGCGGCGCCGACCGCGGGGCTCCACTTCACGCCTGAGATTCTGGGACGCATACGAGGCCGCGACGTTGAGACGGCAGAAATCACACTCCACGTGGGCCTGGGAACGTTTCAGCCCGTGCGCGTGGATCAAGTTGAAAATCATCGATTGCACTGCGAGGCCTACGAGGTCTCTACCGAGGCGTCTACCACAATTAACCGTGCCGTGGCCGCTGGCCGGCGCGTGGTCGCGATCGGGACGACTACCGTGCGCACTCTGGAGTACGTGGCCGGCCAATCCGAAGATGGCACATTGCAGCCTGGCGTCGGCGAGGCCGATATTTTTATCTATCCCGGCTACCAATTCCGGGTGGTGGGGGCACTGCTGACCAATTTCCATTTGCCACAGTCGACCTTGCTGATGCTGGTGTGCGCCTTGGGAGGGAAAGAGTCGGTAATTGAAGCCTACCGGCATGCAGTCGAGCAGCAGTACAGGTTCTATTCCTATGGCGACTGCATGTTTATGGAGTGATCCGTAAATGCGGGCGCGGGCGTCCGCACTGCTCGTACACTTGAATACAAGGCCTTCAGTCAGAAATTACCAAGGCGATATACTGTCTTGGTATAGGAGTGAAACATGGAAGCACAAGCGGTGTCTAAGCAGGTCTCGATACAGGATTTTGTGTTGGAGTTGCGGAAGTTTCCCGAGCCGGCTTTCGACCAAACGGACCAGATCGCGAAGTTCCTGGAAAATGTCATTGTCGCGCCGGATACTTTGACGCCCTACCTGACATGGGATCGACAGCACTACACGCGAAACCTGATCGACAAGACGCCCCTTTACGAACTGATGGCGATCTGTTGGGAGGTCGGCCAGGGCAGCTCGGTGCACAATCACAAGGATCAGAATTGCTGGATGGCCGTGCCCATTGGCAGGCTGCTCGTCGAGAACTATCGACTGATCGTCCAGAAGATCGAGCAGGGCATTTGCGATCTCCAGCCGGCAGACACTGTGGAAATGAACCAAACCCATCCCTGCGCCGTCGATCCTTTGGAGCCAGTCCATCGCGTGTACAATCCCCGCGAGTTCAACCAGAGAGCGGTTAGCCTGCACGTTTATTCCCGGCCGTTCGATACCTGCGTGGTTTACTCGCCGGAGCAGCACACCTGCGGAGAAATTAAGCTCCAGTACAACACCGAGTACGGGAGAGCGAGCCGGTGACTTCGGTCACGTATACAGGAGAAGGGCGGTCGTACAGAATTAAAGGGTGCGGACAGCATTCAAAAGAGCGGCATTGCGAACCTCACTCGCTTGGCTCGCAATGTTTGCGTTTCTATTCGTAATCTGTGGTTGTACAAAAAAAGGGGCTGAGGCCAAGAATTCCAATGTTGATTCGTCCGAAGAAGTGCGGCCCGAAGAGCCGCTAGAACTATTGACGGTCGCCCCAGTTCGGATCGAAACGCCACAGCCGGAGAATTTTCTGCACAAGGTGTTCTCGGTAAATAACCACGCGGATTTTGCATTCGTGGTTCCATCGCGCCAGGAGAATACTAAATTGCGTGGCGACTTCCGATCATTTACCAAGCTTGGCGACCCTGACTCTACCAGCGACAAAACCGCTGATGTTGATTTGATTTTATTGAACGAACAGGAATTCAACCAGTTTCTGCACGGCCAACCGCAAAGCGTCACCTACGAACTGGATTCTGCTCATAATCAAACAGTGGATTGGCGCGTGCCCACGACCTACGCGGACCCCCAGACGTACCACTTGGTTTTTAGCAACTCGGACGGCAGACCGAAAACCAAGTTCGTCGACGCCGACTTCACCGTAAGCTTTCAGTAGAGACATAGCTATGTCTCTACCGCGACGGGAGCGAAGGTCTCTGCTGCTAAACTAATCTGTTGTCTCCCCGAAAGAAATCCTCGGCACTTCCGGTTGAAGGCGCTCCGAATGCGGTTGCGCCCGACGCGTCCACGTCCGCGCAAAAGCTGAAGCTTGTCCAGGGTCAGGCGGGATGCATTTACCTGATCGACACGATGTCTTTTATCTTCCGCGCTTATCACGCCATGGCGCGGCAGCGCGGGATGTCGACCAAGACTGGCTTGCCGACCGCGGCAACCTATGTCTTCGTCAATATGCTGCGCAAGTTGCGCGATGACTTCTCGCCGGAATACCTGGCCGCGGTATTTGATGTGGCCGCGCCGACGTTTCGCGATCGGCAGGCCGAGGGTCTTACCAGCGTGCGCCGGTTTGACCTGAAGACGCAGAGCTTCCAGGAAATCGAATACCACGGTTACAAGGCCAACCGCAAAGAAATGCCCGCAGATCTGGCGCAGCAATTACCTTACATCCGAAGAGCGCTGGAAGCTTACCGCATTCCGATCCTCGAACTCGGGGGCTATGAAGCCGACGACGTGATCGGCACCCTTGCGCGAAAAGCTGTAGCGCAATCGTATTCCGTGTATGTGGTCTCGAGCGATAAGGACATGTTGCAACTCGTGAACGACCGAGTCCACGTTCTGAATCCGCCTAAGGACAATCTGATCTGCGATGCGGCCGCGGTCGAGGAAATCCTGGGCGTGCCTCCCGAACGAGTTGTGGACGTCATGGCCCTGCGCGGTGATTCCATCGACAATATTCCCGGAGCTCCCGGAATCGGCGACAAGGGCTCGGTCGAACTCATCAGGCGTTTTGGTTCGGTCGAGCAGGCGCTGGATCGCGCCGCAGAAGTCGAGAAAAAGACCTACCGAGAGTCCCTCCAGAACAATCGCGACAACATCCTGCTGAGCAAGAAACTGGTAACTATCGATTGCGAAGTGCCCATCGAGCTGAACGTGGATGCGATGAAGGTCGGCGAACCGGACATTGAAACCCTACGCGCTCTTTTTACCGAACTCGAGTTTACTTCGCTCTTGAAAGACTTGCTGCCGGTCGTAGAGGTGAGCGAGGCGCATTACACCGAGGCGAAATCGGCCGCGGATGTCGAGGCTGTGCTGCAGTCCGTTCCATCGGGAGGCGCATTGGCGGTCGGCGTGGAAGCAGAATCAGACTTTGCCAAAGAGGATGAAGTAGCAGAAGAGGACGAATTGGAAACTGGGATGCTGGCACTCACGTCGGAACCCCTTCCGGTGGAACGTCCACGGGATATTGCGATCTCATCCACGCAAGGCGCGGCGGTGACTGTCAGAGCAGCTGAAGAAGAAGCAACATCACGGCTGAAATCGGCGCTGGCAGACGAAACTCTTCCCAAAGTCATTCACGACTACAAAGCGGCGACTCACGCGTTGGAGCGTCAAGGGATCGCGTTGGCAGGCGTAGAACACGACCCGATGCTGTATTCCTACCTGCTTGATCCGACCTACTCATCGCATCGTTTGGCCGACGTGGCTCTGCGGCGTTTCAACCTCAAACTCAGCGGAACCCTGCCCGAAGCGGCCGACATCACCGGCCGGCTCGCGACCGCACTGCGCCGCGAAGTGGAAGAAGCCGATCTGCTCAAGTTGTACGAAGAAATCGATTTGCCGCTGGTGCCAGTGCTGGCGCGCATGGAGCACGCCGGAGTCAAGATCGACCGTGCAGCTTTGGCCGAGATGTCGTCGCGCTTGGAACGCGAGATCGACGCAAAAGCAACAGAGATCTACCAGCGTGCGGGATACGAGTTCAACATCAGTTCGCCAAAGCAGCTGGGCGACGTTCTGTTCAACAAATTAAACCTGCCCAAGCCGGTGAAGTATGGCAAAGGCAAAACGATTTCTACAGCGGTTGATGTCTTGGAGGGATTGGCCGAGGAACACGACGTACCAAGGTTGGTGCTCGAATACCGGCAACTGACCAAGCTCAAATCAACCTATGTGGATGCATTGCCGGCACTGCTGAATCCCGCCAGCGGCCGCCTGCACACTACGTTCGGTCAGACGGGAACGGCGACCGGAAGATTATCGTCAGCGAATCCCAATCTGCAGAACATTCCGATTCGCACCGAACTAGGTCGCGAAATTCGTGCCGCATTTACCGCCGAGCCCGGCCATATACTCTTGGCGGCAGACTATTCGCAAATCGAGTTGCGCTTGCTGGCCCATTTTTCGAAAGACCCACTGCTAGTCGAAGCCTACCGCCGCGGCGATGACATTCACACGCTCACCGCGTCTCAGGTGTTCGGCGTGCCGCCGCTGATGGTCACCGCCGATCATCGTCGGCAAGCGAAAGTCGTGAACTTCGGCATCGTCTACGGGCTGTCAGCGTTCGGACTCTCGCAGAATTTAGGAATCGAGCCCGCTGAGGCCAAGCAGTTCATCAACGCCTACTTTGAAAGATACAGCGGCGTACGTGCATTCATCGATCGAACCTTGGAGGAAGCTCGGCGTGAGGGAAAGGTCAGAACGTTGTTTGGGCGCGTGCGGCCCATCCCCGACATCAACAGCAAGAACGCGAACCTGCGTGGATTTGCGGAGCGGACTGCAGTCAATACACCCCTGCAGGGAACCGCGGCGGACTTGATCAAGATCGCCATGATCCGCATCGACACAGCGCTACGCGACCGGGAACTGAAATCAAGAATGACGTTGCAGGTACACGACGAGTTGGTATTCGAAGTCCCAGAAGCAGAAATCGACGTGATGCGAACCCTGGTGCGGGAGCAAATGGAAAAGGTCCATCCGCTAACCGTGCCGCTGCTGGTAGAAATTGGAGTGGGGACGAACTGGCGGGATCTGGAATCCTAAAGCTTGTGCTGATGGTTCTCGGGAAGGGCACGGCTTCAGCCGCGCCGCTACGAACTGCCTAAACGCTCGTGAATAAACATTTAGTCGGCAGCCGCACGAGCGAGGACGCTCGCGCCTACATTTACTGTTCCCGATTGACTTCCCGCTCCGCGGCTTCTCTTAGCATTCTTCGATCGCGCGAGCTCGCGATTCTTCTGGCTCGAATGATCCTTCGCAAACCAAACCAGTATAGGAACCAGGCGAGTGTGCCAATTACCGCCAGAAGCAGAAGCAGATTCCAGACCGCAGCAGCATTGGACACGATCGTTTTCATAGGTACTGCCGAGTTTCGCTCGGCCCGGACGAGTCGAAGACCCGTCCCCACACAATCAGGCTCCCAGCGCGTTCTTGATGGCGCCAGCAATGTTTCCCGCCAGCGCACGCATCGTTTCTTCCGACTCCGCCTCCACCATGACCCGCGCCAGCGCTTCCGTGCCCGAGTAGCGGACGACCACGCGTCCGTTACCATCGAGTTCGTGCTCGGCTGCTTCGATCGTACGCTGGATTTCGGGCACCTGCGCAAACGGTATCTTTTCGCGAACCCGAATATTCTGAATTGTCTGCGGAAAGACTTTGAGGTCGCCGATCAAATCCGAGAGCGACTTGCCGCTTCGTGCGATGATTTCCATCACTCGCAAAGCCGTAAGGAGGCCATCGCCCGTGGTGGCTTCTCCGTCGCGAAAAATGATATGGCCGGATTGCTCACCGCCTAGAATCGCACCAGTTTTCAGCATCTCCTCAAGCACATATTTATCGCCGACATTGGCGCGCAACATGCGGATGCCCGCTTTGCGCAGCGCGATTTCGAGACCCATGTTCGACATGGTAGTGGCGACAATTGTCGAACCGGTCAGAACGCCGCGGGCTTGCATATCGCGCGCAACCAGCAAAAGGACGGCGTCGCCGTTGACTACGCGTCCGCTCGCATCGCTGAATAGCGCGCGATCCGCGTCCCCATCGAAGGTTACGCCTAGATCGAACTGACCCTTCTTCTCTGCGATTGCTCTGCCCAGCGATTCCGGATGCAGTGCGCCGCAGTTGTCGTTGATGTTCTTTCCGTCGGGCGACGCGCACAGATACGTCGCGCGAAGGCCGCAAGCGCGAAACAGTTCAGGAGCCTCAGCCGTGGCCGCGCCATTGGCGCAATCCACCAGAACTCTTAACCGGCTGAGATCCGTCTTGACGCCTTGCGCCAGCCATTCCACGTACGCGTGCCGAAGGCTCGCCTCACCGGGCAAGCTGGGAGCCGGCTTCACCGACACGGGCAGATGGCGCTCAGGATTCTGCAGCAGAGAGAAAATCTCCTGCTCGATGCCAAGTTCATGCGAATCGGGCAGTTTGTATCCATCGCCGGAGAAGATTTTGATGCCATTGTCGGTCCAGGGATTGTGCGACGCCGAGATCACAACGCCGGCGGCATGTTTGCGGTATCGCGCCAGGTAGGCCACCCCCGGCGTCGTAATCACACCCGCGCTATGGACCTCGCAGCCGCTAGAAACGAGTCCGAGCGTCACACGGTCTGCGATCCAGGAACTTGATTCTCGCGTATCTTGCCCAATGACAACGCTGGCATGTGGGGCACTGCGAACGAGGTCATGACCGAGCGCACGGCCGATGAGGTAAGTGCTTTCGACGGTCAAGGGAAATTCGCCAGCTACGCCACGAATGCCGTCGGTACCGAAGAGTTGTCGCGTCTGGGAAGTCATTCTGGTTTCGTTGCAGCGCTGCCGCTAGTTCCAGAAACTTTCTGCATGATTACCGTTACTCGTACGGGATCAGCGCTCGCAACCTGGATCAGCGGATCGGAAACGTATGGGTGGCGCCGGACTGTAAGCTGGCTCATTGCCCCGCTGACATCGATAGGGTCGGTGATCGCCGACTCCACTGCCTCCACGTGCTTCTTAGGCCCGCTGATAGTGATGACTGCGGGGTCGACCACGACTCGTTCGATGGTATAACCAGGAGCAAACGTGCCCACTACGCGTGGTTGTACTGGCACTTGCCGCGTGAGCCGTGCGTCGAAACTGAGATGGATCTGGCTGGGAACTACCTGCACAACTTCGAGCTCGGAAGGCTCGTGAATCTGTTGTGTGGTCAAATCAAAGGTGCGCTCGCCGGGTCTCAGACTACTGAGGTCGATGTCGGCATAAACATCAGAAGGCTGAAGGTGGCGAATCACGCGCTCCGGACCGCGGAGCCGGATTTGCGCTCGGGGGATATTCTCCGAGCTGATCTCCAGGTTCGCCGGGAAATTGTGGAACTCGATGGCGACCTCCACGGCAACCTCGGCCACGGGATCACGCGCCACCGCAAGCCACAGGCCCACGGCCAGGGCAAGCGAAATCAGCTTCAGGCCCAGATTGTTAAATACATAGCGGCGCAGGAAGTCTCCCATGTTAACGATCCGCTCCCTGATTTAAGCGCGAATCCTTCAAACGAGAATCCTGCAATCGCGAGTCGTCCAATCGGGAGTCCGCGCGCGGCAGAGAAGTTCGCGAATTCTCCGTCTCAGAATCCTCTGATGCCTCGCTGCCGTTCGAAATTGGCGTAGGCAGAGTCGACGGCGGCACATAGAGGCGAAGCAACTCACCGAGACGATCGCGTAACTGGTCGACACTGAGGTCGCGCTCGATCTTGCCTGAAACCGCCAGGCTGATGCTGCCGGTCTCTTCGGAAACGATCACGGCGATGGCATCGGTTTCTTCGGTTACTCCTATACCGGCGCGATGCCGCGTGCCCAATTGGGTGGAGAGCACCGGATTCATGGACAAAGGTAGAAAGCAAGCAGCGGCGGCAATCCGATCGTTCTGCACGATTACGGCGCCGTCGTGCAGAGGAGCACTCGGGCGAAAAATAGTCGCCAGCAGATCATAAGAAAGCCGCGCGTCGAGCGGAACCCCGCTTTCGATATAGGTGCGCAATCCAATCTCACGCTCGATGACGATCAGGGCTCCCGTCTGGTTCTGGCAAAACAGGTTGGCAGCGAGCACAATGTCGTCGTAAGCGTCCGCCTCCGAACCAGCGCTACGACTTAGCGTGAGTCCCCGCCCAAGGCGCGCCAGCGCTTGCCGTATCTCGGCAGCGAAAACCACGATCAGAGCGAACACGGTATACGGAAGCAACGTGCTGATGAGCCAATTCAGCGCCGCCAGGTTGCCCAGTCGGGACAGATAGAAAGCCAGCCCCAGCCCGGCCACACCCACAACCATCAAAGACGCACGGGTGCCTTTGATCAGCGCGAGAAACTCATAAATGATAATTGCGACCAGCAGAATATCGATGACCGAGATCACCGACACATGTGGCCACGGTGCTAAGAACTGCGTCACTCACGGCCCCTTTCAAAGTAATATCCGCTTGGCCCGAGAGTTTATTGTAATCCAGGAGGTAGCCGTAGAAAGGTTACAAGCGTAAGCCGAAGACTGAAGAGTCGTTAAGACTAAGGCTTGGCCAACACTTCAATCTGCATCCCCTCGGCGGCGGCCCGCAGCCGGGGATAGTAATCGCGGGCTTCCTTAACAACGTTGTCGATGCACGCATCGTCATGATCAGGATCGTGATGGAACAGCACTAACTCTTTCGCGCCACTTTCCATCACCACATTGACGGCTTCACGCCAGTGGCTATGTCCCCAGCCGTGTTTGCGGGTGTACTCTTCGGGAAGATATTGCGCGTCGTAAATCAGGACATCCGCGCCAGCCGCGAGTTTACGAACGTTCTTGTCGAACAGCGCATCCCCAGGCTCGTTATCGGTGGCATAGACCACGACTCCTTCCTTCGTTTCCACGCGGAAGCCCATGCAGCCTTGGGGATGGTTTAGCCAAAGCGTCTGCAGACTCACATCCCCCAACTGGATGCGGCCTTCGTCCAAGTCGTAGAAATTCTGGTGAGCTTGCATCTCGGTCAGACCCACGGGAAAGTACGGCGCCGCCATCTGCTCTTCGAGCACGCGCTTCAGGCTGCGCGTCCGGCTCGAACAATGAAACTGAAAACGGTTCTCGCGATTATCGTAGAGCGGACCAAAGAACGGAATTCCCTGAATGTGGTCCCAATGAAAATGGGAAACGAAAACGTGGGCAAAAACCGGCCGTCCGTTGAACTCGTGCCGCAGGGCTTGTCCCAGCACGCGGAAGCCGGTGCCGCAGTCGAAGATATAGAGGTTATCCCCGACGCGCACTTCCACGCAGGAAGTGTTTCCTCCATAGCGCATATTTTCCGGCTGGGGAGCGGGCGTGGATCCGCGAACTCCCCAGAACTTAATACGCATAAGCCACCGTTAACGGATCGCTAAACAGCCATCTTCCGCTGTGCCGCCGAATCCGTCAATTCATTCGCTGGTTACGGGGGTCACTTCGGCTGCTGCCCTTATAATGGCAGACGCGATTCCAATCGGAAGGGTCTAACCGGCAAGCTTTGCTACGCCCCGATTACAAGGAGTTTTCGCGCCTGGCTCGCGAGTTCACACTGGTCCCAGTGGTCAAGTCAGTCACCGCCGACCTGCTCACGCCTGTCTCTGCTTTTCTCGCGATTGCTGCCCGTGAACCTGACGCCTTTCTGCTTGAATCCGTGGAGCGCGGAGAGCAAATCGGGCGCTACACTTTTCTCGGCGCACGTCCTTATTTGCAGGTGCGAGCCCGCGGCGAGGACGTTGTGTTGCAGCGCGGACGGACTCGCGAACAGCGCAAGGGCAACGTGCTGCCTGTGGTGAAAGAGTTGCTCCGGCAGCATCGTCCAGCAACAATCGCTGGTCTGCCGCCGTTCACCGCCGGTGCTGTTGGTTATTTCGCGTATGACGCCGTCCGCCAACTGGAGAGAATCGGCGACCACGCTAAAGACGATCTCTCCCTACCCGATTGCGTACTCATGTTCTTCGATCGCCTGCTGGCTTTCGATCACCTGCGCCATCAGATTCACATCATCGCCAGTGCCGATGTTTCGCGCGAGAGCCCGCGCCGTGCCTACGACCGCGCGCTCGCGGACATTGCGATCCTCGAGAAGAAGCTGGCTGCGGGTTTGCGTCCCGCTCATTGGCACAAGTCATCCCAGCCCAGCAAATCCAAGCTGAAGGTTCATGCGGGAACCAGCCGTGGCCGTTTCATGGAATCGGTGGAGCGCGCCAAAGAGTACATCAGAGCTGGCGACGTTTTTCAGGTCGTGCTCTCACAGCGTCTCGACTTTTCTCCCGAGGTTGCGCCTTTCGACATTTATCGCGCCTTGCGTACTGTGAATCCTTCGCCCTACTTGTATTTTCTTCGTATGGGCGACATCCATGTTCTGGGTTCGTCTCCCGAAATGCTCGTGCGCGTGACTGGAAGCAAACTGGAATACCGTCCGATCGCAGGGACTCATCCGCGGGGCCGCGATGAAGCCGACGATGTGCGTCTCGAAAAAGAAATGTTGGCCGACGAGAAAGAACGCGCCGAGCACGTGATGCTGGTCGACCTCGGCCGCAACGATCTGGGACGCGTCAGCGAATACGGTTCGGTGAAAGTCCGCGACCTGATGTACGTGGAGCGTTACTCGCACGTCATGCACATCGTCTCCGCGCTCGAAGGCAAATTGCGCGAAGGCCTCGATGCCCTCGATGCCTTTGCCGCGTGTTTTCCCGCGGGCACCCTGAGTGGCGCACCGAAAGTCCGGGCCATGCAAATTATCGAAGAACTTGAGCCCGTGCGCCGCGGCGTCTACGGAGGCTCCGTCCTCTACGCCGATTTCGCCGGCAACCTCGATTCCTGCATCGCCATCCGCACCATGCTCATGCAGGGCAAACGGGCGTACCTGCAAGCAGGCGCGGGTATCGTCGCCGATTCCGATCCTGCAAGCGAGTTTCAGGAAAGCATGAACAAGGCTCAGGCGGTCCTGAGAGCGGTGCAAACCGCGCGAAACGGCGGATAACCGCGAGCCGTACCCCGCACGCAATTACTTCCGTCACATCAGGGCCAATTCCTCAAGTCTTCACTCCCCCCGTCGATGAACCTTAGAGCCGCATTTCGGCTTTGGAGGCTTCATGTCCCCTGTGCAGCGTGGCGTACTTTCATCCCTAGCCTTAGCAGTTCTTTTTTCTTTGTCGCCTCTGGCTAGAGCGCAGTCTCCGGCCGACACGCCGAATCCTCTCTACATCCAACCCCGAGATCGCATTACCAGTTTCATTGATGACGAGCAAACCTCGACGCTCCACGGTAATCGCCATCCCCTAGCTGTTGCGCAATACGACGCCGGCGCGGTCTCGCCCGACTTTCCGATGGAACACATGCTCCTCACTCTGTTGCCCGACGCCGCCCAGCAGGACGCACTCAACCAGTTGCTTGACGCGCAGCACGATCCCCGGTCTCTTTACTACCATCACTGGCTCACGCCGGAGCAGTACGGAGGGCGTTTTGGCGGCTCCGAATCTGACGTGGCCAAGATTTCTGTATGGTTGCAAATGCACGGCATGGAAATCGAAGAAGTTACAGCTGGCCGCCGTGTTATCGTTTTCAGCGGCACCGCAGCCCAGGTCGCCTCGGCCTTTCACACCCAGATCCACGCCTACAAAGTTGGCGATGAACTCCATCACGCCAACGCGACCGATCCTAAAATCCCCGCAGCCCTGGCTCAAGTCGTTGGAGGAGTACTTTCCCTGCATGATTTTCGTAGCAAGCCAGCGCACGGTCCGACCCGGAAACCAGTCTCCGACTACACCTCCGGCGGCGGCCACTACCTCGCTCCGGCGGACTTTGCCGTCATCTATGACCTCGCGCCTCTCTATCTAGCATCCATCACGGGCAGCGGCGAATCCGTGGCCATTGTCGCCCGCTCCAACATCTACCTCTCCGACGTGCGCCAGTTCCGCTCATTCTTTGGCTTGCCTGCCAACGATCCTCAGATCATCGTCAACGGAGCCGACCCTGGCATTTGGAATTCAGGCGAAGAGACCGAAGCCGACCTCGACGTGGAGTGGTCCGGTGCTATAGCTAAGAGCGCCACCATTCAGTTTGTCGTCTCCAAATCCACGAATTCGAGCGATGGCGTGGACCTCTCCGCGCAGTACATCGTCAACCATAATCTTGCGCCGGTCATGAGCACGAGCTTCGGTCTGTGCGAGGCAGCGCTGGGTTCTTCCGGAAACAGTTTCCTCAACAGCCTGTGGCAGCAAGCCGCGTCGCAAGGCATCACCGTTTTGGTTTCCTCGGGAGACAACGGAGCCGCCGGTTGCGATTCCGCCTCGTCCGCTAAGGCTACTCACGGACTCGGCGTCAACGGGCTTTGTTCTACGCCCTACAGCGTTTGCGTGGGCGGCACTGAGTTCAACGACACCTCGAATGCTTCGCTCTACTGGTCGTCATCGAACGCTTCCGGCACGCAGGCATCGGCGTTTAGCTATATTCCAGAGGTCGTTTGGAATGAAAGCGGCTCAGCGTTGTGGGCGGGCGGTGGCGGCGCAAGCGCCATTTACCCCAAGCCCTCGTGGCAAACGGGAGCCGGCGTCCCCGCCGACGGCAAACGTGACGTTCCGGATGTTGCGCTATCGGCCGCAGGCCATGACGGCTATCTGATCTATCAGAACGGCGCATTTTACATAGTCGGCGGCACGTCTGGGGCCTCGCCCTCGTTTGCCGGGATTGTGGCGCTCGCGGTGCAGCACGCGGCCGCCCGCCAGGGTAACGCCAACACCGTGTTCTATGCTCTGGCTAACAAGCAGAGAGCGGGTGGGGCAACGGTTTTTCACGACATCACCACCGGCAACAACAGCGTGCCCGGACAAACTGGTTTTAGCGCTACGCCGGGATACGATCAGGCGACCGGCCTCGGTTCGGTTGACGCCTCCGTGTTAGTAAACCACTGGGCCGATGCCACTGCGGTTCCCGCCTTTCAGTTGACAGCTTCGGCGACCTCTGTCGCCGTGATTCCGGGATCGAACAGCAGCATCACCATGACTGTTGTAGTCAGCGGAGGTTTCAACGCGGCCATCGCTTTCTCTGTGAGTGGATTACCCAGCGGACTCTCCGGCTCTTTCACTTCAGCTACGCTGTCCGCTCCTGGATCAGGCAGCAGCGTACTCAAGCTCACAGCGGCCAGCAGCGCCGCGCCGGGCGTCTATTCCGCCACGATCACCGCCAACGGCAGCGGCGTTACTCAAAGACAGACGCTGACCGTAAACGTGCCCGGCTTCTCTCTGACTCCAAGCGTAGCCAGCGTAACCGTCAGCTCAGCAGCCAAGGGCACGATGAAGCTCACGACCGCCACGCTCGGAGGCTTTAGCTCATCGGTCGCATTCTCCGTCTCCGGACTGCCCACGGGGATAACGGCCAGCTTCAGTCTTCAAACCTTGAGTGCGCCCGGCAGTGGATCCTCCACACTTACCCTAACCAAAGGATCAGGCGCAGTCGCCAAAAGTTCCGAATTCACCGTGACGGCTACCGGCGCATCCCTCACACGCAGCATAAACATTGGGTTGACAGTGAAGTAAGCATCGTACCCGGCTTTTGCCGAGGACTTTGCTGGCGCTGTATGTCTACAGGTAAGAGGAATCAGATCCCCAGAAAATTCCTGATCAGTTTCTTGCCTTCGCCCGTTAACACGCTTTCGGGATGGAATTGGACGCCTTCGACCGGATACCGTTTATGGCGCAGACCCATAATTACGCGGGAGCCACCGTTCTCGGGGGCGTAGGCGCTGATTTCCAGCTCCTTGGGCAGGCCTTTCTCTTGCACGATCAGCGAGTGATAGCGCGTGGCCGTCATCGGCGAAGTTAGACCCCTGAAGATCGTCTTGCCATCGTGTTGCACTTCGCTGGTTTTGCCGTGCATCAGTTTGGGGGCGCGCACGATTTCACCGCCGAAGGCAGCGCCGATCGCTTGATGTCCCAGGCACACTCCCAGCACCGGAACCTTGCCGGCAAAATGGCGGACCACGTCGATGCTGATGCCGGCTTCCTGCGGAGTACAGGGTCCCGGCGAAAGCAGAATGCGCTCTGGACCCATGGCTTCGACTTCTGCCACGGTTACCTGGTCGTTCCGGCGCACCACAACCTCGGCGCCTAGTTCGCCCAGATACTGGACCAGGTTGTAGGTAAAGGAATCGTAGTTGTCCAGAACAAAGACCATTGCGTATCAGCTTATCAAAATCTTAACAACGCAGAGGGCGCTGAGGACACCCGTAGAGGACGCCGAGAAAAGCCCTCCAAACTACAGTCTTGACACCGTGAACACAACACGCCATGCTTTACACGCCTTATTGGAGGGCTCATGGCCGAGGTTGAGCAAGACAACAAGCGGGCAACCCGTCGGTTCGCATTGCGCTTGCCTGTTTCGGTTACCTACGCCGACGGCGGTGTGCAAGAAAAAACTGCGCAGACGCGAGATGTAAGCGCTCGCGGCATCTGTTTCTATGTGGATTCGGCGATTGCCGCCGGAGCCAATATTGAATTTACGCTCACGCTCCCTCCGGAAATCACTTTGACCGAAAGCATTCGAGTGCGATGCAAAGGCAAAGTGGTGCGCGTGGATGACGGCGGCAACGAAGGCAAGGTAGCAGTTGCCGCGGTTATCGATGAATACGAATTTCTCTCGGAGCCCTGAACTCTGAGTTACGAGATTGCCGCTAGCTTCGGTCGGGCGGGGTAGCGCTCGTCGGCAAGTCCTCCTGATGACTTTCGTGCTTTCCCCAACACTTCTCTCCATTGCAGGCCAGTGGTATCGTTGCAATAAGCACCTATTTCTGAGATGAAGTCCCAGCCCTGCGTCCGGAACTCGCCTGCTGCACTCTTATTGCTCGCAGCATGGTTGATTGCCTCGGGTGCGGCGCAGTCGAATCCAAAGTTGCTGGCGACGACGGACGCGCCGGTCGTCGTGCGCAGCGTGAGGGTGCTGCCCGGTCCGGCGGTGGAAATTCTGTCCAGCCGTCCGCTGGTTCCGGTCATCAGCAATCTCGATAATCCGCCGCGCCTGGTCATTGATCTGCCAGATGCGGATTTGCCGAATGCGCTCTCGTCTGGAAGCAACAATCGGATCGAGTCGGCCAGCCTGGAAATTCGCCGAGTGCGGGTCAGCCAATATCAGAACGCTCCACCGGTCACCCGAGTTGTGGTTGATTTGCTCAAGCCGGTCGGACATACCTGGGATGCGGCGGGCAATCGCTTGATGGTTCGTTTGCGCTCCGTCGACGAAGTGACGGCCAAGCCGCCTTCTGTCCCGGCCTTTACCGAAGGCATTCAGCCGGTCGCGGTTCCGCTCGGTCCCGGCTCTTCGGGCACGTTAGTGCTCGCGGGCAGGCACGCGGCCGCGGGATCTACAGTGACTGCGGGCTCCGACACCTCCGTCCTGCGCTTGGAGCGAGGCGGCGAAGTGCTGGTGTGCCCGGGAACGACGGTATCGGTAACGTCTTCGCAGAACGGACGCGCCCTCATGCTGGGGATGAACACCGGCGCGCTCGAAGCGCATTACAATCTGGATGCGTCGGCGGATTCGATTCTGACGCCCGACTTCCGCATTTTGCTAGCCGGTCCGGGCGAGTTTCATTACGCTGTCAGCGCCGACTCGCGGGGCAATACCTGCGTCCGCGCCTTGCCCGGGAACACCGCTTCGGTCATCATTTCTGAACTTCTGGGAGACGGGAATTATCAGGTCAAGCCGACGGAACAGATTGTGTTTCACTCTGGCCGTCTGAATCTGGTGGACACGGCCGTGCCTGCCAGTTGCGGATGTCCGCCGCCTGAGATTCCTGTGATGCGCGCGGCCGCACCGTCAGCCCCGGTCTCTGACGCGAGTTTGATCTCACCGGTGCGGCTGGCTCAGCCGGGAGAAGAATCGAAGCCCATGACAGCCGGCAGCCTTCCACCCGAGACGGCTGCATTGCCTGCTTCGAAGCCCAACGATGTTCACGTGCAGGTGGATGCGCCTTTCGTATTTCGCGCGGAGGATCTGCCGGCCAAACCACCGGTCGCGAAGCCGGTTCCGATACCCCAAGTTGAGTTTGTTGTGGTGAACGACTTACCGCGACCAGCAACTTTCTCGACGGATGTTCTACCTCCGCCTCAAAGTCATCCCAAGCCGACGCACCACGGCGTCTTCGCCAAGATCAAGGGTTTCTTCGCAGGAATCTTCAGTTAGTGCGGCTCGCCTCCTTTGTGTACCTTTGGTCCTTCGTGGTTGATGAAGCGCACAAGACTAGAACCACAAAGGACACGAAGGTTCACAAAGGCACTTACGAGGCGCGGGCGCGGATAAAACTATTACCGTCGCTTCATGGCCGCTGCCAGCGGCGCTACCTTGTCCCGCAATTCGTCGGCGAATTCCTGGCCACGTTCGATAGCGTCCTCGGCAACTTCTTTGGCTTCGTCTTTCCAATCGTCCAGGGTTTCGCGGGCGTCGTCGTACTTGCGCCGCAGTTCTTTGCGCATTTGTTTCCCTGCCTTTGGCGCAAACAGAAGTCCGATCAGAGTACCTGCACCCAATCCAATCAACAGAAATGTGATCGCTGTCCCGGCTGCACTTGCTTCTGAAGATTCGTATTTCCCGACACGCATAAAAGCTCCTCTCCGTCGCTGAAAAATCTGATCATGAAAACCCGTAGCTTTGGATTCTGCAAACACCATTCTAGCTGCCTGATGCGACCTGTGCCGTGGATTTGTGATTGTTAATCCGCGAGAGATTTCCCATCTTGACCCAAGTCCTGTAAAATAAGCACTTTGAGCCTTGCGCCTGGCGGAAAATGTGGACTACCCGCGTCCGCCGGTTACCCGCAATTAAAGGAGATTCATTCAGTAATGTCTATTCCCGCCACCCAGCTTCGTCCCGGCATGATCATTAAACACAACAACGATCTGCACTCGGTTTTCAGCGTGGAACACCGTACGCCCGGCAATCTGCGCGCTTTTATTCAGGCGAAACTCCGCAACCTGCGCACCGGCGCCATGTTCGAGCATCGCTTTCGTTCGCCCGATCCCATTGAAAAAATCAACGTGGACGAGCAAGAGATGGAGTTCCTGTACGCCGATGGCGATAGCTACTACTTCATGGACACAACCAACTTCGAGCAGACCCATTTGACGCGCGACATTCTCGGCGACGCAGTGGACTATCTGATTCCCAACTTGCAGATCAAAGTGGAATTCTTCGATGGCAAAGCCGTGGGAATCGAACTGCCGCAGACGGTTGAGTTAACCGTGGTCGAGACTGAACCGGGGCTCAAGAGCGCGACCGCGTCCAGCGTGACCAAAGCGGCGAAGACGGAAACGGGCCTCGTGGTGCAGGTGCCGCCGTTTATCAATGAGGGTGAGAAGATCCGCGTGGACACGGCCGAGGGTGTTTATTTGTCCCGAGCTTGAAGACAGTCGTTAAGCATCGCTTGAGGATGCATTGCAGGATCGTCATAAGACAATTCTTGGTGGAGAGATGGCCGCGACAGAAAAAGCTGTTCTGACCCGCCGCTTTCTGGTTCGCGGTCGCGTTCAAGGCGTCGGGTTTCGTTGGTTTGTTGAGCGCGAGGCGCACATCCTCGGCATTGCCGGATGGGTGCGCAATAATGCCGACAGCAGCGTGGAAGTGTTAGCCATGGGCACCCGCGATCAACTTGCCGGATTGCGGTCGCGTCTGCGGGAAGGTCCGCGAGCTGCCCGCGTGGATGACGTCGAAGAATCCGAAGCAAAACCGATTTCCGGCCTGACAAGCTTTCGCATCGAAGGAGCCTGGTAAATGCCGACTAACGCAGTGCCAATTAAAGTGGCCGTCAATTGTGAGCCGCTGAAGAAACTGATTCGCGAAGTGCCCGATTTCCCCAAGCAGGGGATTCTCTTTTACGACATCACGACTCTGCTGAAAGACAAAACGGGATTCGCGACTCTGATCGATGCCCTCGCCGAGCACTACATCGACAAGAAAGTCGACTTGGTGCTGGGCATGGAAGCCCGCGGATTCATCTTCGCCCCCGCGTTGGCTTACCGGCTGAATGCCGGCTTCGTTCCCGTCCGCAAGCCCGGCAAGCTTCCCGCCGCAACGACGAAGTACGACTACGCATTGGAATACGGGACCAACACGCTCGAAATTCATAAAGACGCCATCCGGAAAGGCGAGCGCGTCATCATCGTGGACGACCTGTTAGCCACCGGCGGGACCGCCGAAGCCACGACCAAACTTGCAGCCTCGCTAGGTGCAAAAGTTGAGGGCCTGGGATTCGTCGTTGAACTCGATTTCCTGAAAGGCCGCGACAAGCTGGCCGAATACGACGTATTCTCCCTGCTACATTACGACAAATAGAGGCGGTTCCAAGCGAACCCCGCGAAACGGTTTCCGGTGGCTATTTCAGGCTGTCGCTCAGGTAGAGCTGTCCCAGTTGCGTACCGAAGGTAAAGGCTAGCCATCGGCCATCGGGTGTAATCGCGCTTGGACTGGAAGTGAGCCTCAGGCCAACTTGATCTTTCGGCGTCACCGTCTGCCATAATTCGCGCCCTCCCGAGACCAAATCAATCTTATAAATGCTGAAGCCGGTGGCGCCGTTGACTTGCACGAATACGTGCTCCGGGTCCGACGCCCATGCGATCGGAAAGTCTCCAGTTTGCAAACCAGCAGCTGGTTTGGTGCCACCGTCCGGTATGGGGACAATAACCCAGGCGCCCTTGCGAAGAATCAGGAGCGAGTGACCGTCGGGAGCGACGCCCGGCTCCACAAACCCGTCCGGGGACACGAGCTTGGGTGTTGCCCCGTTCACATCCGTGACGTACAAACCAGCGGCTTGCCCAGACTGTCTTGCGCCCAGGAGGATGTGCTGTCCGTCGGGAAACCAGTATGCCCATATCGGATCGATTCCGTCCCAGTGAAACACATGCCCCTTTCCCGGCCCGACCGGTACGATCCGGACACGCTGGGCCGGATCGCCTGCAAGCATTATCAGCGCCCATTTTCCGTCGGGACTGAGGTCCGTACCGAAACCGCCTTGTCCAATGCGCACCGCCGGGGAACCGTCGCTCTTGCGCACATAAACGGCGTAGTCATTGCCCGCTTGTTCCGAAAGATCGGTGAACAAAACTTCACTTCCGTCGTGCGACAACCGCGGCCCGTACGTGTTATCGAGCCAACTGAGATCGCGTTCTTCGCTTGAACCGTGCTCTACCAGGGCCATGGTTGTGCGATGCTCTTCTGTGGAAAGCAGGACGCGGCCCGATGACGAAATGTCGTGAATGCGGGTTGGGGCCGTTCCGCAATAAACGGTACGCGCCTTGCCCGATAGGCCGACGGCGTGAATGCAATACTGCTCGCCTGATTCCGCGGCGGAGAACCAGATTTCTTTTCCCGATGGTGCCCACGCCAAGCCCTCCAAAGATTCCCATCCAGTCGATAGAGAGCGTAAGTGTCCGGTGCGGTCAACCACCACGACTTCGCCCCGATCGTCAATGTTCGGGGGATGCCGGAACAGCGCAACCTGTTTTCCATCAGGAGAAACTCTCGCGTCACTGATCCAATTGTCGCCCTCGACCAACACTTTTCCCACGGGATATTCCAAGCGCCACTTATTGTCGGTGACGTCAATGACGGCAAGGTCATTCCCGTCCGGCGACCAATCCGCATCGAAAACATGTTCGAGTAGCTCGCGCGGCGCACCGCCGCCCATCGGAGAAGTAGCCAGAGTCCCGGCCCATTGGTAGTGAGCATAGTACTGCGGCCGCATCAAGACGGCCATCTGGCCCTGACGCGATATGGCCAGTAGCAAGGCACCGTGTAATCCCGCTGAAACCGATTCCGGATAGTCCTCCCGGATCACATAAGTGTCGGGCTCGCCGCCATTGAGCTTCGCGCTGTAAAACACTGTCTTCCCGTCGGGCGCGAATCGCGACCGTAGCACCTCACCTCGATGGAACGAGACTCGTGCAAACGACGGCGGCGGAGCGGCGCCAGGTTTCAAATACCACGCGATTGCAGCTCCCAATGCGAGGCAAAGCGCAGCTACAACGGCGACCACAACCGAACGAGAGGTTCCGGTTCGACCTTTGATGGCAGTTTCCGGAGCCGTCCTTGAACTGGTTCCACTCAGAGCCTCGAGAGCAAAAGCCAAGTCTTTCGCCGATTGGAAGCGCTGCTCCGGCTGCTTCTCCAGGCAGCGACGGACGATGCGTTCCAGTCCGGGCGGGACGGGATGCGCCATCTCGCTGATCTCCGGCGGATCTTCTTTCAGGATCGCGGTCATGGTTTCGGCTGCGGTATCGCGATGGAATGCACGCCGCCCCGACAGCATCTCGTATAGCACTGCGCCGAAGGCGAAAATATCAGTGCGAGAGTCGATGGCAGAGCCGCGCACCTGTTCCGGCGCCATATAGCCAGCAGTTCCCATAACTACGCCGGCTTCCGTCGGAGAACTGGTCAGGGTCAATCCTGCGGACTCTCCACTGCCGGCATTGGGCGCCACCTTGGCCAGGCCGAAATCGAGAATTTTTACCCGGCCTTCTTTGGTGACAAAAATGTTCTCCGGCTTCAAATCGCGATGGATGATGTTCTTGTTGTGGGCCGCCGCCAACCCCTGCGCAATCTGCACTGCGTATTCCGCAGCTCTCCGTGGCGGAAGCGGACCGGACTCAAGCTCCGCGCGCAAGCTATTACCTTCCAAAAGCTCGGAGACGATGAATGGCGTGCCATCATGCTCGCCAATATCGTGAATTGCCAGGATGTTGGGATGATTCAGAGCGGCCACGGCGCGTGCCTCCTGCTCGAAACGCCGCAAGCGGTCGGCATCGCGCGCGAAGGATTCGGGTAGAATTTTGAGCGCGACCTCGCGCCCCAGCCGTGTATCGCGAGCGCGATACACTTCGCCCATACCGCCTGCGCCTAGCGATGATTGGATTTCATACGGTCCGAGTTTCGAGCCAGAGGTAAGCGCCATCCGTGCTCGACATTATATTCCAGGCAGCGGGCTAGCAGCGGAACGGCGATTCCGGATGGAATGCCCTATCGCAGCCAGTGCGAGATGGCAAATCCGACCGCAGTCCAGCCCAGCGCGACCACCACCAACACCGTGGCAACCCCTAGAAGCCTGTCCCAGTTGAGTAGGTGCTTCCGCGGCACCGTACCCGCCTCGAGCCGGATAAGGCTCACCGACAAGCCAGGCCCGTACCATCGATTTTTCCCACGCCGGCCGAGGATATTTACTAACTCTATGACTTCATGGTCCATACCAACGCCTACACATCTGGAGATGTCTAAATCGCCGGACAAACTCCACCTGAGTTGTCACCGTTTGGCAAAGAATGGTTGACAAATCCCGTCTTGGGATTGCCCTTCCATTCTTCTCAGGCTGCCGCCTAACCAATTGCACTTTTTCCAGTGCACTGGAAGCGCCAAACCAGAGCGTTTGCGAATTATTAGTCGTTTGAATAGCGATCAGTTCCTGAATTGGAACGGCTGCGGTCAAGCGAAATTTCTGGGAGCACAAAGAGCTTGAACCACTCTTCGGCGGCTTCAGGCTTCAGGAGATCGGCTTCGCTCTAAGAATCGCGGAGGTTGAACAGGTAGAAATCGAATACTTCTCCTGAAGCCTATCGCCCGAAGCCTATCGCCCGAAGCCGGCCTTCCTATTGGTCAAGCCTTTGCGGTGGTCTCGGTCAACACCAACAACCCGTCTTTCGCGATATAGCTTTTCCGCCGGAACCAGTCTTCCATCGCGGCTTTCAATTCGGCAAGCGGGACGTGGGTGCCGATCTCCATCAGCCCGTCGGCCAAAGGCAGGGTATTGTCAAAGACAGTCGCGTTGGTGAAGTTCCGCATGGAAAAACTGTCCAGCCACTTCAGCGGGCAGGGCAGACGGCGGCCATTCTGCTCATACTCCACGCGAATCTTGCGGGCAAACATGAATCTGATTTAACCACAGAGGCACATCTATAGGACATTCGGGGTGCAGCAGACGCATTAGAATCACGTAGGCCCGGACGCCTCGTCCGCGCCTACGAGCACAGCGAGCGACGTTAGTGGGTCGGAGACGCGGGCGTCACCGGAGCCGGCGAGGCGCTTTCGCCCGCTCCCGTATTCACCAAATCCTTCAATTCCTTGCTCGGCTTGAAGAATGGAATCTTCTTGGCAGGGACTTCCACGCGATCACCCGTCTTCGGATTACGGCCCACGCGCGGCTTGCGCTGCCGCGTGCGGAAGCTGCCAAAGCCGCGAATCTCAATCTTGTCGCCCACCCGGAGCGAGCGCACGATGCTGTCGAAAATGGTTTCGACGATCACTTCACTGTCCTTGCGGGTTAACTCCGCCAACTGGGACACTTCATCGATCAGATCAGCCTTGGTCATACGCCTTTTCGCTCCGTAGGTGTCGTAATGAAAGTGGCTTGTGCCTGGGGTCGGGGCTCCCGAGCCACATCAGGGCCTGCATAACCTTCTCAAATTTCAGGGGTTGTGCGCAAGTGGCATTTTTAGGTCAGGCTTCAAGACTCAGGCTTTCGGCTTCGGGATTCGACGTTGCAGCGCCCAGAACTGATTCCTTGGAACTCCGATGTCCGTTCCTGAAGCCCGAAGCCGAAAGCCTGAAGCCGACTCTGCAGCCTGCCCCATCACTTCCACAAATAATAAAATCCCACCTGCTGATCCATCAGCTTCTCCCGCGTCGGCAGCCATTGCGAAATGTCCCCGAAAAGCAGATCAGCCAAGGTCTTGCGATCTTTGTCCGGACGGATCAGCACAGGCTCTCCCCTGATTCCGACGGACTTCGCGGTATCGTCCACAGCCGTTTGGAAGTCGCCAATTTGATCGATCAGGTGCATGGGCAGCGCTTCCTGCCCGGTCCACACTCTGCCGTCGGCAATTGCCTTAATGTCGGCAGCTTTCTGGTGTCGCCCATCCGCGACCGCTTCCACGAACTGGCCGTACATGTTGTCGATCAGCGACTGCATGTACGCCCGTTCTTCCGGAGTCATCTCGCGGCTGGGGTCGCCGGTGTCCTTGAGCGCACCGACCTTCAAGACTTCCGGTTTCAGCTTAGCCCAGCGCATGAGGTCGCCGTAATTCACCCATTCGGCAATCACGCCGATCGATCCAACCACGCTGCCATTGTCGGCATAAATCTTGTTGGTTGCGGAGGAGACGTAGTAAGCGCCGCTGGCGCCTACGGTGCTGATCGAGGCCACAATGCGCTTTTTCTTGTCGTCGCGCACCCGCTTGACCGCCCGATAAATTTCCTCGGACGCCGCCACGCCTCCACCGGGAGAATTCACCCGCAGAATAATGGCTTTGATGGAATCGTCGTCGCCGAATTTTTTAAGCTGCGGCACGATCACGCTGGAATCAAGAATCACGCCTTCCAGATCGATCACGCCAATTTTGTCGCCAAAGCCGTTGAGCGACGCGTGCTCTCCACCTGCGCGCAGCGTCAGATACACCAGCGTAAACACCGCCAGCACGAAGAGGAAGAAAACTCCTCCACCGATCACGATCCAGAGCAGAGTGCGGGAACGACCATTCTCAGCCATACAGTTTCAGTCAAACAATGACGGTAGTTTAGCACCGCTGGGCGCAGCTAGGGGACAATCACTCGCAGCGCCTTCCGGGCGACGCTCACTTCGATGGGCGTGCGGCAGACATACTCGCCGTCCGCATAAACATCCTGCGGTGCTTCGGTTTCGATCTTGAGGCGCTCCGTCTGAAAATATTCCACCTGCGGAATGCTCAAGTGGCCTCCGAAATAGACAGTGGGAAAGAGACAAAGAAGCTTGAATTTGTTTATCTGGCGGATGACGCAAACATCAAGCCGCCCGTCATCGAGCTGGGCCTGAGGCGCGATCTTCATCCCACCGCCGTACGATGGAGCATTGGCGAATGCCGTTACGATCGTCGCCTGCGTATTACGACTGACGAGTACATCCGGATTCTCGACGCCAGGCAGTGCGAGCGTCGTGGCGACCGGCGCGAATCTCCACAGCGCAAGCAGGAGGCTGAGAGCGTACCCACCGCTTGCGCGAAGCCAGCGCGGAAGGCGATTGGCGCGCCGGGAAATCTCTGCGTCCAGACCGACGCCACCTACGCAGCAAAAATAATGTGGCACCGGTAGCTCGGCCGCGACTCGCCGATCGGCGATCAACGGCGTGATTACGCCGAGATCAATCATTCGCACATTACCGCCCCCCGAACAAAACTTTAGCCAGGCCGCCAACGCAATCCGAAAGCTGCGCAGGCTCAGGGCGTTCGCAAAATCATTTCCGCTGCCGCAAGGCACCACCAGGACGGGAAGCTGCAATTTGACCAGTTGCGCCAGATGACGATGGACCGTCCCGTCTCCGCCGAAGACCAGAATCGCATCAGCCTGATCCGCGCTTCGAGGCAGATCAACGAGCCAAGCCGCTTCTGAATTCTTCTGGAACGGCTTCAAGTCTTTGATGGAAGATACTGGCCCGAAGATAGCGGCAGCACGCACGTCCGCGGAAGATTATCAGAAATACGACCGATCGCAGAACGTAGGTCCGGATTCTTCCCAGCCACAGTTGGTGGGTTGGTCAAGAAAGCGGTACAGTGGTCGCGACAGACATGGCGAATGAACTGAAGCAAAGCGATGTTGAAAAAGAAGCGGCCGCCCGCGCCAGCTTGCGCTTCGTACGCGATGGGAACGTTGTTGGACTCGGGACGGGATCAACCGCAGCCTATGCCGTGAGATTCTTGGGAGAGCAAGTTCGGGCGGGATTGCAAATCCATGGCATCCCAACTTCGGTGCACACTAAAGAACTGGCGACGAGCTTAGGAATTCCGCTGACCACGCTTGATGAAGATCAACAGATCGATGTCGATATCGACGGAGCCGACGAATTCGATCCGCAACTGCATCTGATCAAAGGCGGCGGCGGCGCACTTCTGCGGGAAAAGATAATCGCCTCGGCATCGCGGCAAGTCATCATCATCGCCGATTCCAGCAAACAGGTCGCGGTGCTGGGAAAGTTCCCGCTCCCGGTTGAAGTGATTCCGTTCGCCCAGCCCTTGGTCGCGAAGAGAATCACGGCGCTCGGAGCCACAGTAAAACTGCGGCAGGATGCGAAAGGAAATGCATTTGTAACCGACGAAGGCCACCACATCCTGGATTGCAGCTTCGGCCAAATCCCCGATCCACCCGCCCTGGCGCGCAAGCTGAGCGACATGCCCGGAGTGGTCGAGCATGGTTTATTTATCGACTTGGCCACCGTGGTGCTGTGCGCGAAAGGCGAGAACGTCGCGGAACTGCGTCGGAAGTAAGAAGACGTCAACCGACAATTTGCCGCAGAGCTTCCAGCAACCGCTCCACTTCTTCCGCCGTGTTGTAATGCGCCAATCCAATTCGCAGGAAGCCGCCGTCTTTTTCCACGTCGAGGTGCTCGGTGAGGTTCAGCGCGTAGTAGTTTCCGTCCCAGGTGAAGAAACCACGCTCGCCAAGCTGAGTAGCGAGCTCCAGCGGCGTGTGTCCTTCGATGCGCACCGCGATGGTTGGACAGCGCTGATCGAAGCGCTTCGGATCACTGATGCCATAAAGCTTCAGCCCGGGAATCGACAGCAATCCCCGGATGAGGCTTTCCATCAATCCGCGCTCATGCTTCTGAATGGCGTCATATGCAGCGAGCAGAGCCGCGCGACGCGTGGATGCCGACGGATTCGCGTGTCGTCCAAGATCGGCTAAATAGTCTACGCATGCGGCGATCCCTGCGATGCACTCATGATTAAGCGTGCCCCACTCCCAGCGGTTCGGAATCGCATCGGTGTTGGCCCGAACCTTGTAGGGCTGCAAGCGTTTCAAGTGCTCACGCTTGCCATAGAGCACACCCATATGCGGCCCAAAGAATTTGTACGTCGAACACACCAGGAAATCGCAGTCCAAAGCTCGCACATCGATCCGACCATGGGGCGCGTAATGGACGGCGTCAATGTAAGCCATCGCGCCCCGTTGGTGGGCAAGACGAATGATCTTGTTCACGTCATTAATCGTGCCCACCGCATTCGAAGCGTAGCCGACCGCGACCAGTTTGGTGCAATCGGTAATCTTGCGCGCCAAATCGTCCAGGTCGAGCGTGCAGTCGTCTTCGTGAATTCCCGCCATGCGGATGGTCACTCCGCGCTCTTCCAGCGCGCGCCACGGGGAGACATTGGCATCATGATCGAGATGAGTGAGCACGATTTCGTCTCCCGGACCCAGTTCGCGCCCGATCGAACGGCTGATGGCGAAAGTCAGCGAAGTCATATTGGGGCCGAAAACAATCTCGTCCGGGTCGCAGCCCAGAAAATCCGCCATAGCTGAACGCGCGCCTGCAATCATGGCATCGGTGCGGCGACTGGTCGCGTAGGCGCCGCAGGTATTGGCATTGTTACGCTTCAGGTAATCGGAAATGCCGTCGATCACACGCTGTGGAACCTGAGTGCCTCCAGGACCGTCGAGAAATGTCGCGGGATGTCCGTTCACGGTTTGCGCGAGCGATGGGAACTGGGAGCGGACCCAGCCGAGATCAAGCGCATCTGTCGTTTCGTTCTGAGTGCTCAACATAGGATTCATCTGTAGAGGCGTAGCTGGCTACGTCTCCTTCACCGCGCGGACTAAATCGGCCAGCATCCCGTAAGCCGTCGCTTCCAGTCCGGGATTGTTTTCGGTAATCGCCAGCCCCGGAAAGATGTCTGTCTCAAAATACACGATGGACGAACTTCCCGCGACCCAAGCCAGCGGATCGCTCAACGGCACCTGCTCCGGCCGGACGCTCGCCGTCACTCCCTGATCGGTGCGCTGAGCGCGGCACACCAGCTTATACGGCTTACCTTCGACCCGCGCAGCACGCACTGCTTCGCCGCTCAGTTTGCCAATGCCTTCACGCTGAATTTCTTCCAACCGTATCGGCATACCCATAAGCACTCGAACGAGAGCAGCGACTTTGACCGCTGCGTCCCCAGCCCTCAATGTCATTGCTGGGATCGGTTTCGGCAACGCCGATCTGCTGCGCCTTGGCAAGCGATTCATCAAAGCTGAGACCTTCTTCCATGCCGCTAAGAATGACATTCGTGGTCGAATTCAGAATGCCGCGAAATCCGTTTAGATGAATCGTAGGCAAATTGTCGCGAAACAAAGAGAAGATGGGAACGCCATCCATCACGGTCGACTCGAACAGAAACTTTCGCCCATTGGCAACCGCGAGACAATTCAGTTCTTCGTAGGCGTGAACGATGGGGCCTTTATTGGCGGTGATGGCGTGCGCGCCCATTTCCAGAGCGGCGCGAATATGATCAATCGCCGGCTGACCGTCGCGTGGGCTGAGAGACGTCGCTTCAAAGAGAATGTCGGCCTTCGCCAGACGCAACCAGCCGCGAACATCATGTGGCGCGGAAGCCCTCGTCCGCGCCGCTAGTTGATCACCGAGGAGAACCTGCACATCCAGCCCGTCGGGATCGGCAACCCAGTCCATCTTCCGTGTGGCCACGCCCGTAATGCGCCACGCGATGCCTAGCTCACGCAGTTCGTGATCTTTTTTCTGGAGCAGACGAAGCAGCGTCCGATTTACGTTACCGAAGCCGAGCAGGCAGAGATTGTAGGTACGAATGATCGATCTCCTGGGACGGTCCCGGACGCAAGATGCCGGACACTACAAATTAGCCCATCGTCGTCGTGTGCTCGGGCTGAATCTTGTAGATCACGCGGGTTTCAGACGGCTGCCGGTAAGGATACTTGTCGACGCCCAAATACTTCTTGGCCATTTTGTCGATGTGCGCGTCAGCTCCTTGCTCGGTAATCTCGACCACGCGGCCGCGGATCTCGAGGTAACGATAAGGGTTGTCGGGATCGATGATCGCCATGGCCACTCGCGGATCGCGACGCACATTGCGGTCTTTCTGGCGGCCCTTGGCTGAATTGAAAAGCACGTAATCCCCTTCCAAATCACACCAGACTGGGGTTACCTGTGGACGGCCATCGGGCATCAACGTTGCCAAGCTCGCAAAGGCGCGCTTGCTGAACAGATCGCGATATTTCTCCGGAATAGCCTCAGGCATCACTTCCTCCTTGCATTAGTATTGCCAAGTCAAGTCGAGAGAATTATAGACGGCATGGTGGGTTTCGTGTCATGGCGTTAGTTTCTGGTTGCAATCGGCAGGATTTACAATCTGCGTTTTGATCCCCGATTCAAAGAGAAGTTAATGCGAGAGCGAGCCCGAATTTCCCAACGCAAGTACACTGGCAGACTTTATCGAGAGCGAACCATGGCAATAGAAAACTTCCTCAGGCACGTCCAGCCGCGCAATTTCATCACTTTGCTTTTGCTCATTCTTTGTATCGTAGGCCACGCTGCTGCCGCCGACACATCAGCCAAACCAATTCCCACCATTGTCTTCATGACTGACTTCGGCACAGTCGACGATTCGGTGGCGATTTGCAAAGGCGTCATGTATTCGATTGCCCCGGACGTGCGCATTGTCGACCTCACCCATGAGGTTACACCCTTCTCTATTCTCGACGGAGCGCGCTTCCTTTACGGCGCGACCGCGTACTATCCGGCGGGCACAGTGTTCGTGGTGGTGATAGACCCGACTGTGGGCAGCACTCGGAAAGCGGTCGTCGTCAAGTCGAAGGGCGGGCAATATTTCGTTCTGCCCGACAATGGGTTGATGACGCTGGTGCAGGATCGCGATGGAATCGAGAGTGCCCGCGAGATCACCAATCGCGACTGGATGATCGGAGCGGCGCTGTCATCGACGTTTCATGGACGCGATATATTTTCACCCACCGGCGCACATTTGGTGCGAGGCGACGATTGGGCGAGTGTGGGACCTGAGCTTGACGTGAGCAAGCTGGTCCGTTTGGACATCGTTCCCGCGAAGCTTGATGAACGCGGCTTACGCGGAGAAGTGATCGCGACCGACGGACCCTTTGGCAATCTCGTCACCAATATCAGCGGCGAGGATTTTCTTAAGCTAGGCTACCCGCGCGGCCGGACAGTCCACGTCACCATCGGCAAGAACGAGATGGATATTCCGTTCGTGCGCACCTTCAGCGACGTGCCCCTCAAGCAGCCATTGTTGTACATCGATTCGCGAGGGCGTCTTGCCCTGGCCGTAAACCAGGACAGCTTCGCAGCCACGTATGGTGTCAAGCCGCCGGTCACAATTTTGATTCCGCGCGCGAGCAAGTAGTCACTTGTTGGTTACTCGCCAAAATCTTGTCAATAGGCAAAATCGGGTAATTATCCCTTGACAACAAGTAGAACAAAAGGTAATCTGTCTGTGTCGAGGCAATCCGATGAACCGCAGACAGACCATCCCGAAAGAACTTCGCTACACTCGCAACCAGTTCGATGCTGATTTCCCGAACGATGACGTTTGCCTAGAGCAGATCAAAGAACAGCGTTGGCCGGGTGGAATCGCGCATTGCGATACTTGCGAGAAGGACCGCAAGCACTACCGTGTGACCGGGCGCACTGCATACGCTTGCGACCGTTGCGGCCATCACATCTATCCGCTTGCTGGCACCATATTCGAGAAAAGCACTACTCCGCTCCGCATCTGGTTTCAGGCGATGTACCTCATGGGTTCGACTCGTTGCGGTATTTCCGCGAAGCAAATTCAGAGCGAGACTGGCGTTACCTACAAAACCGCTTGGCGCATGTTTAATCAGATTCGCAAGCTTCTGTCTGAGGACGTGCAACTGGAGGGGCCGACGGTGGAGATGGATGAGATGTATGTAGGCGGAAAACGTCGCCAGCGCACCATGTACGACCCTAGCAACAAAACTTGCGTGGTCGGGATAGTGGAGCGAAAAGGTGGCCGCGTTCGCGCGGTCATCGCAGATGACAATAGTCGCAAGACCCTCCACGACATTGCGAAGGAATATATCCTTCCAAAGTCCACTGTATTCACTGATGATCTAGCTTCTTACCACGGCCTAGAGAAGCATGATTACGAGCACAAGCGCATCAATCACAGCCAAGGCGTTTACGTGATGGGAGACGTGCATACTAACACCATCGAAGGATTCTGGTCATTGGTGAAACGTGGAATCGGCGGGGCCTATCACTCAGTCAGCAAGAAGTATTTGCAGACCTATCTCAACGAGTACGCTTTTCGGTACAATCACCGCGATTGCGGGAACTTGATTTTCCCGCTGCTTGTGGCTCGGGCTTCACAAACGGAGTTGCTGAAGCCTTCCGTACGAGCCGCAAAAAATCTTCCCGTGTAAACGTCGCATTCGTCTTCGTTTTGGTTTTCGTATTGCCCATTGTGTTTCCATTCTAGACGATATCAGGCATCACGAGCGCCTTAATCGTAGCCAAGTTCGCTTGGAGCCTTGTGATGTCGGTTTGGGTCGGGAACCCGCAGCCGTAACGCGCCGTCCGACTCTCATCTTGCAGCTCTCGATAATCGACGTAGATGTTCGTTAGCTTGGAGTCAGCAGATACGTGATTGTTCCTCATCGTGTGCGAAGTCGGAGGCGGATTCACGCCCTTCGCCACGAAGTATGCTTGGATGTACTGGAGAGCCGAATAAAAGAGGGCCGTCGCTTGCCAATCAAAGAAGGGATTGCCGAGCGTGGAGACAAAGTATTCGTTATGTTCAGCTTTGGCTTTGTGGTCGGCTTTTGTTGGCAAGGGTCGGGCTACCGTTTAAACGCAAGCACCCCCGCCGGATTCATGATCTCGGCTAGGCAGCGATTCTCGCGTGCAATGATCTGAAAGTCAAAATCAGAATGCTTCATTTCGCTCATGATTGCCTGTTCGCGCCGATAGATGTCAGCGCGAACGGTGTGATCGCGGTCGTTGACCACAGTCAGAACGCGAAACTCCTTCCCGTTGTCGATGGAATCTACGAACACTTTCTCCACCTTGGGAACGAGCGACAGCTCAAGACCAATGAAATCCCCTGGTCTCATGATCTGCTTAGTTCTAGTGGAAGGCTGCCACAGGTTCTCAGGAGCGGGCTGAATTTGAGGTACGCTAGTCAGCCTCACTGTTTCAAATTCGTTACTTTGCAGGCAATCCATAGTTCATCTCCTTCACTTCTTTTTCAGTCTATCCGGCGCATCCACCGACATCACGGGATTAGCGTTCACAACGTACGTCGGTTGCCCGTTTGGATCGAACAGCCCTTCGACCCTGAATACTTCGGCCAAAACCGTCTTCAACTTCAGTGTCGTGCCGTCCTGCAAAATGTACGAGTTCCAAGACTCCTTGTCGGTTTCAAACTCAACCGACTCTCCCCATAGTTCCTGTCCAGCAACGTTTAGCTTACGTTTTGCCATTGTCAAAATCGCAAAAACATCAGACGGCCCTGCGGCCCGGAAAATACACCTTGCCCATCAAAAAGTCAATAGATGCGAATACCACATGGTGCGTTGCGAGGGGGATTCGTTGCAAGGGAATTGCACATCTCCACAGAACCCAAGTACCATAACGGTACACTGTTCAAAAGCGTAACATGTCACCACCGTAGGTAATGTCATAGTCTCGTAAAAATTCGTAAAAGACTGAGGGCTGTTTTTCTCCTTGTCCTGAAGGGATAATTACCCAAAATCGACCCGAATGAGCTTAACTCGGCCGCACTTGCGCAATTTCTCGAACGAATCTTCAACCACTTACGAACGGATTTTGCGCGATTTCAGCTCAAGAAGAGTTTTTCAACAGCCACGCCTGATTCAACAGTCACTCCCAACATAGTCCGTCACCGGGAGCAATCGCGATCACTCCACACAACCTGATTTATCGGTGTCTTCCCACCGTGGCGCCCCAGCCGCGTCGGAAAGAGATTGAGTAGGTTTCGCATCAGACGAATCGTTAGTATGCAGGGGATCCCGTTTGGTTAGAACGCCTGGGCTACATGAGTTCCGCACTACTCCAACTCGGCCTGGGTTAGCTTGACCGCGCAGTACGCGGCAGTGGTTCCGCAAATGGTGGTTGACGTCGCCAGCGTGCCGAAATAGATGCTCGACGCCTGCCCGGCGGTGGAATCGTTGTCCACCATCATGGCGCTCGTCCCGCCAGCTGCATCGGTGGTATTCGTCGCCGTAATGTTAGGCGGGTCACCAGAGGCAACGAGAAGCGAGCTCGGCAAAAGGAGGGTGTACGCTGCCGCTGGATTTTCATTCACTCCCAGGAACAAGTAGTCCGGTCCACCCGTAGCAGTCGCGCCCGTCACAGTGCAACCGGCGCCTGTGGTCGCGGTGGGAATGGTAGCGTCGAAGGTGAAATTCGTTGCGGTCGCCGAGGCAACGGTTTGTATTCCGCCGTTGATGACGGCGATATCGCCGGCGGTGCAATTGTTGCCAGGGTTGGCAGCTACGCCCGAGAGGGTGATCAAGTCATTGGCGGCGAGCGTGTTGTTCGCTGTGACTGTGACCACGACTGTCGATGCCGTAACCCCAGTCACGGTGAACATCTGGGTGTTGTAGAACTCGGTGAGCGGAGAGATAGGCGACGCGTTGGTGCCCAGTTGAGGCTTGTCGTTGTTCGGCGGTGTTGTTTGCATGGTGGAACTAACAAACTGCAATTCTTTGAGCTGCTGGCCTCCGGTACCGGAGCTGGCGCCGATTATCTCCCCGTTGTTCGCCGCAGTGACACTCCCAATGCCCAAGGCATAATAGCGTTCGTCCGGGGTGGGGGCGTAGTTTGGAAAACCAGCGGTCGTACAGCTTTGATTTGCGCCGGTGTCGAGGCCCGCGAACACGACCGCAGTCAGACTATTGCTGCTGAATGAGAATTGGATAAGCCCGGCATTGCCCTCTGTTCCCGTGTCGCCCTCGCCGGTAGTGTTGGGGTTGCATGCCGCTACGACATAGCCAACCCCGTTTGTCGAGTCAATGATGACGCCGTCGCGAATGCCTCCGTTGATGGCACCTTGATTCGTGCTCCCGTTTATGCCGAGAGCAAGCGCCGTGGCCGCAGTACCCCCGGCCGGCGTCAATGCGTATAAGTTAGAGCTGCTATCGCCGACAAAAATATTGCCGGTGTCACCCACATCGACCACCGGGGACGCGAGGTAGTTGGACCCGGGGATAACAGTTGCGCCGCTGACCGCGCAGCCGGTACCGGTAGTCGCGGTGGGTATGGTAGCGTTGAATTCAAACTTCGTTCCGCTTAACCCCGTAGCAATCACGGTTTGTGTTCCATTAATCGCAGCCACGTCCGCTGCGGTGCAGCCGTTGCCTGTGTTCGCGGTTACACCCGCGATCGTGACCAACTCTCCGATACTAAGCGAGTTGGTCACGGTGACAGTCACTACGGTGGTGGTTGCCGTCACAACAGTCGGGGACAGTGACGCAGGGCTGGCGCTTACTTGCACCGGGAAATTTCCTCCCGCAAAGGCCGGCGGCCCGTTGAACGTCGGGGTGATTGCATAGAGGAAACCATTGTTATCGCCAACGTAGGTAGTGTCGTCCGCATAATCGGTGAAAGGGGATGAGAAGCTATCCGCCGCTCCGGCCACTCCGGTGGCTGCGTTGGCAGCAACTAAACCAAGGGGAAGCATGAAGTCCGTAGCGGTGCTTCCCGAAGTGCTTCCGGGGATTACCGGAGAGGTGGCGCACGTCGGCAATGTGGTCCCGCCGTTGTTGTTGCTGGCGCAGCTGGCGTTGGTTCCGTATTCGGTGCTGCCGCTGCCGAACGTTAACACGTGTAGGATCGCTCCGATGCTCGGGTCATTCTCCACGTAGGAGATCTCTGTGCCACCGAGCGAGAGTCCGGGCGAGGTGGCTACCGGTCCGACGCCGGAGGCGTAGGAAAAGATGAATTCCGGATTTGAGAGATTACACAGCGACGTCCCGGACCCGCTGTAGAGCTGGTTGAAGGCGACGACGTTGGCCTGCGCACCGTTCGTCCCTGCAGTAACCGTGCCCCAGCTGAAATTGTTTAGTGTATTTGCGTCAGTCAGGGTCACGCGATTCCCTGGCGTGAGCGCGGAAACTGCCACCGTATCCGCCGACGCAACCGCCACGACACGGTCGATAGCGGTACTACTGAGATTGCGATTGATTGCCGCCGCCAGATTGACCGCATTGGTGGCTATCGTGCTCGACACTTGGAAGTTTAGCCCTGTGTTCGAGCTCGCGGATGAGGTCAGAGTCAGAGTGACGCCCGTTCCGCCGGCCGGCGTTATGGTGATGGCCGTAGTGGCGCCAGTTTGCGGTTCGCCGGTAAAGGTGCCTACAACATTCGCGCGCGTGTTCCCAGTCGACGCATTGATGGGGAATACTGCGAAATCGGCGGCGCAGCTCGGCGGCGCGTTCACATTGAAGGTGTACTTGGCGGGAGACATGCCTTGGGCGACGCCGCCAGAGCCCAAGGAAATGGCCCAGTCCTTTTTCAGTTTGCGTTTTGCGTGCTTTCGCGCCCTTCCCTGCACCAAACCTGAATGCACCAGGCCTGAATCCGCCGGCGCATTCCCGTGCAGGAGCCACTCGGCATAGGCCCGTGGCTCGTTCCGCATTGTCGCCGCCTGCTCCGGCGTGAAACCCGCGGTGAAGAGAACGTGCCGTGAGCTCCAATCCATCGGCACTGGAACCGAACCGTCCGGCCTCGCGAAGTCCTGTCCGAACGCCGACGCGGTAAAGCTGACCGCCAGCCCGAACGCTATCAGCAGCAACGCCGCAAGTCTCGCAAAAAGAAAGGCCACGTTCTGAATCTGCGGAGTTTTAAGAGCGTTCATTGTCTATGCCCCTGCATGTCAGCATTCCGGGTATAGCCGCGTCGTATTACGGAGACGGATAAAGCCTCAAACCCTTGAAGGTCTGAGAGCCTTCCATGCTCACAGTGTAAGAAATGAACCAGAGATTGTCCCGCTTTGCGAAGTAAGAGTGTTCCTTGCTAGTACCCCCCACCACGCAGTACGAACCGTATAAAGGATCACTTGATGGTGAGTCGGGAAAATCTTGTCAATAGGCAAAACCTACCCGAATGAGGTTAACTCGTTGCATCTAAGCCAAATATAATTCTGGCAAACATGTCATAGTTACCTATTTCACATTGATATAATAGAAGTAGACAGTCAAAGAAAGGGACGCGGCCTCTCCAGGCCGCGTTTTTTATTGCCCAAATGAAATTACCCAAGACTCCACTCAAGCCCGCAATCAAGATCAAAATCAAGAATGGCAAGCGTCGCGGCGAATGGGCGGAACTGCAGTTCATCGCCGCGGCCGCCAAGCACGGCCTCCAGGTTTTCAATCCCTGGGGAGATTCCGCCAGCTACGACGCGGTCATCGAAACCCATGGCCGCTTCGTGCGCGTGCAAGTCAAATCCACCACCTCCCGCCGGCCCGAAGGATGCTACAAGTGCAACGTCCGCCCCGCCCGCGGCCGCTATAAGCGCGGTGCCTTCGATTTCATCGCAGTCTACGTTATCCCCGAAGACCTCTGGTACATCATCCCCGCCAAATGCATCTTCGTGCCCAAAAAGTCCGCCATCCTCCTCTACACCAACAGTCCAACCTCCCGCTGGGCCCCCTACAAAGAAAACTGGGACCAACTCCGCAACCACCGCCGCCGGACCGCATAACCCGAACCGATCAGCCGGAAGACATCGCCTGGACCACGCTCGATCTGCGGAAGTTGACCTCGATTTCGCCCAAAACTGTGATATGCTCCGCGGCACCGGATTGGGAAGTATCCGGCTAGCCCCAGGCGGTGACACTCCGATGAAAAACAACCTTTGAGGAGGGAGTCATGAAGATTTTCTCACGGGCCCTGGTTGTTGCAGCTTCTGTCCGGATGTGCCTCGTTGCATGGCCGCGCGGATTGTCCGCCCAGATCACGGTGCACGCGGCACCCAAATTTAGTACTTCCAGCCCACCACAGAGCGACCACGAGTTCACTGAGGACAACGGATTTATTGGCGGGACGGCCTCTGTTACCTGGAACTCCTTGGGGAGCGCGAGCACGGGTGTCGTTTGGGCGCTGGATTCGAACCTCAGCGGCATTCTCACCGACAAGGGAACCTATCGGGCAGCCGGTCCGGCTGGACTTTACATTTACCCGGCAATCCCCCCAGTCCCGTATGTGATAACAACACCAGCATTTGTGAGATTTGGGACAGCACAACAGACCTCCCGAATTACAAAACGGTCATGCCTGGCGCCGTCAAATTTACGGTGCCGACGGTGGTTGACGGATACGTATTGATTGGGGGCGGATCGCCCGGATATTTCGGAACGACCGCTTGCCCGGCTCCCACAACCCCGCCGTTTTCCTGTGCCGGTCAGCTGACCATCTTGGCCATTCCGCCGAAGTAGAGGTGAAGTATGAAGTCCGTTATCTTGATTGTCGGATTGGCGCTGGTGGTGGGTGCAACGGCTCTCCTGGCAGGGGATGCCGTCGTGCCCCAAAAATCCGCCGCAGTTTCGTTCCGCAGCGTCGTCACCGCCAACGGCCCGGTCCTCTACCCCTACTCCATTGCCGCCGGGGACTTGACCCACAATGGCATTCCGGATCTGGCGGTAGTTGGAGTCGAGGAGCCAGCTCTGTTACACGGCCTTGGCAAGGGCAATGGACGGTTCGACCGCTGGAGCGACACGGGTAACGCGGGCGACGCTCCGGACTTCGTGATTTTCGCTGACGTGGATCTCGACGGCAACCTTGACGCGGTCTCTGCCGATGGCGACGAGCCGTTCGTCACCGTCGCTTTCGGCGATGGTAAGGGAAATTTCAACCATGGCGTACAACCCCGTACCGGACGAGGATATGACACGCAGGAGGTCGCGGTGGCCGATCTGAACGGCGACGGCATTCCCGATCTAGTGGGAACGTCGATCGGAGCGGCTGGCAGTCCTGGGGGTATTTTCATCCTGCTAGGCAAAGGGAACAGAACGTTCGCCAAGGCTGTGAACATCAGCAGCGGTGGGCACAAGCCGAACGGTATCGCAGTCGGCGATCTTAACCACGACGGCATTCCAGATTTGGTGGTCGCAAACAGTCTCTCCAGTTCGGGGCCCGGAAACGTTGCGGTGCTTTTGGGCAAGGGCGATGGCACGTTTGAGAAACCTGTGCGTTACCAAGCTGGTGTCTACTCCCCCTGGCAGGTGGTCCTGGGCGACTTCAACGGCGACGGGAACCTCGACCTCGCGGTCCTCACCATCGACGGCGACGACGAAGACAAGATTTATGTCCTGCTAGGCAACGGTGACGGCACCTTTGGCAAGGCCAAGGCCTACAGATCCGGCATGTACCCGGGGTCCATCGCGGTCGCGGATTTCAACGGAGACGGTATATTGGACTTGGCCGTAGCCAACGTCACCGGTCCCAAGCCCAGTCATATCTCTATTTTGCTCGGCAATGGCAACGGGACATTTCAGCCTCCGATAGCTTTCCCTGTGGGCGTCAATCCAGCGTCGCTGATCACCGCAGACTTCAATCACGATGGCAAGCCGGACCTCGCCGCCCTGACCGGTTCTTCCGGGATCACTGTTTTGCTGAACACCACGCCGTTCCCCACCCAGCCGGCGTCGCATTGAGGCGGGCCTCGGTTTGAGAAGTTTAAGAAGCCGCTGTCGCAAAATCTCGATTACGCCCAAAATCCACTGATCGGATACCAGCCTGCGTTCCATACGTGGAGCCTTGTCAACCCTGTCCGCAAGGTCGAGTTCGAACTTTTACACCTGATCGGAATTCGCAGCGCAAACGCAAAGAACCCGCCACAACCGCGCCGGATGACTCCTGATGAACTCCTCAGTTCCTAGCTGGCCGGGCAAGATATAATGTCGTGTTGGTCTTTGGGATCATCGGTTTCTCTGCTGGCTGCCTGGCTGTTTTCCGCCCTTGGGAACTTTTGCTTGGGGGTACCCGTATCTGAGGATGTGCCCTGGAGCTTGATGGGCTTGGTGTATCGGGCAAGTGGAGATTTTAGCCGCGAAGCGGCGTAAGAGTGCAGCCCACGGCGTAAGCCGTGGGTAAAGTGAGAGGCCGACGAGCCCCAGCGGGGCGAAAGACTAGTTCTAACGCACACACTGAAGCTGCGCACCTTCAATGCGGGTCAACCAACACCTGCTTTATGAGCACCTGATTTATGAAGACATGGAAGAAAATTGCGATTGGGGCCGGGGCGGTGGTGGTGGTCGCCGCCATCGTGGGCTTTACCGTTTATCAGAGCCACAAGAATGTGGTCACGGTGCAGACCGGCAAGGCGCAGCGGATCGATCTGGTTGCGGTGGTGAGCGCATCCGGTGAAATCAAGCCGAAGACGTATGTGAATATTGGCGCCAACGCTTTCGGCAAGATCACCAAGCTGTTCGTCAAAGAAGGCGATCGGGTGAAGCGCGGACAGATGCTCGTGCAGCTGGAGAACGTGCAACCTGAGGCGGACATGGATGCGATGCAGGCATCGCTCGATGCGGCGCGGACGGATGCAGCGGCGGCAGAGGCTGCCCTGAATACGTCGGCGGCTGATCTCAACCGGGCGAAGTCGGATGCGGAACGCTCGGAACTCGACTGGACTCGGGCGCAAGGTTTGTATAAGGATGCGCTGATCTCCAAGTCGGATTACGACATGCAGAAGGCGAATCATCAGACCGCGGTGGCGGGTCTGGCGCAGGCACAGGCGCGGGTGGCGCAGGCCAAGGCGCAGAAGGAATCGGCGGATCGTCGCATTGGACAGGCCGATGCCAATCTGACGCACGCTTCGGATGTTTTGAAGAAGACGACTTATCAGGCGCCTTTTGATGGCGTCATCACGAATTTGCCGGTGCGCGAAGGCGAGACAGTAGTCATCGGAATCCAGAATGCCCCGGGCAGCACGCTGATGACGTTGGCCGATCTTTCGGTAATCACAGCCGAGGTTAAAGTGGATGAGACCGACATCGTGAATGTGCAGATGGGCCAGCCGGTGCAAGTGACGATTGATGCCATCCCGAAGAAGAGTTTCAAGGCAGTGGTGACTCAGATTGGGGATAATGCGATTGTGCGCTCGACGGGAGTGTCCACGTCGCAACAGATATCGACCAGCCAGGAGGCGAAGGATTTTAAAGTCGTGGTGACGTTGCAAGATCCGCCGGAAGATCTACGCCCGGGTCTTTCAGCCACGGCAAAGATCACGACTGCGACGCGGGGAAATGCGCTCTCGATTCCAATTCAGGCGTTGACGGTGCGGCGTCAGGCGGATCTCGTTCCTAAGGATGAAAAGGGCTTGGTGCAGGCGGCAGCGCCCGCGAAAGATCCGGCGAAAGATAGGGAAGAGGTCCAGGGCGTATTCGTGCTGCGCAATCATAAAGCGGAATTTGTCGCCGTGGACACCGGGGTTGCAGGCACGACCGATATCGAAGTGATCAAGGGACTTAAAGAGGGCGATGAGATCGTGACGGGCAGTTACAAAGTATTGCGCACACTGCGTCCTGGCAGCAGCGTGAAGGTGGATAACGCTGCGCCCAAGAAGGAAGAAGAAGAGAGCAGTTCGTAAGTTTGGTTCTAACCTTCGCGGCGATGGAGCGTCCAATGGAGAGCCGGCGAAGGGGGCAGAGAGCTAAGGAGCAGGAGAAAAGATCGGAGCGCGGGCAAGTGTCCCCAGAGGAAACGGAGAAAAGAATGGCTACAGCTGAAGTAATTAACATCGCGCAACCCGCAGTGTCCTTCTCGCCCGAGAACTTCATGATCAGCACGTTGGATTTATGGAAGACCTACGACATGGGCTCGGAGCAGCAGGTCCACGCCTTGCGAGGCGTAAATCTAAACATCCGCCGCAACGAGTACGTCGCAATTATGGGACCGAGCGGGTCGGGGAAATCTACTTTGATGAACCTGATTGGGTGTTTGGACACGCCTAGTAAAGGCCAATACTGGCTGAACAATCAGCAGGTGAGCGAACTGGATGATGATGAGTTGGCGCGCATCCGGAATAAAGAGATTGGATTTGTGTTTCAGACTTTTAACTTGCTGGCGCGCGCGACTGCTTTGCATAACGTGGAACTGCCGTTGATCTACGCCGGCGTGCCGGCGGAAGAGCGGGCGGAACGGTCGAAAGCCGCTCTGGCCTCGGTGGGCATGGAACAGCGAATGTCACACAAGCCGAATGAGCTTTCCGGCGGGCAGAGGCAGAGAGTGGCGATTGCCCGGGCGCTGGTGAATCGTCCGTCGATCATTCTGGCTGACGAACCGACCGGGAATCTGGATTCGCAGACGGGAAACGAAATCATGGCACTGATGGATCGTCTGCAGGCGCAGGGGAACACGATTGTCCTGGTGACCCACGAGCATGACATCGCTGAATATGCACATCGCGTGGTTTACATCAAGGACGGGGTGGTCGAAAAAGACGAGGTTAAGCGGTAGGATCGGTTTTCAGTTCCTGGTTCTCGGTTCTCAGAAGAAGCGCTCAGCCCGGTGGCTGGGCGTTTTGTTTGCCCGCCATTTTCCACAGCCGGGCGGTAAACCCGCTTCGCACTTGTATTGTCCCCGGCTTGCGCTACAATGCGTTCTTGAAAATGGCCCCTTTGGGATGCCGTTTTCCGGTATCTTGCTGAAATTCCGATGGTGTCGATGAAGAATTTAGTTGGCGGTGGTCCGGCAAAACCGGGCTAGACCGGATACTATGTTCGGTCACAGGTCACGGCGTCACAGTGAACGACTTGGCGTGGGAGGAGAATGATCATGAGATTGCGGATGTTCCTGGCTGCTTTGGTTGTTCTGTTGGCAACGGGGCTGGTTGCCCAGACATTTCGCGGAACCATTTTGGGGACGGTGACCGATACTTCGGGTGCGGTCATTTCCAGCGCGTCGGTAAAAATACACAACGTGAACACCGGGCAGGATCGATCCACTCAGACCAGCGCCGACGGCAGCTATACCGTGTCCGAACTGCAGATCGGGACTTATACGGTCACGGTTTCGCAGAGCGGATTCCAGACCTCCGTGACCAGCAGCGTGACCGTGGACGTCGGCGTCGAACGCCGTGTGGATGCTGCGCTCAAGCCCGGAGAAGTGGCGGTACAGGTGCAGGTCTCGGGCGAAAGCCTGCCTCAGGTAGAGACCACTACGAACGACCTGGGCGGCGTCCTTACCAGCCAGAACGTGCAAAATCTTCCGGTGAACGGCCGCGACTATACCAAGCTCATCTATCTCAACCCTGGCGTGGCCGGGTCTCCGGATCAGATTTCGGATTCACCGGGATCCTACGGCGAGTTTTCGATGAATGGCGCTCGCGGGCGATCGAACAATTATCTGCTCGACGGAACCGACATGAATGACGGTTACCGCAACGACCCGGCGATCAACGAAGCCGGTGTGTTCGGCACTCCGGCGACGATTCTGCCCATCGATGCTGTCGCCGAAGTCAACGTGATTTCGAACTTTCAGCCAGAGTACGGTCGGAACGCCGGGGCGGTAGTGAACATCGTCACCAAGAGCGGGACCAATGCTCTGCACGGGACGGCCGTCGAATATTTCCGCAATGACGCGCTGGACGCGCGCAATTATTTCAACTCGGTAGGCCAACCCAAGGCGCAGTTCCACAATAACCAGTACGGAGGCTCTTTGGGTGGACCGATCGTCAAGGATAAAACGTTCTTTTATGCCGACTATGAAGGCCAACAAGAGCCGGTCGGGGTGGTGACTCTGGCCTGCGTGCCTGATCCGGCACAGATCGCAGCGGACAAAGCCTACATTTTGGCAAACCCACAGCTCGGTACTTTGAACCCTGTGACCGCCGCATTACTGGCGCGCAATCCGTGGCCAGCGCCGAATATTCCCGGAACCTTCGGCGGCTCGCTGGTTGGAGTTGGTGGAGCTGAGGACAGTGGCTGTCCGAATGGACCGAACAGTTCGGTGATCTCGCCATCGTTTAACAAGTTGAGCAGTTTTATCGGGAAGATCGATCACAACTTCAACACCAATAATGTGCTTACCGGGCGCTATTTCTTCGGCGACAGTGTTCAGTCGTTTCCTCTGGCTCTGACCGCCACGGGTGGTCAGTTGCCGGGTTTCAACACCTACACGCCCACGCGAGTACAGCTGGTTTCTATTTCTTATGTCCACACGATTGGGTCGAACAAGGTGAACGAGTTGCGTGTCGGATGGAACCGGTTCGCGGAAGGATTTGTACCAGGGGACCAGAGTTTTCAACCCAGCTCGATTGGGCTCAATACTGGTACGGGTGCTGCCAACCAGGGTCTGCCAATTATTCTGATGGGCGGTTTTGCTCAACTGGGGGCGACCAGCAGCGTTCCGCGTCACCGCGTGGACAGCAATGATCAAGTGATCGATAGCTTCGGCTGGAAAGTCGGAAGCCACGATCTGAAGTTCGGCTTCGACTTTCACCGCACCAGCATTCAGCAATATTTCGATAAGTACTTCCGTGGAAGACTCCAATTCAACGGCGACACAACCGGATTCCCGCTGCAAGACTTCCTGCTGGGGGATGTGGGCGGGGGATTCCAATATTTCGGCGATTCGACCCGCCACACATTCGAAAACAACTTTGGCTTTTACCTACAGGACAGCTACCGGGTCACGCCACGGTTTACGTTGAACTACGGGTTGCGCTGGGACTACTTTGGGGTGATCGGCGAGAAGAACAATCTGCTCAGCAACATCACCAGTGAATCTCCGGCAGCCGGGACAGGGACGTTTACGCTGACCCAAGTGGGGCAGCCGGGACTGAGCCAACTGTACAACCCGCGCTACAGGAACTTTGCCCCGCGTGTCAGTATGGCTTGGGACGTGAGCGGCAAGGGTAAATCGGTGATCCGCGCCGGGTGGGGCATGTTCTTCGACTCCTTCTCGCAGGACGTGGTTCTGGGGCACTTGCCGTATGCACCTTTCTTTGATCCCGGACCGGCATACAACAACATAGGACCGGAGGCGATTCTTTCGACGGGCGCGACCGGCGGCACCATCGTTGCCGGCAGTCCGGTGTACGCGCCTACGACCACTTGCAGCTTTGAGTGCGACGTTTTCGGCTTCGACCGCAACATCAAGACTCCTTATATGGAGAACTACAACCTGAACTTCCAGCAGCAACTCACAAGCAAGACCATGCTGCAGATCGGGTATGTAGGATCGCAGGGCCATCATTTATGGCGGTTCTTCGATCTGGGCCAGCCGAGCGAGGCAGCGATTAATACGGCCGACTTGGCTTGCAATTGCATTAACGACTACGGCTCTGCGGCGCGGCCGTTCGCGGGGAATCCATACGGCGCGTTTTACGTGCTGCAAGAGAACTCCACCGGCCAGTCGAATTACAGCTCCTTGCAGGCCAGTTACCGGGTGAACGGATGGCATGGGGTCACGTCGATGGTGAATTATGTCTGGTCGAAGTCGCTGGATAATTCGAGCGACAGCGACGATTTTGAGCCCAACGCGGCGCAACCGAATGACAGCACCCGGCCTCAGCTCGAGTATGGTCCCTCCAACTTCAACGTGCCCAACCGGTTTACCTGGATATTCGCCTACGATCTGCCAAAAATGGGCGGCGATTGGCAGAGGCTCAAGAATGGCTGGGGCATGAACAGCACAGTCACTCTGCAGAGTGGACAGCCATTCCAGCTTAATTACAACTTCGAGGATGACTACAGTGGGAGCGGCAATGGTTTCGATCGGCCAGATGTGGTGGGACCGATTATTTACCATAAGAACACGCCGTCGAATTACCTGGACATGAGCTCGTTCGCCATCCCGTGCACGGTAGATGTCACGAATACCACGTTGACCGGGACGGCAAATGACTGCGTCCCGGGCACTCGTCATTTCGGAGATGAGGGGCGTGATTCTTTGAGTGGACCGACTTACAAACAATGGGACCTGGCGATTTATAAGACGACTGCGATTACCGAGCGCTTCAGCATGCAGCTTCGGGCTGATTTCTTCAATGTGCTGAACCATCCGAACTTCGCCAATCCGTTTTTGCCGGCGTTCATAGCGGACGCGGGAGGAACTGTCACGAATCCCGCTTGCGGATGCAGTTTCACGGTAAACGGGGGGGGGCGGGAAGTCGCGACTGGGGCATATCACATTGCAGCGACCGGAGACGTGGGCATCGGCAATCCCTTCCTGGGCGGTGGTGGACCGCGGGGAATTCAATTGGGGGCTAAGTTCACGTTCTAGTTTGTGGAATTTCGGGCTCCTCCTGCGGGAGGAGCCTTTTGTTTTTGCGGAAGATTGGCGGCGCCTTACTGGGGTTGCTGGACTTCTCCAATGGGGACGATTTTGGTGTCGGTGCGGAACTTCTTGTAGTCGCGATACGTGATGTCGTCTTCGACGTTGAAGTTTTTCAGCAGGGCGAGGCGCACGTCGATGGTTACGTTGATGTGCTGCGGCAGCCAGACTTCGTTGTTGATGCGGGTCTGCTCGATGATGGCGCGCGAGCCTTTGTGGATGCGGGCGAGGAACAGGCCCAAAGAAACCGTGTCGATGCACTGGATATCGAGTTTCTTCCACTGCGATTCGTCTTTGTCGATCCAGGCGCGGAAGCGGAATTTGGGCAGGATTTTGGCTTCTTTCAGGTGGGGCTCGTAGCCGGGCCTGGGTTCGCCGTCGATGACGTAGGTGTCGCGTCCTGAAAGTGACTCGACGCCTGCGAAGTGGAAGTTGTAGGCGTCGGCCACTTCGCGGACGAACTGGCGATCCTGCTCGCGATCTTTTTCTTCTTTTTTCTCGCGCTTGTTGCGTTCTTCTTCGGATTCGTCCTTGCGCTTATCGATCAGCTTCTGGATTTTTTCTTCTTCTTTTCTGGCGTCTTTTTCGGAGAGTGGCTTGTCGTCTTTTGCGATCAACCGTTCGACCTGCTCGCCGTAGATCTCCAGGATCTCGGAGGTCTTGGTTTCCGTGGATTTTGTCTGTCCGTTGCCGTCGAGTCTGTGGTGCTCCTCGTGCTGGATGTAGGTGTAGTCGCGCTGCCGCTTGTCATTTTCCATGTCATTTTCAGCAGTCTTGCGAATGAGATCGCGAATCTGGTCTTGAGAAAGCGAAGGCGCGGAGATGGTTGCTGGCGGAGGGTTGTCCTGGGCGAGGGCGCAGCCGAATGCGAGAACGAGGACGAGCGCGGGCTTGACGTGCATATTCATGTTACGTGATTAGAACACGGTCGGTTCCCGGCAGTTGCGTCCGAGTTATGGTTTTGCGGTGGGGAAAAGTCAAAAGCCTTTCATCGCAGAGGTCGCGGAGGACGCTGTGTTTTTGCTTACTTTTCTGCTCGGCCCAAGCAGCCGGCTCGGAAAGAGCGGTCGTCCAGGCGATGCAGGCGTTTGGCCATGCCGGTGCGGAGCAGCGGGTGATGGCGGATGGTAAACAGGTATTCGGCGATGAACCATAGAGGTTCGTCGGTGGTCATCCAGTGGCGGGCGTCGAAGCGGGCGAGATCGACTGGGCGCGAGAACGTTCGCAAGGAGCGCTCGCGGCGGAGATTGAAGTAGACGTCGAAATAACTCAGAGCGAGTTCGCGCAGGGTGCGATAGACGGGTTCACGGTAGCGGCATCCGGTGTAGTTGGATTTGGCGATGGCGCCCCAGTGTCCGTTGATGCGGTAAGCGGCCACGACGTGGTCGGTGTCGTGCTCGGCTTCGAGGTCGATGACCAGCGGAGGATGTCCGTTGGCTCGCAGGGCGGCTGCGGCCAGGGTCGCGCCTTCGAAGCAATGCGAGGTATTTTCGCGCAGGACACGGCGCGGGGACCAGGCTGTGTCCGCCAAGTGGTAGGGCATGTCGTCGAGGAAGCGCTGGATTCCGTGCGGGGTTTTCAGGCTGCGAAGTTTGCGTAATTCGGCGGGAGTGAAGTTGTCCATTCTTTAATTGAAGTTTATCGCGAGAAGCGAGAGACGGCGTTAACCACAGAGGACACTAAGGTTGACGAAGGAACGCGGCGGAAATCAGGCGAATAGCTCAGCGAGTTCGTGGGGTTTGTCTACGGTGACGTCGGGCGGGGTTTCGCAGAGCGTGTGGGGAGCGAAGCCGTAGGTTACGCCGCAGGTCCAGAGTCCCGCGTTGCGGCCAGTGATGACGTCGACCGAAGAGTCGCCGACCATCAGGGTTTCTTGAGGGAGGGCTTTCGTTTCTTTCAGAATCGTTTGTGCGCCCTTGGGATCGGGCTTCTTGGTGGAGAAGCTGTTTCCGCCATAAATATGGGTGAAAAAATCGGCGAGGCCGAGAGCTTCGACAATGGCGCGCGAGGGAATGACGGGCTTATTGGAAAGCACAGCCATCTGGCGGCGGATGCCGTCGGAGTTGCCGATCGCGGTCAGCATCTCTTTGATGCCATCGTAAACGTGAGTATGGTCGAGCTTGTGAACGCGATAGTAGGCGAGGAAGTGCTCCAGCCCTGCTTTTATGACGCTTTCATCCCGGGGATCGCCGAGAGCGCGGAGAACCAGGGTCGGAGCGCCGTCGCCCACGTAGGAGGCGATCACGTCGCCGGGGAGTTCGGGGCGTCCGAGGTGCCGGAGCATCGCGTTCACCGAGTGGATTAGGTCGAGGCGCGAATCGATCAGCGTGCCATCGAGATCGAAGATCAGCAGCTTGATCTTGTGGGGATCGAATTGGCGGTGGAACTTGATCATGCGCTTTCAGGATAAATGATAAGAAGCTATCAGCTTTCAGCTGTCGGCTTTCAGCCCGCGACATTTAGCGTTTGACAGTTAGCATCTGATCGCTGAGGGCCAAATTGCGGTTTTGGCTGAGAGCTGAAAGCTGCTGTTCTCAACCTCGATCTGGATTTACAATGGACGACGGATGGCGACCAAGACAGATCTTAAACCGGCCGGGGCCGACGAGAAAATCAGAAGCGCGGGCAAGACCTACGAGGGTCTTTCCCGTGAGCAACTGATTGAGGCCTACCGGATCATGTACACGTCCCGCCGCGTGGACGACCGGGAGATCCTGCTCAAGCGCCAGCAAAAAATCTTCTTCCAGATCTCGGGGGCGGGTCACGAGGCCATTGGTTTGGCGGCTGGCTTTGCCATGAAGCCGGGTTACGACTGGTTTTATCCCTACTACCGCGATCGCGCGCTCTGCCTGGCTCTGGGGGCGACACCTCTCGACATGCTGCTGATGGCCGTGGGTGCCGCATCTGACCAGCAATCGGGCGGCCGGCAGATGCCTTCGCACTGGAGCTTCCCACAGCTGAATGTGGTCACGCAATCGTCGCCTACAGGGTCGCAGATTCTGCAGGCGGTGGGTTGCGCGGAAGGCGGCCGCTACTTCGCGAGCCGTCCACAAGCCGCGAAGAAAAGCGAGGGCGACTACCGCCAATTCAAAGACGTAAATTTCCAGCGCGATGAGGTCACCTACGTTTCGCTGGGCGACGGCGCTACCAGCGAAGGCGAGTTCTGGGAAGCGCTGAACACGGCATCGAATTCCAAGTTGCCGGTGTTGTTCGTGGTGCAGGATAACGGTTACGCCATTTCGGTCCCCGTCGAGGTGCAAACCGCGGGTGGCAACATTTCGCGGCTGGTCGCGGGTTTTCCGAATTTCCATTTCGAAGAGATTGATGGCACCGATCCGGTTGCGTCGTATGCGGCATTTGCGAGGACGGTGGCCTACTGCAGGGCCGGCGAAGGGCCCGGGTTCGTCCATGCGCATGTGATTCGTCCGTATTCGCATTCGCTCTCCGATGATGAGCGGCTTTACCGGCCGGACGCGGAACGCGAACGGGACGCAGCTCGCGATCCCATTACGCGCATGCAGATGTTCCTGATTCGTGAAGGCATCCTCGACGAAAAGGGCATCAACAAGCTGGAAAAGCAAGTCGAGGACGACCTGCAGGTTGCCGTGGATCAGGCGTTGGATGCGGCTCCGCCCACTCCCGACACGATTATGCGGTTCATCTACTCGCCCGATCTGGATCCCACATCTTCGGAGCTGCAGACCGAACCGGCATCCGCTGCGCTGGCGGCGGATGGCAAGAAGATCGCTCCGAAAACCATGGCCGATCTGATCAATGCTACGTTGCGTGACGAAATGCGACGCGATGAGCGCATCGTGATTTTCGGCGAAGACGTGGCCGACGCCAGTCGCGAGCAGTATCTCGAAGAAAAGTTGATCAAGGGCAAGGGCGGCGTTTTCAAGTTGACGTACGGCTTACAGCACGACTTCGGATCCGACCGCGTCTTTAACTCGCCCCTCGCGGAAGCGAACATCGTGGGCCGCGCGATTGGCATGGCTACGCGCGGGATGAAGCCAGTGGTGGAGATTCAGTTCTTTGATTACATCTGGCCGGCGATGATGCAACTCCGGGACGAGCTGCCGCTGATCCGCTGGCGCTCGAACAACGGATTTTCTTCGCCCTGCGTGGTTCGCGTCGCCATCGGCGGATATCTGACTGGCGGGGCCATTTACCACTCGCAATGTGGTGAGAGCATCTTCACCCACACGCCCGGAATCCGAGTTGTGTTTCCGTCGAACGCATTGGACGCGGCTGGTCTGCTTCGTACCGCAATTCGTTGCGACGATCCGGTTTTATTCCTCGAACACAAGCGGCTTTACCGCGAGACCTACGGCCGCGCGCCGTATCCGGGGCCGGATTATACGATTCCATTCGGGAAGGCGAAGGTGGTGCAAGCGGGAACGGACCTCACCGTCATCACCTACGGAGCCGTGGTTCCGCGGGCCTTGCAAGCGGCGCAGAAGCTCGAACGTGAACATGGCGTCAAAGTCGAGTTAATCGACTTGCGCTGTCTGAATCCGTTTGACTGGGAGGCGATTGCGGCCTCTGTCAGCAAGACCAACCGAGCCATCGTGGCTTACGAAGACACTCTGAGCTGGGGCTACGGCGCAGAGATCGCAGCCCGGATCGCGGACCAATTGTTCGATCACCTCGACGCGCCGGTACGTCGCGTGGCCGCGAAAGACGTGTTTGTCGCGTATCAGCCGATTCTGGAAGACGCGATCCTGCCCCAGGCTGAGGATCTCTTGCGGGCGATGAAAGAGTTGGCGGAATACTGATTTTGGGTTTGCCGAAACCCAGCAAAACCTTGAAACGCAAAGACCGCTGAGAACACCCGCGGAGTACGCAGAGCGCGGCAAATTTTCCGAACAAACCTGGCCTTCCTGAAATTGAGAAAAGACCGCATCGAACAGGTGCCTTGCCGGCAATTCAGTGCTATAGTTCCAGCCCGCTATGGAATCTCAGTGAACTTAACCGTCAAAACATTCCGATTTTTGGGGAAATGAAATGAGAAGCAAACAGTTTGGGCCTTCCGTCCGCTGGGGGCTGGCGGTCAGCGCAATTACTCTCATTCTCGCGAGCAGCGCTTGGGCGGCGAACGAAGAAAAGGTCCTTTACACCTTTACCGGCGGCAACGACGGCGGAGATCCTGCAGCCCAATTGATCTTCGACGGCCCCGGGAACGCCTACGGCACAACTGTGGTCGGCGGGACATCCAACTTTGGCACTGTCTTCAAGCTCACGCCCCACGCGAATGGCAAATGGACCGAAACCGTTCTGTACAGCTTCCTGGGGGGCAACGACGGCAAGAACCCTTATGGCGGTGTCACGAAGGATGCCAAGGGGAACCTTTACGGTACGACCGTTGCAGGCGGCAGCGGCGGAGCCTGCAGCGGCGACGGTTGCGGCACGGTTTTCAAACTGACGCATTCCGGCAAGGTCTGGAGCGAGAGCGTGCTGTACAACTTCGCCGGGGACAGGGACGGGTCTGGTCCCGGCGGTGGCGTGGTCTTCGACCATAGCGGCAATCTTTACGGCACAACTCCCGACGGAGGGGATGTGAATGGCTGCGCCTGCGGTGTGGTCTACGAGCTGAGTCCGGCGAAGAGCGGTAAATGGAAGCAGACTGTGATTCACACCTTCACCGGCGGCAATGACGGATCCACGGGCTCGCTGGGTTTGTTGCTAATTGATCAAGTGGGCAATCTCTATGGTATTGCCGAGTTGGGTGGGGCTCACGGGGATGGGACCACATTCAAGCTGTCGCCGGCCTCGGGCGGCAAGTGGAAGATCAGTGTGCTCGACGCTTTCAAGGGCATGCCCCACGCTGGCTTTCCGTACGGCGGTTTGATTTCCGATGCTGCAGGTAGTCTTTACGGCACGACGTACTACGGCGGCGCGAACGGGCTGGGCGCCGTTTTCAAGCTGACTCTGGGTACGAACGGCAAATGGAGCGAGAGCGTGTTGTACAGCTTCAAAACTGGAACTGACGGCAACTCTCCGACCTCCACGCTTGTCTTTGACGGGCAAGGCAATTTGTACGGCACTACTTCCGCAGGCGGCGATCCCAATGGCGATGGCACCGTGTTTAAGTTGACTCCCACGTCCGGCGTCAAGTGGAAAGAGAGCGTAGTTCATCGCTTCAAGAACGACCTCGATGGAGCCAACCCATACTACGGACTGTCCCTAGACAAAGCGGGCAACTTCTATGGGACGACTGCGTCGGGCGGCGCGCACAGTCAGGGCGTGATATTTGAAATCACGCCCTAACTCGATTTCCACCGCCTTATTGTCAACGTCGCGACCAGAAGAAGCCCTTGGTGCCACAGTCTTCCCCTAATTCTTAAGGTTTGACCTTGAACACCGTCCCGTTAATGTTGAACAAGGTGAAGTTGGTGTAGGCCGTGCCATACAGGTTGCCGCGTGAGTCCCGGATCAATCCTGCCAAGGCTGTCGCGCCGTCCGTATTCCCGTTCAACTGGTGCAGAACAGTCATTTTGCCGCTCGTATTCAATTCGAACACGGTTCCGTAGAAGGAATTGGTGGTGCCGGTTTCAGTCGTTCCATAGAGGTTTCCCTCGGGATCCTGAATCAAGCCGCCATTCGGACCGTTCCCGTCCAGATCGCCCGTGAAGGTATGCAGCACCGTGAACTTTCCATTCGCGCTTATCTTGAACAAAGTTCCGCACCCAATGGGGGGACCGCTCGGGTCTTCGCAGTTGGTGCTACCGCCCTCGCCGGCCGCGCCATAGAGGTTGCCGGCTTTGTCGATGAGCAGGCCGGGCTGTGGAAGAGCTCCATCTGACCCTCCCCTGAAAGCGTGCAAGACGGTGAACTTTCCACTCGGAGTCAGTTTGAAAACCGTTCCACAACCGTATTGCACTTCCTGCGGACAGGACAGGTCCCCGCCGTAAACCGCGATCCCATAGAGGTTCCCTGCCGCGTCCTGCACTAAGGGACCGACGGCGTAGTTGCCGTCCTTTCCGCCGGTGAACTCGTAAAGAACGTCGAGCTTACCGGCTGTGTCTAACTCGTATATGGCTCCGCAGCCAAATAGACAATTGCCCTTGCCCCCGGCCAAAGTTGTGCCGTAGAAATTACCGGATGCGTCCATCAGCAATGACCCCGACGGAACTCTGACCCTCTTGCAGGTGCAACCCTGGAAGGCGAATAACAACTTTTCTTTTCCTTCCGGAGTAATCCGAAACACCACCCCGGAGCCGCCCGGGCCCTCGTCTGCGGTGCCGTAAAGGTTTCCCGCCTTGTCCTGAATGAGCCCAGAGTTGGGAAATGCCCCGTTGGAAATATCAAAGTCAAGCAGGACGGTTTCGTCATCGGATTTGTCTAGCTTGAAGACGACGCCATAAGTCTCCGTCCCACCCACAGAGGTAGTCCCATACAAATTGCCAGCCTTATCCAGAGCCAGACTCCCCAGTGGGCCCGACCCATCCGAGCCCACGAATTGATGCAGCACTGTGAAAGTCTGTGCCTGCGTCGGCAGAATTGCACTTAATGCGAACAGCAAAAGCGCCACTAGCCCACCCGAAACCAATCTTTTCATGGAAGCCCCCTTTGCGCCGAAGTGAATATCCGTCGCCGCCGAAACACTACCCTGAGACACCCACAACCTTGTCAGGGCCATGTAAACAGTTTGTCAAAGCGTTGTCGGCGGAATTTCGTAGGGTCACTTCGCTGAGGTCAACCGAACGCAAGGCCATCCGGCTCGCGTAGCGGGTGCCAAGCCTCTGGGTAGTAGGCGTAGGGGTCCGTGTGCGGGCGTCCCATGGGGCGGAACAGCAAACTTTGGCAGCCCAATACTTCGCGCACCCGCAGAATATACCAAGTCTCTTCAGGAAGTGACCGTGGCGACATTGCACCCAAGTATTCACAATCCCGGTTTTGCGATTCAGGAACCAAGTCGCAACCAAGACGACGGCGTCTCAGGACGGCCGCGTCTTTTCGAACAATCGGTCAAGCTTCTGCTCGTACTCGAGATAGCCGAGAAATTCGTAGAGCTCATCCCGGGTCTGCATAAGGGAGAGCACGTTCTTCTGAGTTCCTTCCGCGCGTATGGCCTTGTAGACTTTCAAAGCCGCCGCATTCATAGCCCGGTAAGCGGAGCAGCAATACAGAATCATATCGACGCCCACGCCCGCGAGTTCCTCGCGTGTGTAGAGGGGCGTCTCACCGAATTCGGTGAGGTTGGCAAGAATCGGAACCCGCACTTCTTTCCTGAACCTTGCATACATCGAGATGTCGGTCATGGCTTCCGCAAAGATCATGTCAGCTCCCGCTTCAACATAGGCAAGCGATCTCTCAATCGCGGCATTGAGTCCTTCGACGGCCAGTGCGTCCGTGCGCGCCATCAAGACGAACTCCGGATCGGTTTTGGCATCGACCGCCGCCCTCACTCGGTCCACCATCTCCTGAGTGGGAACGATCTCTTTACCCGGCCGATGACCGCACCGTTTGGCGCTGACTTGGTCTTCGATGTGGACCGCCGCAACGCCAGCTTCGATCATGGAGCGGATGGTCCGCGCGATGTTGAAAGCGCCGCCCCAACCGGTGTCGATATCCACCAGAAGAGGAAGCGTCGTCGCATCGATGATTCGTCGGGCATCGGTGAGCACATCTTCCATGGTGCTGATGCCGAGATCGGGGATGCCCAGCGAATTCGCGGCGACCCCGCCTCCCGAGAGATAAAGAGCGCGGAAACCCGTGGCCTGCGCCATCCGGGCCGCGTAGGCGGTGATGGCTCCAACAATCTGGAGCGGCTTCTCGGTGGCTAAGGCATCTCGAAAGCGCCGTCCCGGCGAGTCTTGTTTTGTGGTCATGGCGAAGGATGTCCTTTGCACGTGGGCTGGCCCATACAAACCCACTCATTTTACTCTCGAGGGTGCCCGTCCAAGCTGCGCTTAGGCGGAAGTTTCTCTGGGCCGAGCGCATCCGCGGTGGCCCACCTTTAGGTTCTTTGTAAAGGTGGGAACGATGAAGTCGGCAGCCACCGGTGAAAAATCCTGACGCAGGTTCACGAGCACCCCCTTGCCAAAAACCGCAAGGGTGGGCCACCCCGCAAACGGCTTCAGATTGTCTGCGCTGACAGCCATGCTGCCGCGATCAAACACACGGTAATCACCATTGAGAAAACGATAGGGAGGATAAAGAGATATCTCCAGCTCACCACCGTGATGGCGGCAAAGCAACTCGCGAACGCCCACGCAGTGCCGCGCATGAGGGCTAGAGTCTCTGCCGGAAGGCCACCGAGTTGCCACGCTAATATCGCCGCGAAAAGATAAAACACGCCGATGGAGAATCCAGCCGCAACAAAAAGGTCCCAATAGGTCCGGCTAAACCCCTGCACATCAAAATGAATGGACCGCATGGAGCCAAGAAGGGCATCAACTCCCCAAGTGGGATCGGACTGGCGAAAACCAAGGGTATGTCCGACCGCAAAAAACAGCAGAAGAACAGCCGCGATTCGATAAAACCGAGAGGCCTTCATGGCTTTGCCTCCAGAGATTACGGCTGGAGTGTACCACTGTGCTCGGCCCGCGCTTTATGATTTGATCCGCTCAAGAAGCCTGCCTTTGAGGAGTCGCCGCGTAAGCTGCAGGTGCTGCCTTGGCCGCGGCGGGTTCTGCGTTCCTCAGCAAGACTGCGAGACCCCGCGCACCGTCCATCTGGCTTTCTACAAGCAGCGCATGGGCCTGAGCCAGGAAGTGGGGATGATGGTCGAAGTGCCTGCTGGCGGCTTGCACCGTGTGCACCACGTGCTCCGCGGAAAACGCCTCGCGATGACTGCCGGCGACGCCGATCAGCAATCCCTTCATCAAAGCAAATTGGGCCGTCAGCCGGGCATACTCATGAGCCATTGAGGGCCGCACCCCGGCGCGCATTCCTTCGCGCAGGGGAAACTGGCAGCGCACGATGGTGTTGATCAGGTAGTTTTCCAAAATGTGGGGATGACGGTCGAAAAACGGCGCGTAGAAGCGGTCGTGCGCCAGAGCATAATGTGCGGTGAGGGATTCCATGGTTGCTCCCGGCCCATTACCAATCCCGGCTGTAAAGGCGTCGATACATTCGGAGAAGCGAGGAAGAATACTTGAGTCCTTGAGCAGCATCCCGGCCAGCTTTAGCACGACATGCAATTGCAAAGCGTTGTCCGTGGGATGGGTTTCCATGGCTGCTATCGCCGTGCGCAACCTGCCGGAGGCAGTCGAGGCTTCAAACTCGCGCAAGAACGCGGGAACTGCGATCTTGAGTTCGCCCTCGGCAATAGTATCCAGCCTCCGGCAAAAGATGCCGAGCAAAAACAGCCTCTGCCACAGTTCGTAACTTCGGTTCCGCACCAGAGCCAGCACGCATTCCCGGATGGACCAGAACCAGGACAGCAGCGAGCACTCCGCACCGGCCGGATTGTCTTGACTTTGCGGATTGTGGGGCGAGTCCGGTGGCCTCGGCTGGACCGGAGCAGGCTGAGTCGGTGCGAACAACCATGGATCGAGCAGGACCAACCGCGCCGCCTCGGGGCAGGAAAGCGCAAGCGCCTTCTCTTCGATACCGTTGATCGAATGAACAATGCGAGGATAAGAAGCGCACGCGTGAGAGAGAAACTCCGCACCGTACTCAGACTGAATGCGGCAAAGGCCGTCACCCTGGAGCATCGGACAGTAATTGGCGTCCGTCATTCGGATCTTGGCGAAAACCTCCGGTCCGGGGACGATTTGCCCGGAGCCGTCGACACAGACTGCATCCTTCGGCGTAATAAGACAGCTGATTTGAATCAGGTTTCGCAAGGGACTCGGAGGAAGTTTTCGATACTTCTCATAAGCCTCCCGGTCAACCGGAATGCCCCAACCCTTGCAGCAAGTGTCTTCGCAAGCGGAGCCAATGCAGCGAAATCTCTCGGCGTAGTCGGGGCGAACCAGTCCAGGCTCGGTCAATGGGCTCTCCTGCGGATCGGCACAAGCGCCTTCCGTCTTCGATGAGATAAAAGCAGGGATCTGTATGCAATCCTGGGGCCGAGCCGCTTGCGTCGAAGGGGAGCCTTTAGCGCGCTGCGGATGCTCACCAATTACCGCGCGGGACTACCGCGCCCGCGCGAAATGGGCAGCCTTTGCCCTGCAGGGAGATTCGGAGGCTGGGAAATTCGGGACAGACGGCACGTTCCCTCACCCGAACGTGAGGCCATTCGGCTCGCGCAGCAGGTGCCAGGCCTCCCGGTAGTAAGCGTAAGGGTCCGAGCCCACGTATCCCTTGGGACGGAAAAACAAAGTCCGGCGTTCCAATACCTCGCGCACCGGCAGGATGTACCAAGTATCTTCCGCAACAATGTAGACCGCGACAAAATCAATCTCAGACTCGGCGTAAGCCGCCCTGCTGTTGTAGTTGTAGACGCACAGCCGGTAAAGTCCCCGCATCACGCAGGTACTGGTTTTCACTTGTATCCGCCACAGGTTTCTCCCACCCTCCAGGATGAAATCGTAGCGATGCAGGTGCCCGTAGGGCAGCGCCAGCGAGAAGCCCAAGCTCGTGGCCTTGTGCATAAAAGCCACTTCGCCCAACTCGCCTTGAAGGGCATTTGGGCACGCGCGCCGCAGCCCAGCCTTTTGGACAGGGCTCTCCCCGGACGCTCGCTTGCGCCCACCCCAACCGCCCCTCATTCTGCTCATTGTGTTGGAAAAGCTTCCCGGAAAGAAACGCCTGGCAAAAGAAAAGGCGCAAGCCAGAAAGCTTGCGCCAAATTTAATCTCTACTTCTAGCCTAGCAGATTCAGGGGAATAACTATGACATGCTTTCCAGATTTATTTCATCCACCGAATCATCGACTTGGCGAGAATTGGATGCCTCAGGGGGCTTGACAAGATTCCGGCCAAAACCGGTTTGTGCACCGTTTTAGGTGCATTCGAACCATGGACAGACTTACGCAGGACGAAACTCGGGAACGCACGAGACGTTCCCCAAATTTCCGAAAATGGGGAGCGTCCTGTTCGTCCCTGGTTTCCCTCCAAAGAAGGGGCGCGAAATAGCTTAGCGTATGAGGTCAAGGTTGTTCGTCGCACGGAATGCGGTGTGGGCTGCGGAAGAAGGGGTAGTCAAAGTTGCCAGTGGCGCGCATCTCGCGTCACAACGTTGCGCGCCCTGGCCACCCGGTGTAAGATACAACCCGATTGGAGCAATTATGCACCGCAGTTACGCTCTAGCCGGGTCCTTCCTACTTGGACTACTGTGTGCTTCAGGAAATCCGATGTCAGCACAAAATGGAGCGCAGGGCTCGTCTAGAAGCAGGGACGACCAGACATGCAAGCAACCCGCTTGCTTCGCTGGGGATAACGGGAACAAGTCGTGTTACATCTGCGAATATAACAGGCCAAATCAGCACACGGTTTGCACCGACAAAGGCTCCCCGCGAGATAAGGATTATGCAATCAAGGGGAACGAGAACAAGGACAAAGACCAATGTCCCTCGCTGGACAAAAACCGCGGGATCATGGGGGCCGATCGGCAAAAAAATTAGCGCTTGTTACCCCCCCTTGCTGCTGCCGGTTTCTTCGTCGACGGACTCAATATTCACCAGGAGTTCTTTTCTCATCTGGGCCTCAACTTCGGATATTGCGGCGTCCAGGTCACTAATCTGCCCCGTGCCGCCGTCCTTCATTAACTGCGGAAGCTGTATCCCGATGGACCAAACTTGCGCCAAGCCTTTCGAAGTTTCAGGCGTCATGTAGAAACTATTGGTCCGCGATGAGCCATAGAGCTGAACGAGAACATCGGCCGCCTCCTTCTTCTTCACAAGGTCGTCCGGATTCCGTTCAAGGTTGTTGACGGCAGCCAACAAGAGAACCATGCGACGGTCCGCATCCTGATACACCGTGAACCGTTGCTGATAGAACTGCTGTGAGAGTGCGAGCCGAGTCGACAACAACTTACTGGCACGATCTATTTTCTCGTTCGTATCTTTTTGCAAATAAAAAACCAATACCCCCAGCAAAGCCGTCGCGAGGACCGGGAACAGCGCCATCGCCAGCTGCCAGCCCTTCGCATCCTTAGATTCAAGTTTCTTTATAAGTTCTTTGTGCCGGCTTTCCATCTCGCGCACGAGATTTGCTTCGGCGGAACTGATCAGGGCCTCCCGCTGGCGAAGAATTTTTTCGGTACCGTCGCCAATTGCAATCAGCACAGCTTTTTCACTGTCAGCCAATAACTGCGGAACCGATGGTGCACCCATACAGCCTCCGGGGAGAGAATTTATCGGGATGGCGGATTTACACCAGAAGCTTAGCAGATGTTGTCATAGGAGCTCAGGCTCACGACCAAGGGGAGCGCCTAGCTGTTGCCCGGGAATTCTATAGACTGCTGAATCTCTTTAGGGAGGGATCGAACTGCCTTATGGCGGGTGGCCCATTCAAGCCGTCCTTTGGCTTGAGTGGGGCAGTTCCGCACGACAGATTCCCCTTAGCCGAAACAGGGCAGACCACCTAGCCGCTCATCCTCCCGGCGGCAACAGCCAGGACTCGCGATCCGGCCTATAATTTGTGCATGCCATATTTATGGCAAACGTGCGATAATCGCTCCATGAACGAGGAATCGGTTCGCACCACCGTTGACATTCCGCGGCCTCTATACAGAAAGCTAAAGCAACAAGCGGCAGCAAGAGGTTTTTCCATCCGAGAACTTGTGCTCGCCGGTGTCAAGAGCGTTCTCTTGCAGGGCCAGAGGCCGCGTCCCAAGAGGGTACGATTCCCGCTCATCGTTTCGGAGGGTCCAAAGGTAAACGTGACCAACGAACAAATCTATGAACACGTTGAATTTCCTTGACGCCAACGTCTGGCTGGCTCTCCTGTGGAGCCGGCACGTGCATTCCGAAAGAGCCAGATCGTGGTTCGAGCAAGCCGGCGACGAACAATTTCACTTCTGCCGGTTCACGCAAATCACGGTTTTGAGGCTCCTTACAACCGAAACGATCATGGGGAAAGACACGAAGTCCATGCCCGAGGCCTGGAATTTATGGGATCGCATCTGGGCTGACGACCGGGTCGTTTTCCTTGCCGAGCCAGAGGACATCGAGAAGGAGTTCCGCGCGCGTTCGCGGCTGTCTAGCCGATCTCCCAAGGTCTGGGCCGATGCCTACCTTCTGGCATTCGCTTCGGTCGCTGGCCTGAAACTCATCACCTTCGACCAGGCACTGAGATCGTCCGGCAACAACGTGCTCGTACTCGAAGAGCAATAGAGGGTAGCCCATGCTTTCACCACACGCAGCCGGGTGGCCCGCCCTTCTCGCGTTCTTGCGAGGGCGGGATTTTTGGAATCCGCCGGCGTTGATCAGGTCTTTAGCCCTCGGCTGCCGCATGGAGAAATACGGTCTGCCCGACTTCCAGTCGACCGATGCGCATGACCGTGCCGTAGATTCCCGCGTTGTTCTGGTTCGCGCGAACCACCGCTTTCAGCACTCCTGGTGCCGGACTGGCTGTGTCGGGATCGAGGTTCACCATCGAGCAGCGGACGTCGCGCATGGTGACGGCGATGGCGGGGGCGCCGTCGTCTTCATCCTTTTTCCCGAATGAGAGCACGCCGCCCAACCACTCGTCCTCCTGGAACGGAACCGGCCGCAGTAAACGAACTACAACATTCGGGCGAAATCGTCGCACGTCCGAGGACAGCCCTGCGAGTCGCGCGATCTCACGCACCGTATCGGAGGCGATCACGGAGATGCTGGCGTCATCGAAGATGCCATGCTTCATCTGCATCATCTCCACCGGAGCTCCGTAGCGACGTCCAACCTCCGCGGCCAATTCCTCCCCGAAGACAGGCAGCTCTTTGCCAACCGGCGTACGAATATGCGTTGGAAGATCTCCGTGATCGCCGTCTCCACGCGCATCGCCTTCACCACGCAGCGGAGTAAACAGGACCAGGTCGGGAAGCTTGCCTGCGCTTAGCCACGGAAACCCGCTTCGGTCCTCAATCCGCCGGAATGCCAGGCGCCGGTCACCCTCGAGGCCGTGCCACCCCAGATTGGCGGCTTCGAGTGGTTCGCCGCGCATGGACTTCACGGGATACCGGAAGATCGCCTCCACTTGTCCGACTTCTATGAGCATGCTCGACCGTATGGTTGCATCGCGGGGGCGAGGCTAGGCCGCCTTTGATTTCGTTCTGCCTCCACCGCCGCCGCCTTTTCGAATCGCGTCTAACGCGATCGGACCTGCGCCGAAAAATATCAGCGTGAAGGCAATCGCCGCCACGGCGAGCGGGAACTCGAATCCGCCCTGCCCTTTAAAACCGTTGTGCCAGTGAATCTTCCAGATGGCAACCGACATGTCGATCAGCATGGCCACGGCCACGAAACGCGTGAGCAGGCCGACGATGATCAGGATGCCGCCGACGAATTCCGTACCCGCCAGCAGATAAGCCGTCCAGCCGGGGAATCCGATATGTTGCACCATATCGTGCACATGGGAAAATCCACCAAATACTTTGCCGTAGCCATGGGCAATCATGATGGCGCCGATCACCAGGCGTAGAACAAGAAGAGCCAGAGGTTGCAACCGATCGAGAAAGCGCAAAGTGTTTCCTCCAGGGAGAGCTGAATAGATTACCGTATTTTCCCGGCACGGCGGAACTTCGACCGCGATCCGCATAGGAGATTGACTGTGGTTTGGCTTTTTGCCCGGATTTGCCCGTAAGAAAAGGCCGTTTCTCCGCCTGTGCACGGACCTTCGTACCGTCTCTAGTACTTTAGTTACGGTTCCCGCGACCAGCTAGCTCCCCACGTCGACACACCACTTCCTATTGTGTAGTTAGGTAGAATTGATACCACATATAGACACACCCTTTAACTGCCTTTTGGTTACTTTCCATAAAACGGGCATAAAACAGGGAAAATCTCGGAGATTCGCCTTTAGCTCAAGTGCTTTCGGGGCTGATATATGCTCGGGACACCTGAATTCACTCGAACGCGTTTTTGTGCGAGGAATTCTTTTCAGCTTAAGCCCTTGGCCAGCGAGCGGCAAGGGGCGTGAGTTGAGCGAAAAGGGTTTGGAAACTATGGCCGACTCGCGGGAAGTCATGAATATTCGCCAGGCGTCGCAGTACTTGGGAGTGAGTCCGGACACGCTCTACAAGTATGTAGGCGAGCAAAAGATTCCCGCTTTCAAACTGGGCAACCGCTGGCGCTTCAAGAAATCGAAGCTCGACCAGTGGATGGAAGAGAAGTCCAGCCAGGTGGAAGCGAAGAGCAGAAACAAACCGAAGGCAGCTGCCAAAGCTGCCGGGCAACAGTAAAGGCGGGCACATGTTTGGATTCGGATCGAAAACGATTGTTGGTCTGGATGTGGGGTCCTCGAGCATTAAAGCGGTTGAACTTCGAAAGGGACGCAACGGGATCGAAGTCGCGCACCTCGGCCTGGAACCGCTGGCTCCGGATATTGTCGTGGATTCCATGATCGTGGACTCGGGCACGGTTTCGAGCGCGATCTCTAAGCTGTTTGCCGACAATCAGATCAAGACCAAGAGCGTAGCCACGGCGGTCAGCGGGCACTCAGTGATCGTGAAAAAGATCTCGCTTCCCTCGATGAGTGATCAGGAGTTGGCCGAGACCATTCAGAAGGAAGCGGCGCAGCACATTCCCTTCGATCTGGCGGATGTAAACCTCGACTATCAGATTCTCTCCGACGACGCCGGCAATCCGCAGATGGACGTTTTATTGGTCGCAGTCAAGAAGGACAAGATCCTGAACTACACCAACGTACTCTCGATGGCGGGCAAGACCCCGGCTATTGTGGACATTGATGCTCTCGCGCTGCAGAACTGCTACGAGTACAACTATGAACCCGCGCCCGGGCAGGTGGTGGCGCTTTTGAATCTGGGCGCCAGCGTGATGAACATCAACATCGTGAAAGGCACCACCCCGCTTTTCCCGCGCGACGTCAGCGTGGGCGGGCACCAGTACACAGACTCGCTCCAGAAGGAACTGGATTTGAGCTTTGACGACGCGGAGTCGCTGAAGTTGGGAAACAAAGTCGGCACTGTGAGCGAGGATGCGAAGACCCCGATCCTGCAGCAAGTGACCGAGATCATCGTGCTGGAGATTCAGAAGACATTCGACTTCTTCCGCGCCAGTTCGGCGGGCGAGCACATCGAGAAGATCTATCTGGCGGGCGGTTCCTCGAAAGTTCCCGGGCTGATTGAGGCGCTGCGGCAGGAGTTCTCGTTGCCGGTGGAGATTTTCAATCCCTTCCAGAAGATCGCGCCGCCAGTCGATGGACCGGGAGTGGATCTGATCGAGCAGAACGCTGGCCAGTTGGCAGTTGCGGTGGGTTTGGCCTTAAGGAGTTTTGAAAACTTATGATCCGAATCAACCTGTTGGGACAATCCAGACCGAAGAACAAGCGCGCCGCAGCTTCGGCAGCGGCGGTCATGGAGATGGGCGAGGTCGGCTCACCGAAGCTGAAAGTGGTGTTGGTGCTGGTGCTGGCGGGAGCGCTCAACTGGATGTACTGGTACCGCCTCGACAAAGAGAAAAAGCAGATCGCCACGAAGATGGCGGTCGCCGAGCAGCACAACCGCGAACTGGCCGACGTGAAGGCTCGCTACCTCGAACGGCAGCGTCAGGCGGAAAGCTACAAGCGCCGCGTCGACGTAATCGACCAGCTTCGGGCCAGCCAGGCTGGGCCGGTGAACCTGCTCAACACCATCGGGGACACCATCAACGGTACCGAAGCAGTGTGGCTTAACACCATGAAGGATCAGGGTGGCAGTGTGGATATCGAAGGCATGGCACTGAGCGCGGATGCCGTGGCCTCGTTGATTGAGAATCTGCAGAAGACGGGTTATTTCAAGAACATCGAAATCAAGGAGACGTTTCAGGACGAGACGTTTAAAGAAATGCAGGCATTTTCATTCGTTCTGATCTGCGAAAAGGTTAAGTCCTAAAGGCGGGAGAATATGGGGAACTTTGGCGAATTATCGGGTCTCAAGCAGTGGGCAGCCCTGGTGTTAGGGGCAGCGCTGATCACCGCCGCATTGCATTTCACGTTGTTCAAGTCCCAACGGGCAGCCAATGACCAGGCGCAATCGGCGCTGGACCTCAAGCTCCGCGAGAACGCCGAGCTCGAATCTTACGCGCCCAAGCTCAAGGACATGGAACGGCAGTTGGCGAATCTGAAACAGCAGCTGGAGATCGAGCGTCGCATCGTGCCCGACGACAAAGAAGTGGACGGCTTCATCAAGATGCTGGACGCGGAAGCCATGAAAGCAGGAATCGAGATTCGCCGCTATACCGCCCAACCGGTGTCGAGTCGTGAGTTCTATACCGAAGTTCCTTTTGAACTTGAGCTGGACGGCCCGTACTACTCGGTGCTGAACTTCTTCGACCGCGTGGGAAAACTGGAGCGGATTGTAAATATGTCGAACTTGCTGGTAGCGACCATAAAAAAGCCGAGTGAGGCCAAGGCGAAGCGTACCTATCAATACGCGCCAAACGAGACCATCGTGGCTACCTGTCAAGCGACGACATTCTTTAGTCACGACCTGGCGCCGCCCGCGGGCGCACCGGCCAAGGGTAAGGGAGGCCTATGAAGCTGGCGACTGCAATCTTAATACTGGGACTGGGATTGGGAACTGCCGGGGCGCAGACTCCGAGCATTCTCGACACCACCAAGGCCAAACTGGTCTCGGTGCAGCAGCAGAAGACGGCAGCTATTAACGCCGCGCTGCCGCCTTCACAGGGACAGAGCACGAACTCGCAACCTGCGGCCGCAAAACCAGCTGCTGGCCAGCCGGCAAGTCCGGCTCACGCGCAAACGGTGTCGCCGGCCCAGGCTTCCAAGCAGCCAGCCGTAGCCGCCCCTGGAGCGACAGCGCCGAAGACAGCGTCCAACCCGGCCGCACTAAAGCCGACTCCGAGGAAGAGGACCACGACGGTTGCGGTGAATCAGCCGAAGCCGGCGAAACCGGTGGTTGCGGTCGAAGACAAGAAGAATCCGGTCGACCCCAAAAAGGATGAGCACAAGACCATCAGCATGGCCGGTGGGCGTCGCGATCCGTTCCTGAGCCCGGTGGTAAACCACAGCGTGGGTGGCTCGGGGTGCAGCACCGGCAAGCGCTGCCTGGCGGTCGATCAGATAGCACTCACCGGGATTGTGAAATCGGACGGAGGCATGATCGCGGTAGTGATCAATGCCATGAACAAGGCGTATTTCCTGCGCGAAAACGATCCAGTCTTCAACGGATATGTGGTGAAGATCACCGGCGACTCGATCGTTTTCAAAGAAACCCTGCAGGACAAGTTAGGCAAATCGTTTACGCGGGAAGTAACCAAGAAGATTTCAACCCCGGCGGTTTAACCGGGTGGCAGCAGCCGGGTCGACCCGGTGGGTACGGCAACGAAATTTGAAAGACAGATCACGCGGCGAGCAAAACGCGCGCCCGTGGGGAGAAGGGAAATGCGAAAGCAATTGCTGGCTGTTTGGCTACCGCTGCTGATCTTGGCCCTGGTCGCAGGCGTCGAGGCCCAGAGCACGAGCACAGGCGCGGACACGCGTGCCACCGTACAGAAGGTGGACGTTATGCACGCGGATGACGGAATCAGCGTCGAGATCACCGCCCGCGGACAGGTGACGCCCAAGCTCAGCGCGTTGGGTTCGCCCGCTCGCGTCCTGGTGACTCTGCCCAACACCGTGGCAGCCACCGTGCAGAACCACATCAGCGTAGGCAGTGACGGCGTGAAGGGCGTGCGCATCGGCACCGATGGTCACGAGCCTCCGACCACCAGCGTGGTGATCGACCTGGTGCAGGCCTGCCAGTTCGAACTGCTTGCGGCCGGCGACAATCGAATCGTTGTCAAGCTGCACCCTGCGGTCGCGAAGACCAGCGCAAAGGCCGCCGCACCAGCGTCGGCGAAGCTGCAGACCACGGCGTTGACGGTTGTGCCAGCTTCAGTTGCGCCGACAGTCGCAGTGAGCAATCCAGCTGCTGTGCCTGCATCTCCAATTGCAGCTCCCACCGCCGCTCCAGCCACAGTCGCGGCTGACGACAAGACTTCGAAGCAGACCGCTTCAGCCACTAACTTTGCCTTTGTGGAACCTTCTTACCAGCAGAAGAAAGCCGACGACAAGGCTACTGCGGACGAGGCAGCTCCCTCAGACCGAGCCGCTGGCGCGGCGGCAAAATTCGTAGATAAGCCCGAGGGTGATTTACTGCCAACCCCGAGCGCTGCCATGCAGCCGCAGGCGAGTCAGGCTGGGTCTCTTCAACCCATCCAACCAGCGGTGAATCTGGCGGCGGAAGGAAAAGGCGAGAGCCACCTGGTCAGCCCGATTAGCGCTCCCAAATACACTGGCGAACCGATTTCGGTGAACCTGAAAGATGTCGATCTGAAAGATTTCTTCCGCCTGATTCACGAGATCAGCGGACTGAATGTTGTTCTCGATCCCAACGTGAAGGGCGGACTGACCATCGTGCTCGATGACGTGCCGTGGGATCAGGCGCTCGATATCGTTCTCAAGAACAACGATCTAGCCCGGCAACTTGATGGCAATGTGCTGCGCATTGCGACTCTAGAAACGCTGCGCCACGAAGCGGAGTCGCGCCGAGCAGAGCAGGAAGCCGAAGCCTTGGCAGTCGATAAGCAGACGGTCACGCGGTTCCTGAGCTATGCACACGCCAAGGACGTTCTCTTGACAGTGAAGAAATTCCTGTCGCAGCGCGGCGACGCAGTCGCCGATGAACGCACCAACGCGGTCATTATCTCGGATATTCCTGCCGTGATGCCAAACATCGACAGGTTACTCACGCAACTCGACCGCAAGACGCAGGAAGTCGAAATTGAAGCTCGCGTCGTAGCCGCCACTCGCAGCTTCGCCCGTGAAATCGGTACTCAGCTTGGGTTTGGCTGGGGCAACGCCGCGACCGGCGTAGGCGGCGCATCTTCCGCTGGAACCTCGCCACTATCGACTTTTGGCATCGTCCCCAAATACCCGATTGTCGGAACCACCCAACCCACAGCATCTACGGGAGTGCAGATTCCGTTGTTCTCGAACTTGGGTGCGACTGGCCCGACCAGCGGTTTTTCAATTATCAATGCCAGCTCCGCGGTGCGGCTTGATGCCATTCTCACCATGGACGAATCACGCGGACTGCTGAAAATTCTGTCTCGTCCGCGGGTAGTGACGCAGAACAACATTCAGGCTCTGGTCCGCCAGGGCGTACGCGTACCCATTGTGACTCAGGCGCAGTTGGGCGGGCCCCCGACCGTAACCTACGTGGATGCTTTCTTGAGGCTGACCGTGATTCCGCAGATCACCTCGGAAGGCACGATCTTCCTGAACGTCGACGTCGAGAATACGACGCCTGACTTCGGCGAAACAGTCAACGGCAACCCCACTTTGATCACGCAGCAGGCGACCACGCAGGTACTGGTCACCGACGGCGGCACGGTCGTCATCGGCGGCGTTATTCAGACCAACAACTCGATCAACGTAGACCAGGTTCCGCTCTTGGGCAGCATCCCGTGGCTGGGCAACCTGTTCAAACACACCACCGTGAGCACCACGAACCAGGAGCTGATTTTCTTCATCACTCCGCGAGTCATCCAGACCTAGCGACGAGTTAGCAGCAAAGACAGCCGTCGGTTCCCTGAAATACCTGTCAGGGGCCCGGCGGTTTTGTTTTGGACCGAGGGGTAAGAGTGTCCTGGCTCGCCCTGCTAAACTTCAATGGATGGACCACAAAGCTCGGCTGAGGAAGTTGCAAACCGACTTCGACGGCAACGCCCTCGATGCGCTGCTGGTTACGCATCTTCCGAACATTCGATACCTTTGCGGCTTTACGGGAACATCCGGCGTCTTGGTCATTCTCGAAACCGGCAGCGTGTTCTTTACCGATGGTCGCTACAGCGAACAAGCTCGGGCCGAGGTTAAGGGATCGCGAATAGTGATCGCTCGCAAGCCGCCGCTGGCCGCTGCTGCCGAATGGCTGGCAGAGAACCGGAACAAAGCCGGCCGCAAGAAATCACGCGGGCTGGGGATTGAGAGCGAGCACTTAACTGTTGCCGCACGTTCGCAACTCGCGAGCCTTCTGCGACACGACTTTCGGCTGCGAGAAACGCGAGGGCTGGTGGAGCGCGCCCGGATGGTGAAGGATGCGGACGAGATTGCACTGCTGCGGACAGCAGCGCTCCTCGGAGCGAGTTTGTTTGACCGGGCGCTCGAAGTGATCCGTCCAGGTGTGACGGAGAACGAAGTGGCGGCGGAGATGGAGTATGCCGCACGGCGGGCTGGCGCGGAGCAGATGTCTTTCCCCACGATCGTTGCTGCGGGCAAGCGGTCGGCTCTGCCGCACGGGCGCGCATCGGCGGCTGCGATTCCGTCCCGTGGATTCGTGGTCTGCGATTTTGGTGTTATACTCACGGGCTATTGTTCGGACCGGACCCGCACGGTGCACGTGGGCCGTCCCACCAGCGAAGCCCGCAGCGTGTATGAGGCGGTGCGGGAGGCGCAGGCCGCCGCCATCGAGACGGTAAAGCCTGGTGTGAACGTCGCCGCGATCGACCAGGCAGCACACAAGTTACTGAAGCAGCGAGGCTTAGAAAGACATTTCACACACTCGACCGGGCATGGTGTAGGCTTGGAGATTCACGAACCTCCACGCATCGCATCGGGACAGACGGAGATTCTGCGCCCCGGGATGGTGATTACCATCGAGCCCGGCGTATACATCGCGGGCAGCGGGGGCGTGCGCATTGAAGATATGGTGGTTGTAACGGAAGACGGGTGCGAAGTCTTGGCGCCCACGAGCAAGGAACTCATCACGATCTGAAGAGTAGCTATTCTTAATTCCCAGCCGGGAGTAATGCCCGGCCTCTGGGTTGGCGACAGAGAAGCAAGAAGCAGTCCCACCGCAAACCATGAACCAGAAAGAACTGAAAGAGCTCATCGAGTTCTTAATTGAAAAGGACATTGCCGAGTTCGAGTTGGAGCGCGGCGATGTGAAAGTGCGGATCAAGCGTGGCGTCGAGCATGTAGCACCGGCTCCGCCTGCCGCTCCCCACTTCGCTGTGCATGTGGCCCCTACCCCCGCGGGGGAGGTTTCATCCGTGCCGGCCGCGCCGGTTGTTCCCGCGCAAAGCGCTGCGCCCACGCCGTCGCCCGAGGCAGGCTTACACACAGTGCATTCGCCAATCGTGGGGACATTCTATGAATGTCCCTCGCCGGGATCACCGCCTTTCGTCAAGGTTGGGGATACCGTCGAAATCGGGCAGGTTTTGTGCATCGTGGAAGCCATGAAGTTGATGAATGAGATTGAGGCCGACGTGGCCGGCGAGATCGTCAAGAAACTGGTCGCAAACGGCCAACCGATCGAGTATGGGCAGGAGTTATTTGTGATCCGGCCACGAAGTTGAGTTCCAGATGAAATAGGTGGGCGCCTGACCGCGCCCTTTTTGTGTGTTTGGTGAGAGGGGAGATATTTATGGGCTGCGCTCGATCGAATCGAGGCGCCCGTCCCCACACGAATTTCTGATGTTCAATAAAATCCTGATTGCGAACCGTGGCGAGATTGCTCTGCGCGTGATTTGCGCTTGCAAAGAGCTGGGCATCCGCACTGTGGCGATTTACAGCGAGGCTGACCGGCACTCGCTGCACGTCAAGTTTGCCGACGAGGCCATCTGCATCGGTCCACCTCAGCTGGCGCAGAGCTACCTGAATATTCCCGCAGTCATCAGCGCGGCTGAGATCACGAATGTAGACGCGATCCATCCGGGATATGGGTTGCTGGCGGAGAACGCGAATTTCGCCGAAGTGACCGAGACCAGCAATATAAAGTTCATCGGTCCGCCGCCCGAGATCACCCGCCTCATGGGGGAAAAAGAAAAAGCCCGCGCTGCGATGAAGAAAGCGGGCGTCCCCATTCTGCCGGGTTCCGACGGGATTCTTGCCAGCGATGGTGAAGCCATGGAGTGGGCGCGGCAAATCGGCTTCCCGGTGATCATCAAAGCCTCGGCGGGCGGTGGCGGACGCGGCATGCGCATCGTGCGCAACGAGGAAGAGCTTCCCGGCTTGTTCAAGGCGGCGCAATCGGAGGCGGCGGCAGCCTTCGGCAATGGCGATCTCTATATGGAGAAATTCATCGAGCGCCCGCGCCACATCGAGTTTCAGATTCTGGCTGACCAGTATGGCAACGTCGTGAGCCTGGGCGAGCGCGAGTGCTCAATCCAACGGCGCCACCAGAAGTTGTTGGAGGAATCTCCGTCGACGCAAGTGTCGCCCGAACTCCGCGATGAGATCGGGAAGGTGTTGTCGAAGACGCTGTCCGAAATCGGCTACGTGAACGCCGGCACGATCGAATTCCTGATGGACGAAGACCGGCGCTTGTACTTCATCGAAATGAACACCCGCATCCAGGTCGAGCACCCGGTCACGGAAATGGTCACCGACGTGGACCTGGTGAAGAGCCAGATTCTGTTGGCCGCCGGCGAGCGAATGGAGACAGTGCTGCTGGGTCCGATTGTGCATCGCGGACATGCCATCGAGTGCCGCATCAATGCCGAGCATCCGGAAAAGTTCACGCCGTCGGCCGGGAAAATCACCGCATTCAATCCGCCGGGCGGGACGGGAGTGCGAATCGATACAGCGGCCTATGCGGAAGGCGTAATTCCGCCTTATTACGACTCGCTGATTGCCAAGCTGATCGTGCGCGGCAAAGACCGCTCGGAAGCCGTCTCGCGCATGGCGCGGGCGCTGGAAATGTTTATCGTCGAAGGGATATTCACGACCATCCCATTGCATCGGCGGATTCTCGCTGATCCGGATTTTCGCGCGGGCAAGTTTGATACGACGTTTATCGAGCGCTTCCTGGCGAAGAACGGGAAGTCGACGGGCAAATAGTGCCCTAAACGTCATCCTGAGTCCCGGCGTCAGCCGGGCGAAGGATCTCGCGCAGGGGCAGCGCTCCCGCAGCGCTACGGCGATGCAGCTCAGCGGCGATTTCGGGAGTCCATGATCCACTTACCTCGCCTTTATGCCATTCTCGACACCTCATGCCTCCCAGATAGCGAAGCCCTGTTTTCGACTGCCGAGGAACTCGCGGCTGGCGGAATCACCCTCCTTCAATACCGAAATAAGAGCTCTAATGTTCGAGAGACGTTGGAGCACGCCCGGGAGCTGAAAGGCAGGCTCGGCGGCACTGTTCGGCTGATCATGAATGACCGGGCAGACCTTTGTTTAGCCGCCGGGTTCAATGGCGTCCACGTGGGCCAGGAAGATCTGTCGCCCGAAGGTGCGCGAAAAGTGATTGGCGCGAGCCTGTGGCTGGGGGTATCCACGCACAACCCCGAGCAGGTCCAGGAAGCCGAAAAAACCGACGCAACCTATATTGCTATCGGGCCAGTATTTTTGACCTCGAGCAAAGCCAATCCTGACCCGGTTGTCGGTCTCGAAGGCGTCCGCAAAGCCCGCGCCTTGACCCGCAAGCCGTTGGTCGCCATCGGAGGCATTAATCGTGCCAACTGCTGGTCGGTGATCGAAGCGGGGGCGGACTCCGTCGCGGTAATATCTGACCTGATTCGGGAACCGCGAAAATCAGCTGAGGAAATCTTGCGCATCTTAGGATAAAGTAGCGGCACTGATCGCGGGCGAGGGCGCCCGCGCCACACAAGTTCTCAGGAGCCCTTTGTCCATCGACACCAAGCCGCCGAGCGCCAGCGACTGGGAAATCCATAGCCACCAGGACAAAGAACTGGTGAAAGGCCTCGGCCTGACCAGCGCAACCATGCTGGTGATGGGCTCGATGATTGGCTCGGGCATCTTCATTGTTTCCGCTGAAATATCCCGGGAGGTAAATTCTCCCGCGTTGCTGATCGCTGCGTGGCTGGTGACAGGCTTCATGACCATCGTCGGGGCCTTGAGCTACGGCGAGCTGGCCGCGATGATGCCGCGAGCCGGCGGCCAATATGTTTATCTGCGCGAAGCGCTCGGACCGCTCTGGGGATTTCTTTATGGGTGGACGTTGTTCCTGGTCATTCAAACAGGAACGATTGCCGCCGTGGGTGTGGCCTTCGGCAAGTTTCTCGGCATCTTCGTTCCATCAATTTCTTCGTCGAACTGGATTTTACACTTCTGGAAAGTCCCACCCATTCGGATCGGACCCATGGTTCTGGGGAATATGGATGTAGGGTTGAACACTCAGAATCTGGTTGCGATATTGGTTGTCGTCGCACTCTCGGTAATTAACGTTTTCGGGTTGAAGACCGGAGCGCTGATTCAGAATGTTTTCACTTTTGCCAAAGTCTCGGCGTTGCTGGGCCTGGCCTTGCTGGGCCTGTTTATAGGACGCAACGCGCAGGCAATCGCCGCCAACTTCCACGGGAACTTCTGGAACAATGCCGGCCTGAGCGCGCAGCACGCGGTGCAGGTGGGAGTGGGCGGGCCCATGGTCCTGGTTGGCACGCTGACCATTCTGGCAGTGGCGCAAGTGGGATCGCTGTTTTCTGCCGACGCGTGGAATAACGTAACCTTCACGGCGGGCGAGGTCAAGAATCCCAGCCGCAATTTGCCGCTATCTCTCGCGCTGGGCACGGGCGTCGTCATCACGCTTTACGTCGCCTGCAATTTCGTTTATCTGAATGTGCTACCGCTGGATGGCGCTATGCATGGCACGACCATCCTGCAACGCGGAATCAAATACGCGACGGAAGATCGCGTCGCCACAGCCGTGATGACGCAAATGTTCGGCTCGGCAGGTGGCCTGCTAATGGCTGCGGCGATTATGGTGTCCGGCTTCGGATGCGTCAACGGCCTGATTCTCGCTGGCGCGCGCGTCTACTACGCCATGGCTAAGGATGGGCTATTCTTTCGCAGCGTGGCCAAATTGCATCCTACTTACAAAACGCCTTCAGTTTCGCTCATGGTGCAGATGGTTTGGACCTGCGTGCTTTGTGTGTCCGGTAGCTACGGACAATTGCTGGATTACATCGTTTTTGCGGTGCTGGTGTTCTACATCTTGACCATCGTGGGATTGTTTGTGCTGCGCCGTAAGCATCCCGAGGCAGAACGGCCTTATCGCGCCATTGGCTATCCCGTGCTGCCCGCAGTGTATATTGTGATGGCCTTGTTCATTGATGTCGTGTTGCTGCGCTACAAACCGCAATACACGTGGCCGGGTTTGATCATCGTGCTGCTGGGAGTTCCGGTGTACTTTTTGTGGTCGCGGCACGCCAACGACACGCTTACATCAACTTAAACTACATCAGTTCAGCAACGAAGGAGAAACCAATCGGATGGCGAACCTGCTGGCTACCAAGCCGATGAATCTGCTGATGGAAGAATCCCGCGAGACCGGCGGGCACAGCCTTAAGCGAACCCTCGGCGTTTTTCAACTGACGGCGCTGGGCGTGGGCGCGATTATCGGCGCAGGCATTTTCGTCATGGTTGGTTTGGGAGCGCAGTACGCCGGCCCCGGGCTCACTTTGTCGTTCGTTCTATCCGGGTTGGGATGCGCCTTTGCTGGACTCTGCTATGCCGAGTTCGCCGCCATGATTCCGTTGGCAGGCAGCGCTTACACCTACGCTTACGCCACGCTTGGCGAACTACTGGCCTGGATCATCGGCTGGGACCTTACTCTCGAATACGCAATGGGCGCGAGCACGGTTTCGTCGGGCTGGTCGAACCACTTTATCGAGTTGCTGAAGATCTTCCATATCCAAATGCCGCTCTGGCTGGCCTACGATCACTGGACGGCGCTCAAGACCGCGGAGGATATGATCGCGCGCCAAATGGCTGTGGCCTTCGATCCGTCCCTGGTTCCGGGCACACAGGCATTCCTCGACAAGGTCAGCGCGAACATGAGTGCGCAGTCCCCCGAATTGTTGCAGCGTGCCCACGATCTGATGGGCGCGCCGCATTTGTTTGGCATGGAAATCGGTTTCAATCTCCCGGCCTTCATCATTGCCCTGGTAATCACGGCGATTCTGGTTGTTGGCATTAAAGAGAGCGCGCGCTTTAATACCGGGATCGTGGTGGTTAAGGTCTCGGTGGTGCTTTTTGTAATCGCGTTAGGCTCCCACTATATCCAGAGGAGCAACTGGGGCATGGACTGGAGTTCGTTTGCCCCCCACGGTTTCGCTGGAATTGGGGCTGGGGCCGCGTATATTTTCTTCGCCTACATCGGCTTCGATGCGGTTTCGACGACGGCCCAGGAAGCCAAGAATCCGCAACGCGACCTGCCCATCGGCATGATCGCTTCACTCGCCGTCTGCACCGTCTTGTATATCGCCGTGGCGGGCGTGCTTACGGGGATGGTGCACTGGCAGCAAATTAACATCGAGGCGCCGGTGGCGCGCGCATTTCTGGACCGCGGATTAACCACGGCATCGTACATCATCACCTTGGGCGCTCTGGCGGGACTGACCAGTGTGATGTTGGTAATGCTGCTCGGCCAGACTCGCGTGCTCTACTCCATGGCGAATGACGGTTTGTTGCCCAAGAAGTTCTTCGCCGCCGTTCATCCCAAATTCCGCACGCCGTGGAAGAACACGATTCTCGTGGGGCTGCTGGCAGCAATTGTCGGCAGTGTGACTCCCATCTCCGATATCGGCAAGATGGTCAATATCGGAACCCTGCTGGCATTTGTGATCGTCTCGATTTCCGTCCTGGTCTTGCGCCATACAAATCCCGCCCAGCCCCGCCCGTTCCGCACCCCGTGGGTGCCCCTGGTCCCAATACTCGGCGTCATCTCCAACGGCTACATGATGTACAAACTGGGTTGGGTGAACTGGGCGCGATTAATCATTTGGCTGGTGATCGGGCTGGTGGTTTATTTCACATATAGCCAGAAGCACAGCCGGGTGCAGGCTCTGCTAGCCAACAAGGAACAGCCCACGCGCTAACCAGAAATTGATTTGTTTAGGCCTTTCCACTCATACGCGGGAGGCCTTTTTGTTTTATAGTCGCTGTTTGGGAAATGACAATGGAAGAATTATTTCGAGCATGAAAATCGTTGCTGCCTCCGAGATGCGCAATATTGATTGCGCCACCAGCCAGCGTTTTGGTGTTCCTTCACTCACGCTCATGGAGAACGCAGGCACGGCGGTCGCTGAGTTTGTTGTTGCTCGATATCCGTTGGCGGAGCGTATTGGTGTGATCTGTGGCAAGGGCAACAATGGCGGAGACGGTTTTGTCGCCGCGCGGAAACTGAAGGTTGCCGGAAAGGAAGTGCGAATTGTATTGCTGGCCGAGCCAGCGGAACTACGCGGCGATGCTGCGGAGATGTTCGCGAAACTTCCTGTCGCACCTGTGATTGTGAAATCCAGCGAGGACTTGAAGCAGGAACAGGCGCGGGCAGTATTTGAATCCGAAGTTCTGCTCGATGCGATTCTGGGTACAGGTTTCAAGCCTCCGGTGAGCGGTTTGTATGCCGAGGCAATCAGGTTGATGAATGCGAGCTCTGCGCCGGTGGTTGCGGTCGATATTCCTTCCGGCGCGGACGCCGATGTCATGGGCGAACAAACTGGCGCGGTTGCGCGGGCCGACGCTGTAGTTACATTCACTGCACCGCGTCCAGCCCAAGTTTTTGGAAGACTGACCGACGGGTCAACGCTCATCGCTCCGATCGGCTCGCCCGAGGAAGCCATCGTTTCTTCGTTGCAACTCAATCTGATTACCGCACATGAGATTGCGCCGCTCGTTGGCCCGCGGCCGCTTGCAGCGAATAAAGGAAACTTCGGCCACGTGCTGGTAATTGGCGGCGCGTTGGGCAAGGCAGGTTCGGTCGCGATGGCGGGGATGGCGGCGCTGCGAACCGGGGCGGGACTATCGACGGTCGCCACGCCGAAGTCGGTGCTCGCCACTGTGGCGGGATTTCATCCCGAAATCATGACTGAGCCGCTCGATGAGACCGATGTCGGCACGATTTCGATTCGCGCTAGCGGACCGCTCGATGCGCTCATCACAGGTATGACGGTTCTGGCCGTCGGACCCGGAATCTCACGCGTCCCGGAGACTTCTGAGTTTGTGCGAACCCTGGTGATAAAATGCAAGACTCCACTCGTTCTGGATGCGGATGGCCTGAATGCGTTCGAAGGCCGAGCCAGCGAACTCAACGGCAAAGGACGCACCTTAGTGATCACGCCGCATCCCGGCGAGATGGCACGTCTGACTGCGTCCACGATAGCCGCGGTACAACGCGACCGCATCAACGTGGCTCGCACATTTGCCCGCGAACACGAATTGATCGTGGTGCTGAAGGGACATCGCACGCTGATCGCGCGGCCCGACGGAACAGTTTGGGTGAACACCACGGGAAATCCCGGCATGGCAACCGGGGGCACAGGAGACATTCTCACGGGCATGGTGTCCGGTTTGATCGCGCAGAATCCCGAACGTATCGTGGAAGCAGTAATTGCCGCGGTTCATCTCCACGGTCTTGCCGGCGACGTGGCATGCGAAAGCATGGGCGAATATTCGCTCGTCGCAACCGATTTGGTGAAAGCCTTTCCGGAAGCGTTTCGCAGGGTGCGAGAATCGGCCGCAAACTCCAAGATCGAGATCGGTGGCTAACGCACTTTGCCTCTTCTGGTCAAGGGGCGCTCGGCTGGGCGACGTATCTCATTGTCATTTGGGTGGTTAGGACCGTCGTTCACACTGGCCAAAACTGGAATCTGGACAAGTGCTTCCGTAATCTGCCCTCTGTTACCCCGGCATGGCATAGTGGTTCTAGCTATGACACACTTCCCCCAGACTCACCCTCAGCATCGTGCTCAGCGAGTTCAGTTTGGTAGTTCAATCCCTGTCGTTATCAAGCTAAATGACGGGCGGAGCGCGCGAGCGAAACTACAATCCATTTCCGAGACCGGTGGTATGTTGCGATTGGCCGGGGCGCTTGAGCAGGGCAATCTGGTCGAGGTCGCCTTTCAGACGGAATCGGGCGCCGTGAAAGGCATGGCGGAAATCCTGCAGCCGACGCGCAAATCCAAAGACGAAATTATGCAGCCATTCCGCTTCATTGCACTCGAGGACGACGATCAGCGCACGTTGCGCAGTGCGTTGGACTCGCGCGTCGACAAGGACTTTCTTGGCCTGCGCTCCAGCCAGTGGGTCGCTCCAAAAAGAAAGTAAAGTCTTCCCACCTTTCTGTAAAACACCCTCGCGGCGGCGTTGTGAAGTCTCGCTATACTGGTTCTCCAGACGCTCATGGAGACGCGAGAATTCATTACTCAATCGCCGGAGGAGACGATCGCTCTGGGACGTACCCTGGCCGCGATGCTCGCACCGCCGAAAATCGTCGTGCTCCGCGGCGATCTGGGAGCAGGCAAGACCACGCTCGTCAAAGGCATCTCGGAAGCGTTCCACGCGGCCTCCGAAGAAGATGTAACCAGCCCTACTTTTACTCTGATCCACGAATATCGTGGTCCCACAGCTAATCTTTATCACATCGATTTATATCGCGTGGACACGCTGCGCCAGCTTGAGACTTTGGGGATCGACGACCTGATCGCTGAAAACAGTGTCCTGCTAATTGAATGGGGAGAAAAATTCGCGCGCTTCACACGTGAACGCGATGTTGAGATCGCGTTGGAACGCGCGGGAGAGAACGAGCGGCGGGTGCGAGTCAGCGTGCGTGCCTAAGAGCTTTGACCACAGAGTCACAGAGACACAGAGGAAAGCCAAGCATGTTTTTTCTGTGTCTTTATGACTCGGTGAGCGTTTCAAAAACCCATGATGTTGTAGCCGCAGTCGACGTAAATGACCTCGCCGGTGATGCCGGAACTGGCGTCTGATGCAAGGAAGACGCCCGTGGCACCTACTTCGTTTACGTCTACGTTGCGACCGAGCGGTGCGCGCTCCGCGTGAGTTTTGTGCATATCGCTGAAACCGGAGATGCCGCGCGCAGCCAGAGTTTTTATCGGGCCCGCGGAAATTGCGTTCACGCGAATGTTTTTCTTGCCCAGTTCGAAAGCCAGATAGCGCACCGTGCATTCCAGGCCAGCTTTGGCCACGGCCATCACGTTATAACGGGGCACGACTTTTTCCGAGGCGTAGTAAGTCATGGTCATGATGGATCCGCCATCGTTCATGAGCGGCGCGGCGGCGCGGGAGACTGCGATGAGCGAATAGACGCTGACATCGAGCGCTACGCGAAAACCTTCGCGAGTGGTGTTGACGAAGTCTCCCTTGAGTTCGTCGGCCGGTGCGAAAGCCACGCTGTGAACTAAAACGTGGAGCTTGCCGTAGCGCCCTTTGAGTTGAGTGAAAAGCTGGTCGATCTCGGCGTCGTTCGAAACGTCGCACTGGAATGCCTCCGCGCCGGGCAGAGAAAGGATCAGGTCTTTGGCTTCGAGCGCCATGCGCTCGTTCTGATACGTGATGGCAAGCTTGGCGCCGGCGTTGTGCAATCCCTGCGCGATCGACCAGGCGATGCTGCGTTTATTTGCGACTCCGAAGACAACCGCGATTCGTCCTTCGAGGCTGGAGGACATATGGCTCCTTTTGAATTTGAAGGGAAAGGATAACAGCGGGAAAGGGTTATTTACCACAGAGACACAGAGTCGCAGAGAGAACGTCCAGGTTTGTCATTTCGTTCCTCTGTCTCTCTGTGACTCTGTGGTGAAGTTTTATTCCACCGGGGTAGCTTCTTCAACTGGCACGGCGGCTCGCACTGGCCAACTCGCGCTGACGAATGCGATGGCGTACACCAATCCAATGATGGAAAATCCCGCGACCAGGCTAACTTGCGCCACCTCGCCCACTACGATCGCCAAAACAATCTGCAGCGCCGTGCCAACGAAGTAGAACGTGTTCTGCACTCGTCCCATAAAATGCTGCGGCACCTGTTCCATGATGCTGGTATTCATGGCGACGCCCGCGATTCCGCGCGCCGATCCCATGACCGCATAGATCAGAACGGCGATGACAAGTATGGCGGAGAGTGGCGCCAGGATCATGCAGATAGTGAGCAAACCCATGGAGATGGCGATCGAACGCCGCGCGCCCAAACCTGCGATGAACCACGGAGCGTAGAGAGCGCTCACGAAAGCGCCCGTGCCCCATCCCCCATTGAGCCAGCCGTAACCCACAGCGCCGGCGTGAAACACGTTGTCGCTCAACGGAGGCGTGACCACGACTCCGGTCATCATCGCGGCCAGAAATAGCGCCCAACTGATTCCCAGGAAAACCAACTTGCGTCGGCCACGAAGAAATTCGATTCCTTCGCGCATCTCGCGTACGAATCTTTCGAGTGCGGTTTCCGCGGCCACAATGTCGGCGCGCAACTCCGCGGGACGGGGTACGACGTGACGTCCCTTGCGAACCGCGAAATAACAGAGAAACGAAACCAGGTAGGTGGAGAAATCGATGAGCAGCACTCCACCCAGGCCGATGCGGTTGTAAACGAATCCCACGATCGAACCCGCAATCAGCCAGCCTCCCTGAACTCCTGCCATGAGAAAAGTATTTGCATGAACGAACTCTTCCCCGGGAGTCAGTTCCTGAATCAATGCGGTGATGGTTGGCCAGAACATCCAGAAGCCCGCTGCGACGAGCGTGTTCATCAAATACAGTTCCCAGATTTTCGCTTTCCCCCTGAAAGCGAGAATGGCAACTGTGAGAATGATGATGGCGCGTGCGGCGTCGAGCATCATGACCAACCGCCGGCGGTCTTCGCGGTCAATGATGACGCCGGTGAAGGGCAGCATCAGCATGGCTGGAATAGTTTGCAGAACGGCGAACTCTCCCAGCGCAATTTCAGAATGAGTGGCCTGCAGAATGTACCAGGCAACCGCGGCCGCGTTCATGCCGCTGCCCAGCATCGAAATCACGTTGGCAGCGAAGACGAAGCGCAGCGCGCGTTTCTGCAGAATGGACCGCATGATCTAATTTAAATTGAACAGGATGAAGTCGCCAACCGGCCCGGCCAGATCTCTACGCCGTTTTTCGCATGGGCCAGCGGATTTGGATCGTGCTGGCCTCCCAGAACAGATACACGATCAGCAAAAGCATTTCCGGTTCGATGGGGTGCTTGTAGCGAGGGAAGGGCATCACCAGGTAATACGGCAGTGGATAAATGAGCAGAAAACATGCAAGCAGGAATGCACCCCGCTTTCGTTTACGAATGGTGAGCCACAACCCGGCAAAAGCAAAGATCGCTCCCAGCAAGAAATTGGTGTGGCGGGAAATCATCAGATCGTAGCCCGCGACGATGGCCGCCTGCGGTGGCGCGATCCAAAAGTAAACAGCGCGTTCAACCGTGAACCATAGAAATCGTCCCGGATGCTCGCGGATGAACTGGCGAACCTCTTGCTTCTTTTCGGCCATGAAGCCGAGTTCGCCTAATTCCTGGAACCTGCGCATGGCCTCCGGACTATTGCCGGGATGTTCGTTACGATTCCACAAGCCCGCGGACTGATCGTTGTTCGCCTCGTACATTTCCAGCGGAAGGTTGTCACGCACAAAAATGAACTGGCCGAAGACCTGGTAATTGCGCACCAGCCACGGGCTCACTACTAACGCCGCCGCGAGCACGCAGCAAGCAGCTCCAATGAATTGCCGGGGACGATGGGGCAGTCGGTACAGCAGCCAGAGCAAGCAGAATGGCATCATGCTCACGACTGCGGTATTGGTGAGCGCGATTACGCCCCAGAGCAATCCAAATAAAATCCAAATGCGGGGTCGCGGGGGCTCATCAGATATACGCAAAGTGAGCAGCAGCGCGAGGCTCAGCAGGAATGCGGTGAGGCTTGTCTCCCAGACCACGCGCACTGGCCAATAGATTACGTACGGGAAAACGGCCCAAGCCCAAGCCGTAGCGCGAGCGACAGTAGTGCCGTAGATTCGCTCCGCGATTTGGTACAACGTAAGACAGGTGAGGGCGGCGAAGACACTGTTGAACGCAAGAATCACCCACGCCGAGAGTGCGCTATAAACGCCGAATAACTTAAATATTCCAGCCAGAATATAGGGATAAAGAGGCGGCGCCCATGCGCTGGGCCCTGTCGACAGGTCCGTCGGGGAACTGAATCCCTGGCCGGTAGCGATAGAGCGGGCCAGGCGGCCCATTTCCCAGCCATATTGGAAGTGATCGCGGCGCGGCGTGATCCGGTAAGTGTGGCCCACGGTAATCACGGCCACGCGCAGGAACAGGGCAATCAGAACGATGAAGAAGATCGAGTGATAAAAACGCGGGCGCACGGATTCTTGCGACTGGCTGGCCTCGGCCGGCATGAGCAAGTTTCCTGCGATGCGGTCTGCATCTCGCATCGGCTCAGACTACAGCATTGACTCTTCCCATGCCACGGAGCCAGGCAATTTCGCGGACGGGCGAGGACGCCCGTCGCTCCATGGATCGTCGTTGGGCTTGCAAAGGTTGGCCATTCGGAGCTACGATTCCGGCGCTAGCTTGGAGGCGACTATGACGCGCACTCGGCTTGTCGTCCTGATGTTTCTTTCCCCTCTAGTTTTCTCTGTTTTTGCGCATGGGCAACTCGACAGGATTTCGATTCCTGCGGGTACTCCAGAAGACCAGGCGCTAACAGCGATCTCAAACGAGCAAGACACGCAAAAGAAGTTGGCGATGTACCAGGATTTTCTGCAGAAGTTCTCGACAAACCCGGCGGCCGTGGCTTATGGCAACTGGCAAATTTCGCAGTCCTACCAAGCGGCTGGAGATTTGCAGAAGGCCCTTGAATACGGCGACAAAGCGTTAGCCGGTTCTCCCCACAACCTCGACATTCTGGTGTCGCAAGCCGGCATTGCTGGGCAGCTCAAGAACGACGCCAAGGTTATGGATTATTCGACGCAGGGCGCTGAACTCTATAACTCCATTAGCAAGCAAGCCAAGCCCGAAGGAATGAGCGACGCCGAATTCGCACAACGCATTGACGACGAAAAGAGCGCGGCCAAGAGCTCCTACGAGTTCCTCGAAGCGGCGGCGTTCAATGCCATCGTGGATGAGCCCGACGCCAAGAAGCGCATGGCCGATATTGAACGTTTCACACCCACGTTTCCCAACTCACGCTTTCAGGAACAGGTTGCATCCTACGCGATGATGTCTTTGTCGGAACTGAAGGACACGCCGCGGCTGATCTCCTATGGCGAGAAGACACTAGTCACCGATCCTAACAACTTGCCAACGCTTCTCCTGCTGGCTACTACGTATGTCGACGACCCCAAGCCCGGCAGCTTGACCAAGGCTGTTACTTATTCGCAGAAGGCAATCGACGCGGCCAAAGCCGACGCTCCCGATGCGGATCGGTCTCGCAAAGTTTCTGCCGGGGTGGCCCACTCCACGATGGGCTACGCTTATATGAAGCAGGACAAAACGGCAGCGGCAATTCCGGAATTGAAATCAGCCTCCGCACTGCTGAAAGGGTTAGATGATCAGCAGTATGCCATTGCCATGTACCGTCTCGGTTTTGCTTACGCCAAGTTGAGCAAGGTTTCCGAAGCGCGGGAGGTTTTACAGGAAGCAGTGAAGATTTCAGGACCAGTGCAACAACCGGCGCAGGATCTTCTGGCGAAGGTGAATGCCGCGCGCGCCAAAGGCAAATAACTAAAGCGGCCACGGATTTCACGGATCAAACGCAAGGTTGGTTTAGGTGCCGACCTGACGCCTGACGCCTTGCTTCTCTCAGTGTCCGGCCAATTCAGCTGAGAGCAAATTGGCTTTGACGGCGAGATTATAAGCGCGCTGCACGTCGCCGTCCTTCGCTGCCCCCTTGGCCTGCTCCATGTAGCTTTTGATTTGCTTTAGCGTGTCCTGCTGGCTCGCGCTGAGTTGACGGTCTGAGATTTTCTGCAGATTCGCATCAGCGGTGGCCATTAATTGATTGTAGGTCTCGAGGCGGGAAGCTTCTTGCGAGCTCGGGGCGGGAGACAGATCCACTGTAGGATCCGCCGCGCTCCCGTTGCGTACAACGGTTTTGGTGGGACCTGTCGATGCGGGCGGCGCTGCAGGCGCGACCGGTTTGTGGGCTCGGTGGTGCTTCTTGGGTTTAGCTTCGTTGCCATCCACCGGCTTGCAAGTCGATTTTATTCCCGAAGCCGGCTGCGAATTATCGGGACAGGGCGGCGTAGCAGTCGGCAGGGGCGGTGACTGAGCTGACTGATCTGAAATCTTTTGTTGATCACCCGGCGGTGTTCCGGGTGAAATTTGTGAAGGCGAATCGCTTGTTTTGTTCTGCTGCGATTGTGTCGACTGCCACACGACCATTGCTGGCGTGGAAATCGCAATCGCTGCCTCCGACGAAGGTAAGAGCAGACACAGTCCGAAAATGGCGGCCAGAGGCATATTCCGTGATCCGATGCTCGCGGTAAGATGGCCCGCGATCCAGGTAACCCGAGAATTCTATCGCTGCTTTACCAGAACACGCCCAAACAGCAAAAGTAGTGAACTGTTCACGTCTATTCAGGAATTTGGAACCGCCGAGCTTGACGCCACAGCGCGGCCACTTTCGCCGTTGGTCCCGGCGCTAATTTCCACTACCGGGAGGCGGAGGCGAAAGGTTGTGCCTTGTCCCTCCACGGTCTCGAAATCGATCGATCCGTAGTGCCATTGCAGCGCCTGATACGTCTGTGCCAGTCCGATCCCGCTGCCACCTTTTCTGGTGGTGAAATACAACTCGAAAATCTTCTCCTGCAATTCGTGAGGTATGCCCACGCCCTGGTCGCGAATTTCGGTAATAACGTTATCTTCGTCCCTGCGCGCGGAAATGGTCAGCGTACCCCCCTGCGGCATCGCCTGCATGCCGTTGATGATCACATTCAAGATGGCTTGCTTCATCACGTCGACGTCGACTTTCACGCCCAGCGGCTGCGTGCCAAGCTTTCGCTTTACGGTCACGCCATGTTGCTCAGTGTCCGGTGCAGACAGCATGAGCACGTCTTCCAGCAGGCGGCGCAGATCGATTTCTTCGAGATGCAGATCGCGCGGCCGAGTGAAGTCCACCAGGATCTGAACCACGCGATCCAGACGGTGAATCTCGTTGCCGATAATATCCATGTGGCGGCGCGTATCGGGATCGATCTGCTGCAGCTTGGTTTGCAGCAACTGCAAATGCAGCACAATGGCATTAATCGGATTCTTGACCTCGTGGGCGACCCCGCGAGTGGTGCGGCCGCTGGCCGACATTTGACGTGACAATTCGATCTCATCCTGAATGCGGCGCACTGATTCGGCATCACGCAGCGTCAACAAAGCGCCGATCGGCGATCCTTTTTCCTGAATGAAATCGAGAGAAACCTGCACGCGTTTCGTGTTCGAGGATTCGACTTCGCGCTGGGCGATGGGATGCTGGAGCTGAAAACCGTCGAGCACCAGAGCTCCAAGCGACGAGTCGCGCGTGAAAATTTCTTTCACTGTGCGCCCCAGCAATTCTCTCCTGGGACGGCCCAGAAAACGCTCTACCGATGCACTTACCAGAACGACTCGCGAATCGCTGGTGAACAGCATCAAGCCGTCCTGTAGATTTCCCATGATCTGGTCCACGTTGTCTTTCAACGCGGAAAAAATCTCTCGGGCATCCCGCATCTGGCGTCCCAGGTGGGCGATCTTCAGCGTAACCAAGCCATATTCGTCGCGTCCGGCTTCCTGTTCGGTAAGCGTGTCGGCTTCACCGGCAGTGACATTATCCAGACTGCGGCTGATGCGCTCCAATGGACCAAGAGCGATGTGCGAGAGAGCCGCGGCCAGTACCAGAGAAAGCAGGATGGAGATACCGGAGAAGATCACGGCATGTTTCAATCGCGGCGTAATCTCGCTCCTTAGAAATACCGTCGAAATTCCCAACCGGATGCTGCCGAACAACTCTCCATTTAACCGTAGCGGCACACGCATGTCATAGAGTGTGGGCTCGTTGTAAACCAGGCGGAGTTGGCGGCGGAACTTGGCATCCTGCACAGTCTGGAAGTCAGGCCGCTCGGGCACAGTTTTGCCAACCATGTCAGCAGTGGTGTGCAGAATGGCCTTACCATCGGTGTCCACGATGGCGGCGTCGTAAATCATCGGCCAGTCTGTGACAACCGATTCCAGCATCGTATTCAAATCAAGATTGGTGGCCAGATAGTCGGCAATCGCACTGCGGACTTTCGCGGGATTGTTGGTATCGACCCGGGTGCTGGTTAAATCTGGAATCGCGTTGGCGGCCAGATACGCCAGCTGTGAATTCAGAAAACCTGCGGTGTCGTGCGCGAAGGTAACCCGCTGGCGTAAGATCTGCGAAACATAGATATAGGAAAACGCGGACACCATGGCCGCCACCATGAAGGTAATGGCGAGCACGATCTGGGTTTTTCGGCGCATTCCTTTAAGTAGATTCCAAGAAAAAACAATGGCAGGCCGTGGCGAGCAAGTCAATTTGCCATCCCGGTAACAGTTCGGGCCAGCGGCTAATCTTCTCTCGCCAGGGCGGCATCGGCCGCGGCGTTGCCATATTCCTTGAGCTTATTATGAAGGGTTTTCAGGCTTATGCCGAGAATTTCTGCTGCTCGTGTCTTGTTGTTACTGGTGGACTCGATGGTTTTCAGAATCAAACGTCTCTCCGCTTCTTCGACGGTCATGCCTACATCCAGGTGAATGGCATCGGGATCGTCCGACGAAGTACGAATCGTGGTTTGACCGAATCCGGGAGTCAGATGCTTGGTTTCAACCACCGCTCCGTCGCACACAATCACCGCGCGCTCAAGCGTGTTGCGCAACTCGCGGACATTTCCAGGCCACGAATAGTTCTGGAATAAGTTCAATACAGCCTCACTCACTACTGCGACCTTTCGTCCGTGTTTGGCGCTCATGTCCTTCAAGAGCGATTCCACCAGCGCGGGAATGTCATCCTTGTGTTCGCGCAGAGGCGGCATATGAATGTTAAAAACATTCAGCCGGTAATAGAGATCGTTGCGTAACTCACCCCGGGCGACGGCTTCCTCAGGCACTTTGTTGGTTGCTGCAAGAACGCGGACGTCGACCGTTGTTTCGACCTTGCTGCCTAGGCGGCGGAGCTTACGGTCTTCGAGTACGCGGAGGAGCTTCGCCTGGGTGCCGACCGGCATTTCTCCGATCTCGTCCAATAACAATGTCCCCCCTTCCGCCAGCTCAAAGCAGCCCGTGCGCCGTTCGAGTGCGCCGGTAAAGGCCCCTCGTTCGTGACCAAAAATCTCGCTCTCAATCAGGGTTTCGGGGATCGCGGCACAATTGATGGGGACGAACGGTTTGTTGCGCCGGGGGCTGAGTTCATGAATATTGCGAGCTACCAATTCTTTTCCCGTGCCGCTCGCGCCCGTGATCAGGACTGACGCCGTACTGGGCGCCACCATCTCAATCAGACGGAAAAGCTCCTGCATTTTCTTCGACGCCCCGACCAGACTCCCGAGAGAGCCCGCGTCTCGCAGTTTCCGCCGCGTGACTTCGAGTTCTACCCGGGTTCCAAGCAGTGCGGAGGCATTCTGCAGAATGGTACGCAGCCGGTCGGTGTCGATGGGCTTGGTGATGTAATCGTAAGCCCCCATGCGCATGGCTTGTACGGCGCTGTCGATGGTTCCCTGAGCCGTCACCACGATCACCGCTACAGTCTTGCTGTCATCCGCGATTCGCTCCAGGAGTTCCAGGCCTCCCATCCGCGGCATTTTGAGATCGGTTACAACGATGGAAGGCCCCCAACTGGAGACCTTGTCGAGGCCCTCCGCCCCGTCCCGGGCAGTTTCTGCACGATAGCCCCAGGCTGAGACCAGCTCGGCAAGCCCGGTGCGCTCGTTCTCTTCGTCTTCGACAATCAGTACTTTTTCCTGGCTCATAAACTCCGGTCATTCCTGGTTCAGGCAAGACGTAATCATTATTAAGGCTTGCCGCGATTGCTGCAAGCGAAGTGCTGCCTTGTGATGCGGGAAATGATCGGAGGGGCGGCCCAGTCGGGGAAGATTCTTGGTTTGCATCGGGCTTCTGAACCGAGTCTGCTCTGCCAAGGGATGAAAGGGAAAAACGGCTGATCCGCGTTTGTCTTTTGGCTCGGAGCGGCGTATATTGGTCCTTGGAAACTGTTGTGTAGTACCAGATTTTGGCGGAGCACACCAGTGGGCGCAAGCCCACTTTTTAGTTTGCGGTGCTTTCGGAACTCCCCAACAGCCTGATAACTTATTGGTTTCATGGGATTTGAGATCGATCAGGTGCGCGCGATTGTGGAGCGGGTGGCCACCGGCAGCGGTTTAGAGGTGGTTGAAGTGGAATTGCGCGGCGGCGGCAAGGCGCGCATGCTCCGCATCGTGATTGATAAAGTCCCCGAGCCCGGTGCAAGTGGCGCCGACAAGCTCGGCGGGGTGACTCACGAGGATTGCGCGAATTTGAGCCGGGAGGTCGGGACGATCCTCGACGTAGAGGACGTAATTCCTGGCAACTCGTATTTGCTGGAGGTTTCGTCTCCGGGGTTGGATCGCAAGTTGCTGCGGCCGGCCGACTACGAGCGCTTCACGGGCAGCAAAGTGAAGCTGAAGACGCGGAACCCGGTGAACGGAAACCAGCATTTCGAAGGACGGTTGCAGAATTTTCACGACGGGCGTTTGACTTTGGAAGTGGGCGGCTCGCGCAAGAAGGCGCGTCCGGGTGATGCCGCGCCGCAGATTTTGGAAATTGAGTTGGCCAACGTCGAGAAGGCCAACCTGGTGCCTGAGATTTAGGCGGTTTCTGAGTACCAAGACCGACATCGGATTTATTTATGGCAAGCGAGCTTTACAACACGATCGACGCGCTCAGCAGGGAAAAAGGCATTGATCCGCAGATTGTCGTTACTGCGGTAGAAGATGCCATCGTTGTCGCCACGCGCAAGTATTACAAGACGCAAGAAAATCTGCGCGCGCAACTCGACAAAGATACGGGTAAGATTCGTGCATTTGCGGTCAAAACCGTCGTCGAGGCTCCCGAGCAGGTGGAAGATCCTCTTCTGCAAGTCACGCTTGATGATGCCCGAAAAGTCGACCCCAGCGTGGAAGTCGGCGGCGAACTGCAGATTCCCAAAGTGACGGAAGGGATTCTCGGGCGCATCGCGGCGCAACTGGCGAAGCAAGTCATTTTCCAGAAAGTGCGCGAGGCCGAACGCGATACGGTTTACAACGAGTACATTGGGCGTGTGGGCGAGATTGTCAATGCCACGGTAAAGCGCATTGAAGGACCGGATGTGATCTTCGATCTGGGCAAAGCGGAATCGCGCATGCCGCGCAAAGAACAGTCGCGGCTGGAGTCGTTCGCCATCGGCGAGCGCGTGCGGGTCGTGATTGCGCGAGTCGAAAGAGCTTCGAAAGGCCCGGCTGTCGTGGTCTCGCGTGCGGCTCCCGAACTGGTGCAGCATCTGTTTCAGACAGAAGTGCCGGAAATCTACGACGGAACCGTGGTCATTCGCGCGATTGCTCGCGAAGCTGGCGAACGCACCAAGATTGCCGTTATGTCCAAGGATAAAGACGTGGACGCGGTGGGCGCGTGCGTTGGCATGAAGGGTATGCGTGTACAGTCGATCATTCGTGAACTGCGGGGTGAGAAGATCGACATTATCGAGTATCACGAGGACGCAGTGACTTTCGCCGAGAAGGCGTTGCAGCCCGCGAAAGTCAGCCGCGTGAGCGTGCTTGAGGGAGCCGAGAAGCATCTCGAAGTTGTGGTGGACGACAGCCAACTCTCCCTTGCCATTGGCAAGAAGGGGCAAAATGTTCGTCTGGCGGCCAAACTCCTTGGTTGGAAGATTGACATCAAGAGCGAGGAAGAGAAACGGCAAGAAGTCGAGCAGCAGATGTCACAGTTGGTGGCTCCCGCTTCGACTCCGCTGGCTGACGTGCCCGGCCTGGGTGAAGGTCTGATCGAGAAGTTGAGTGCGGCTGGCGTGACCACCGTAGAGGCTCTGGCGGACATGACGCCGGAGCAACTCGAGGCGATCGAGGGCATTGGTCCGAAGACGGTGGAAAAAATCAGTCTGGCAGTCAATAATTACTTTTCCAGCCTTGAAGGTGGGGACGTGGCGCCTCCTGAAGGTGAGGAGGCTTCGCCGCCGGAGGGATTGGTTGCCGAAGAGGCAGCGCCGCAGGACGCGGCTGCACAAGATCTGTCAGCGGATGACACGGCTGAATTTCCCGCTGCGGTCGAGTCGGCAGAAGCGGCAGCTGTGGAGCAAGAACCGGCGGAAGAGCCTGCCTCTTCCGAAGGCAAGAAGTAATGCGAACGTTACGCACTCTGCGCGCATCGTTGAAACGAGCAATCGAGAAGCGTGCAACCGAAAACCGACACCGTGAGGTTGATATGAAGACTTAGCGGGATAGTCCGGAGGAAAGAAAGAGCGGATGAGCAAGATTCGAATTAACGATCTGGCCAGGGAGCTGGAAGTCAAAAGCAAAGCGATTCTCGACGCACTTCCGGAAGTAGGCGTCACTGAGAAGAAGACGCACTCCAGTTCCGTGGAAGAGCACGAAGCGGAGAAGGTACGTGCCTACTTGCGCGGCGCCAGCGAAGCGCAGACTTCGGCCAGGCAATCGCGCCCGAGCCGCGTCGATAGCGATGAGATTAAGACCAAGATCGATCTATCCAATATTTCCAGGCCAGGCGACGTTCTGAATGCCATCCGTAAGCAACAGGCTCCGGCGACTACCGCTGCTCCTCCGGTTCGTCCAGTGGCCACAGCTTCGCCGGCGACCGCGCCGTCTGTTTCGACTGTGAAAGCGCCGCCTCCGCCGCCCACTTCGATCGCGCCTCCAACACCAAGGATCGTCGTTCCGCAGCCTACTATCAGGCCGACATTTTCCGCTCCACCGCCGCCAGTTGTTCAGCCGCCAGCTTCTGCTGCGACACAGCAGACGGTGCCGGTTCCTGCACGCCCGGTTACTACGTCGGTTGCAACGCCTCCTATGGCCCAAGCAGCGGCTCCGAGTTCCGTGGCAGCGCCTCCCGCCGCACCGCCACAGCCAGCAGTTCCGATAGCAGCAAAACCAGCGGCTCCAGTTTCCCCGCCGCGTCCGCAGGTGCCGTCCCCGCGCATGATCGTCCCGCATACAGGACCTCGTCCGGTCTACCAGGCGCCGATCAGGCCCGCCGCGCCAACCGCTCAGGCGGGAGCGACTGCGCGTCCGGTTCCTGGACGTCCGGTGCCCGGGCAGCCAATTTTTCAGCGCCCCCGTCCGGGTGGTGCTGCGGCTCCAGGTGCTCGTCCTCCATTGCGCCCGGGAGAGCGTCGGCCGATGCATCCCACGCGCCAGTCGCCCACCGGCACTCGACCCTTAGGGGTCGGACCAGGATTGCCTCCGCCGGGCTCGACACGCCCCGGAGCCCGTCCGGGTGCGCCCGCGCGCCGACCCGGTCAGCGTTACGTTCCACGCGGTGTAAAAGAAGGCCCGATGAAGGGCTTCGTCCCGCCGCCGCGTCTGTCGCTTTCGAATGAACCGCAGCCGATCACGCGCAGCATCACGATCACCGAAGGAATCAGCGTTAAGGACCTGGCTGAGAAGTTGGGTATCCGTGCCAAGGATTTGATCGCCCGCTTACTGGCTCGAGGTGTATTTGCCACCATCAACCAGACGCTTGACTCGGAACTCGCTAGCGAAATGGCTCGTTTCTTTGGAGCGGATACGAACGTTATCACCTTCGAAGAGCAGGCCGCCAAGGAAGTTTCCGACGCCGCTGCCGGTGAGGAAGGCGCAGCCAGTGAAGGCGTGCCGCGTCCGCCTGTGGTCACAATTATGGGCCACGTCGATCACGGCAAGACGACGCTGCTTGACTCTATTCGTTCCACCGACGTGGCGGGCGGCGAAGCCGGAGGCATCACCCAACACATCGGCGCGTACAAGGTGGCGGTTCAGGACAAACAGTCTCCGGCCTATGGTCGCCAGATTGTATTTCTCGATACGCCCGGTCACGAAGCGTTCACTCGCATGCGTTCTCGCGGAGCCAAGGCCACGGACATCGTCGTTCTGGTCGTAGCTGCCGACGATGGTGTCATGCCGCAAACACTGGAGGCGATTGATCACGCGCACGCGGCCGAAGTGCCGATTATTGTCGCGGTGAACAAGATTGACAAACCCGGAGCGTTGCCCGATCGAGTGAAAAAGCAATTGGGCGATCGTGGCCTGATGCCCGAAGAGTGGGGCGGAACCACCGTATTCGTCGACGTCTCGGCAAAGCAAAAAACGAATTTGAACCTGTTGATGGAAATGATCGTTCTGGTGGCAGATCTGCAGGAGCTCAAAGCTACTCCGGAGCGTCCGGCGCAAGGCGTTGTGCTTGAAGCCAAACTGGATCGTGGACGCGGACCCGTAGCAACGGTGCTGGTACAGAACGGCACGCTGCGCGACGGTGACAACTTCGTAGTGGGTAATGTTTACGGAAAGGTTCGCGCCATGTTCGACGATCGTGGGAATGTGCTGAAAGAAGCGCCGCCCTCAACGCCCGTCGAAATCCTCGGCATGGAAGGGTTGCCGCAGGCTGGCGACCAGTTCGTCGTCGTCGCCGACCGTGAAAAAGCGCGCGGCGTCTCCGAGTACCGTGAGCAGAAGACCCGCGAGGCCACGTTGGCGAAGAGTTCAAGGGTATCGCTCGAGGGCCTGGCCGAACAGATCAAGACGGCGGGTACAAAGGAACTGAACATTATTTTGAAGGGTGATGTGGGCGGATCAGTCGAGGTGCTCACCGATTTACTTTCCAAGCTCTCTAATGACAAGGTGCGGCTCAAGGTTTTGCGCTCGGGTGTGGGTGCAATCACTGAAAGCGATGTGCTGCTGGCCTCGGCTTCGAACGCCATCATCATCGGATTCAGCGTGCGTCCGGAACGCAAGGCGCAGGAACTGGCGGACCAGGAGAAAGTCGACATCCGGCTGCACTCGATCATTTACGAGTTGCAGGACGAGATCAAGCGCGCCATGACTGGGCTGCTTGAACCGACTATCAAAGAAACGTATCAGGGCCGAGCCGAAGTGCGAGAGACGTTCCGCATCCCGAAGGTTGGCACCATTGCTGGTTGCACCGTGATCGATGGCCTGATCAAGCGCGATTCCGAAGTGCGCCTGCTGCGTGACAATACCGTTGTCTTCAAGGGCAAAGTCGGATCGCTTCGCCGGTTTAAGGACGACGCCAGCCAGGTCACCAACGGCATGGAGTGCGGCATCTCGATCGCCAACTACGGCGACATCAAAGTTGGCGACGTGATCGAAGCCTTCGCCACCGAGAAAGTTGCGGCAGAAGCGATCGCCTAAAGCCCGTCGTTGGTCGTTCGCCGTTGGTCGTTGGCGTGACTGTGGATTGACGAACGACCAACGACCCAATGATTGCTTTCCTCACCCTCGAACTGCGCATCGAAGCTGCCCAATCGCTCAAAGACAAGCGGCAAGTCGTGCGCAGCCTGAAAGACCGGCTGCGCGCCCATTTCAACATTGCCGTAGCCGAGTTGGACGCGAGCGGATTATGGAACCGCGCTACCTTGGGTGTGGTCAGCATTTCCGACTCGCGCGACTACCTGGACGGCCTGATGAAGAACGTGGAACGCCAAGCAACGCGCATCGCGAACAACGGCGGAGCTGATATCGCCGATTCGTTTCTGGAATACCTGTAACCCGCACAAGTCCTAATCCATTCCATTTACGGCACTTTCAGCTTCACACGAAAGTACCCTAAAAGTGTCGCCAATTGTGAGGTCGCGACGCCGTTTTTCTGATATTCTCATTCGTTTTACTCTGAGGGAAAAGCAGTGGAAAAGCGTGGAGCCAAATATCATCGGGAGAGGCTGGGCGAGGCTCTGCGCGAGGAGATCGACACCATTGTCGAGGGCGAGCTCGGCGACCCTCGCATTGGACTGGCTAGCGTGAGCAGTGTGATGCTGGGCAGCGATTCGCGCTCGGCGCGGATTTTCGTAGTGGTCCAGGGTGATGACGAGGAAGCCGAACGCACCTTAGAAGGGTTGACGGCGGCGGTTGGTTTCATCCGCCGTGAAGTGGCCGAGCGTTTGCATTTGCGCCGTCCACCAGAATTGTATTTTCAGCTGGATCGATCGCAGACGTACGCAGAGAGAATCGATGAGCTGTTGAAACGCAATCAGAAACGGAGCCGATAGTCCTCCCCAATCAAGTCGATCGGAGTGTGCGGTAAAAATGTTAAACGAGGTTCTCAAACACATCGAGCAGCGCGACCGTTTCCTACTGACCTCGCACGCGCGTCCGGATGGAGACGCGGTCGGTTCCGCGCTGGCCTGCTGCCAGGTGCTGCGTTCCATGGGCAAGGAAGCCGATGTGGTTCTGCACGACGGGGTACCCCGCATCTATCAGCCATTGCCTTTCGCCGACACCGTCGTCCGAGCCGTACGCGTGAACGGGAACTACGATGCTGCCATCATTCTCGAATGTGACAGCATTCAACGCACTCGCCTGGAGGGCCTGGAAAACCGCTTTCTGATCAGCATCGATCACCATGTGAGCGGGCGGCCTTTTGCCCACGTCAACTGGATCGATCCCAAAGCTGTTGCCACCGCAGAGATGGTGTATCGCCTGGCGCGCGAAGCTGGTGTGAAGATTTCTCCTGAGATCGCAACCTGCCTCTACACTGCCGTGCTCACCGATACTGGTTCGTTCATGTTTGAAGGCACCAACGAACATACCTTTGCTTTGGCGCGGGAACTGGTGCTTGCCGGCGCCGATCCTGCGCTGTGCGCGCGCAGCGTGTATTTCGGACATTCCACTGCCAAGATGCGCTTGCTGGGCGCGGCGCTCTCGAACTTGCATCGCGAAGGGCCGCTGGCCTGGATCTGGGTCACGACGGAACAGATGGAGCGCCTGGGAGCCAAAGAAGAGGACTGCGAAGGGTTGGTGAACTATGCGCTATCCATCCAGGATGTGGAGGTAGCTGCATTTTTCCGCGAGCTGCCCGACGGTCGATTCCGGGTTAGTCTGCGTAGCAAAGGGCAGTTGGATGTAGCGGCGATCGCCGAGCAGTTCGGCGGCGGCGGCCATGCATGCGCCAGCGGATGCTCTCTCGACGGCCCTTTGTCGATCGCGGTGGCACGAATCATGACGCTACTTCGGACGAATCCCTCCGTACAATAGCTCTCTGAGGAAATAATTGAAGATCTCCCGCGTAACCGCCGACTGGCTTCTGCTTGCCGGATTCTGCGGATTCCTGTTTTTCTTCGGGCTCGGGTATTTTGGTCTGATCGGCGCCGATGAACCCCGTTACGCACAGGTCGCCCGCGAAATGCTCGCACGCCACGATTGGATTACACCCACCCTCGGAGGCAAAGCGTGGCTGGAGAAACCCCCGCTCTACTACTGGCAGGCAGTGCTGGCCTACGGCATCTTCGGAGTGAGCGATTGGGCCGCGCGCTTGCCATCGGCAGTGGACGCGACGCTTATGGTGGTCGCGACCTATCTTTTTCTGAAACGTTTTCGTCCCGGCTTCCAGCTCGACAGCGCGTTGATGACCGCCTCTGCGGGGGGAGTGATCGGCTTCGCCCGGGCGGCCTCGACGGATATGCCGCTGGCCGCCATGTTCACCATCGCGATGCTCGCGTGGTATGCGTGGTACGAGAGCAAATCCCGTCGCTACCTGGCGGGTTTCTATTGTTTTCTGGCGCTCGGAACTCTGGCCAAGGGACCAGTGGCGCCGCTGTTGGCCGCCGTGATTATCGTGATCTTTGCTGTGGCGAAGAGCGATTACCGATTGCTTTGGAAAACGCTCTGGGGTCCCGGGATTCTTTTGTTCGCGCTAGCGCTTCCCTGGTACATCGCTGTGCAAATGAAGAACCCAGAATTTTTCCGCATCTTCATTCTTGAGCATAACGTCGCGCGCTTCGGAACCAATCTGTATCGTCACCAGGAGCCGTTCTGGTACTACGTTCCGGTCGTGCTGCTTGGTCTAATTCCATGGACCGTATTCGTGGCGGCATCGTTGGTAGAAACCCTCCGCGTGTGGTGGGCAGATGGGAAAGAAATGCTCGGGTCGGAAGACGCTCTGAATGCATTCCTGGTGATCTGGCTCGCGGTCCCAGTCCTATTTTTTTCTCTCTCACAATCTAAGCTCCCAGGTTACATTGTGCCAGGTTTGCCCGCGGGTACGCTGTTGCTGGCGGAATACGTGCGGCGTCGCGTAGCGGGCGGCGAGAGTCCCAGCCTCTTGTTGATTGTCCCGCATTCAATCGTTGCAGCGTCGCCCATTGTTCCGGCGCTGATGATTCAATACATCGTCATGCAACACCGGATTCCATGGGGCAGGGCAGCCGCAATCTCGTTTGGCTTTGCCGCCGTGTTGGCGATTGGCATTGCTCTCACGCTGCGCACAAGTCTCGGATTCGGCACATTGCGTTTTGTCACGCTTGTTCCGGTCGTGCTGGCCGTTGCCGCGGTGCTGCGTCTAGGATCCCCGGCGCTCGATAGCATGCATTCGGTCCGGCCTCTGGCGAATGAGATCAGACATCTGGAGAATAAGTCACTCCCGCTTGCGGTATCCGGCGTTCCTCGCGAAACCGAATTTGGACTCGCGTTCTATCGAAACCAAGTCATTGATCGATACGAACAAGGGCAGATTCCTGTCGTGGAACATCTGGTCGTGGCTCCGGAGGGATCGCAGACTGCGATTGCGAAGCAAGTTGTCGGCCGCCGCGTCTCTTACCTGGGAAGCTTCGCGCCGCAAGGTTTGGATTACTATTGGGTCGCGGCGGCAGGGCAAATGAATCACTAGCAGGAAGCATTCAGCACTTTGCACTCAGTCAAATCTCCAGTCGCTGGCGGAGACTGCGCCGGTGAATCCTGCAAGATACTCTCGTTTGCCTCGCGGCGTGCGAAGCTAATACACTCAGTTTTCGCGGCCGCAATTTGGACGCGCCGCTGAGGCGCAGCCCTCCAGGAGCCCAGTTGGAGATTCTTGATCTCAGGCATTTTTCCTCCGTTGACCTGCGTCCTTTATTGGAGGACGAGATCAGCGTATGGTCGCGCCTGCTTTCCTGGGACTACGGCGGCTCCGCCGATATGATTCTGCGTTACGTCGATGCCAAGATTCTGCCGGGCTACGCTGCGATCGATCGCGGACGAATCTTCGGTTATGCATTTTTTGTTTATGAAGGCAGCAAGGGCGTTATTGGAGATCTTTTCGTCGCGAACGGCGGTCGCTTGCCCGATCCGCACGAAGTAGAATCCCGGCTGCTCACCCATGTGATCGAAACTCTGCAGCAGTCTCCGGGCATCCATCGCGTCGAAGCGCAGTTGCTCATGCACGAAACCGGAGTCGTCTCTCACCCCTTTATGCAACAGGGTTTCAGCCGTCATGCTCGGCTCTTCATGGTCTTGCCGTTGGAAAAGGCAACCAAGCCGGCACCGCCCTTGCACGCGGATATCGAAATCCGGCAATGGTCGGAACAGGATTACCAACCTGCCGCCGCGGTGATTACGACGGCATATCGCGGGCATGTGGATTCCGAGATTAACGACCAGTATCGTACCTTGAGCGGCTCGTTGCGCTTTCTGAACAACATTGTTCGTTTTCCCGGATGCGGCACCTTCGATCCCGAGTCGTCCTTCGCAGCGGTCCACAAACGGACGCGCACCCTGGTCGGCCTAATCTTATGTTCGCGCGTGCGCCAGGACGTGGGCCATGTCACGCAAGTGTGCGTGCTGCCGGAGTACCGCTCACACGGCATCGGCGAATCGTTGCTGGCAGCGACTACAACAAATTTGCGCCAGCGAAAATTCTCCCTTCTCTCATTGACGGTTACAGAAGCGAATGCCCGAGCCGTGGAACTTTATTTGCGTTTGGGATTCGATACGAAGAGGGTGTTCGATGCTTTCGTCTGGGAAGGGTGAAAAAGCTTGCTCCGCAGCATTAATTGCCATTCCGATCCCGCCTCGCAAAACAGCATTCGGGCGGCAACACGTTTGAAAATCATACTTCTACGATGCCGAGACGATCCGGCGCAGAACTTCGTCCAACCCTTGGGAGAGGTTCTCAAACACATGGTGTTCCACAAGGTGAGTCAGGAGTTGCTCGTTTATGCCGCCACGGGTTGAATGTTCATCGGCGAGCGATTGTAAACTCCGCTCGGGCGCCTCGACGTTGGCATTGGCTAGCCCGACAAAGATCCGAGTAACATAGTCGCGAGCCTTCGGGCCGGGAACACCACGTCCCGCTAGCCAGGAGGAGATGGCATCGGCAAAAGCGAAATAAGATGCGATCGTTGCCGTTGCCGCGCAAAAAGCGTCGAATTCGTTCTCACTCTCGACTTCAATCGCAGTGCCGAGCCTATCGAAAAGCTCTGCAACAAGCCGGTCGAGAGGATAGATTGCAGTTGGGCCTCGCCGGTTGGCGACTGATGGAAGTGGCACCGCTCTTCCAACTTTAGTGGCGGGAGCGACAAGTTCTGAAATTCTCGCCAATGAAAAAGCAGAGATGAGGCTGATTACATGATGGTCGGGACGAAATCGCAACTGCGAAACGACGCTCACAGCGACCTGGGGCCTGACAGCAAGCACGACAACGTCGCTGCTATCGAGAACATCCTGGTTCGATGCAGCCACTGAAACGCCTGGGAAGCGAGTTGCAAGATCTGAGGCGATCTTTGCATTTCGTGGAGACAGCCGGATGGAGTGCTTTTCGCCAAAAGCTGAATTCAACCCGGTTACGATCGCCGCCGTTATCGCGCCACTTCCAACGAAACCGAGTTTCATCTTAACGTCGCAACAGCCACATCACCCAACCGGCCATAAAGACTCCGCCCACGAACATGGCAAAGCAATACAAGCCGTAACGAATCTGCTCGCGCGAGGTGCTGCGCTGCGTGATGCCAAAAACTACCGAAGCAAACACACCGAATAACACAGCGGCGCTGAAATGGGACAGTTGCAGGTTCATGGCTTCTTCCCGACCGCAATGTGATAAGCGTCCGCCGCGCTGATGAAGTTGAGCAAGCCCGCAACAATGATGTACTTGGTCCCGTAGTCGGCAGTGGCATGGGCGATGGCGCCCTGTCCCAGATCCAAGGCCCGTGTCACGATATATAGTCCGCCTGCCCCTACGTCACCAACGAATCCCAGGATGTCGAGGATGTCGCCGCCATTCGGCCGATACACGCGTCCCTGCATTGCCAGTCCGAGTAAGAACATGATCACGATTGAGCCCATGAGTAACAGGCCGCGAATCCAGCGTTTCTGGACCAGGTGTCCGGCGCCCGGAATCAACCAGCCGATTGCTGGTGCGACCACTGACATGGCCGTCAGAGGTTGAGGTGGTACGGTCTCTTTGGTGGTCGAGGGATTTGCCATTCAGATGATTACAATCTCACGTTGAATTTTACCCGTGACTTCAGCCGCCTTCGGCCGCACCAGCACGTTCACCTCACTGCGCACGCCGAACTCAGGCAGATAGACGCCGGGTTCGATGGAAAAACACGAATTGGGGAGAATGCGGCGCTCGTCGTGAATTTCCAGATCGTCCATGTTGGCGCCGTTGGAATGTACCTCGGTTCCAATGGAGTGCCCAGTCCGATGAATGAAGTAATCGCCGAAGCCCGACTTGTTGATGTGATCTCGCGTTGCCCGGTCCACTTCCCATCCGCACATGGTGCGCCCGCTGGCAATACCTTCTTGCACCGCCTTTACCCCGGCGTCGCGCGCGTCGCGAACCACGGTGAAGACTTCCTGCATTCGAGCCGAAGGTGCTTTGCCGACAAAGCCGGTCCAGGTGATGTCGTAATAGACGGCGCCAGGAATATTTTTCTTCGCCCAAACATCGAGCAGAACGAAGTCGCCTTCGCGAATCGGCGACGAGTTTTCGGAGCGAGGTTCGTAATGCGGGTCGCCACTATGGGCGTTGACTCCGACGATAGGCGGATCGTCCGTCACCAGATTCTCGCGCCGGAAAGCTTCCATGAACCACTGCTGAATCTGATGCTCGTTCGTCCCGCCGTTGCGCACCCGCCGCCCGATTTCCTGGAAGGCTGCCGCCGTGATCGCGTCTACCGCATCGCGGGCCTCGAAGTGCGTTTTGATCTGCTCGTCCGTCCAAGTGGCTTCGAACAGCGCAACCAGATCGCCCGAGCTGACCACATTTTTCCCCAAGCCGCGGATCAACTCCAGCGTGCCGCCGTCCACCAGGGAAATCGTGAAGACGACGTTGTTAGGTGAATACTGCATAGCGATGTCGCGATGCGACGACAGTAGCACCTTCACCTGGTCGAATAGTTCTTGCCATCCGGCGTATTGAAGCTTGTTCCCCGGCAAAGAATCGAGATGCCGCGACTCGATTTTGTGCACCAGTTTCATGGGCTCACCTTCCGCCGGGATCAAGTAGAACCACCGCCGGGTAACCATCAGATCAGGCGACAACCCCAGCACCCTGTAAGCAATAGGATCGCGGTGGTGGTGATCATAGAAGAGCCATGCGTCGATATTCCGCTCGCGCAGGGCAGCCTGGATGGCGGCAAGGTTCATGGGCAAACAACCATTCTAGCAACCTCAGCGGTTTTGGGCGAATTGGGCTGCGAACTCGCGACAATCACATTGGGACGGCCGACCTCGGCTGGAGCGATCATGCAGGCTTCGCGAGGATCTTCTTCCGGGCGACTACCGGCAACGTCTCGCATGCTGTGCGTAGCAGGAGACGCGGCGCACGCTGGCGGATGCCCATCAGATAGGGCACCGTACGCTTTGCGTCAGCTTTGGCAGTTTCTCGCAGCAGCCAGCCCAATCCTTTTTGAACCATGTCATCGTTATCCGAAAGAAGCAGAGTGGACAAGCGCTTAATTTCCGCGAAAAACATCTTCTGCCGCGTTCCCCGGATCAACGCCACACAGGCCGCCCGGCGAGACCATCGGTCAGGCGACTTTGCCCAGAAGAAAACTCTGCGGGATCGTGAGGCTTTAGCGGCAACCATCGGCGCAATCAGGTAGTGCGCCAGACCATCATGATCGGCCCAGCTGGAGATCCGAGGCAGCCAGGACTCGAATAGTCGAAACTCGGCGTCGCCGAACTCGTCGGTTAGCTTCTCCAGCAGGAACACAGCGAACACTTTTTCTTCTAGCACTCGTCCGGCAAAAAGCTTATCCGCGACTTGCACTAGGAAGTCGAGGCCGAATTCTTCTCTGATCCGTCGTCGAAAGCGGACAGCTACGCTGCGCAGTTTGGCCGTGTACCATCCGTGCGATTTGATCTCATCCTTGAAGAACCACTGCACAGCCACAGCGTGCTCGGCAGAGCCTTCGCGCCCGAGCAGATGCCGGATCTCAGCAGCGATAGTCGCAGGTGTGGGTTTTCGTGCGCTCATAGCGTGAGCGACTGCGCGCGAGCAGAGCTCGGCGTCCTGAAAAGCTTGTCGTAGATCCAAAGCGCGGCCGTAGTCGCGACTCCTACGGCAGTCACGCACCACCAGATCCGTTCCGGCTGATGCAGGACCTCTCCGTAATGATGGAGGAGCGTTCCACCAAACCATCCCCCAATCAGCGAACCGATTCCGATGGGCAGAAACGCAAATCCCATATAGGTGCCCTGCTGTCCCGGAGGCGCAAGCCGGGAAATATATTCGTAATAACGCGGTTGCTGAACGATCTCGCCCAGCGCAAGAACAAACAGCGAGAGCACCGCAGCCGAGATTGTGGGGCGGAAGGCGAGAATCAACCATGCGACGGATGTGATCACGGTGCCGAGAATCACGGCTTGAAACGCCGGTATCTTGCGAGTCAGGTAATTCACCACGAGAGTTAGACAGATCACAGTAAGCCCGTCAGTCACCAGAATAATCTCGACGTCGGCGTGTGGGTTGATGTAGCCATGGATATATCCGGGCAGGCTGATGTACTGCTGCCAGAACACGACCCAGTAGCCAGTGAAAAGCACGAGGAACCACATGAACCGGCTGATGCCGGCGAGAACTAGCAACAAGAGTCCCGTCCACATCCACCAGGGGACATTGAAGCTGGGATAGACCCAAAGCGCAATTCGCAGCAGCAAAGCGACGAGCAATACCGGCAAGACCAACTGGTAATTTCCCACCACCACGCAGAAGTTTCGAGCGACCGTCGCGATCGAAGGCGGAGGCGCGTCGCCGGGCTTGCGCGGCTCGCGAAAAAAAATAAGGACCACGAAGAACATCGCGAAGACGCTGATTGCTGCCAAGCGATAAACGTTCTCGACACCCAAGTGGCGATGTGCCCACGAGGCAAAAAGCGGGCCAGCCGCACCGCCAAAATTCACCATCGTATAGTAGATCGAATAACCGATTGAGCGGACATTTTCCTTCGAAGCACGAGCCGTCGTGCCTACGACACACGGTTTTACCAGCGCAATGCCGAGTGCGGGAAGGATGAGAATAAATCCGACAAACAGACTGATCGGCACGGCGTTGCGTATGGGCGCCAGCCAGGGAGCCCCGATCGAGCCAATTAAAAAATAAGCGACGGACAAGATGAGGTACGCCACTGAAAGCGCGCGGCGGAAACCGAGGCGGTCGGCGGCGGCGCCTCCGAAAATGGCGAGAAACCATACCATGCCACCGAAGATGCCGGTTAGAGTTCCAGTTTGCTCGGTGGAAAAATTCAGCCGCTCCTGCAAGTACAGGGCGAGAGACGCGAAAGCTCCATAGTAGGAAAGGCGCTCGAAGATCTCGCTGATATTGGCAACCCAGAAGGGTCGCTCGAAGCCAGTACGAATCTCCTGTAGACGTTCTGAAAAGGTCAAAGTGTCTCCTGGTGCCTGCTACATTCCTATTCGACTTCGAATTTCGTCGGCTGATCGTCCCGTGACTCGAATAATTTTGTTTCGGCTGGCTTCGCCGGACGCTATGGTAATGGAAGAGCGGGGAACATCCAAAAGATTTGCGAAGAATTCGATGCAGGCTTGGTTGGCTCGACCGTCAACCGGCGGTGCAGTCAAAGCCAATTTCAACGCGTCGCCGACCTCGCCGGTGATAGCGTTCTTTCTCGCGCGTGGGTGCACCTTGACCGCGAAGGTAAGGCCTGCCGGCGTATCGCGAATGGGAATCATGAACCCTAATTTCACCACAGAGGCACAGAGTCACAGAGGAAATCAGAAGAAATAATCCGGGAGACAGGCTGGCCTCATTGATGGCAATATCTTTATCGAAGTTCTCTGTGACCCTGTGTCTCTGTGGTGACTGACCTTTCTCCAAAAATCGCTGTCCCCACCCGTACACAGGTCGAGCCTTCTTCAATCGCAACTTCGAAATCGTGCGACATTCCCATCGAGAGTATTCTCATATCCACCGCAGGGACTCGGCGTGCGACGACATGGTCACGCACTTCGCGTAGCTTTCGGAAGTACGGGCGTGCCTGCTGAGGATCGTCGGTAAACGGTGGGATTGTCATGAGTCCGCGAACCTCGAGATGCTGCAACTCAGCTGCTGCCGACAAAAGTTCTTCCAGTTCGTGCGAGTTCGGAGCCACGCCACTCTTGGCTGCTTCCCCGCCGACATTGATTTCGATCAGGACTTTCAGTTTTCTTCTAAGTTGTTGCGCGAAGGCATTGAGCCTCTGTGCCAGGCGCAAAGAATCAACCGAGTCAACCGCGGCGAAGAGTTCAACAGCTTTGGCTGCCTTGTTGGATTGCAGATGGCCGATCAGATGCCATTCGGTGTCGTGCAGATCTTGAAGCGCGTCAATCTTCCCGGCAAATTCCTGAACGCGATTTTCGCCGAACAGCCGTAGCCCAGCGTCAAAGGCATCCCGAATACGCTCTGCGGAAAACGTCTTGCTGACCGCCATCAACGCGACGTCTTCGGGTTGGCGTCCGGCACGGCGCGCAGCTGCATCGATTCGCTCGCGCACTCGGGAGAGATTCTCTGCTATCGACATGAAAAAAACGTGAACCACAAAGGACACGAAGGTTCACAAAGGAAAACCAGAATGCCCCCGATTTCCTTTTTGTACCGGAGCCTGCCCTGAGCGAAGTCGATGGGTGTCCTCGCTGGTTAAGAGATTCTTCTCAATCACATGATCGCAGTCGGTGGCGCTGGTTCGTCCGGGCTGCCGGCATTCGACAGCGGCACTTTCATCATGACGAAAATCAGAACCGCCATCCCGATCAGGCCAGAGAAGGAGAAGTCTCCAACATCGATATGCCAAAGCTGATGATTGCTCCCCACCACGCCCGCGATCACCAGTCCGCACAGCGCCTCGCCAGCAATCAACCCCGACGCAGTCAGGACGCCCGCGTTGTCGACGCGTGCTTTCTGCGCGTCATTGTAGCCGCGGCGGTCACGAATTTTGTCGGTGAACCAGCGAATCACTCCACCCACGAAAATGGCTGACGTCGTTTCGAGCGGAAGATACATGCCGACAGAGAAGAGCATGGGACTCTTTACTTCCACAAGAATCATGGCGAAGCCCATAAGAATGCCGACAACCACGAGGGGCCAAGCCATGTTGCCACCAACGATACCCTGGGCCAGCATTGCCATGAGTCCGGCTTGCGGCGCAGGCAGGGCTGCGCTGCCAAAGTGATACGCCTTGTCGAGAATCATCAGCGGGAAAAATAAGACAAGCGAAGCCACGATGGTGCCAAAGATGTCGCCCATCTGCATTTTCGCCGGCGTGCCCCCGAGAATGTGGCCCGCTTTCAAATCCTGCAACATCTCGCCCGCGACCGCAGACGACACGCAAACCACGGCCGCTACTCCTAACACCGCAGCCACGCCGCCGACGCCCGAGACTCCCATCGCGACCATGAGCAGCGCCGCAACCACCAGCGTACACAGGGTCAAGCCGGAAACCGGATTGTTAGACGAACCAATCATCCCGACCAAATTTCCGGAAACCGCGGCAAAAAAGAAACCCAGAACGATCATGACGGCCGCGGCCACGACAGCTCCGGCGAGGACCTTGCTTCCGCTCAGGTTGTGCGCGTTCGCGATGAAATAGTAATAGAGGCCGATCATGGCGAGAAACACGAGTCCAACGCCCGCAAAAACAACTTTGGCGTTGAGGTCGCGGTCGATGCGGCTGGTTGCCTTATGCGCTTCAGCGGATTTTCTTAAATCGGAAACCGCGCGCTTCATGCCAGCCATCAATTGCTTGCGCATGCGAAAAAGCGTGAAACCGGCGCCGACAAGCATCCCGCCCACAGCGATCGGACGCACGATCGAATACCACACGCTGAACGCGATGCCGCCCCAATAGGTCGCAGGGTTCGCGCCAGCCGCCATTGGCGGCAGCGTCGGCCCGAGGAAGTAAATGAGGAGTGGCACCAACAAGCCCCAGGCCACAACACCGCCGGCGAAGTTCAGCGACGCCAGTCGCGGCCCGATAATGTAGCCCACACCGAGATAGGCAGGGCTGACGGCGGGCGAAGTGAATTGCGTCATTCCGCCGGTAGCCAACATCGGCGAGGTCGAACTGCGGCCCAGGCGCAAGCCGCTCGCCATCTTCGGAATGTTGATCAGAACATTTTTCGTGTACCAGAAAAGGTTGAGCTGCGAAAGAAAGTACATCAATCCGCCAAACCCCATGTTGGCGAAAAGAATTTTCGCCGCCTTTGATCCCTGCTGCCCGGCCTTATGAATTTCCGCCGCCGCCACCGACTCGGGAAAGGGCAGCTCTGCGTCTTCCACCATCACGCGCCGCAGGAGGGTGACGAACAAAATTCCGAGCAGTCCGCCAATGACCATCAGCGCCACAGATTGCCAATATCTTTCCATCCCCAGGCTTGGCCAGAGTCCTGCGAGAACAAACGCCGGGATGGTAAAAACCGCGCCCGCAGCCACTGACTCGCCAATCGCACCCACAGTTCGTGCCATGTTTTCTTCGAGCAGAGAGCCTTTCATCAACCGAAGCAGCGACATGCCAATAACTGCGGCAGGATAAGTGGCGGCGATCGTCATCCCGGCCTTCAGGCCAAGGTAGGCGTTGGCGGCCCCGAGAATTCCCGTCATTACTAACCCGAGCATCACGGCGCGAAAAGTAAATTCCCGCATTTCCATGTTCTCGGGCACGTACGGTTTGAATTTCTTTGGAGCTTCGGCGGCATTCAATGTGCTCTGGGGGCTCATGGGCAAAATCCTCGTAAATGATCAGGAATAGCAAGCATAAAGTAGGACGGCGCACGTTAGCACGCGCAGCGCCCGCATTACAAGTGCGTGTGACTTATTAGACAGGATACGCTGGCCATGAATGTTCTAAGTGCATGAATGTTCTAAAGACCGAGATGCGATTCGAAAGCGGCCGTGCCTCGATTAAATCGTGACCCACGTAACGCCTGCTGTGGCTGACCTCGTTGCTTCCGGCCTCTCGCGCCGCTATACTGAAAAAGATTCGTCCAGTCGGAGCCCTCGTAGCAGCGGCTGGGTGACGGAGGATCGTCTTCAGCAGTAACGGGACCCCAATTCGGGCCACCGGGACCACGGATGTTGCGCAAGATAATCCATGGGTCTCCTGGGCCAGCGGTATTGCCGCAGGTCTTTTCGCCACGTTGTTCCCTTCCGATTGTCGTCTTTGCGGTGCCCCCTTGATAAACATTTCGCGGCTGCCAGTGTGCGAAGAGTGTCTCGGCGCAATGCGACCGATTGCGGGCGGCCTTTGTTCCATCTGTGGCGAACGACTCATAAGCCCCTTTGCATTCTCCGCTGAAGGTCACTCTTCTGAAATCGGGGAGGCGCTGTGCGGATTATGCCGTCGCCTGGAACCTCCATACGTCAGGGCCGCGGCATACGGGAGTTATGACAGCGGCCTGCGTGAGCTGATTCATTTGCTGAAATACAACCAGGTTCGACCGGCAGCCAACGTTCTGGGGCGCATGCTCGTGGAAGCAATCGAAGATTTGCAGCCTCTTTTTTCTGGAAACGAAGTCCTGGTTGTGCCCGTGCCGTTGCATTCCAGGAAGCTCCGTCAGCGCGGATTCAATCAGTCCGAGTTGATCGCTCGTGCCGCGTTGAAGCTGAAGTCTGCTGCGGCCCGGTTCCAACTGATTCCAGGTTTGTTGGAACGCCAGCGCGAAACGAAATCTCAGATCGGGCTCTCCCGACACCAGCGGCGGGAAAATATTCGTGGCGCGTTCGTAGTGGCAAATCCCGTCGAAGTAAACGGACGCGAGGTCCTGTTGGTAGACGACGTCTTCACCACCGGCACAACGGTTTCAGAATGCGCGCGCATTTTACGACGGGCTGGGGCTTCGAAGGTTTATGTAGCGACAGTAGCCCGAACGTTGAAGACCGAGGCTCAACATGCAATACGGGCGTCAGAAGCGGAAGCCCGGCTAACCATGGCGGCCGCCGGATGAGATCACGTGGCGACGGACGCCATCGTCCGTCGAGCCGAGCGGGGCTCGGCTGTTGAGAAACAAATGTCAGGGAAGTGGAACAATTCGATGAGTGGCGTGGGACGGGCTCACTTGCCTTCCCCGCTGACCACAGCCACCCGTTCAGAAGGCGACGGCCCACATGTTCTCCATGCGCCGGTGTTGGTGCTGAATGCGTCGTACGAACCCATCAATGTGTGTGCTGCGCGCCGCGCAATCGTGCTGGTGCTCAAGGGAATTGCCATGACAGAGGAGGAGAACGGACACTTCCTGCACGCCGCGCGGGTCGCTATGCGTTTGCCGTCCGTGATCCGACTGCTGGAATATCGACGTATTCCGCACCAGACGCGCGCTCTCTCGCGCAAGAACATTCTGCTGCGCGATCGCAATACTTGCCAGTTTTGCGGTGAAGTGTTGGCCTCGGGCGAACTGACGCTCGACCACGTCGTGCCCCGTTCTCGCGGAGGCGCTTCCACGTGGGAAAATCTGGTGGCTTGTTGCCATCCCTGCAATCGCCGCAAGGGAAACCAAATGCCGACCGAAGCAGGAATGAAGCTCATGCGCGAGCCCCGAGCCTTCAATCTACACACCAGCCGCCACATTATGCGACTGATGGGTCGGTCCGATGACAAGTGGCGGAAGTATTTGTTTTATTGAGCAATCAGAGGTCAGCCGTTAGCAGTCAGCATTCAGCCAAAACAGATCTGCAAGGATCTCGCGGATTAACACCGATACCTCTTCATTTTCTTTTCTTCTCTTTTCGAATCCGGGCGATCCGCGCAAATCCGTGGCGAGGTTCTTGCACGGGCCGAATGCTGATAGCTAGGTGCTGACAGCTATTTCTGAGGCGGCTGCTGCGGCGTGGCTTTTCCCTGATCCTTCTGCACTTCTTTGCCGTCGTAGGTGATCTTCACGTTCGATCCGAATTTCTTGTAATTGGTGTACTTCACAATCTCGCGAATTTTCACGTCGCCCGCGGAAAAATGCAGAGTGTCGTCCGCGCGCGTGTAGACGGGAAACCAGTAGGGACCGTCCACAACCTGCTCCCGATAGGTGGTGAACTTAGGAAAGAGGTTCTCACTGTCCCGTTTCTTGCGAATGTCAGGCACGCTTTTGCCGAAGGTTTTCACGATCTGAAAATCCTTGTCGTCTACCCAGATGCGACCCTGAAAATATCGCTTCTTGCCTTCGATTTGCTTGGGTGCGATATCGAAAACGTAGCAGTGCAGGTCGTCTTCCTGCTGCTGTCCGACATAGAGAATGCTGTACTCTCCGATCTCATCACTGGTCAGGACAAACGGCAGCCGGTTTTCGATGTCGTCGATATCCTGCTCAGTCATCATGATGCGCTGCAGCGTCGATTGCGGCGCGAAAACCACGTTCTTCACTTTTTTCCCTTGATCATCGAAGGAGACATCGAAAACCTGCTGATATTCGCCATCCGGGGTGTCGCCATCAATGGTTTGCACCTTCACGGTCTGCCGGTATCCGTATTGGTCGAGCGCGGTCTTGAACTCTTTTTCCTTAGCCGCAAAGCGCTGAATGATTTCGTCGGGCGTGACCCCCTTTGGTTGGGCGGTATCGAGCGGTCCCTCATCTCCGAACGCACTGAGGGAGACCGGGCCGCACAGGCCAACGGCCATGACCACGATGAAAGCCATTCGCAGAGGTTTCATAACCCTAGTGTAGCGAAATCGGAGCGGGAAAGCCTACCAACTTAGATTGCAGGTTCGGCAGCCGGAGTTGCCGAAGGACGGGATTCCCGGTGACTTCAGCCACCGTAAACTCACACTCACTTCATCATGACGTTGTAAGATGACGTGGTCAAGTCATGCCCTCCAGCCCGCGCTCGGAAGTGCCGCTAGTATCTCCCACGGTCCAACAAGAGATCGCGCGTCTGGCTGCGCAGCCAGAAACCCGCGCGATGTTCGCTTGGCTTCGTGCGGAGGAAGCTCAGTTCGCGGCCTTGCAACTGGAGATGGCTCGCATTCCCGCTCCTCCGTTCGGTGAGGCAGCCCGCAGTGAGTGGCTTCAGGAACGGTTTCGTGCGCTTGGATTGGAAGAGGTCTGCACCGACGATGTGGGCAACGTGTTCGGCGTTCGTACCTCCAAACAACCGACTAAATCGACGTCCGCGCAATTCACTGCACTCAGCGCTCACATCGATACGGTTTTTCCGCCGGGAACTCCGCTCAACCTGCGACAGCAGGGCAATCGCCTCTACGGACCCGGGGTCTCGGATAACGGCGCCGGCGTCGCGGCCTTGCTGGGGGTGGCAGCCGCGCTTCGCGCGTCCAAAATTGCGCTCGCCTCACCCATCCTGTTCATCGGCAACGTCGGCGAAGAGGGCGAAGGCGACCTGCGCGGCATGCGCCACATTTTTTCCCAGGCCCGGTGGAAAGACTCGATTCGTTACAATCTGATCCTCGACGGCGCCGGTTCCGACACAATCGTGGCTGAGGCTCTCGGCAGCCGCCGCTTCGAAATTATCGTGCGCGGACCCGGAGGACATTCCTGGAGCGACTTCGGCATGCCCAACCCCATCCTCGTCCTGGCCCGCGGCATCCACTCGTTCTCTCAGACGTCGGTTCCGTCCTCGCCGAAAACCACTTTCAATGTCGGCGTGATTCGAGGTGGAACTTCCGTGAACTCCATTCCCGAGTCGGCCAGCATGCGGGTCGACATACGCTCCACCTCGATGGCCGAGATGGAACGCCTGGAGGCTTCCTTGCGCCGGGCACTGGATCACGCAGTCGAAGAAGAATCGCGGGCGAGCGAGCGGCGTATTTCATCGCAGAAGCGATCGTCGGGCCTCAGCTGCGAAGTCGTGCCTATCGGCAATCGTCCGGCTGGCGAACTCGATGGCAACGCTCGCATTCTCAAAGTAATTCGCGCCGTCGATGCGCACCTCGGCAACGCGGCACAAATTCAACGCGCTTCGACGGACGCCAACATTCCTCTCTCGCTTGGTCGAGAAGCTATCGCGATTGGCGGTGGTGGCGTGGGTGGCGGCGCCCATACCCTGCAAGAGTGGTTCGACTGCACCGGCCGCGATCTGGGACTCAAGCGGATATTGCTCACGCTACTGGCGCTGGCGGGAGTGAGTGAAGCATAGCTAACCGCAAGAACCTCGCCACGGATTTGCAACCATCACGCGGATAAATAAGGAAGAAAAGAAAAGGAAAGACGTATCCGGGTTGATCCGCGAAATCCGTGGCGAAGGTTCCTAGAAACCGGGCTTCCGCACGGGCCGGAATGGAATCATGACTACCGTCTGAAGCGCGACCGGATCGCCATTTCTAGAGGCCGGACGAAATCGCCAACGCGATAGAGCGGCGCTGGCGTACTGATCCAGGCGATCGTCCACTCCACGGAGAACTCGCACTTCGCCGACCGATCCGTCGCCGCGAATGACCGCCGAGAGTATGACTGTGCCTTGAACGTTCTGCTTCATCAACTCCAGCGGATATCCCGGATCCACTTGCTGCGTGGCCGCCGGATAAACCAACTCGCCCGGCTTTTCAGCGTCCTTCAACTCGGCAAAATGCATGACCCAACTCCCGCCCGCGGAGTTCAAGTTGGGTACGTTCAGAATCATCGCGTACGATTTGCGATCGCCGAAGACTTTGCGCTCGAGTTCACTGGGAGCGTTGGCCAGCATCTCGGAAGAACGCGGCGTAGCTGCAACCCGCGGCGGCGCTGCAGTGGCGATCAGTGCGTTGTCGGAGGACTTCGCCTTCGGCAGTCCCGCAGTGCCGCCAGCGACAGCCGACGTGCTCCCCGGCTTGGGGCTTGTGCCAACAAAAAGTCCAGGCGGCGCTCCGTTCGCGCTGTTGCCCGAGCCTGCTGGATCTGAGCTGCCAGAAACATTGCGATTGTCCCCTTGGATATCCGGCGTTCCCGCTGCGCCGGGCTTACCTTCGGGAGTTGCAGCAAATGTCCCCCGGCGGCTGCCCGCTGGAACATCGACGGGTCCGCTGGGAGCAGCGGGATGCAGGTTGAGCGCAATCAGTCGTCCATCGCGCGAGGCTCCAGAGCCCTGCACTGAAGGCGGTGGCGGCACCACTGCGCCGCCGGAATTTCCCATTGGCATATTCGACAACGCTCTTTGGGCACTGACTGGCAACTGCGGCGCCGGTGCTACCACCTGCGCATGTCCGATATTAATGTCGCTCAGTCTCCGCGAAGCCGCATCTGTAACGTCAGGTGCGGGCTCGACAATCGCCGGTTGCGGAGCCTGCATATTTCGCCTCGACATCGCCGAATTGACCTCAGGCGCGGGGGCAACCACCGATGCGGGCAGCACAGGCAGTTTCAAATCCGAAGGCGAGGCGGCCATCGCGGCGGTCGGAATCGTCGGCGTCGGACGCCCTAAGGCCACGATGTTGGGCAACGGCACATCGTGATCCAATTTCACATTCGTAGGCGCGACAATCGTCTGCATTCGATTATCCGCTTCCGGCGGCACCGAGATGATTGGCTGCGTCGCATGCGCTGGCTCGCCTTTCTGCGGCAATCGAGCATGGGCTCCGCCGGTATCGAGTGGCGCGAGGTACTCCGAAGCATCGTAATAAACGACATCGGAGCTGTGGAACACGGCCGGCTGCACCATCCGCGGACGTTGCGGCCAGAGCAAAGACCAGCCCCATAACGCCGCAATCACCAGGACGTGACAGAAAGTCGACTCCAGGAACTGGGTCCAGGGCATTCGCGTCGGAACGAAAACGTCAGGCCAAAAATCTGCTGGCCGGGACACCAACTGCAAGGGCGGTTTTCGCCGACGCCACAACAAGTCTCCCAGGTTCCGCAGAAAGACTTTGTGCCACGGGTCCAGCGCTACCAGCAAAGTCGGCACAGCCATAGGAGCCGGCTTGCGTTTGCGCGAGGTGTCAATCAGCAGCGGGCCCTGTTTCATGCCATCCTTACAACCGGCGAGAGTTGTCCTATTATAGCTGTGCTAGCGGCTTTCAACGCCCACGCAAGAGTTTCTGGGCATGAATTTCCGTGCTCTAATACCGATATGAAACTGGCAGGTATACTTCCGCTCTCATTGCTCGCCTGTAGTTCACTGCTGGCCGGTCAGAATCCTCCGCAGAACTCGACTCCCGCCGCAGACTATTCGGGGATGTACAGCTTTTTGCGCGAAGGCGAATTCGTCCAGATCACGGTCGAGGATGCGGGCAAGGTCACCGGCTTCGTTTCGCGCTACGGTGATTCCGAAAGCGATCGGGGTGCCTTTCTCGATCAGTTCTTCAAACAGGGAAAGCTCGAAGGAACCAAACTCAGTTTCACGACCGACACCGTGCACGGGGTCTGGTACGACTTCCAAGGCACAATCGGCCGCGGGGAGGGCAAGACTCCTTCCGACGAGGCTTTTTACCTCGTGAAAGGCACGCTGACCGAATACCACACGGACGCCGACAAGAAAGTCACCTCAAAGTCGCATGAAGTGCAATTCAAATCCTTTCCCCGTGAAGTGTAGAGTCCGCCCTACATGCGTGGTGGCAACTTCGTGACGAGAGGTGAAATTTCCAATTCCAACGTCTAAGGTAGGAGAGAAGCAGGGATAGACGTCCAAAACGAGGCAAGCTTATGCTGAGTGTTTCGCATATGAGAAGAATTCCCTTCAGGTGGATAATTGTGCTGTGCCTGTTTGCGACAGCCAACCTCGCCCTGACGCAAGACCAGACCCAGCCGAGCGCCAAACCCGCGCAGTATTTCTTCGTACTGCTGAATCGTCCCGCCAACGCTCCGCAACTAACGAAAGAAGCCGGCGAAAAGCTGCAAGAGGAACACATGGCCAACATCCGAAAGATGTATGGCGAACACAAACTTGTGATCGCTGGACCATTCGAGGAGGACACACCGCTACGTGGCATCTTCGTGTTCCAGGCGGACTCGGTTGCGCGGGTGCAGGATTGGACTAACAGCGATCCCGCGATCAAAGCGGGCCGTCTCACCGCTGAAATACACGGACCATGGTTGATCGATGCCGACGCCATTCACCCACCCGCGACTCCTGAGGGGATGGAGCAGTACACGCTGGTGCTGATGAAGCGCGGGGAGAAATGGAATCCGGATGCACCCGGGTTTATGGACGTGCTGAAACAGCATCGCGCCTCCATCGAACAGATAGCGGCGCAGGGCAAGATCGCGGTTGCCGGGCCGTTCCCGTTGAACGCTCCGTGCGAGTTGCGGGCGGTTGCTATCTTCCGCGTTGGCGCGGAAGAGACAGCGACTTTGTTGAAAGACGATCCGTCCATCAAGGCAGGACTGATGAAGCCCGAAATCCATTCCTGGATTACGGGCAAAGGTGTGCTGGCTTCGGGACAGCCGATGCAATAGAAGCGCGCGACCGCCAAAGCTCTCGTTCTCGGCGAAAAGGTATAATGTTAAGGCACTGTTACTACTGGAGGAAGTTCTTATGGACCCGCTTGCCAGCGGTTTCTGGGCGCGCCTGAAGGCGAACCGCCCAGCATACACGCTCACGATTTTGGCCACGTTGACTGTCGGCATTCTGATCGGAACCATCATTTCTAAGGGAGTAAAAGGCCAGGAGAAGAAGGCCGCAGACGCAACCCCGTTGAGCATTCCCTCGCCGCAGCAGCTCTCAAGCCAGTTCTCGCAAATCTCCAAGCAACTGGAACCGAGTGTGGTCAACATCAACACCGAATCTACGATTAAGAACCCCCATCGGCGTGGACGCGGAGGCAATCCCGACCAGCCGGACGATCAGGATCCTTTCGGCGACTTCTTCGATAAATTCTTCGGAGGCCAGGGCAACAATGGACCGATTCGCGAGCATTCTCTGGGTTCCGGAGTCATCGTTGATGCCAAAGGCTACATCGTCACCAATCGGCACGTGGTGGAGAAAGCCGACCGCATTCGGGTCAAGCTCATGGATGATCCACCGGGCGTGTTGCACGATGCCAAAGTGATCGGTTCCGACCAGGAAACCGATCTGGCCGTGATCAAGATCGACTCCGAAAAGCCTCTACCTTTCGCGAAGCTGGGCAATTCCGATGGTATGCAGGTGGGAGATTGGGTGCTTGCAGTAGGCAGTCCCTTTGGCCTGTCGGAAACGGTTACTGCAGGGATTGTTTCGGCGAAAGGTCGCAATATCGTTCCCAACCGGCAATTCCAATCATTCATCCAGACTGATGCGGCGATCAATCCCGGCAACTCTGGAGGACCGCTGGTCAACATGGCCGGCGAAGTCATCGGCATCAACACCGCGATTCTCACCGATACAAATGCGTATGCGGGCGTTGGCTTTGCCATGCCTTCGAACACGGTTGTGAGTGTCTACAACCAGCTCATCGCGCCCGAACATCGGGTTGCGCGTGGCTCGATTGGCATCATGTTCAACGCCCAGGAAAATCCGGCAATCGCGCGTGTCTACGGCGCTGGCGCGGGCGGTGTAACGGTTTCCGCAGTCACGGCGGGCAGTCCGGCAGAGCAGGCCGGACTCAAAGTCGGCGACACTATTACTTCGGTCGATGGCAAGCCGGTCAAGAATGGTGATGAACTCGTTGCCGATATCGCCAGCCGCAAACCGGGCAGCAAAGTGACGCTCGGCTTCGTGCGCAACGGCAAGAAACAGGACGCCACCGTCACGGTTGCCGATCGGGCCAAGTTATTTGCCGCTCGCCTCGGCGAAGACGACGAGGGCGGCGCGGAGGAAGCCCCCAAAGAGAGCAAACTGGGCATTACGGTTCGCGGCATCAGCTCTGAAATGGCCGACCGTCTTGACATCCCTGCCGGCAAGGGCGTGATCGTGCAGGATATCAAGCCGTCGTCTTTCGCCGACGATGTCGGTCTTACCCGTGGAGACGTTATCCTCGAGATCAACAAGCAAGCGGTGAATTCCGAGGATGACTTTAGCCGCATCTCTTCATCCCTGAAGAGCGGACAGGACGTCGTGTTCCTGGTCCGCCAGCGGGGTTCGGGCCGTCAGGACGGCACCATCTTCCTGGCTGGTACACTTCCGTAACCTGAATACAAACCATGGAGACTGGCACTGGGAGCCCCGATCGGGGATCATTACTCAGTGCCCGCTCCCGGTTGCGAGGACAATTGTTGGGTTTACTAACGAGGTTTTCGGCGGTCACCTGCATCGCGCTTTGCGCGGCCACGCTGTCGATCGCCCAAGACAGTCAGACTGGCAACAAGCCCGCGACGCCAGCGCAGCCTGCGACCCAGACTTCTGCGGGCGCTCTAAAGAAGAGTTCCAAGTCGAGCAGTACGTCAGCGCACTCGACCACGAGCAAGAAGTCGCGAAAATCCGCCGCTAATCGACACGGACAGCAGAAGATCGATCCGCAGCGCACGCTGGAAATTCAGGAAGCCCTGATCCGCGAGCATTACCTGACGGGGAAGCCATCCGGCGTGTGGAATGAAGCGACCCAACAGGCGATGCAGCGTTATCAGGCGGACAATAACTGGCAGTCCAAAACCACGCCTGATGCTCGCGCGCTCATCAAACTAGGATTGGGTCCAGATCACGAGCATCTGCTGAATCCGGACAGCGCCATGACGAGCCAATCGCAAGCGCCAAGCAGCATCTCGACTCCCTCCAGCACGCCACCCACGGCAAACCCACAAAGACAATAAGCGGATTCACACGGATCGACGCGGGTTTCGTCTTCATCCGTGAAATCCGCGTCCCAGATTGTTGATCTAGCTCTTCATCACCGGAGCGGGAAAATAAGGCAGGGGTTGTCCGCTAACAATTGCGCGCGGATTGCCGTCGACCAACGCGCGCGCCACTTCTTCACCACAGATTTCCGCGGCCGCGTCGCGTGCCGCTGAAAGCAACGGCGGACGACTCTTAGTATCGTGCGCATCGGTCGCCAGCACATGGACAGCTTCTCGCTTGAGCAGCCATTCCGCGGTTTGCCATGCAGCCTGCCCCCAACGTCCAGTCAATGCTGATCCGGTTACCTGGATCACACAGCCGAGTTCGACCCACTGCAGCATCCGTTGCGGAGTGCGCTGCACAATCGGATTGCGTTCCGGATGCGTGATCACCGGCGTGAGTCCTTTGGCCAGCAGTTTGCTGAAGTGCTCTTCTATCTGAACCGGAACACTGTAGTTGCTTAGTTCAGCCAGCAGGTAATGGCTGCCTTCGATGGCATAGCGATCCGGAAACAGCATCACATCCTGCAGATTTTCATACGAGAGATGGAAATCGCATCCCAGGCTGAGACGAGGAGTCGGGCCAACTCGTTGCCGAAGATAGTCAAGCGTCCGAGTCAGGAACTCGCGGTCGTAACGATAGCGGTCGTTGGCGTGCGGCGTGGCGACGATGTGCTCGATGCCGTCCGCGACCGCCATGCGGCACATCTCCTCGGCCACGTCCCAGGATTTAGGGCCGTCGTCAACCTCGGCAAGGATATGGCAGTGAATGTCGATCACGGCGGACTTCTTGGCTGTAATCCGATTTAAGCAGATTTTGCCGCAAAGACCAAGTCGGTTGCGATCGGTTTTCTCGGGATCGGTAGCGCTATGAATTTGAAACGATGGGGCTGCTCAGATGCATCCGGTGCAGCAGATCGGCAAAGCGCGGGTCCGAGCGTAATCCATCGAGCCGCCGCGTAACGCCTAGAAATGCCATTTGACTTTCGCGCTCAGCGTAAGCCTTCTCCAACCAATGAAATGCATTGTCTTTGTCGCCCAAGCCGGCATAAACGGTGGCCATATCGAAAGCGGAGACATAGTGACGTTTGGATGCCTCCCGCAAACTGGCTAGAGCGTTGCGTGCTCCGTCTCGATTGCCAGCGTAGCCGTATGCACAACCCAAGGCCGCCAATGCAGGCGGGCTGTTCTGGGAAAGCTCAATCGCCTTCTGGTACTCGAGGATGGCCTGCGCCCAGCTTCCCTCTGCTTCGTAGGTTGCTCCCAGGGCAATATGCGCGGTCACGAAGTTCGGATCCATTTCCAGAGTCCGCTGACTGAAATTGATCGCCTCGGCATATTGCCCTGCGTCTCGGTAGCGCCCGGCCAGTGTGGTATTGATCGACAGCGATAGTGGATCGATTTGTTGTGCTTTTCGGGCCTCTTCCACAGCCTCCGGAAAACGTCCCATCGCCGAAAGATAGTAGCTGTACCACTGATGGGCAGTCGCGTAGTTCGGATTCAACTCAATGGCCCGCCGAAACTCCTGCTCAGATCGCGGCCAGTCCCAGTCGTAATAAAATTCCGCCAGAGCGAGTTCGGCGTGGCCTTCGGCAATTGTCGGGTCCAACTGTAAAGCCTTACTGGCTGCGACATGGGCTTTCGAACTTGCCAATCGGGCGGGCAAGACATCCGAGCCCAAGATCGAGTAACTATCAGCCAAGGCTGCATATGCAATCGCGAACTTGGGGTCCTGTGAGATGGCTTGCTGGAAATAATCGATGCTCTTCTTCAAACCGTCCTCGGTCCGCTTGTTCCAAAAGTAACGGCCCTTGAGGTAGGCCTCGTACGCGCCTGGGTCTACGCGATTCGCATTGACCGGTCTGAAGTCTGCCTGCTGGGGAGCGACTCTTCCCTGGACTTCCTCCGCAATATCACGCGCCGCTGAGCTCTGCAGGACTAATACATCTTTGAGTTCATGATCGTAACTCCGCGCCCAAAGATGCCGATCGCTGGCCGAGTCGATCACCTGGATTCGAATCCGGACCCGGTTTCCCACATGTTGCACCGTTCCTTCGATCAGCGTATCCACGCCGAGTTCCCTCCCAATCTCGGGGGCTGTCTTGGCCGTTCCCTTGTAGTGCATGGCGGAAGTCCGGGAAATCACCCGCAGGCTTCCGAACTGCGCGAGGTCGGTGGTGAGTTCGTCGGTCATGCCATCGGCGAAGTAGTCCTCGGCCGAGCTATTGGAAAGATTCTGCAGCGGCAGAACCACGATCGAGCGCGGCGGTTTGGGGGCGGAAGCGACTGCCACGGACGCATTTTTCGTAGACCGAAACAGAGCAAAGAACCGATCTCGCGCTTTTGCGACATTGAAAGCCAAAGCCGCTCCAGCCAGCAGCACAACCGCAGGCACGAAGACCATGGACCAGGCGAACGACCGTCGAGGTGGTATCGCGGGTTCAGGCTGGGAGACTGCGACCGCACTATCGATCGCCCGATTGCCCGCTTTGTTTGATGGCGTTTCGACGATAGCCGTAACCGGGGCGATGAAACGATACCCCAGTCGCGGCAAGGTTTCGATATAGCGGGGCTCCGTGGCGGAGTCACAGAGTGCATGGCGAAGTTTCTTGATGGAGGTGTTGAGTCCGTGCTCGAAGTCGACGAAGGTGTCGGCCAGCCAAAGTTTCTGCCGGATTTCCTCCCGGGTCACGACCTCGCCCGCACGACTAAGCAACAGTTCTAGGATTGCGAAGGGTTGACCACGCAGCCTTACCGCTGTCCCATTTTTGGACAACTCCTGGGCACACGTCCGCGCCTCAAATGGCCCGAAACGGAAGATCAACGAGGGTATATCCATGGCAGACCCGCTGTGGATGCGGGTTTTTAACCGGTGGATTGTACCACCGCCGCTTTCAAGCGCAGCACAATAATACATCAGCCTTATTTTTCAATATCTTAGCCGCTCACCTACGACTCACCTTCAATTCACCCGCAGTGCATTGCTTCTCCTAGCGACGATAGTAGAAAGTGCGCTGGCGCCAAGATGCCCCATACAGTGTCTAGGCGCTGGCACAAATTCTTGGCATAAAGTTCGGGAGCAACCGAAGCGCCTGGTTGCAATGAAACGAAGTCAACAGTCCAAACACCATACACACAGGAGAGCGTTTGACGCAGGCTAACGTTGAGGGGCGGTTGGACTGCGTCAGTTCAAATGGCACCAAGCTCGGACTTCACGTCGGGCGTCCATAAGAGATTGGGTTTTCTCGTGAGCAAATTCTGGGTTTCTATTCGTATCCTGGACAATCTGTGAAGGCTTGGAGTTTTTTTTCAGCAAGCCTGATTGTGGTCGGGCGTCGAAAGGATTCCTGCAACGCAGTGCAAACCAATTATGCACCCAGGTATCAGGAGGTTTCGAATGAAGTTCCGCTTGTTTGTTCTGGCTACGCTCCTAGCGTTTGCCGTGTCTCTCATCCCTCTCGCCGCCGCTGCTGCTGAAACGGGAAGCACCACTGCAACGAACACTATCCTGCACCCTAACGGGCCAGGGGCATTCTCTCACGTGGCTCCACTAACTCCCGAGGAGCACGAGATGTTGGATGAAAAACTGGAAAAACTGCATGACGACATGGTTCTACGGAAGGGCCCACTTCCTCCCGGCCCGCAGCTCCCCGTGCGCTCCAATGAACGGGAAACAAGAGCGGTGACTGCATCGGACGAGTCCAAAGAACCCCTCCCATCACCCGGCGCCCTTTACATCGGGATCAACAAGCCTTATTCAATCATAGGGGATGGTGAATCCACCACTGCGGAACCCGCTATCGCGCAGAGCGGTGAAAAGTGGTTTGTGAGCCAAAACTGGTCGAGAGGTTACTCCAATAATCACGGGCTCGCATTTACCGGAATCGCCGATGACTCTGGCCCCAGCGACGCGCCTTTCTTCTGCTGCGATCAGGACGCGGTCCATGATCACGGCAGGGACGTATCCATATGGGAAGAGCTCTTCGTTGATTCGGCCTTGAGCACCGGAGTGATCAGGATCCACGTCCGCGACGCAGCCAACACCGGCGACGCGTGCACCTACGACCTCAACGGAGGAGCCGGGGTTTTGTTTGACTATCCGCATCTGGGTCTGGGCAACAACTACATCTACATAACCGCGAACGGCATTACGAACGGTGGTTGGACCGGGGCGATTGTATGGCGCTACAACCTTGACCAAATGGCGGCGTGCCAGAGTATCAACGGGAGCGTCTTCACTTGGACCGGCAGTGTTGGCCAAGTCGTCTGGGTTCCGGCCCGGGGTACTACCGACACGATGTTTCTGGTGACGGTCGAGAACGGTAGCCAGAACCGTTATTTCTGGTGGCCTGAGAACTCGAATTCAATCTTCTGGACCGTGGTCAGTGTGGAATCGTCTAACTTCACTCCAGCCACGTGTACGGGAGGAAAAAGCGGCAACAACTGGTTGGCCTTTGACCTGTCCACGAGCCCTATAGGATTCTCGCTACGCTCTGCGGTGGGCTACGATGGCTCGGCCAGTAGTCCGCCCGTTCAATATCTCGCAACCTACTACTCGGTGAACGCGAATGGTGCGAATCGTCCGCAAGCGTACGTTGCGGGTGCCATCGTCCAAATTTCCGATATGACCTTTCTGAACGGGGCTGACATCTTCAGCGGGAGCAGCTGTTTCTCCTACGCGGATGTCACCGCCAATTCACGCGGTGATCTGGGACTGGTCGTCGGATTCGGTAGTTCCTCTTCGGGCGGCGGACCGGCGCAATCCTATATAGGGATCTCGGATGACTACAGCCGGGGAGGGGAGCGCGGATATTTCCAGAGTGTGTCGGGGTGTGCTGGAGCCAACGATAATCCGACTCGATGGGGAGATTACCTCACGGCCAGAGTCCAGGAACCAGTCGACGTAGCATTTACTGCGGCTGCTTTTGGCGACGTCGCCGGAAACGGGAAGGTGCACATTTGCGATTTCATGCGAGGCCGATACGCACAGGCCTACTTGGACCGCAGATTTAAATGAGCGGGTTCTGACCGAACTACAATTAGGGGCCTGGCTTGCGGACTGCGAATCCGGACCGCAAGCCAGGCATTTCTTTTCATGACTCCGAAACCCTATAGCTGGCTGCCCCTGTTTTCCCTTACCGCTATGGTGGCGTTCACCGCCCAGGTAACTCCAACCGGCGGAGCCCCCCAGAGCCGACCAACGCAAAGCTCGACGGCGCAGGTTCAGCCGGAGACCAAGACCCTCGGTCCCGATCTCCCACTCAGTGCAATGCCAACAAGGCCGGCCGGGGTGTGCTTCGTCGTCGAGCATCGCTCCGCATTGAACCGCCGCACGGTTCGGGTCCACGGGATCGTTGCCGCGGCGCTGCTCGGTGCTGCAGCTTGTCCACCGGACCGAGGAATGTGCATGCCGCCCAGCATCATTCTGTCTGAATCCGAACCTGGCAAGAATCGACCCGCATGCTCAGTCAGAATTTTGGTGTCTAAAGACGCTAAGCAGCAGGATTATCCAATTGGAAAAGCGGCGGAAGTACGGGCGACCGTGGACGGGCATGCGACGGGCGTGGTGCTGACCAGGGTGGATTGACGTTCCTCTTCGGCGTGGCAGGCTGGCCCTGCAGGGACGGATATTCAAGCTACGCTTGCCCTGACCGCCAAGGGGCAAGACATACATCCCGATATCCCAGATCGCCGGCTGCTTCAGAGGTTAGAGAAGTCAGGAGCCGCAGTCTCGCCTCCCAGGGGTTTGAGTACCACCAGTAATCCTCGCTGTTTCAACTACCTAGTCGTTCACCTGCAAATCACCTGCAATTCACCCTCAATGCATTGTCAGCATCGGCCAAATTGGGAGACAGTTCGCACCACGAAGCAGCGGGCATTCCAAACGGAGGGCTAATTCAGAGCCCCTCGCGTTTGTTGATGCGCGAAACTCCGCGTCTTCTCCCGATCCGATGACATTCTTGATCGGACTTCGCGCGCAAGTTGGGGGATTCCGGGTGAGACACATCAGAACTCTTATCGTGGCGTAAAAGAGGAGCCGCTTCAATGAAAACCAATTCTTATACAAGGATCTTCGTAATGACGTTCTTGTTCTTCAGCTTCTCAGCGATCGCGCAAGATATTCACTCCGTCAATGTTACCGGAGGCAGGACAACCAATTTCATTTCTCGTTGGACTGCTGGTCGCCCACTCAGAAGTTCCAAGATTGAAATTGCTTGCGCTACGAGAGCGCATGAAACGAAATCAGCGTTGACGACACTATGCACACGAAAGTACGCAGCTGAGCAAACAGATTAAGAAGGAGGAGAGTGTTCGACTGCGTCCGGTGGCTCGGCAAACCGGCGCCCGTTGTTAGCAAGTCATCGATTTTCCGGGAAGGCCAGATCTCGGGGGAGAAATCTGGCTTCCTGGAGGCAATACGGCCTCAGGCGCTCCAGTCCCGGGGCCGTCATTCCGAAATGCAGAAAGCACTGGATCTCTGGCGCGTGAAGGCAGTTCCTAATCCCCGGGTAACGTAAGTAAAAAATCAAAAAAACGAGGAGAATCTATGTACCGCATCAGCGTTTGGGTGTATGCGTTGGTTTTGCTGGCTTGCAGCGTTGTGCCGATGGCCGCGCAGCAACCGGCAGCCGCTTCCGCAACTGTAGCCGTGCCGCCGATGGTGAACTTCAGTGGTGTGTTGACCGGCGTGAACGGCAAACCATTAACCGGGACCGTCGGGGTGACGTTCTACCTGTATCAAGAATCTCAGGGTGGGGCACCCCTCTGGATGGAAACCCAAAACGTGCAGCCCGACAAGCTCGGACATTATTCGGTCGCGCTCGGCTCTACCAACAGCCAGGGACTGCCCGCTAGTGTCTTCGCTTCCGGCGAAGCCCGCTGGCTGGGAGTGCAGGTCCATGGACAGGACGAACAACCGCGCGTCCTGCTGATGAGCGTTCCCTATGCCATGAAGGCGCTGGACGCCGAGACCATTGGAGGCAGGCCGGCTTCTTCCTTTATGCTGGCCCCGACCGCGAACTCGAAGGCACCGGTCCTGCCTCCGGGAACCATCACCGGCAGCGGTACGGCGGACTTTGTTCCTGTATTCACCGGGACCACCACCATCGGAAACTCCAAAATCTTCGAGACCGTCGGAGGAGATATTGGGATTGGAACCACCACGCCCGTGGCCACACTGGACCTTAAAGGCACGGGCGACGTCCGTGACACACTCACCCTGTTTCCCAAGTCCACCCATCCCAGTCTGTCGGTTCATGGCACGGCCTTCGAGGTCAGCCATACCGGTCTCGTGACCTTCATATCCGGCCAGACCTTCCCCGGCACGGGCACGGTCACCAGCGTGGGTAGCGGAGCTGGACTGACCGGCGGACCCATTACCACGAGCGGGACGCTGAGCATCAAGACCGGCGGCGTGACTAATGCGATGCTCGCGCATTCGTCCCTGACCGTAACTGCCAACAGTCCGTTGACCGGCGGCGGAGCAGTATCTCTGGGCGGCAGCACCAGCTTGGGGCTGGAGAGCTGCGGCACCGGGCAGATCCTGAAATGGAATGGTTCGTCCTGGGCCTGCGCCGCGGACAACAACAGCGGCGGTACGGTCACCAGTATTACCGCCGGAACCGGCCTGTCTGGCGGAACAATCACGACCTCCGGCACCATCTCCGTCAATGCTTCGGTCGTACCCGAACTGGCGGCGGCGAACTCCTTCACTAACAACAACGGCATCAGCGTCAACGACAGCAGCCCATCCCTAAGCCTTTCAAATGCTGGGAGCGGCGACGGAATTGATATCTCGGTTGCCACCGGCAATTTCGGAGTCCTGGTATCAGGTAGTTCTTTCGAGCCGATCCGCGCCACGGGTGGAGAGTTTCCCTTGGCGGCCTTTGACGGCTCCGGGGAAGAGGCTGTGTACGCCGCAAATGCCAACGACAACAGCTTCAATGCCGGTGTTTACGGGACTGAGGAAGGCGACACTCAAGAAACCCTTGGCGTCTGGGGTTACACTGCGAGCGGCGCGGGATTTGGTGTCTACGGCGAACGCGTCAGCGCTTCGTCGTCCGCGACACTGTTTGCTGGAACGTCGGGCGTCTGGGGCGACTCTTCGGGCGGAAATGGGGTTAGCGGTTCGTCTGATCAACAATACGGCGTTGTCGGCGTTACTGCAGACACCAGTGGCGAGGGTTACGCAGGCGGGATCTTCATCAACGACAGTACTTCAGCAGGCTTGCCGACCCTATACGCTTACGACCCAAATACCGGCGCGCTATGCACCGCGACTACCAGCGGCTCGTTTAGTTGCAACGGCGCGCTCGGCGTGGCAGTGGACGTTGGCCCCAGCAAGGTCGGTCTCTCCGCCATCGAAGGCCCGGAAAGCTGGTTTGAAGATGCCGGCACCGCGCGCCTTTCGAAGGGGGAAGCGGTGGTCAGCCTGGAGCCGATCTTCGGCCAAACTGTTAACACGGACATCGATTATCATGTCTTCCTCACTCCCAACGGCGACTGCAAGGGACTCTATGTGGAGCAGAAGTCGGCCGCATCTTTCGTGGTGCGTGAACTGGGCGGTGGCACCTCCAACATTGCCTTCGACTATCGCATCATGGCGAAGCGCAAAGGCTACGAGCAGATTCGACTGGCTGACCAGACGAAGCTGTTCCATCCGGCAGGGATTGCCTCAGCTTTTAAGCCGAAAGGCAAACCCTCTCCTGATCAAGTCCGCCAAAAGGCCCAGCAGGAGGCCCAAAGACCTGCGATCGCGAAAGTTAGCAAGCCGGTGATCAAACATTAGCCAGCTTGCGGCTTTAGGAGGGTAGGTCCCTTAGGGGATTTTTACTCCCAGCTTAACGCGGCCCCACCCGCTCGAACTAGAGCTGCGTGGGGCCGTACTTTTTCTCCGAACGCGCCCAGACCGCCGCTAAACACCCTGTCTTTGGTTTTGAGCAAGAACTCCGCGCCACCAAAGTCCGAACTATCGATATCTGCTGCTGATGAACTCCCCAATCGCGGCGTAGGCGCTCGATAGCGTTTTCTCATCGGGCAGGAAGACAATCCGAAAATGCTTGGTGCCGGGCTTCTGGCCGAAGCCGGAGCCGTGAACTACCATCACATGCTTTTGCAGGATTAGTTCCTTCACAAAGACATCGTCGCCTTCGGGGATGTCGATGCGGGGATACGCATAGAACGCGCCGCGTGGCGAGACGCAACTTACACGCGGAGTCGAATTGCACCATTGAACAGTAAGATCGCGGCGGCTGCGTAGTTTCTTGCGGACTTCGGGAAGGTGATCCTGCGGACCCTCAAGGGCGGGCTTGATCGCGTACTGCTCGGGATGATTGGCGCACAAGCGTGAACGCAGCAGCCGCTGAATGCCTTCATCGTATTGCTTCACAATCGCAGCATCGCCGCTAACAATGCCCCACCCTATGCGCCAGCCGGGCGCCAGATAATTCTTCGACAGCCCGCCAAACGTCACCACGGAAACATCGGGCGCCACGGACGCCATCGCCACATGCTCATCGTCTTCGAGAATCAGCTTGTCGTAAATCTCGTCCGCGAAGATCACCAGATTGTGGCGCCGTGCCAGCTCAGCAATCTGTTCAAGCATTGCCCGAGAGCAAACTGATCCGGTCGGATTGTTGGGATTGATCAGCACAATGCCACGCGTCCGTGGAGTAATCTTGCGCTCGATGTCGGCGAGATCGGGTTGCCAGCCATCTTCTTCGTTGAGGTAATACGTGTTGAGCCCGATTCCAAGCTTGGCCAGCACCGCGGAATACAGCGGATAATCTGGGCACGGCGTCAGCAGATCGTCGCCGGGATTAAGCAGCGCAGTCAGACAGAGGTCAACGGTCTCGCTCACCCCAGTCGTGACGAATACGTCCTGCACCGAAGAGATCCCCTTGCGCGCGGCTTCCCCGCGGATCGCATCCAAGGCCGGCTTGATTCCGGACGACGGTGCATAGCCATTCTTGCCATCTCGCATGGCCTTGTACACGGCCTCGATCAGGTGAGCAGGAGTCCGAAAATCAAAGATGTTTGGATCGCCCACGTTGAGCGGCAGCACCGCGTGACCCTGCTTGATGACCTCATCGGCAATGCAAGCCAGATCCCGAATGGCGTAGCGAACGTTATCAAGGCGCGAAGCAGCAGCAATTTCACGGCTTTGCGTGATGGGCATGAGTGGCTCCAGACCGGGGCAACATCAAAAGCTTATCGCAGAGTGCGCCGAGAAAATCCGCCGAGCCCGCAGAGACTGCGTAGCTGGTCTCCGCGCCCTCTGCGCAGGTTCTCAGCGAACTCTGTGATTAAAATCTTTAGTCCGCGCGATCAATCTGCGCCTTCTGCAAGCGATCGGAATAATCCACGTAAATCGCCTTCCACTCGCTGAAGAAGTCGATTGCGCCCAGACCGCCTTCGCGATGGCCATTGCCGGTAGCCTTCACTCCGCCAAAAGGAAGATGCACTTCCGCTCCGATCGTCGGCGCATTGATATAGGTAATTCCAGCATCAAGGTCGCGCATAGCCACGAAGGCTTTATTCACGTCTTTGGTGTAGAGCGCGGAAGACAATCCGTACTCGATGCCATTCGCGATCTCGATGGCATCTTCGAGATCGTCGCACGGAATGATCGAGACCACCGGCCCGAAAATTTCCTCCTGCGCAATGCGCATCTTGCGATCGACGTCGACGAACACCGTCGGCTCCATGAAATAGCCATTCTGATATTCGCCTTTGTCGAGGCGGTTGCCGCCGCATTTCAAGCGGGCGCCTTCAGCCTTGCCGATGTCTACGTAGCTAAGATCAGTCTTAAGCTGATTCTCGTTGATTGCCGGACCCATTTCGACCGTTTCATCCAGCCCATTGCCGACCTTCAAAGCTTTCGCTCGCTCCACGTAGTGCTCGATGAACTCTGCGTAGATGCCTTTCTGCACAATGATTCGGCTGGTCGCGGTGCAGCGCTGGCCGGTGGTTCCGAAGCCGCCCCACAGACCACCTTCAATCGCGAGATCGAGATTGGCGTCATCGAGCACGATCATAGGATTCTTGCCGCCGAGTTCGAGCGAACAATGTTTGAAACTCTTCGCCGCGGTAGTGCCCACGATGCGTCCCACCGCGCTCGATCCAGTCAGCGAAATGGCTCGCACGTCGGCGTGTTCAGTGATCGGCGTGCCGACCTCGGACCCGAAGCCGGTCACGATGTTGACCACGCCGCGAGGCAGACCAGCATCGTAAAGCACGCGCACCAGATTGAAAGTCGAAAGCGGAGTATCCTGCGCAGGCTTGATCACGCAAGTGTTCCCGCAAACCAACGCCGGCAAAAGCTTCCACGAAGGAATCGCCATCGGGAAGTTCCACGGAGTGATCAGTCCACAGACTCCGATGGGCTGGCGTACGGCCATGGCGAACTTGTTGGGCAACTCCGAGGGCGTTGTTGGTCCGAACATGCGGCGGCCTTCGCCAGCCATGTAGTAGGCAGTGTCGACGGCTTCCTGCACGTCGCCGCGGGTTTCTTTGAGGATCTTGCCCATCTCGCGCGTCATGTCACGGGCGAAATCTTCCTTGCGCTCGAACAGCATCTCGGCGGCGCGATAGATAATTTCAGCGCGACGCGGAGCCGGAATCAGACGCCACCGGGCAAAGGCGTGCTTCGCGGCGGCGATGGCGGCGTCAACATCTGCCTTGCCCGACCTCTGGAAGATGCCAACCACGTCGCGAGTGTCGGCGGGATTGCGATCTTCGAAAGTCTGTCCGGTCGAAGCCTCGACCCATTCGCCATCGATAAAGTTCTTATAAACCTTGGTCCGGGTGGCCGTGCCGAGGATGGACGGCCCGGTTAAGACATCGGTTGCCATAAAGCCTCCTGGGATGAATGCTCGGGAAGAATGACTGTCTCTATGCTACAGGCCGGGGTGAGGCAGCGGCAAGCGAGCGGTGTACCACGAATGCTTTGCCGAGCTTCGCTCGGATCCCCGGACGAGGCGTCCGGGGCTAGAGCGCATTTCTAACACACGCGCTCCCGCACGAGCGAGGACTCCCTCTCTGCCGCCTACTCGACTTCGAAGTCTGCCGTGCGAAGCTTGGCAGAGTTTCCCACCGAATCCACTGCTCGCAATTCGACGCGATACGAACCAGGGGCAAGCGTAGCCACCGGCAGCTTGAGCCCGATCGGAGCGACGGCGCTTCCGGGTTGATTCGTAGCGCGCGATGCGACGTCCACTTTTTTCTCGCCTGTCTTGCGATCCACAACCATCAGCTCAACTCCCACCTGCGGAGGTTTAGGTCCCAACAAAAGCGGCGCGTAGATTTCGACGAAGACCGCCGCATTGTCGGTCTTTTTGAACCGATTGCAGTCCGAGGGAACAACTTGAATGCCCTGCACCACCAGCGGCGTCCGGTCGGCAAGCAATTCCGAGTCAAGGCCGGTTGACAGATCGGAAACTCGATTGAATTGATTGCTGAGCGCAACCCCACTCATGCTGAATTGCTTGCCGTCGTAGGGGTCGACGACCAGCGGCACCTGCAGCTTGCCGAAGGTGTCATTTCCCGAGCTGAACACCACCTTGAGGTTGTACTGACCGGAAGCAATCTCGAACTGGTTCTCGTAGTGGAAGGGCTGCTTCTGAAACTCTTCCAATTCTTTCTTACCGTCGAAATCAAGGTCGACAGTGTCGCTGAACCGGGCGGCAATCGTGCCATCCGGTTTATAGGCGATGCCGAGCACGTTCACCGATGAATGCTGCTTCCCTTTCACTTTCTCAAACTTCAACGCGTTCGACGGAATACCGATAGCCAGATTCACGCGGGCCGTGTTCGGCGAAGTGTAGAAGAACGGAGCCTCCATTGTGCCAGTGACATTTCCGGCCATCTCGCCCGAGGCGCGAGTCTCCATTTGCTTTTCGATCGGGTTTCCCGCGAGCAGGTCTTGCGATCTTTGTTTGCAATATCCACTGCGGGCGCGGACGATGGTCCCGCCGCGATCCACTTTCACACGCAGCGTGTGACAAGCGCCTTCGGGCGACTCGGGAGGGGTATAGCTGAGGACATAATACTGCGATTGGTCGTTCGCAATTCTTTGCAAGCCTCCGACCAGATCGTTGGAATTAACGATGACAAAACCGCCCGTTCCCTCAGCCAGTTGATAGAGGACTTGCTGACTGTCTGCGACGTTCGGAACATCGGGGACGATCTGCCGAGGTTGATTGTATTGCGGGTTTCCGTAGCCTTGGCTTGCGATCGTCGAAGCTCCTGTACCGCCAGTGCCGCCGTGCGTTCCTCCTCCGCTGGTTCCACCAGTTCCGCCGTGTGTTCCTCCTCCGCCGGTTCCTCCTCCACCCGTGCCGCCGCCCGTCCCGCCGCCGTGGCCGCCACCGCTACCACCCCCACCTCCCCCACCACCGCCGCCGTGCTGCGCAGGATCAAAATAGGCGAGCTTCAGCGGATAGAGTGGATTCCCACTTCCACTATAGGTGAGAGTCGCGGACGATAACTGTCCGGCCCTCGGATGCGATGGAAATTGCAAAAGCGATTGAGGTGACGCAATGCTGCCAGCGACCAGGCCGCGAACGTCGAGAGGATAGACAGCGACGTTGTAACGGTTGCACACATCAATCACTGCGGTCAGCTCCGACTCACGTTCCGGCGTGAGCTGAAACCCTGCGGTCAAGAACACCAGGGTCTTACGCCCGGGCACCGTGCCCAGGCTTTTCGCCAAGCTGCGCAGCGCCAACATCACGCTGTGCGCGCCAAAGTCGGCCTCTGCATTGCCCAGATAAGGCATACCAAAAGAAGTCCCGCCGACAGGAGGTGCAAGTGACGCAACCTCGACCGGCGCGGCGTTCGGCGAAACCGCCGACGTTTTCGTCCCCGCGACAACTTGCTTCAAGCGAGCCGCATCTGCAGTGAAGTTCTGAGAAATCTTTATGGTCCCGCCGAAATCAACCACCGCGATTAAGCGATTTGGACCAGCGTTCGCGTCAATGAACTTGGCAGCCGCTTGGCGCGCTTGCATCTGATCGCCCACATCCATGGTGGAGTTGTCGAAGAAGAGAACCAGGTAGTGCTTCTGCGCTTTTTCCGGCGACGCGCTGTCATCTTCCAACGAAAAACTCTTGATGGCTTGTTCTTTGTTGTCTTCCCAAACCTTGAAATCCTTGATGGTGAGATCGCGAATGTAATTGCCTTTCTTGTCGGTCACCACGGTGTCCACAAGCACTAATCGCGTCTCGGCATGGATTGTGCCGGTATCCCCGGCCGGGGCTTGCGGGGCCGACTGCTGAGCACGCGCCATTGGTGCGAAAAGAGCCAGTTGGCAAACCGCAATACAAAGTGTTCGCTTGACAAGAATCGCTCGACGAAGCTGCATATTCCAACCTCCGTTGCTTACGGAATTTCGATAGCGCCGTTTTCCGCGGACATCAATTGTCCATCTCCATCTCGCACCACTAACCGGACCAGGTAGCTGCCCGGCTTCACGTCGAAACTTGTTTTCAAAGTGATTCCCGAACCCAACTTGTTCTCCAGCGTTTCATCCTTCCAGCGCATGGTGAGCGTCTTTTGCGCGCCCTGCATAAAGACTCCGTTCTGATTGAAGATTGCGGAAACCACGGTAAGCTCATCTGTGTTTCGGCCATCAACCCTTCGATAATGAAGATGTTTCGCGTCCACATGAGCCAGGACCGCGAGTTTGGCCGCAGCATCGCTGGACTTGAAAAACTGAGTATGCAGTTCCACGGGAAGGTCGTGCATTTCTTCCTGCGAAAAGATGGCGTCTTGAATCTCCTGCTTCGCTTCCTCCGCCGGGTCCGCGGCGTGCTTGGGAGCATAGTAGCCGCTGCGCGATTGCAGAGTCAGGCCTGCCGGTTTTCTCAGCGAAACTTTCAGCTTGTGATAGCCGCCGTCCAATTTCAGATTCTGGGGCGCGAAACCCAACGTATAGAAATACTCCGGCGTGGCCGACACTCGCCTGAATCCCTCGTCGAGATCATTGTTGTTATGAAAGAACGCGCCGCCGGTGGCGTTTGCCAAGTCTGACAATATATCGCCTTCGGCCTGGGCGCTGGCAGTCTGGTACTCAACCTCCACTGCGGCCGCAGCTGGGTTTATGGATTGGTCCTTGCTGATATCGGTCCCCGGGATGACAGTGTACAGGCCACGCGCATCCAGACAGCTGATGGTCACGTCGGAATGCAGAGCCCGGTCGACAACGTCCATGTAGTCGCTCAGCATGTCGCCCTCAGGGGTTAGAAATCCGGGAGACACAACCACAATGCTGCGCTGCCCCGGCATTACTGAAATCCTCCGAACGACGTCCTTCAGAGTCAACAACGAAAGGCGGCTTTCCTGGCCTCCCATTGCCAGCTGTCGTGAGGCCTCCGCCCGGACTGCGTTCAACGCTGTCTGCGCCTGTGCCTGCCCGCCCGACTGCCCTGGCGGCCCCTTCGGAAGCGCGAGACATGTCAGGGCATCTAGAACAGCCGCCTGCTCTGCCTGGGGATCGTTCTTGTTCAGGATTAGGTCCGCCATGTAATAGCTGATGTCCGGACACTCCGTGGTTCCGGTTTGAGCGATGGGCCGCGGCTGCAGGCGAAAAAGGGCGTCGTGCAATTTGGCTCGATCATCCGTGAAATCGAGAGTGGTCTGCCCCGAAGTCGAGAAAATTGCGACGCGGTCCGTGGGTCGCAATGTAGCGATATGGCGCTCAGCAGCCATCCGGGTCTGAGCCAGATCGCCAAACTTTAAATGGATATCGTCAAAAACCAGGGCGATGTAACGCTCGGGCACTGACGGCTGTTTTTCGCCGGGTTTCGCGTCCGAAGTCAGCCGCTCTTTGGCAGCCTGAGCTCCCGGCTGTTCTACCGAAAAATGGGAGATGATTTGCGGCTTGCGATTATCAAGAAGTTCAAAGTCTTCCTTCTGAAGATTTCCAACGGCATTGCCTTTCGAATCACGCACCACCACGCGTACCGTCACTAATTTAACATTGACCTTGAAGGTCGTCGTCTCTTCGTGCGCCGTAATTTCCGCCGCAGTCTGATCGGGATGAGCCTCAGTTGCCGGCGCAGTCTGATCGGCGGGAGCAGCCGGTGCTGGCGCTGGCGGCGCGGGTTCCGATTGCGCGTTGGCCGCGATAGTGAAGAACAAAAGCCAGAGCATGACAACGCCGAGAGAACGCGCAAATACGAGCAACCGTTTCAACTGAGAGTTCGTGCGCGAACCATCTGAGTTTGAACTGTCCGTCATACGAGTCCAGAGAACCTCACCGGAAGCTGCGCCCTTGCTTCCTTGACTACTTGAACCTTCCCCTGCCAGCACATTTCGCCGGTCGCGGTAAATGTTAGTCCGTTCCCTAAGAAAGTGCCACAGCCAACTCACCGCGCACGTCTGGGTCGCGGCTCGCAGCGTCGAATACACTGGAGCGCATAATCGGAGGACTCAGAGTGCTATACTTCCGCTCCGGAACCAATGTTGATGCGGCTTAACCAAGGAGCCACCAAAGCGGAATGAACTATACAAATGTTAAGTGTGCTGCCAAGCAAGCTATCTCCTTCCTTTTTGTTCTCTCGATTACGGCTGTGGCTCAGGATGTTCCTCCCAACATTTTGCAGGCAATGCAATGGCGTTTGATCGGTCCGCATCGAGGAGGCCGGGTTACGTCCGTCTCTGGAGTGCCCAGCCAGCCATCCGTCTATTACATTGGAACTCCGGGTGGCGGAGTCTGGAAGACGGAGAACGGTGGCCGCGTCTGGAAGCCGATCTTCGATCAGGTGCGCGTAGGGTCGATCGGCGCGGTCGCGGTCGCGCCGTCTGATGCCAAGATTATCTACGTTGGAACTGGCGAGCAAACCCCGGGTGACGGAGTATACAAGTCGACCGACGCCGGCGTGACCTGGACCAATATCGGACTTCGCGAAACCCACATCATCACCGGCATTATTGTTGATCCACGGAATCCCGACGTGGTTCTGGTCTCGGCGGCGGGAGATCATTGGTCCGACGCCGAGCGCGGAATCTATAAGACCACCGATGGCGGTAAGAACTGGCACAAAGTGTTGTACAAGGATCCGGAAACGGGCGTCCCCGACATCACGGCTGATCCGGACAATCCAAACACTCTCTATGCTTCGCAGTGGACTCGTCCCGACGATCCATTTAGTTCGGACGAGCCTGAGAAGAAGAAGGAGCAGGACGGCGTGATTTATAAATCCGTTGACCAGGGCTCCACATGGAGTGCGGTGGAGGGCAAAGGCCTGCCGACTGAGCCGATGGGGCGCATCGGCGTGGCTGTAGCGCCTGGTACCCACGGCACGAGAGTTTACGCCATCGTGAATCAGGGATTATTTCGGTCAGAAGACGGCGGCGCCAGTTGGCAGCGCAGTTCAACCGATCCACGCGTTGTGGGAAGCAGCTACTTCAGCCGCGTCTTTGTCGATCCCAAGGACGCGGACTTCGTTTTTGTGGCACAGACTTCCATGTACCGGTCGAAGGACGGCGGGAGGACGTTCGAAGCCTGGGCGGGCGCACCCAGTGGAGACGACTATCACGTTCTCTGGATCAATCCTGCGAACACTCAGCACATGATTCTCGGAGTCGACCAGGGCGCGGTCATCAGCGTGGACGGCGGCAATACGTGGAGCTCCTGGTACAACCAGGCGACCGGGCAGTTTTATCACGTCAGCACCGATCAGCATTTTCCGTACTACGTTTACGGCGCGCAGCAGGATAGCGGCACCGCCGCTGTCCCTAGCCGCAGCGATTACGGCGAGATCACGTATCGCGACTGGGCTCCGACCGGAGGATTCGAGTTCTGCTACATCACTCCCGATCCCGCCAATCCCAACATCGTTTACGCCGGAGGCTGGTATGGTACCGTGCTCCGTTTCGACAAGACGACGGGGCAGATCGTACATCTGTTGGTGCGGAACTCGCGATACCGCACGGCCAATATGGTGCCGATTGCGTTTTCGCCGCAGGATCCGCACACGCTTTACGCCGCGGCTCAGTATGTATTGAAGAGCAACGACGGCGGCTTTAGTTGGCAGGAAGTCAGTCCCGACCTTACGCAAAAGACCGAGCCGGAGAAGAAGAAAGCCGATCCGCGAAGAACTGTGATCAACACGATTGCGCTTTCGCCGGTGAAAGCAGGTGTGATCTGGGCAGGTACTGGCAATGGCCTGGTGCAAGTCACGAAAGACGGCAAGACCTGGCAGAACGTGACCATTCCCGGTTTGCATGAGAAAGCCAGCATTACTGCGGTCGAAGCGTCTCACCACGACGCGGCGGTTGCGTACGTTGTTGTCAGCGGATTCCACGATCTGCGTCCTCTCGTCTATCGCACGCGAGATTACGGACAGAGCTGGCAGCTGATCAACACCGGCTTGCCTGAGACTGGAAGCGCGCGAGTGGTTCGCGAAGATCCCGTGCGCAAGGGATTGCTCTATGCTGGCACATGGAACGGCGTTTATGTTTCTTTGGACGATGGCGATCACTGGCAAACTCTGCAATTGAATCTGCCGACCACGATGGTGACGGACCTGGATGTTCACGACACCGACCTGGTGGCGTCGACATTCGGGCGTTCGCTATGGATTCTCGATGACATCACGCCGCTGCGGCAGTTCGACGCGAAGTGGCCGCGGTCGGATGCGCATCTGCTCAGCCCGCGCAGCGTGGTGCGCGTGCGCTGGGACATGTCGCAGGATACGCCGCTTCCGCCGGAAACTCCCGCCGGAGACAATCCGCCAGACGGCGCGACCATTTACTACTTCCTGAAATCCGCGCCTGCAGGCGACATCAAGCTTTCGATCTACGACTCGCACAACAATTTAGTGCGGGAGTTCACCAACATTCCTGCGCCGTATGACAAAGCGCCGGCCAATGCTCCCGAGTACTGGTTTGCGCCCCAGCCTGCGCTCACCAAAACCGGCGGGCTCAACCGCTTCGCCTGGGATCTTCGTTATCCTGCGATGAAGACGTTGCGCTACAGCTACTATGGCAATCAACTGGATTACATCGAATACACGGGCTCCGATCATGCCATTCCCGGTGACTTTCCCCGCGATTTGCAGCCGGGGGCGTTCGCGGTGCCGGGTGAGTATTCGCTGGTCCTCGAAGTCAACGGCAAGACTTATCGCCAGTCACTAACCGTGACACTGGATCCGCGAGTGCAGACGTCACAGGCGGATCTGGTGCGGCAGTTCGAAGTCGAATCGAACGTCTCGGCTCAAATGACGGCCACCTATGACGGAGACGTTCAGGCGCGAGCCTTGCGAGCGGCAATTGCCGACCGGCAAAAATCTCTGGGCACCGACGCCACTAAGAAAGATGCAGCCGATGCACTGAAGGCGCTGGATGACCAGGTTGCTGACGTCGATGATGGCAAGCCCGAGGATCTCGGACTCGGTCCGTTGAATCGTGAACTAGCGCGTCTCGCGTTCATGGTCGAGAGCGGCGACGCGAGGCCGGCGGCTCTGCTTGAAGCCAGCGTCGAACAGTACTGTCAGGATCTGGCCAAGCGGCTGACGCAATGGCGCGACCTTAATCAACAGAAGATCGCGCCAGTAAACGCTCTTTTGCAAAAGCAGAACCTGGCGCCACTTCCGGTCGCAGCCAATATTCCGGCGACTCCGAGGTGCGAAAAGTAGCGTATTTCACGACTGAAAATCTCTAGCTCGTATGAAGCAAGCGGAAGCCGGAACCCCGCCGCGCAGGAATGCACATATTCTGGTGCATAATTTCCTTCAAAAAAAACTCTCGATTTTGCCTAAAATCTAGGAAACAAAGGACTGGAATTTTTCTTGCCTCCTAGATCTATGGTTCTAAAGGTAGTTAGAGGCAAAATCTTGGAAACATTGGAGTTACACTGGTTATCGGCCGCCTGCAATTCGTTTCCTGAGTTGTGCGCAAGAGCTGGGCACACGCTCGAAGTGCTTCGCTTTCATTAAGATGGATCTTGGCTGACCCAGATTGGCACCGCGCAGAGAGCCTGCGGTCCACAATAAAAAAACTCTCGTTTCCGCCCAAAATATAGAAAACAAAGGACCGGAAATTTTTCTGCCTCCTAGATCTATGGTTCTAAAGGTAGTTAGAGGCAAAATCTTGGAAATATTGGAGTTAGCGTGGTTCCCGGCGGCGCGTGGTTCCGTTTTGACACCGCGCGCGGGAGGTGCGGTGGGTCGGATTCAGCGGGTGAGCGGTCGGTGAGCCGCGCCCGTTTTTAGGTTGTCAAAGATCGATGATTATCTTGCAGATAAGTTATGCGTTTCTATGTTATCTGTTGCAAGGGGAAAGATTCAAGGAGAAAGTGACCGGATCGCGAGCCTGATTCCCAATTTGGGACACGGGGCAAAAGCGGAGGTTTCGGATTGGCCCCCGACGGACCCCGCCCAAGCGCAGCTTGGACGGGCACCCTCGAGGTCGGACGGACGAGCCGGCCCCCCGCGCCAGTCTTCTCCAACCCGGCGCATCCCGCCAGGCCTTAGAAATGAGGGGCCGTCAAGATTAACCTGATGCTCAGGGTAGCCAGACTGAGGTCATATATACAGAGAAGGATTTGCGCCCAGTCCCCTCGTGAGAACTTAAGCCATCCCTCGGCACTAAAATACGCGACATCGCACGCAAGAACCCACCAGAGGAATGCGACGCTGAGGAGTAAGAAGAACAAGAGCCATTCAAGTCCAGGACCGTAATCTCTGCGCTCGTAAATTACAATGATCGCCGCAAAACCATACATCACAATTGTGAGTACCACCGATTGCCTAAGAAGCGCGTGCGACAGGTGCTTCAGAATGTTGGACTGAGCGGGCGGGGTTAGAACCGCACCCGAAACAGGCTTGTAAAGATTCATGGCGTCGAGAAAGGCCTTCTTTTGAGTTGCTCCGTCGAGGATCACAGAGGAGAGCCTCGTAAGAATGCTGATGACATACGGAATGACAATAAGAAGAACAGCGTTTCTCATAGGATGTTAACTTCTAGCCCGATTGTGTCTTTGTCGTGCGTGTCCGTTTCAAGATCGGTCTTGATCGCAGCCCTCCCCGATGTCTTGGTATGGCACTCAACAAGACGGAACTCCTCTTCGGCCCCTTGTTCGGGGTCTAACTTAACGTGGAACTTCCAAGAGGACCCAAAGCCCTTGCCGGCGCGACTGCCGTGCACGAATCTGAGTTGATTCGTGCTGCCGAGATCGCTCAAAATCTCCCCCTGAACAGTGCCAGGATAGAGGTTCGTAATGATCTCTACGCCGTGCAGAAACTGCTTTCCGACCTGCACAGCATTAATAGGACGATGCTCCGCATCTACAATTCTTACCCTCGTCGGTAAATAACCCAGGAGGGTGTGCTTCGAGATTAGTTCGCCTTTAGTGCGTAGCAACTGCAGGAGCGATTTCATTGATGAGGAACTCCAATATGTCGCCAGGGATATAGCGCGAGGCCCAATGAAGGCCTGTAAACAGCGGCACAAATAGCCGCCTATTCTCCTCGCTAGCTTGGAAGCCTAGAATCGGGCTCTCTACAACCTTGGTGAGAGTGCCTTTCTGCTTAGAGGCGATCCACTGGTTGTCTTCAGTTGCGCGGACGGCTCCGAACTGGATCGATATTTCTCCGAAAGGAAGAGAGATTTTGAAGAAGCGGATCGAATCTTCCGGATCATCCGTCAGCAACGTAATCAGCGGAACAGCAAGCGAAATGCGAAACGTTTCGTTCTTGACCGTGATGTAGCTGAGAAAACGCTCCCCCCTCAATTCTGCATGCTCGAATATCAATGAGTCTAATTGCGAAAAGAATTCGTTCGCGGTGCCCCTGTGTCGCGCATAAATATAGGTCTTGTCGTTGCTGAGATAGGTATCGAAATAAAGCAGGGGCTTTCCATCAATGGCGCGCTGCGCAGCGTCCCCGCCATCTGGGGGCCCTCCGATGACTCTGCGGTGGAGTCTGCCTTGTGTGATGGGTGGCTCTGCTATGACGAAGCGTCGACCGTTTCTGACCAGTTCGTCCAGCCTAACGCCAGTGTATTCGGCCTCACTCGGCATCTTCTAGCCTAGGCTAACATCTTAGTCAACTTCCAGAGCTTTGTACACGCATTTCCGGTCCCGCCCGTGGCGTACAATATGTTGTTCCCTGAGCGGCCTAAGGGATTGCCGTCGGCCTAGAAACCCGAGCGATCGTTAGGGCGGTGCAGAAGTCGCGAGTTCCAAAAACAGGGGAGGTGAAAGTGCCAGTTGAGTTTGTTATCCACGCCTCTGATCTTCGCCATGCACTCAAACAACTGAAAGCAAACCGCGGCAAGTTTCATGAGAGCGATTTCGTCGATGTCTTAGTATCAGGATGCGCTGCGACGTTCCGTTCGGTTGGCACCGAGGCGGAGGTGCCCGTCGATGGCAAGAGACCCGGCGCGGCACGGATTCCATTGAGAATCGTGGACAAGATGAACAGGGAAGTAAGGACGTTGAAGACTAAGGAGCTGCCTTTTCTTTGCGAGGCGGGCCGCATCAAAGTCGGGAGTTGGTCCGTGACGCACCCTGACATTGAGCTGGGTAGGATTCCAGACCAGCGCATAAGTTTACCTATTGATGTCTCGGTGCTCGATACCCTTGCCCTCGCAGAGATTCTTAGTGTCGACAAAATCGTCGAGGAAAACATGCGGTCGCGGGTTGAAGAAGCGAGAGAGACCCGCGCCCGAGTTGTCGCCGCTGCTCACGCGGTCTTGGGGACCTTCGATGTCACCGAACGACAACTACAGGATTTGGTTGATGCTAACGTGAAGGACGCGGCCGAAAGGCTCAAGCGATCTCTTAAAATCGCCTAGCCGGGTGGGCGCCAACGCTACGCCGAAGCGGTTGTCAGTTGGCGGTTCTCGGTTTTCAGTTTGTTTTCGGGAGGGAGCTGGGCCTTGTGCGGAAACCCAGGTCTCGAAAACCGCGAGACCTGGGGCACCCGCAGAAGGTGACGAAGTGCGTCTGCCCGGACGCGTGAAATCGTTTCAGTCCCAAGGCATGAGCTAAGCTTACGCTTGAGGAGTGCCCCACTCAAGCCAAAGAACGGCTTGAATGGGCCACCCGCCCGCCGCAGGAACAAGCACATCTACACGGCACCAACGTAATGTGTCAACTTGATTACTCTGTTTTGCGCTCACAGGCCTTGTGATACTCTCGAAAGTACCCCATATTCTCTGGAGTTCGGCTAGGTTTCTCTGTGCCTTCGGTGTCTTCAAACAGCAAACCGGGAATCCACATTGCGTGGAAGACAGTCACGTACCGCAGCGTGGCGCTGCTGGTGCTGGCGGTGCTGCTGATACTGTTTGCGGGCATGCATTTTGCCTTTCCGCAATTCACCGAGAGCACGATTCAGGCTGCGGATGGATTCGGCATCAAGATGCTGGAGGTGGTAGCCGGGGCGGCGGGCAATCCTGCGAAATCGGGCGGCGCCGGGGCGCAGCAGGCGCACTTCACGGCGCTTGATGGCACGGTTCGGGTGAAGAAGGCGAGCAGCAACAGTTGGGGAACGGCCGACTACAGTATTCCGCTGGAAAAGGGCGATGTCGTGCAGACCAGTTCGGAAGGCATGGCCAAGATCGTGTTCAATGATGGCACGAACTACACCATCAAACAGGATTCGCTGATCGTGATCGAGGAAAACTCGACCAATGATCAGCAGCAGACCAACGTTTCGGTTGCGGTGAGCACGGGCACGGTGGATCTGGCGACGGCCACGTTTGTGCAGGGTTCGAAGTCGCAGGTGGTGGTAGCGGGGGCGACGGCATCTCTGGCGCCGGATAGCGCGGCCATGGTGCGCAACGATCCCAAGGCCGATCAGCATGAAATCCTGGTCAAGAAGGGAACTGGCGACATCACGCGTAATGGCGAGACGGTGCGCTTGGCGGACTGGGAGAAAGTGAGCTTTCAGGCTGAGGCGCCACGCATGGACAAGCTGAAGGAAATTGGTCCTCCAACCCCAATTTCGCCGGCCAATATGATGCCGATGTTCGTGTCGAATGATCCCAAGCCGATTGAATTCTCCTGGACTCCGATGGCGAATGCGAAAGGTTACCGGCTGCGCATCTCCCGGAATCCGTACTTTTCTTCTACCATTGTGGATCGCAAGGTGAATACCGCCGACGTTTTGGTCTCAGGCCTGGAGCAAGGGGCTTATTACTGGGTGGTGCAATCGCAGGATGCTGCGGGCAAGGAATCGGTCGAGAGCGAGAAAAATCGGTTTACCATCATTCCGAAGGGGAGTGACACGGCGGCGATCAATCTGGATCTGGATCCGCTGATCCAGCATGGTCACGTGATCGAGTTGACGGGGAAGACTGAGGCGGGCGCGCGGGTGATGGTGAATGGGCGCGAGGTGCCGGTGGTCGGAAACGACGGCGCGTTCCACTACTTCACGCCACCTTTGGCGACGGGCGAGAGCACGATCACGATTACGGCGCAGAATGCCAAAGGTGGAGTCAATACTCTGCAGAAGAAAGTGGTGATTCAGTGAACGGGGCGGGGCTTGAGCGCGGGCCTCGAAAGGACAGTTACTTTGGTTTGCTGAAACCAATGGCAATCCCTCATAGAATTAAGGATAGAGATTAGATTCCAGAATAACCGGACAAAAACCGGAAAAAGACCGACTCCATCAGAGAGAAAGTTTCGCATGTCATCGAACAACGGGTTTCATTCGAGCGCATCCCGCTGGCACAATCTGCGGTCGCTGTTCAGCGTTTTTTCGAGCGACCTCGCTATCGACTTGGGCACGGCCAACACGCTGGTGTATGCGCGCGGTAAAGGCATCGTGGTGAACGAGCCTTCGATCGTGGCCATCAACAAGAACACCGGCGAAGTGGAAGCCGTGGGAAAAGAAGCCAAGGAGATGCTGGGCCGCACGCCTGGCAACATCGTGGCCATCAAGCCCATGAAAGATGGCGTGATCGCCGACTTCAAAGTCACGGAAAAGATGCTGAACTATTTTATTCAAAAGGCGCACAACCGCAAGATGCTGGTACATCCCCGCATCGTCATCGGAGTGCCTTCGGAAATCACGCAGGTGGAAAAGCGAGCGGTCATGGACTCGGCGTATCGCGCGAAGGCGAGCGAAGTGCATCTGGTCGAGCAGGCCATGGTGGCGGCGATTGGCGCTGGACTCCCCATCACCGAGCCGAGCGGCAACATGGTTGTCGACATTGGCGGTGGTACTACCGATATCGCGGTCATTTCTTTGAGCGGCATCGTCTATTCACGTTCCGTGCGCATGGCCGGCAATCAGATGGACGAAGCCATCATGAATTATCTGAAGCGCAAATATAATTTGCTGATTGGCGAGCGCACTGCCGAGCAGATCAAGATTGAGATTGGTTCCGCGTATCCGCTGGACAAGCCGCTCACCATGGAGATCAAAGGACGCAACCTGATTGAAGGCGTTCCTAAGACCATTACCGTGGATGACAGCGAAGTGCGGGAAGCATTGAGCGAATGCGTATCGACGATTATGAATGCGATTCGCGTTGCCCTAGAGCGCACGCCCCCAGAGCTTTCCGCGGACATTAGCGATCGCGGCATTGTGCTTACTGGTGGAGGCGCACTGCTGAAGAATCTTGACAAGCGCATCCGCGAAGAAACCGGGCTGCCGGTTTCGATCGCCGACGATCCGCTGTGCAGCGTGGTGCTGGGCACCGGCAAGATGCTGAGCGACTTCAAACTCTTGCGCAAGATTTCGATCGAGTAGCGCGATCGCCTTCGTGAGGCTTCGTGTTCCTTCGTGAGTAAGAACAGAACGAAGACGCGAAGTACACTAAGGGAAGCCCGCCATGGAAAACCTCATCAGCCGCTACCGCAATGTCACCATCCTGGTGGCCGTGCTGTTTGTCCAGGTGCTGGGGCTGGCGGTCCAGGTCAAGCGCTCTACGCCGGATGAATCTACGCGCTTGATTCGAGTCTGGGCGGTGGACGCGGTCACTCCTTTTGAAAAGGGCATCGTGTGGTTTCAGAGCAGCGTCAGCAATCTTTGGCGTAATTATTTCTATCTGCGTGGGGTGCGCCAGGAGAATCGCGACCTCAAGCTCCAGATCGAACGCCTGCGAATCGAGCAGGCTCGGCTGAACCAGGACGCGGAGCAGGCTCGCCGGTTGCAATTGCTGCTGGGATTCAAGGAACAATTCATTTCGAAGACCCTGGCCGCGCAGGTTATCGGATCGAGCGGCAGCGAGCAGTCGCGATCGATTTACATCGACAAAGGTTCGCGCGACGGGATCAAGCAAGACATGGCGGTGATCACGGCCGATGGCGTTGTCGGTAAGGTACTACGGGTCTTCCGAAGCACTTCGCAGGTATTGCTGGTCAATGATCAGACCAGTGGAGTGGGAGCGATTCTGGAGAAATCGCGGCTGCAAGGTGTTCTGCGCGGGACTGCGCTCGGCGAAGTGGTGCTTGAAAAAGTGATGTCGGATGAAACTGTGCAGCCGGGCGAAAGAGTTGTGACCAGCGGGGGCGATCAGATTTTTCCCAAAGGCTTGCCGGTGGGCACGGTTACGAAGGTTTCGCCGGGACCGGAGCTCTTTCTGAATATCCGGGTGAAGCCAGCGGCTGACTTGAGCCGTCTCGAAGAAGTGCTGGTGATCACGCAGCAGGAAGAAAAGGAACCGGCGGCGGCCGATGGAGCGACGCCCATACGAGCGGCAGATATTCTTGCGCAGCGGTTGCCTTCGGTTCCCGACCGACCTCCGGACGATCCGAGTAAACCCCCGCCGCCGACCAGCGGATTGAAGATTTTTAGCGCGCCCACGGCGTCAGGGACATCGGCCACAACAGCGCTCCCTAAACCGAGCGGTGGGAGTGTGTCAACTCATGCGCAGTCAAGCCTGGGCCAGAACTCTCTGGCGACAACTCCGAAACCGCGTGGGGATTCTGCAGGCAGCGCGAATAATCCCGGGAACGTTTCTCCCGCAATTAAGCCGAGCGACAATTCGTCCGCCGTGAAGCCGGCAACGCCACGCAAGCCTGCGGCAGTGAAAGCTCCAGACAACGGCGCGAATGCAGGATCGGACGGGCAGTCCCAGCCCGCGTCTGCGACCCCTGATTCCCAAGCAAAGCAACCGGCGACCGAACCAACTCCGCCGCAGGAACAACCCCAATAGCGTGCCCATCACTTATACATCGAATGAGCAGGTCGAGGTTTACCGGTTCAGTCTTCCGGCAGCCATTCTGATTCCGCTGATCGCAGTCTTTCTGCAGGCATTCGTGCCTCTGCGATTTCAATTCTTTTCCATCTTCGATTTACCGCTGCTGGTAGTGATTTTCTTTGCCGTGGCGCGGCGTAGTCCAGTCGCCGGGTTGCTCACCGGCGCTGCCATCGGGCTGTTGCAGGACTCGCTCACCGGGCATCCCTTAGGCTTGTACGGGATCGCGAAAACCGTCGTAGGATACGGGGCATCGTCCCTGGGCGTTAAGCTGGACGTAGAGAATGCCGGCTCGCGGTTTCTGGTCACCCTTTTCTTTTACGTCGTCCATGAGATCGTGTACTTCACGATTGCACGGGGTTTGGTAGGACTTACTCTGCAATGGAGTTGGCCTCGCGAACTAGGATCGGCGCTAGCCAACGCCGCGCTCGCGGTCGTCCTATTCGCGTTGCTGGATCGGTTCAAGCAGAGAACTTGAGTCAGGCTTCGGGCTTCGGGCGTCGGGCTTCAGGTCGCGAGTTTTGAGTTTCTCCGCCGTCTATGCCCTTCCGTTACCCGACGATACAACGCAATCCCGGGCTTGGCGGATTACAATGACCTTATCTTCCGAAAGGACTAAGTCAGCGTGGTCAGTTCGGCGGTGTGCTCCCCAAGCGCGACGCCTGAAGCCTGAAGCCTGACACCCTGATGTTCGGCCGCGACGAAAAAGTATCGCAGGTCCGCCTCACCGCGGTGCAGTACATTGTCCTGGGCATTTTCATGATCCTGGCCTACGGATTATGGCGGCTGCAGGTGGTGCAGAGCGACATGTACGCCTCGCTGGCGGAAAAGAATCGGGTTCGCAATGTGCCGATCCTCGCTCCACGCGGCAAGATTCTCGATCGCGAAGGGCGCATCATCGTGGACAACTATCCTTCGTTTACCGCGCTGTTGCTGCGCGACTCCTCGCGTGATCTGTTGGCCGACGCTGATCTCATTTCTCAGGGTCTGCACCTTGATCCGAAAGAAACCAGAGATCGCATCCGGCACTTTGCCTCGATGCCGCAGTATCAACCGATTTTTCTGAAAGATGACATTACGCCTGATGAACTTGCCTTCGTCGAGGCGCACCGCAATGAGCTACCCGAGTTGGATACCATCGTCGCGCACCGGCGGCTTTATCCGCGCAACGGATTCATGGCCCACCTTATCGGTTACGTCGGCGAAGTCAGCGAAGAAATGCTGAACCAGCCGCGCTGGGAGTTCTACAATCCCGGCGACGTCGTGGGGAAATCGGGAGTGGAACTGCAATACAACCAGATTCTGATGGGAAAGAACGGCTCGCGGAGAGCGGTCGTAAACAGCCGGGGGCGAGAAGTTGGACGGTTGGACGAAACGCCCGCGGAACCTGGGAAACAACTCAAGCTCACTGTAGATCTCGATTTGCAAATCGCGGCCGAAGAGGCTTTGGGTGACAAGAACGGCGCGATCGTCGCCATGGACCCGCGCAACGGAGAGATTCTGGCCATGGTGAGCCGGCCGACTTTTGATCCGAACGATTTTGCCGTGCGGGTCTCGCGCGATCAGTGGAGCAAGCTGGTTAACGACGACGAGCATCCGTTGCTGAACAAAGCCATTCAGGCTCAACTCGCGCCCGGGTCGACTTTCAAAATCATTATGGCCACGGCGGGCCTGCAGGAAGGTATCGCGCAAGATATGCACGTGATCTGCAACGGCGGCGCTACATTTTACGGGCGCTACTTCAAATGCTGGGTCACTGCCGAGCATCGCACTCATGGGTTGGTTGAAATCAGCAAAGCGATTTACCAATCCTGCGACGTTTTCTTTTACACGTTGGCCGAGAAACTTGGCATTGAGCGCATTGCGAAATACGCGACCATGTTTGGCCTGGGACAAAAGACGGGCATCGACCTGCCCCAAGAAGTGACCGGAGTCATGCCGTCGGAAGAATGGAAGATTCGCAACTTCAAACAGAAATGGTATGCGGGCGAGACGATTTCCGTCGGCATTGGCCAGGGAGCTGTCGCCGTAACTCCGATTCAACTGGCGCGCGCTATCGGTGCGATTGCGAGCGGAGGTGTGCTGGTGCGGCCGCATGTGACCAATCCGAGCGATTTGCCGGGTAACGTGATTCCCGCCACCGACACGCCGAGCCAACAGAAAATCCCGATTGATCCCAAGAATTGGGAGATCATCACTGATGCGATGTCGAATGTGCCCACGCCGCTGGGCACGGCAGGCAGCGCACATCTGCAGGGGATTGATTTCGCCGGCAAAACCGGAAGCGCGCAGACCGTCAGCAACGCGCTCAAGGCCAAGACTGCGAACGGCAAGTCCAAGTACAAGGACAATGCCTGGTTCGTCGGGGTGACTCCGCGAAGGAATCCGGAGATCGTGGTGGCGGTATTGTTCGAGGGCGGAGAGCACGGGCAGTTTGCGGCTCGGATTGCCGCTCAAGTGGTCAAGGCGTATGTCGAGAAGCAGCGCCGTCAGCCGACCAAGGTCGCGGAAGCCAGTAAAAAAGTGGAGATCGGAGCGGTCTGGAATTCGGCGAGCCCGGATGGAACAGAGCAGGACACATTGCACGGCGGCAGGTTTGTGATGGATGTGCCGAAGAAGCGTTTGGCGCTTGCGGTGGCGGCGCCGGGGGTGCGGCAGTGAGTCTTTGTGTCGCGCTTAGACGTGACTCGATGCCTCCGCACACTCTGCGGCTTCGCTCGGCGTTCTCTGCGTTTCAAGATTTTGAGCTGGAGAAACGCAAGTCTTAAATCGCAGCGGTCGCAGAGAACAGCCGCAGAGTACGCGGAGGAATTCGCAGAATGAGCGATTTTGTTTTTGACACGAATGACCAACGACGAATGACCAACGACTGATTTCATGTCACGCTATATTTCATTTCGTGATTTTGACTGGCTGCTGTTCATCTTTGTCCTGCTGATTTGCGGTCTGGGCGTGCTGGAGATTCGCAGCGCCACGGCGCATACCAAGTTTGCCGGAGCGCATATCAAGCAGATGTATTGGATCGCTGGCGGAGTCGGCGGGATGTTCCTGATGAGCTTCATCAATTATCAGAAACTGCTTGATGCGGTTCATTGGATGTACATCGCCTCCATCGCTTCGCTGCTGACGGTGACCATCTTCGGGCAAAAATATCTGGGCGCGCGCCGCTGGATCAAGATGCCTGGCGGAGGACATTTTCAGCCATCCGAGTGGGTCAAGCTCATCCTGATTCTGGCGGTAGCAAAATACTTTGCCGACTTGCACCAAAGAGAACTTTCCTGGCCGGACTTCATCAAGGCGGGCGCAATCGTTGGAGTTCCCATGCTTCTGGTGCTGGCTCAGCCCGACCTGGGAACGGCGCTGACTTACATCCCGATTGCAGTTATGGGGCTATTCCTGGGCGGAGTTCGTCTAAAGCAAGCTCTGACTGTGGTCGTACTTGCAGGACTCATGATGCCGCTGGCTTTCCATGTATTGAAGCCCTATCAACGCGACCGTCTGACCAGCTTTATGCAGCCCGAGGCGGATAGCCAAGGCTCGGGTTATCAGGTTATTCAATCTCTCATAGCGGTAGGTTCGGGTGGGCTCTGGGGTAGTACGGCGGCCTCTCAGACTCACCAGGCGTTTCTTCCTGTCCCACAAACGGACTTTATCTTCGCGGCTTTTGCCGAGGAGCATGGATTTGTGGGCGCTCTAACCGTAATGCTGTTATACTTTATTGTGCTGATGCGGTTGACTCAGAACGCACAAACGGCGCCCGACCGCGCCGGGACGTTCGTGGTGATGGGGGTGGTGGCTGTGCTTAGCTTTCACATCCTGGTCAACGTCGGCATGGTGGTCGGTTTTATGCCGGTCACCGGAATACCCTTGCCCTTAATGAGTTATGGCGGGTCTTCGGTCCTGTTTATGTTTCTGGCGCTGGGCATTGTGATGAATGTCCGGATGCGCCGCTTCGTGAACTGAAGCAGGGGAAGAAGGCAAGGAGAGTTTGCCGCGCTTGCCATTTGCGGCTCAAAACAAGATTACGATCGCCCTCGCGTAAAGAGGGCACTCACTGGCCAACAGCAGTGAACGGCCGGGCAGGATTGAAGCTAAGGCGTTGCCAGGCGGGTAACGGCCCCCCCAAAGACCTGAGAAGGTTTTTGTGAGAGCGGTCACAAACCTTGGGCAAGCGCAATGCGATAAGTGCGAAAGATTTCCAAGCTTGTACCACGAGTCCGGCGTCGGAGAAAACTCCGTAGCCCGAGCTGCCCCATATGCGGGGCGGACATCGCATCGCTCCATCCTCCCGGCTTGTCCCTGCCTATGTTCCGGTGAATCCTGCAGCCGCTTGACGGCGCAGAACCGGAGTCCGTATGACGAAAGAATTATTTGTGTCGACCACCCCTCACGAAACCAAAGTGGGGCTAGTGGAAGACGATCTGCTCGCTGAAATTTACCTGGAACGGGAAAACGAATACACCCTGGCTGGTTCCATCTACAAAGGCCGCGTAACCCGCGTGCTGCCAGGCATGCAGTCCGCATTCGTGGATATTGGCCTGGAGCGCGACGCGTTCCTGTATGTTTCCGACTTCATGGAACTGCAAGATGAAGATGAAGTCGAGGAAATTCCCACCAACCTGGCTCCATCGCAACCCTATCAATCGCCGGCGCGAGCTGAGGCGCAGCCTTTGGAACACGAAGCTGTAAGCGTCGTATCCGTCGGCGAAGAGCATGCAACCCCGGAAGAACAAGGGGAGCCGACGGCTCAACCGGGGGAAAATCGTGAACGTTCGAACGGCGGAGAAAGCCGCGGCGGACGTGGAGACTGGCGCAGTCGTCGCCGTCGCGGACGACGCGGCGAACGCATGCCCGAATCCAAGTTTGCCCGGCCAACCTCTGAAGCCGTGCGTACCGATCAACCCGAGCGAACGGATCGTCCCGACCGGCCAGAACGAAGCGCTCGTCCGGAAAGAAGCGAGCGTTCCGAATATGGTCCGCCGCCGGGTTACCAACCGATCCTGTTGCCTGGAGAGTCGATCTCGAAATATCAGCGTCTCGCGCAGAGTCAAGCGCGAGCGGAATCGAGGCCGACTTCGCCGAATCCTGCCGCACGGGCGCCCGTTACCGCCGCATTTCCCGAGGATGAGCCATTGTTCGCCAAGCCGGAAGCGGAGCAGCAAGCTTCGATTCCGGAACCCCAAGACCGGGCAAGAGGCGCGGCCGCGAACGCTCAGGTCGGATCGTCCGAATGGGATCGCCAGCAAAAGCGTCTGCACGAGAAGAACGTTGCGGCCGTGTTTGGGGGAGAGGCTGCCGAACCCGCGGAAGTCCACAGAGATAGCGGCCACGACGACGATGCGATTACGGACCACGAACATTCGGATCAGATTCGAGTCAGTGAAGCGGCAGAGGGCACGATGGAGGAAGAACTCATCGAAGAAGACGAAGCCGATCTCGCCTCCTACGTCGAAGAACTCAACATCGATGCATCTTTCGAGGAAGATCAACTGGAAGAAGAAACTCGAGAAGCCGGGGATTATCGCGAGCCGTCCGTGCCGCAAATCGCAGCATCCGGCGAGGCCGCGCAGACTGTCAGCGAGAACAGGGCCCCCGAACCGTTTGTCATCGAGGGCGGCATCGACGAGCATGTTTCGGGCGAAGTCGAAGTCGACGAGGCGGTTGCGGAGCAAGAAGCGAAAGAAGCTGAGGAAGCGGAACTTGAGGAAGCCCAGGCCGAAGCTGAGGCGCTCCTCGATGCTGAGGCCCGCGGCGATGGCACCGTCGACGCCCGGGTGGAAGTCCGCGCTCCGGCAGGGACTGCAGCCTATACGCAACGCGCGCCGCGTCCGGCGTTTGATCCTCGGCGCGGTCAGCGAGGACGCCGCGGCGGGGGTGGTGGGCGACGTTTTCGCCGTCACGAACCGCAGAACGTTCCGCTGATTACCGAACTGCTTAAGGAAGGTCAGGAGATATTGGTTCAGATCGCCAAGGAGCCCATCGGCAAAAAGGGCGCCCGCATCACCAGCCACATTGCTTTGCCCGGACGCTTTCTGGTCTACATGCCTACGGTCAATCACACTGGCGTGTCACGAAAGATTTCTTCTGAAGAAGAGCGCCAGCGGTTGAAGCGCATTATCATCAGCGAACGCGAAAATGGACACGGTGGCTTCATCGTGCGCACCGCCGCGCAAGGCGCGTCGGAAGAAGAATTACGTGCCGACATTCGTTTCCTGAAGAATCTGTGGTCCGAGATCAAAACTCGCGCCGATAACGGCAAAGGGCCGACGCTGATCTATCACGATTTAAACGTAGTCGAGCGCGTGCTTCGCGATCAGGTCACGTCCGACTTCACAGCGATCTGGGTTGATACCGAGCAGGAATACGAACGCGTGCTGCGCTTCGCCAACCGCTTTCAGCCGGCGTTAGTGCGGCGGGTCAAGCTGTACAGCAAGGAAATCCCGCTCTTCGAACAGTTCGGCTTGAACGACGAAATCAACAAAGCGCTGAAGTCGAAAGTCTGGCTGAAAAGCGGCGGATACATCGTCATCAATCAGACCGAAGCGCTGGTCGCCATCGACGTCAACACCGGCAAATACGTTGGCAAGACGGCCCGCCTCGAAGACACCATTGTCAAGACCAACGTCGACGCCATCAAGGAAATCGTGCGTCAAATCCGTCTACGCGATCTTGGCGGCATCATCATCATCGACTTCATCGACATGGACGAGCGGCGAAACCGCCAGAAAGTCATGCAAGCGCTCGAAGAGGCGCTGCGCAGCGACCGCGCCCCGTCCAAAGTTTTGCAGTTTAACGATTTTGGATTGGTCGCGATCACACGGAAAAGAGTAAAGCAATCGCTCGAACGCACCATCGGCACGCCGTGCCCATATTGCGAGGCGACGGGCTACGTGAAATCGGTGACCACGGTGTGCAACGACATCTACGTAGAAATGCGCAAGATGGCCAAGCACCTCGATCACGCCGACGTAATGCTGCGGGTGAATCCCGAAGTCGCCAAGGCGCTAAAAGGCAATAACGGCAAGGCTCTGACCGAAATGGAAGAACTGACCAAGCGGACGGTAATCGTGAAAAGCGATCCCGCGCTGCATCAAGAGCAGTTCGATATCAACTGAGAGCTACTAGCTGTCAGCTTTCAGCATCAGGAAGACGGGCGAATTGCCCGTCTTTTTCTTTCTCGTTTTCGAATCAACGAACGCCTAGCTCAACTGGCGTTGCTGGCGCCCAGAGTCTTTTCTTGCGGAACTCCGGTCAGAGTCTTTTCGACTAGCTCAGAGCAATCGTGCAGCTTTTGCAGTGGCGGACGGATCTTGTCGGCCTCAACTTTGGCTCCGCGCTGTTCAGCCAGGGTGATGACGCGTTCGGCGTTCTGGTTGACCGAGCGGCCGACTTCCAGCAGCACGACCAGCGAGTCGGCGTGCAGCTTCCACAACGATGCGGAATTCTCCGCGCGCTTCATCTCTTCCAGTTCCGTGGTCATGCGCGCGACCACAGCGACCAGCCGCAAGACCACGCGAGCGACCCCGGCGCGAACGCTCTTCTCTTCCAAATAGTCAGCGCAGTAGGCATCGGCTTCAGCAGGGGTGAGCAGAAGATTGAAGAAGCGCATGGGAACGACCTGGCGGAATCTCGGGTCGGCCACGCGCACGAAGATGCGAATCGATTCCTCGATCCTTAGCAGCTTGCTTTCTTCGGTCGAAATCTGTTGCGGAGTGACCGCCAAGCGCATGGCCGGAACATCGAGCACCGGACGCCGGGTGGGGAAAGCAGCCACTTTGGCTGGTTGATTTTTTGCTGCAGGCGGGCGCACCAGGCGCGGGCTGCGACGGATGGGCGGGCGTTGGTCAAGAGTCTTCTTCAGTTTCGAGATGCGCCGAAACTTGTCGAGCGCTGCGCCGTAGTCGATGCGAAGAAGATCGCTCTCCTCAAACGCCGCAATGTGTTCGACGGTGACGTCCACGCCATCGACGTTGCCCAGAATGCTGCCGCCTTGTTCCTCTACCACTTCGGCGAAGTTTTTGATTTCAGCCGTGGACTGGTGGAATAGATCGTCAAACTTCTTGCCAAAGGCGGTGTTGTACGGGGCGATGGTGGCCAAAACGCCGGGGTGATAAAAAGAAGTATCGAAAGATTGCTTGAGTTCGCGGACGCGAGGAATGATGCCGGACTCGAGCAGCGCATTGAGATCACGGAAGCGCTCCGCTTCCTGCTGCAGGTGGTCGAAAAGGCGCAGGGTTTGCACGTGTTCGTCAGTGAGCGAGGGAACGTCGGCGTCGGCAAGAATTTCGAGCAATGCGATCTCGAATGGCGAAAGCGGCAGCGCACCGTCGAGGCCGTAACCGCGGCGCTCCCACTGGCCGGGCACGCGCGGGTGGCGATACAGGAAAGTGGCGACCAGGTCGGTCTTGTCGCGATGAACCTCGGTCGTCTCGCGGTTGCGCGTGAAGTAACGGAGCATCGCCTCAGCGATTTCCGGATCGGTATCGGGCGTGAAAGCCCGCCGGAGCATGGCCGGAGTAATGGCCAAGTCGAGCAAACGCAGCCAGCGATGCATGGCCGACAAGGTTTGCTGCACGCCGTCATCGCTCTGCAGCGAGATGGCTTCGAGCCCAGCCGGGACGGGAACTTCTCCACCGACAGATTCCTGCAAGAGCTTCTCGTAGAAGCCTTGGACAGTCGCCAGAATCGCCAACTCCCACTTCGGGTCTTCTACCACAGTCTCTCCAGCGCACTAATCCCTTTGGATTTTGGGGAGGGCTTAGGCTAGTTAAAACTAAGGGGGGTCAGGGTGCAAGCCTGACGTAAGGACAGGACACCAACTAGATAAGGGACATGCCCTAAGGTAACCTTGCAGTAAGTCTTTTAAAATGAGGTTGTTTCGGGCACAAATTTTTCGGTCGATGAAATCGGCGACAGATTGTATACTGGGCGCGTGGGTAATGTTGTTTCTACGGGGATGAAAATCATGGAGTGGACAGCACCGAAGTTTGAAGAAGTTGCTTTGAATTGTGAGATCAACTCTTACGCCTCTGCCGCGCTGTAATCGTCGGCAAGGATGCGCATAAAAATCCTGGGCTCGGCCGCAGGGGGCGGTTTTCCGCAGTGGAATTGTAACTGCCGCCACTGCGAGTCTGCACGCGCGGGATCTTTCAAGGGCAAGAGCCGAACCCAAACCCAGGTGGCGGTAAGTAACGATGACCGTTCCTGGTTCTTACTAAATACCTCTCCCGATTTGCGTTTGCAGATCGAAGCTACGCCAGTTCTTCATCCGCGGGACACGGGGCGGGACTCTCCCATTGCTGGCGTTCTGCTGACCAGCGGCGACATTGATCAGATTGCAGGATTGTTGTCTCTGCGCGAATTGCAACCCTTCCGCATTTATTGCACAGCTTCGATCCGGCGCATTCTGCAAGAAGACAACAGCGTGTTCGCGATGCTGAATCGTGTGCCCAATCAAGTATCGTGGACGGAGATCGGTTCCGACGGAAGCTTTCCGTTGCTGAACTTGGCAGGGAATGACTCGGGAGTCACTTGCACGGTATTTTCGCTGGGCAGGCGTTATCCAGCGTATGTTTCGCGAGAGCGAACTGCCGGTCTCAAGCCTGAGGAAGCTTTGTTGGGTGCGATACTGACATCGACATCGGCCAAACGGCTCGCTTACATGCCTGCGGCTCCTGTGGTGGACGATTCTCTGCTGCGTCGTCTGGAAGAAACCGATTTGCTCTTGTTCGATGGCACTTTTTGGAGCGACGAGGAGTTGATCCGAGTGCAGGGGAGCGGATCGACAGCCCGCGAAATGGGACACATTCCTGTGTCTGGCGTAGACGGAAGCTTACGCAAGCTGGCGGGATTGCGGCGGCCGCGAAAAGTTTTTGTGCACATCAACAATACCAATCCCATGCTGGATGAATCTGGGCCTGAGTATGCGGAAGCACGCGCGGGGGGATGGGAAGTGGCGGAGGACGGATGGAGCTTCGATTTATAGGAGAGTCGGATTGAAACCAGCCACCGAAGTGCTGCACGAAGCTCCAATGCTTTCGGCGGAGGAGTTGAAGGCCCGGCTGCGGCAAGTGGGCGAAGAGCGTTATCACCATCGGCATCCCTTCCACCTCATGATGCATGAAGGCCAACTGAATCGCAGACAGTTGCAGGCCTGGGCGCTCAATCGCTATTACTACCAGAGCATCATCCCGATCAAAGATGCCATCATTCTCTCTCGAAGCGACAGCTCGGAGTTTCGTCGTGTATGGCGAAAGCGCGTGGTTGATCACGACGGCGATGCGACTCATGAAGGGGGCATCGAGCGCTGGATCAGGCTGGCCGAAGCCGCTGGGCTTGATCGCCATCGCGTGTTGCGCGGCGATGAAGTGCTACCGGCGACGCGATACGCCGTCGATGCTTATCTGAGTTTGGTGAGGAATCGAAGTTTTCTGGAGGCGGTAGCTTCGTCATTGACGGAGATGTTTTCGCGCGATCTGATCTCGTTGCGCATGGATCGTTTACGGCTGCATTATCCGTGGCTTTCCGGTGGGCTCGATTATTTTACGGCGCGTCTCGATCAGGCTCCGGAAGATGCGCGATTCGCTTTGCAGTGGGTCACCGAGAACGCCCTTACACGGCCGGAACAGGAAATGGTAATCGCAGCTTTGCGGGCGAAGTGCGACATTCTGTGGGCGCAGTTGGACGCGCTCTACTTTGCGTACGTGCAGCCAGGATGGCCGCCGCCCGGGGCTTTTCGGATTCAGGAGTCATGAGTGTGCCGCGCCCTTCTGATTCCAGCCAGCCGCGCTTTGCTTCGGGTTGCCGTTGGGGCACGCAGGGCGAGGAACGCGTGGTGCTTTTCCCCGAAGGCATGATTCGGGTCCAAGGAACCGGGCAGAACATTTTGGAACTTTGCGATGGACAACGCACGGTTCAAGAAATAGTGACGGCGCTTTCGGCGACTTACACCGGGGCCGATGCGGTGAAGATTCGTGAAGACGTGGGCAGTTTTCTGGAAGCTCTGCAGCAAAAGCGGATTGTCGATTATTAGCGTGAGAAGTACGGATGCTCGGCAGATTATTAAATGATTCAGAACCCACTTGCGTTGATTGCCGAAATCACCCACCGCTGCCCGCTGCATTGCGTCTATTGTTCGAATCCGCTGCAGATGGTTCGCGCAAAGGCGGAACTGTCGACCGAGGATTGGGTGCGTGTGTTTCAGGAAGCGCGAAGCCTGGGAATTCTGCATCTCCACCTCACCGGCGGCGAACCGGTGGCGCGTGCCGACCTGAAAGATCTCATTGAAGCTGCGCACGCTGCCGGACTTTATACCAACCTGATTACATCGGGGATTGGCTTACCCGAAGCGCGCCTGAAGACCCTGGTCGATGCGGGGCTCGACCACGTTCAACTCAGCTTCCAGGATTCACGAGACGAGCCCGCGAACTGGATTGCGGGCACAAAGTCACACGGGCACAAAATTGTGCTGTCGGAAATCATTCGCCGGTTCCCTGTTGCGTTCACGGTAAACCTGGTTGTGCATCGTCAGAATCTCGACCATCTCGAGGAGATGATTAGATTTGCCGAGCATCTGAAGCCCGATCGCCTGGAGATTGCTCACGCCCAGTATTACGGTTGGGCTCTAAAGAATCGAGACACGCTGATTCCTACTCGCGAGCAACTTGAAAATTGCATACGCATTGTAGAAGCGGCGCAGGGACGGCTTACGGGTCGCATGAGAATTGATTGTGTGGTTCCGGATTATTACGCACGCTATCCCAAGGCCTGCATGGGTGGGTGGGGCCAGCGGTTGCTCTTGATTGATCCGTCCGGGGATGTGCTTCCCTGTCATGCGGCGGGGGTGATTCCGGGCATGAGCTTTGACAATGTGCGCGAGCACTCTCTGGAATGGATATGGCGCGACTCGGCGGCGTTCCAGCGCTTTCGCGGAGAGCAATGGATGCCTGAACCGTGCCGAAGTTGCGAGCGCCGCGCGGAGGACTTCGGCGGGTGCCGCTGCCAGGCTTTTCTGCTTACCGGCGATGCCAATGCGACGGATCCCGTGTGTACGCTGGCGCCCACGCATCACTTAATTGAAAGCGCCCGAATGGAAGCACACTCCGATGGCGAGCAAGTCTCGTGGTTATACCGAACCAATCCCGACTGAAGTTTAAATTCGCTGCAAAATGGGCGGACAAATGCTGCAATTGTCTGCAGATTGTAAAAACATTGTCAACAGTTCGTCCGCGAGGCTGACAGGCAGCGTGGTGGTAGTAAGCTTGTTCAGTATTGATGCGATGAATTCTAATTTCCGGAGCAGCTATGATGCGAGTAGAGACAACCCGAGAAGCGACTTTACAGCGTGCCCCAGGCACTCTGCAGAAAGCAATGACGTACGTTAATCCGGGGGCGAACACGATGGAACGAATTCTCGTCGTAGAAGACGATCACGCGGTACAAAAGGCCCTGCGGCGTTTGTTTGAAACGGAAGGATTCGAAATTGAAATCAGTGCGGATGGCAGATCAGCGCTGGAAGCGTTCCGCCGGGCTGCGCCCGCTGCGATTGTGCTGGACTTGCGCTTGCCGCTCGTTTCCGGCCGCGATGTTTGCCGGGAGATCAAACAGCAGGCGCCTTCAGTTCCTATTATTGTTCTAAGCGCCGCCAGCGATGTTTCGGACAAAGTGTTGCTGCTGGAGTTGGGAGCGGACGATTATGTGACCAAGCCGTTCAGTCCGCGAGAATTACTTGCCCGGGTGCGGGCTGCGTTGCGGCGTACGGTGCGAACTGGAACTGGCGATGTGGTCACTTTTGCTGGAATCTCGGTGGACTTCACGAAGATGGAAGTAAACCGCAACGGCGAGATGGTCGTGCTCACGGCACAGGAATTCAAGACTCTAAAATTCCTGATACAAAACGCGGAGCGAGTAATCTCGCGGGACGAATTACTGAACGAAGTGTGGGGCTACCAGAATTATCCATCCACGCGCACCGTGGACAATCACATTCTGAAGCTTCGGCAAAAGCTGGAGAAAGATCCGACCAACCCGATACATTTCCGGACGGTTCATGGCATGGGCTACAAATTTGTGCGTTAACTCCCAGAGTTGCGTAGTGTTTGGGCGCGGGGAGAGGTGAGCGTGATGAAACTTCGGATGCGGACCAAGTTTCTGCTCTCCATGCTATTGATCTCAGCCGGTCTCACCTGGACCAGCCTGCTGCTGGTGCGTCGCACCGTACAAGCGCAGGTGAAGAAGAGCATTTTCGCGGACCTCCACAACTCCGTCAGCACTTACCAGAACTTCTACCGTGAACGCGAGCTTACGCTGACCCACCTAGCGGAGTTGCTGGCGGACCTGCCTAATTTGCGGGCGCTGATGACCACGCAGCATGAAGCTACCATCCAGGATGGGTCTACTGATCTATGGCGACTGGCGGGTAGCGATCTGTTTGTGCTGGCGGATCGAACCGGTAAAGTAGTTGCGCTGCAGACGGCAACTCCGGGTTTTTCGCGCGAGATGGCGCAGAAGTCACTGGATCCCTCCAGTCAAGAAGGTTCGAGCCAGTGGTGGTTTGGCGCCCAGCATTTGTACCAGGTTTTTCTCAAGCCAATTTATGCGGGTCCGGCGGCGGAGAACAGGCTGCTGGGATTCCTGGTGATCGGCTACGAAATTGATGATAGCGTGGCGTCGCATGTGAGCCGGATTGCCGCGAGCCAGGTGGCTTTCTACTACGGCGATACGATCGTGAGGAGCACGCTCGATCCCACGCGTGAAGCCGAACTTTCGCGGCTTCCGATTGTACCTTCGGCTCCGGGGATTCCGGAGCCGGAACAGGTGCAACTGGGCGACGAACGTTTCCTGGCAACTTCGTTGGAGCTGGCTGCGGACAAGAAACCTTCCGTTCGTTTGAGCGTCCTCAAATCTTACGATCAGGCTACTGCTTTTCTCGACAGTCTGAATCGCTTGCTGCTGGCCCTGGGACTGGCTGCCGTTGCGGGCGGCAGCGCTCTGGTGTTCTTCATTTCGCACACGTTTACCCGGCCTTTGGGGAACCTGGTGGCGGGCGTGCGGGCTTTGGGAAGAGGAGATTTCCACTATCAACTGGACGCTCGGGGCGGCGACGAAGTGGCCGAAGTGACCCGAGCGTTCAACCGAATGCGGGACAGCTTACTGAAAACGCAACAGGAGTTGATCGACGCGGAACGGTTGGCCACGATTGGACGAATGGCCAGCTCGGTCTCGCACGACCTGCGGCATTCGCTCGCGGCCATCGTCGCAAACGCTGAATTCCTATGCGAGAGCCGTCTGTCGACCGATCAGCGAGAAGAGCTGTACCAGGAAATTCGGATTGCGGTAAACCAGATGACCGAGCTCATTGATTCCTTGCTCGAGTTCTCTCGAACCCGGGAATCCTTGCGTCGGACCTACGGAAGCGTAAAGGAGTCGGTTGAACGCGTGGTGCAGGCGGTTCGCACTCACCCGCGGTTCCACACCGTGCGGGTTACAGTGCGTCAGGAGGGCAACAGTATTGGCTGGTTCGATACCAGGAAGCTGGAGCGCGCGCTTTACAACCTGCTGTTGAACGCGTGTGAGGCGATCCCGGGAGAGGGTGGGGAAATCAAAATCGATTTGCGCGAAGTCGCGGGGAGATTGGAGATCTGGCTGGCTGACAATGGCCGCGGCATCCCGGAGTCGATTCGCGGGAATCTGTTTGAACCGTTCATCAGCTATGGCAAGGAGAACGGAACGGGATTGGGGCTGACGGTGGTGCAGAAAATTATTCAGGATCACGGGGGAGACGTCACGTTAGAGAAGACATCTGAGGAAGGGACGGTTTTCCGCATAACACTGCCCATCGTGTCGTCGGCCAGCACCGATAGTGGTGGAGAGGGAAAGCCAGAGATCCCGCCGCTGGCCCGAGCAAAAAGGGCGGAGTCGGAGTAAGATTCCCCGTCGGCAAGTGAGCGCTCTACCTCATCTAATAACGTCTTGCGGGCTCACTCGACATCGTTGACGGAATTCCACAGTCTTCTTCGGGAGGGCGCTTTGTGAAGCAAGGGAAAAGTTTGCCTGATTGGATGCGGAGATCAAGCCTGGCCGGGCTGCTTTTGCTCGGGAGTGTTTCTGGATGGTCACAGGAATCGAGCCCACCCGTGGCGTCGTCCCAAGGTGATTCGACGGCGGCCGCGATTCACGAACTTCAACAGCAAGTCAACGAACTGCGATCGGCGATGGCCGAGATGCGATCGGAAACTGAGCAATATCGAGCCGAGAATGCGGCATTGCGACGCGAGTTGCGGAGCGAGCGTAGCCCTTCGACAGCGGCTGTCCTGCAGCCGTCGCGGGATTCGTACCAATTGACTGCGCCAGGCGATTCCGATCCTCCGCTCGCCCAAACAGCGCCTCCGAAAGCGAACCAGACTGCCTCACTGGAAACACGTGTGGCGTCGCTCGAAGAATCGACCCAACTCATAAACAGCAAGGTGGACGATCAGTATCAGACCAAGGTCGAGAGTGCGTCCAAATACCGTGTCCGGCTTTCCGGTATTGTGCTTTTGAATCTCTTTAATAGTCATGGGCAGACCGACAACCTGGATTTTCCCAGTTATGTAACTGGCCCGAGCGCAGGCACGGGAAGCTTTGGTGCAACCATGCGGCAGTCGGAAATCGGGCTGGAGGTTTTCGGACCCACTTTGGCGGGCGCGAAGATTTCCGGCAGCTTGCAGGCCGACTTTTCCGGCGGATTTCCCAGCACATGGAATGGCGTCGACTCGGGCATTTTCCGGTTGCGCACGGCCAGCGCGCGAATGGATTGGACCAATACGTCGCTGGTCGTGGGTCAGGACAACGCATTCTTTTCTCCACTTTCCCCGACCTCGTTCGCGTCGCTTGCCGTACCTGCGCTGAACTACGCCGGTAATCTGTGGGCATGGACTCCGCAAGTGCGACTTGAGCATCGATTCGAACTTTCCGGGGATCAGAACATCACGGTCCAAGGCGGAGTTCTCGACAATCTTGTTGGAGAGTTTCCGGCGAACTCGTACTTTCGCCAACCTGGACCCGGAGAATTGTCGCGTCAGCCGGCTTACGCGTTGCGGACAGCGTGGACGCTCAGCTTTCGTGGTCAGCCTCTGACCTTTGGTGCGGCTGGCTACTACAGCCGCCAGGATTGGTCGTTCGACCATTACGTTGACGGTTGGGCGGGCATGGCGGATTGGCAGATTCCGCTGGCGGCGCGTGTGAGTTTCACAGGTGAGTTTTATCGGGGACGGGCAATCGGTGGGATTGGCGGCGACATTAGCCAGAGCGTGGTTTTTCAAGGCAATCCAAGCCTTCCGACCACAGCCGTGCGGGGGCTGGATACAATCGGCGGATGGTCGCAGTTGAAACTCAAGGCCACTAATACTCTGGAGTTTAACGCTGCGGTTGGACTGGATAATCCCACAGCCGCAGAAGTACGAGCTGCGTCGGCAAGTGAGTCTTACTTGTTTAGCCCTTTGTTTGTTCAGAATCGCGGAGCTCTGGTGAACTTTGTCTTTCGTCCGCGCTCCAGCCTCCTGTTTTCCGCGGAGTATGGGCGCCTGCGAACGTTGCAACTTTATGACGTCAGCAACAGCGCCGATCAGATCAGTTTGATTATGGGTATTTTGTTTTGACGAAGAAATCCGCAATCGTTTACAGCCTCTGCGTACCGCTAATTTTCAGCGCTTTGGCCTGCGCGCAGGAGGTGACTGTAACCGCTGATGTAGCCTTAGTGAACGCTGGTAAAAAGAGCAAGCCGCGTAGAGCGAGTCACGTTGTCCTGTGGCTCACTCCGGTCGGAAGTGCGCCTCTGAGTTTGCCCACGCCCCAACCTCCTAATCTCCCACGCCTGGTGCAGAGGAATAAAAGCTTTGAACCCCACGTCTTGGTGGTCCCAGTCGGTTCGGTCGTGGAGTTTCCTAACCGGGATCCGTTTTTCCATAATGTGTTTTCACTTTTCGAGGGCAAGCGATTTGATCTCGGTCTCTATGAAGCTGGGACCACGCGCAATGTTGTTTTTGACAAGCCTGGGATTTCTTACATCTTCTGCAACATCCATTCGGAAATGAGTGCGGTGGTGATTGCGGTGAGCAGCCCATACTACGGGATTTCAGACCAACGCGGCCGCGTGTCGATTCCTAACGTGCCCCCAGGCCGCTACACGCTCCGCATCTGGTACGAGGAAACCCTGCCCGAGGAGTTGAACAACCTGACTCGTGAGGTCACAATTTCCGAGGACGCTTCAAACCTGGGAGCCATGCGTCTGCCCGCCACGAACGCGCCGCAGGGTCACCAAAACATGTACGGGCACGACTATCCTCCGCCGCTTCCCGATAGTCCGACCTATGAACGACATTGAACGTTCTTTTCATAGGGCGTACCGCGGCTGCCTTCTACGTAAACAAAAAATGACAATTTCGTGATGCCTTTTTGACAATTGTCAATGCGCTTTACACTAGGATGTTGGAAACGCGAATGGGCGATCCGCTGCTGGCCCGTTCACGGCGGATGCCCCGGGGCTTCCGATATCGTTTCCTCAGCAACTTGAGCGAGCCGAACTGGTCGATGCTCGCCTCAGACTTGTTTCCCCGCTGATCAGGAACCCAATCGAGAGATATTTGACTTCCGATGTACGACCGTCGGTCATGGAATGTCGCGCGCAGTAAGCTCAGCCGCATGCAACGCCCGAAGAATATAGTTGAATTTCTGACCGTTATTCGGTAAATTGCGATCACTTGAGGTCAAACTGTGAGTGGGATCAGCAGCAGCCTTGTTTCTCCGCCGCGATATCGAAATCTGCCTCCGCGCCCTCGCTCTGAAGACAAGCGAGCAAAGATCATCGACGCTGCCATGCGCCATTTTGCCGAGCAGGGCTACAACGCCGCGCGGGTGGGGGACATTGCCGCCGGCTTAGGCATAGCCAAAGGCTCGATTTTCCAGCACTTCGGCAGCAAGGACGGCTTGTTTTTCGAAGCCTACAAGAAGGCGGTTTATTCCTTTGCTCCCTATTTGAAAGTACCCGCCGAAGTCCGCGAGCTTGGATTCTTCGGAGTGCTGCACTACTGGCTGGTGCGGACGGAGCACATGGTAAGGGAAGATTGGATTCCTTACCGCGTCTATCTGCTGGGACAGTATGGGACGGACTTGGTCCTGAGACGAGAGATCAACCGTTTTCTGATTGCTGAAGATCCTTATGGGAGAGTGGAGTTCGTGCGCTTTGGCCTCGAACGCGGAGAACTCCGCCGCGATCTGGATACTGAAATGGTTGTCTCCATTCTCGATTGGGTGGTCGAACGGTTTCAGGATGCCCTGCTGATCGAGGAGCTCGATCCCGGACTATTTCGGCGCCAAGGTGACCTGTCGGAGAAGAAAGATGCGCGAATCGTCCAGTTTTTGGATGTTTTGAGAAGAGCGGTCGGAGTGGAACCTAAAGAAAAAACTAAGGCATCCGTCCAAACGGCATGACTGTTCTTCGCGCTGGACGACCATGATTCCGCAAAGCACAATCCAAAGCATTCTCGCTACCTACGACGCGAATGCGGACCTCGCTGAGGCGTCGACCATCCCCGCGCCATGGTACGTGGATTCGCGCATTACTGAGCTCGAAGCCAACGCAGTCTTCAGTAAAACCTGGCAAATGGTCGGGCGGATTGAACAAGTCGAGAAGCCCGGCCAATTCGTCACCGCAAGCGTGGCTGGAGAGCCGATTGTTGTCGTCCGCGGGAACGATGGCATATTGCGAGGTTTCTACAACGTATGCCGACACCATGCGGCTGCTGTGGTTACTGAGTCTTGCGGGCAGGCTTCCATCCTGCATTGTCCTTATCACGGCTGGAATTATGGGCTGGATGGTTCGTTGAAGGGGATGCCGGAGTTCGACGGTGTAAGAAACTTCGAGCGTCAACAGAATGGTTTAGTCCCGGTGAAAGCCGAGATTTGGGAAAAGTTCGTTTTTGTGAATCTCGATCCGGGAGCCGTGCCACTGAGAGATTTTCTTGGCGGGTTAGTGCAGCGAATGGAGCCGCTCGGTGTGAGCAAGCTGCATTACTTTGGCACACGTGTCTATGACATTCACTGCAACTGGAAAGTTTTTGTCGACAACTATCTCGACGGCGGATATCACGTGCCACATCTGCACAAGGGCCTGAACTCGGTGCTCGATTACAAGGAATACACCATCGAGAACGAAGATCGGTATTGCCTGCAGTCGAGCCCGATGGTGGCTTCGAGCGAAGATGCGGCGACGGGAGCAACCCGCAAAGGCGATCGCGCGTGGTACTTCTGGCAGTATCCGAATCTGATGATCAATTGCTACGAAGGCTACATGGATACGAATCTGGTGCTGCCCGTGGACGCTGATCACTGCCGCGTGATTTTCGATTTCTATTTTGCCGACGTGAGCGAAACCCATCGCGAATACAACCAGCAGAGCGTGGCTGTAGGTCTGCGGGTTCAGGACGAGGACTTGGGAATCTGCGAGGCTGTGCAGCGCGGATTGAAGTCGCGCGCCTATGGCGCGGGAAGACTTTCGGTGCGGCGCGAGGCCGGGGAGCATCTGTTTCATCGGCTGCTGGCAGCGGATCTGAAAGCCGGACTAGGTGAAACAGCGGCATCAGCGGATTGAAGCGCGAGATTTTCTACTGGTGGTCGCGTGGAATGGTTTCCTGCCAAGTTTTCGTCTTTACCATCTGATCTTCTTTTAATAGTTCCCGCGTGTACTTGTAATAGAAATTCTTTTGATCGGTGGTCACTGACAAGTGCCCCTGCCAGGTCAGCATTCGGCCCTTCAACTCGAAAACGCTTTTCGCTTCGCCCTGAACCGCGCTGATTTCGGGATGCGTGTCATCGGCATCGTAGGTTAGATTTTCGTAGTCTGTCTCTTTGCCCCAGGGATACGTGGTTTCTGTTTTACCGTGCCAGTGAACCGTAGTTTTGTGATTGACCTCGTCACGAGTTGTCGTCCAATCGCCGGGGAAAAGCTCGCCGGTACTGTGAATGTCGCTGCGTTCCTCTGAGGGTTGCGGCGGTTGGAATGCCGGAGGAGAAGCGCCATGCACCGGGACCACGGGAAGAACCAGACGCGATCCGTCGTTCGCACCAAGTTGCAGCGACGTAGTCATCGGGTACGGAGTCGGTAAAACCATGGGCCACAACGCGTTCGAAATTGCCACGCGGATGCGATGGCCCTTGGGAAAGACCCACGAGGTCAAGTGCATTTCAATGTCGAGCGGGTACGCTTTGCCGGGTTCAAGATCGCGCGGCTCGCTCATCGACTCGCGTTGTGCGCCGTTCAATCCTGCGCCGGAAATTTGCGTAACCGTGCCGTCCGGTGCAACATCAGACAGTCTGGCAAACCAATCAGCCAAAGGCGCGTCCGCAGAGGCCCGCAAAAGTGCATGCGGTCGACCTAAGATTGCTACTTCGTCTTGCAAAGGCGCCGAATCGTAGACCAGGCTGAATGCGTCCACGGGACGCGGATCGGTCAGTAACTCGCCCCACCAGAAACCGGATTCCACTCCGATCGACGGAACGTACTTCAGCTGATGAACATCCTTCCCAGCGACATGGTTCGCGAGCGTGTGATTGGGCTGCAGGAACAGTGTTGTCGGCTTGACGTCGCGCGGGGGCCACCCTTCTTCGCTGCGCCATTCGCCGGGCACAGCTTCGAGATTCGGGTCGGGTGGATGCCAGTGCTGCATGTAAATCACGAGCCTCGGATCCTGCAACACGCCCGTGTCGCGGCCTTTGAGCCAATAGTCCCACCATCGTATGGCTTCGTCGCGCCACTCGATCCGCGGGCCAAAGTCGGCGTTGTCAGGAAAGCTGTGGTTCCATGGTCCGACGATGGCTTTAATCGGCGCCTTGGTTTGTTCGAGCATGGCCGGAATGCTGTCGCGGTAGCCGTCCTGCAACCCGCCAATCAGGAAGCAGGGAATTGTAATCTCGCTCAGCGGACGAACCGGGCTGCGCCAGAACGGCCCATAGCGTTGATGCTTCAAGTAGAGCAGCGACCAGGGCGCGGCTTCAAAGCGCGGACCCAGAACTTTTTCGTCGAGCGTATAGTCAGGCGCACCTGTCATGCCCGGCGCCATGTCCATGTTCAGTTCGAACTCGTCGACATGGGCCATGCCGTCGATGTAGTGAATGTCGTCATGAAACAATTCCGCCGTCGCATCCGCGGCGAGAATTGCTTTTAGCTCCGGAGCATGAAGCATGGCCATCTGCAGGGAATTGAATCCGCTCCAGGAAATACCCATCATGCCGACGTTGCCGTTCGACCACGGCTGGCGGGCGAGCCACGAAATTATCTGCAAACCGTCAGCCTGCTCTTGTTCGGAATACTCGCGATCGGTCGGAACTCCCTCGCTGGTGCCGAATCCGCGGATATCGACGCGCGCGCCGACATACCCGCGGCGAGCGAAGTACGTGAAGATTCCGTAATCGCGCGCGGCCATTGCATCGTCTTTTCGATAGGGGTGGTATTCGAGGATGGCGGGGAATTTATCGCCCGGTTTCGCGCCGTCGGGCATGTAGAGAGTGGCGGAAAGGCGAACGCCATCTTTCATGGGGATCCAGGTATTTTCCATGCGGACCCCGTAGGCAGACGCTGAGGGAGGCTCAACGGCCAACGCAGGCACCGCAATCGCGGCAGCAAATAAAACTGCAAACGCCATCCGTTGGATCATATTTTGATCACGTGGTCCCGAAAGGATGCTCCAACGACGGACTTTGTGGCGTAAACAACTCCGCGCCGTTCTCGGTAATATGCATGTCGTCTTCCAGGCGAATGCCGAACTCGCCTGGAAGATAGATTCCGGGCTCATCGCTGAACGTCATATTCGTTGCCGTCGGCGTGGCGTTACCTCGTACCAGGTAAGGCCACTCGTGGCCGTCCATGCCGATGCCGTGCCCCAGGCGATGTGTGAAGTATTTGTAATCCGGTCCATAACCGGCATCGGTAATCACTTTTCGCGCGGCCGCATCCACGGCTTGGCACTCGACCTCAGGGCGCGCGCTGCGCAACGCCGCAGTCTGCGCCTGATGCACTACGTCGAATACTTTTTTCATCTTGTCAGACGGTTTGCCTAATACGAACGTGCGCGTAATGTCAGACTGGTAGCCCTCCACGTCGCATCCATCGTCGACCATCACTATCGAGCCTTCTCGAATCACCTGTGGCGTCATTGAACCGTGCGGGAGCGCAGTGTATTCGTCCACCTGGACGCTGGCTTCTCCTGGGAAACCCAATTGCCTATATGCTGCGGCGATTAGATCCTCAAACTGGGTTTGCGTCATGCCCTCTCTCAGATCGCGGTAAGCCGCTTCGTACGCCGTCAGCGTTACGGTGTTCGCCAGTCGCATCAACTCGATTTCATGATTGCTCTTCACCATCCGGCAACCGGCGGTCACGGACGTGCCGCTGACGATTTTCGCTTGCGGCGCGGCTTTGGCAATTTCACTGCTGAAAAGGAAACGCACAGTCTCTTCCATGCCCACGGTCCCAGAGGAAATTCTGCGGTCTTTCAGCCCTTGCGCTACGAGTCGATAGGGATTGGCATCTTCATTCCAAGTGCGGACATCGGCTGGATTACCCTCCGGGGCCGCTGCGATCTGCTCACGCGCGCGTCCTTCCTCGAAGGCCGGACACACATAAAACGCCGCACCTTTCGCGGGCAGCACCATCGCGAACAGCCGCTCCCCACCCCACCAGTGAATGCCGGTGAAGTAGTCGAGTGAAGTTCCTTCCATCAGCAGCAGAGCGTCGATGCGGTTGGATTCCATCAGATGGCGCGCTTTTTCCTGACGCTCACGACGTTCGTCCAGTGTGATGGGCTTCGCTTGCCCCTTCATCGACTTCAAACCGGCGATGGACGGCGGGAGCGGTGACTGCGCTTCTTCGACAGGCGCGAGGGCGGTCACTCCTAGCACGGCGCCAGACATCGAGCCCAGCTGGACGAAATGGCGGCGGGAAATCATTCGGCCTCCACGGAATCTCAGTACGACCGGTCATTATAGCGGCTGGGCCGCCACGGCTTCGCGACGATCAAACAAAAACGGGGAGCTTTCGCTCCCCGTCTAGGGTGCAACCGCTTAGCGGCGGCTCGCGATATGTGGAATTTAGAAGGGAAGCCCCGGCAATTCGGTGGTTCCTTCCTGTTGCACGGCTTGCAGAAGCGACGGGTTTAGTCCGAGCCCTTGCACAACCGTAGGAGCGATCTGGCGGGTCTCCACTTGTCCGTTGAACGTGGATTGCTGTATTGCTGGATTCGAAACCAGCAGCATCACGTTGCGGTCATCGTTGGCAAAACCTCCGTGTTCGGCGATTTTGGCTTTGCCGCCCGTGTAAATGACACCGACGTTGGGCGCTATCACGATGTCGGGCGTGCGGGAATCAGTCAAAGGATCGTTGAAGAACCCATCCAGAGCCGGGCCGGCGAAAATCTCGCCTTGGCCGTAGATGGATTCGTTGGCTGCGAGCGTCGCAACATCGGCTGTGACCTGCGTCTGATCTGCAAGCCACAGCATCGAGACGTCATCTTCATCGGCCTGTACGACGGGAAAACCGGGTCCCACGCCGCCTGGAGACAGAACCTGGGATGGCGGTTCGTCGCTCGGATCATCCGCAGGGATGCGGAGGACGCGATTCGGATCAATCGGCGATTGTCCGTGCTTGGCAGAAACAATTATTAACGTCGAGGACAGCAAACCCTTCTTCGAAAGTTCACTGACCATGCTGCCGATGGAAGCGTCAACATACTCGATTTCCTGCTGGAGGGACGCGCTGGGAGTTCCCACCGGATCCAAATACCCCCCGGTCTGACTGAAGTTTGGATTGGTTGGAGGATTCTTTTCCACCAGTTTTTCTCCCACGCTGACTGCTTGAAAATTCATTCCGAACAGCGCAGGCACCGGAGCTGAACCCTTGCCGTTATGGGTCTTGCCGTTTATCTCGTTGAGAATCGCCTGAACTTTGAGCGTGTCGTAGCACTGAATATTCTGGAAGCTGTCAGTCCATGCATTGGTGTTGGTTGCATCCTTGGGATCGGGCAGGGGATCACAGCCCGGAACCTGCGGCAAGCTCACCGGAATGGAGTTGATCTCCGGAGACCACAAATCGGTCACACCGTCACCGGTCGGACCGTTGGTGAAATCATAAGAAGGATGTTTGTCCGACCATGCCGTGTAGAGTCCTGCATCATGCACCACGTTGAAAATCGTGTTTACTCGGATGTACTCATGAGGATAAACCGGGGCGCACTTGTTGTATGGATCGCGAGGCAGATACTTCCAGTTAATGCCGTTGCGACCAGAGTCGCCGTCGGGTCGGCCGGCATCGAGCTTCTGATAGTTGAAGTCGATTTCTTCGTCGAACCCGACCTGCGTCCCGATCACGGACGGGCATAGCTTGGGACCGCCAACGATGCCGTACGGCGTAGTTTCATACGGTGGCGAAAGCGCCCGATCGTAATTCACATCGTAGAACATTCCTGCAGAGCGCGTCGTGCCGCCGGTAATCTGGGCCACTAATCCCGGGAACGAGTCAGAGGGTCTTGGAGTGAACGCCTGCAGATAAGTGATGCCAGTCTTGGAGAGTGCTACCAGATTGGGGCAATAAGGCTGGTTGCCTGAATTCGAAACTCCATTCGCACAGTTGGTGAAGTCGACAGAGTGCATGCCATCGATGCTGATCAGGAGAACGTGTTTATATTGCGTGGAAGTCTTTTTGTGGGATTGCGCTTGAGCCTGAGAACCACCGGTCGCAAGCAACATTCCGATCGCCGTGGCGATACCGGTTAGCTTTCTTGTGAGCATTTGATTTCCTCCTGGGAGAGATAGACAACGGTTGACTTGCATGGAGAAGATCAGCTTAACGAGAAGCGGGTGAAAAGCGAGTGACCGCTATGTGAACAGTTCGTGAAAAAGCGGCTACGGGGATGACGGTGAGATGAATTTTCCTCAGCTTGAACGATCGGCGGAAATCGATTGTCGAACTCGGCTGGCCAGCGCGATCTTTCGTCCTAGAATAGTAGAGTGGAGGCCAGCTTCCAGTGCGCGGGTTGCGGCGAATGCAATTTTACGTCGGTGGATGAATCTGCCGGTCGCCGCCAGTCTTATATAGAAGATTGCCAGATCTGTTGCAAACCGAACTTGCTTCGGGTCGAATACGATCTTGCAGAGCGGGAATTTGTGATTAGGGCGGAATTGGAATAGCGTATTCCGGAGGCGGCAGTGTGTTAGCGCCTACGTGGGGAAGAAAGGGCCAACTAAATGGGCATGAGCTACAGCGCACCTGGGCGAATGGTCGCTCACAATATGGTCACCACGCAATTTGAATTGGATGGATTTCGCGTAGTCCGCACCCTGGGAGTGGTCCGCGGGATCGTGGTTCGCTCGCGCTCTATCTTTGGCACGATTGGCGCGGGGCTGCAAACCATCCTCGGCGGCAACATAACGCTGCTGACCAATCTCTGCGAAAAGACTCGTGCCGAGGCCTTTGACCTGATGCTACAGCACGCTGCTGAGCTGGGCGGAAACGGGGTTGTCGGCGCTCGCTACGACGCCACCGAGATCATGCAAGGGGTTACAGAAGTGTTGGCTTACGGAACTGCGGTGGTTGTGGAGCCGATAAAATAGCGATACTAATGCTTGACAGTAGTATCGCATTGCGTTAGTATAGTGCAAAGATGATAGTGAGTTTCCGGGACAAGGAGACTGAAGAGTTGTGGCAGTCGGGAAAGTGCCGTACTCTTCCTGCCGATCTCGAAAGAAGGGCGTTCAAAAAACTCGCTATTCTCAATGCTGCGCTTACCCTCGACAATCTAAGAGTGCCGCCCGGCAACCGACTGGAGGCGCTGCGCCGGAATCGCTCCGGACAGCACAGCATAAGGGTTAACGATCAGTACCGCGTGTGTTTTGTCTGGCGGGACGGGAACGCTTTCGACGTAGAGATCGTGGATTATCACTAAGCGGGAGTAATTCATATGGCCAGATCGAAGAAAGTATTTGCAGTTCACGCAGGAGAAATTCTTAAAACTGAGTTCATGGAGCCCTTGGGTCTGAGTGCTTACGAACTGGCCAAGGCGCTGAATTTTCCCGGCATCTATGAAGTTGTTCGCGGGGACAGGGCCATCAGCGCCGACACGGCTATTCGCCTGGGCAGGTATTTCGGGTTGCCAGCGCAATTCTGGCTGAACCTTCAGAATGATTATGACCTGAGGATCGCAGAAGGTAGCGGAATCGGCAAAGGGATTAAGCCCCGCAAAGTAGCGTACCAGGCCGAGCTAACTGGTACGCGTTAGAGGCGACGTTAGAAGCAACGGCGCGAATGAAACCTGCCTAATGAAGAAGCTTTAGCAGCATCCTCTGCCGGTATTCGAATGTCTGTCTAAGGCTCGGCACGATAAAGAGCTTTTGCGCCAAATTACCGAGCAGCCCGAAGCCAGGATCGTATTCAATCACATCGCGCACGGTCGTTCCACTCACTCCGGTTCGCGTCGCTGCCGAAAACTCGTGGCGATGCTGGAATCGCTTGAATGGTCCTTTCTTCTGTATGTCGGCGAAGTGGTGGTTCCATTCGAACTCAGTAATCAATGCAATCCATTGCGCGCGAAAGGGGAGAAACGTGAGAGGACGAAAGGAAGTCACTATCTCCGAGCCCACGCCCGCAATCGAGTTGAGATTCGCGATGACTGGCCGCCCTGTCGGAATAACTTGAGGCGGCACAAGCTTAGGGGCAGTGAGCTTCGCCCCGGTCTCCGGAGGCATGATTCGCGGTAAATTGTTCGGATTGGCAAAGAACAAAAAGACCTTCTCAATAGCGACCGGTACCCACTGCTCGAACTGAACGTGGTTGATCATCCTAACGAACCCTGCCTGATTCGGCTAGGCATCCCGGATGAAAAGTCAGCTCTTTCCGGGGGCCAGACTCGATTTCCACAGGCTCCGTCACTGAGCGGCGGATAACGTAAAGCGAAGAAATAACGAAGGTTACAAGTCCGAACCAGAGTACTAAACCCCATCCCTTGGGGTCACCTCATCAGTTAGCCACAATTTCTAGGGCTTTCTCGATTTTGGTCTGTCTCACTCTGACTACCTACAACTTTGTTGTTGACAACAAACAGGTTAAGCGTAAGATGTGGACAAAAGTGGTATGAAGTGGTCGAAGCAATAGAGGTCGTGGGCAAGACTGGAAACTGTGAGGCGCCAGTGGAACTTGAAGCTGACACCCCCAAAAACAGCCCGAACGAACCGCAATCGACCGACATTTTGACTGCTTTTACCTCCCTCGTCGCTGTGGCAGTTATTGCTCACAGGCTTTCCGCCCCGGTAAAGGGCAGAACACATGTTTCGCGGCAATCACCCAACTCGCGTCGACGAAAAGGGACGACTCAAGGTCCCCTCGGAATTCAAGCGCGTCATCGACGAGAAGTACGGCACGCAATTTTACATCACCAGCCTGGATGGCAAGGTTGCTCAAGTATATCCCTTCGAGGAATGGGAACGGATCGAGCAGAAATTGGCGGGGCTTTCGACCTTCAATCCGACGAAGAAAAAGTTTCTGAGCAAGGTGAACTATTGGGGACAGGTGGTCGAGATGGACGGTCAGGGGCGGCTGCTGATGCCGCAACTGTTGCGCGATGCGGCGCAGATCAAGGGCGAAGTGGCGGTGAGCGGATACCAGACGTACCTGGAAATCCGAAACCTGCAAGCCTACCGGCAGCAGATGGAAGACGAGAAGTTTACGCCTGAGGATGAGAAGACGCTCGACGAATTGGGCATCTAGTGGGCGAGGGTTCAACAGACACCCCTCCGGGGGTTGGGCATGGCAGTGGCAAGGTGGCGGGCCATGTTCCGGTTCTTTTAAAAGAAGCGATCGACTTTTTAGCTATCAAGCGCGGCGGGACGTATATCGACGCTACGGTGGGCCTGGGCGGGCACAGTTTCGAAATCGCAAAACGCCTCGGCGCACCGGGTCATTTGATTGGGCTCGATAAGGATCCTGCGGCACTCGAAGCAGCCCGCGCAAAGCTGGTCTTGGAAGAGGATGCGCCGGAGATCACGCTGCTGCACTGTTCGTTCGCCGAAGTCCTCGAGCGGTCTGGTTCCGTGAAAGCGGACGGACTGCTGGCTGACATAGGCGTGAGCAGTTTGCAGCTCAACGACGCCACGCGAGGTTTTAGTTTTCAGGCGGAAGGACCGCTCGACATGCGAATGAATCCGCAAGCCGGGCGCACCGCCGAACAAGTGGTAAACCAGGTCGACGAGGTCACACTCGCCAATCTGATTTACGAATTCGGTGAGGAAAGGAGGTCGCGGAGAATCGCCAGAGCCATTGTCCGGTCGCGGCCGATACGAACTACCGCACAACTTGCGGATGTCATATCAGCCGCGGCCCGGCCAATGAATCAAGCAGAAAGGCGAATTCATCCGGCGACCAGAACTTTCCAGGCACTCCGAATCTTCGTAAACCACGAACTGAAAGACCTGCAGGCGCTGCTCGATGCAGCCCCGCAGGTGCTCAAACCGGGCGGGCGCGTAGTGATTATCAGCTTCCACTCGCTGGAGGACCGCATCGTGAAAGATGCTCTGCGCGAAGGCGTGAAGCAAGGTTACTACGAGTTGCTGACTAAGAAGCCGGTGACCGCGGAAGAAGAAGAAATCGATCGCAATCCGCGGTCGCGCAGCGCAAAGTTGCGCGCAGCGAAAAGAGTTTAGAGCAGAGGTTTCCGGGGCGGCATCGCCTCTCACGTACAGGGCGAAAAACAGATCCTTACCTTCTCTCGATGCCGTCCCGGAGAGACAAGGGTGAGGGAAACCGAAGTAAAACGGAGGCTGGCGATGTATACGGGCAATTTGATTGATGAACTGATTTCAACCGTCGAGCGCGCGGAAAAACATGTCCGCGTAGCTGCCGATTCTCAGGAAACAAAACTTCCCTACTGGTACGTGGCAACCGAACGCGAGCGAGCGTTCGATTCGAAATTACTCGGGGTGGCGTAAATGGCGGCAGCAGTTTTGGCAGTTCAAGGCGCAGTTCGAAGTAGCCGGCGTAAGCCTTGCTGGACCGGCACGCCGGAGATCTACTTCGCCAAGCCGATCGACAATTCGCGCCTGGTAAAACTTGAGGACCCTCGGCGCAGCCGCGAGATGAGACAGTTCGGTATCGCGCTGAGCTGCCTTTTCCTGCTGGTCATGACCTATACGTGGCAACACTTCAAGGCCATCGAATACGGCTACAAGATCGAGTTCATGAAGAACGAGCGCAATGGACTTTCGGAGTTGAATCGCACGCTGCGATTGGAAGAAGCGTCGCTGCGTTCGCCGGATCGCATCGACCGGCTGGCGCGGCAGTACGGAATGCAACCGCCGCAGGCGGGCCAGATAATCCGCATGGAGTCCGCTCCGTCGGATGCCGGCGCGCCGGTGATGGCTAGCGCTGCAGTGTCCGTGATCTCGGTTCCGTAAGACTTGTGGAGCGACGGGCGTCCTCGCCCGGCCAACGAAAAAGATCGGCCGCGGATTACACGGACGAACCCGGATTACGCAAGAGATAAAAAAAAATCCGTGAACATCAGTGAGAATCTGCGGCGCAGTTCTGGCGGCTTCCGGGCCGCCATGTTTGTCTGAAGGGCGCGATCCGTGGCTGCCAACACACCCCGCAACAGCACCAACCTCCGGCTTTATATGCTGGCCGCGGTTCTCGTGCTATGGTGCGGCGGCATCTGCCTGCGGCTGGTCTATTTGCAAATCTTCCGGTACGGCAGTTTTGAAAAGCGAGCCATTCATGAGCGCGAGCGCACCGAAGAAGCATCAGCCCGACGCGGAATCATCTACGACCGCACTGGGCACGAGCTGGCGATGTCAATCTCAGTCGATTCCGCTTTCGCAGTGCCGACGGAGATTCCCGACCTTGCTGGAACCATCTCCCTAATTTCGAAGATCACGAAAACTGATCCGCGTGAGACCTTCGCCAAGTGCAAAGCCGCGCGCACGTTTTGCTGGGTCGCGCGCAAGGCAGATGCGGAGACCGCCGATCGCATCCGCTCTCTGAATCTGCGCGGAATTTATTTCCAGAAAGAATCGAGGCGTTTTTATCCCAAGCGCGAGTTGGCGGCCCAGGTTCTGGGGTACGTCGGAATGGATGACGAAGGCCTCAGCGGGATTGAGCGCCAGTATGACGACAAGCTACGTGGCAGCCCCGGTCGCATGCTCATCTCGGTCGACGCGCACAAAAAATGGTTTGGCAGCGTGGAGAAGCAGCCGGAACCAGGCGAGAACGTTGTCCTGACCATCGATGAGCAGATCCAATACATCGCCGAACGTGAACTGGCTACCGCAATAGAGCAGACCCACGCCATAAGCGGCACAGTCATCGTACAGAATCCGCATACCGGAGAAATTCTGGCGCTGGCCAATCAGCCCACTTTCAACCCGAACCTCACCAAGGAAATTACGCCGGAGAAGCTGAAAAACCACGCCGTCAGCGATGTCTATGAGCCAGGCTCGACTTTTAAAGTGGTGACGATCTCGGCGGCGCTGGAAGAAAAGCTGACGCGTCCTGATGAAGTCTTCGATTGCCAGATGGGATCGATCGTCATCAATGGCATGCGCATTCGCGACAGCAGGCCGCATGGGCTTTTGCCGGTCTGGGGAATTCTCGCAGAGTCGAGCGACGTGGGCGCGATCAAGATCGCGCTCCGCCTGGGCGAAGATCGGTTCTACAAATACATTCGAGCCTTCGGCTTTGGACAGCAAACAGGAATTGAATTGCCGGGCGAGACGCGCGGTTTGACCAAGCCCGTCAGCCGCTGGTCGAAAGTTTCAATTGGAGCGATTTCCATGGGACAGGAAATCGGCATTACGCCGCTCCAACTTTCGACCCTGGCTTCGACGATTGCCAACGACGGCGTTCAAGTGCCACCCCGCATCGTCGCTGGTACGACTGATCCGCAACCCACTCCACAGACCGTTGCCTTTCATCCCGCGGACGGGCGGCGTGTTATCTCATCGATGACTGCCGCGCAGATGAAGCAGATGATGCAAAAGGTCGTGCTCGAAGGCACAGGAAAAAAAGCGGTCCTTGAGGGATATTCCTCTGCTGGCAAGACCGGAACTGCGCAAAAAGTAGATCCTGGAACTCATGCGTACTCCAAGACTAAGTACGTGGCTTCGTTTGCCGGATTTGCGCCGCTGAACGACCCCACGATCGTAGTTGCGGTGATCCTGGACTCGGCCGTCGGCTTACACCAAGGCGGACAAGTCTCCGCTCCGGTGTTCCAGCGCGTGGCGCAACAGGTCTTGGAATATTTGCACACTCCTCACGATGTGGAGCTGCCACGAAGCCGGCAACTGTTGTTGGCTTCGCGTCAAGCGAAGACGCAGGACCTCGCCGAAGGTTCACCCGATCACTTAGGTGAGACACTGGATGTGGCGGACGCCGCAACCACGAGTGCAGTCCCGACGCCTCCGAGTACTCCTGCCAACGCGAATCCAGAATCAAGCGACAGCGCCATAATTCCGGCCGCGCTGCGCCAGCGTGAAACATTGGCCCTGCCTGCCACAGACTCAAAGCAATCTTCAGCGGAAGTAAGTTCGCGGTCACCAGCGACGAACGCCTCCGGTCGTCTTCCATCCACCGGTACAGTTGTGCTGGACGCGGAGCAGGGTGGAATTGTGGTGCCGTCTTTCGTCGGCAAGAGCGTGCGCGGCGCCATCGAACTCGCCGAGGATAACGGCCTTGATCTGGATGCGGTGGGCAGTGGCTTGGCTCGAGATCAGATCCCCGCTGCGGGAGCGCATGTCGCGACCGGGTCACGGATAACCGTGAAATTCGGCCGCTGAAACGCCCGCGGGGCCCCGGACGCCTTGTCCGGGCGGACGGCGCTAGTATCTAGCTTTACAGTTTCAAAGCTGGTTTGGAGTAAGCTCACAATAGAAACCCGATGAATCTTCTTCAGCTTCTGCACGGCGCGGAAGTCCACGCCCAGAGCGGTAATCCGAACATTAGCGGATTGGAGTACGACTCGCGGCGCGTAAAGCCGGGCGATGCATTTATCGCCATGCGAGGCGAGGCCAGCGACGGAAACAAATTCATCGATAAAGCAATTGCCGCTGGTGCAGTGGTCATCGTCAGTGACTGCGCGACTGAGACTCCCCGCGCCGGATTGGCCTGGGTGCAAGTGCCACACGGACGCCGGGCTCTGGCTCGCCTGAGTGCCAATTTCTACAAGCGCCCGGCCGAGCGAATGGCGATCACGGGCATCACCGGCACGAACGGGAAAAGCACAACCGCGTTTCTGTTGGAAGCAATCCTCTCCGCGGCCAATCGCAAGAGCGCGCTGATTGGGACGATCGAATATCATGTGGCTGGAAAAATACTTCCTGCTCCGCATACGACGCCTGAAGCGCTAGATTTGAATCGACTCTTGGCGGAGGCTCTAGGCAATGGTGCAACCGAGGCAGTCATGGAAGTCTCCTCGCACGCGCTGGCGCAGCAACGTGTGTATGGAATTCCGTTCGACGTCGCTGTATTCACCAATCTGACCCGGGACCACCTCGATTATCATCACACAATGGACGAATATTTCGCAGCCAAGCGGATACTGTTCGAAGGCTGTGGCACTGATCCGCCGCGCGTCGCCGTTCTCAATGCTGAGGACGAGTACGGTCAGAAGTTGGCTAAAGTCAGCAAGAAATGTGGTTCTGAAGTCATCACGTACGGTTTGAAGAGCGGCGATCTGCATGCGGAAAAAGTCGATATTACCCCGCGAGGTACGCGGTTCGACTTGGTTATGCCAAGAGATGCCGTATCCCTCTTTTCTCCACTGATCGGCAGAGTTAATGTGTACAACATTCTCGCTGCCGCAGGAGCAGCCTACGCGCGCGAGTGCAAGCCAGACATGATCGCAAAAGGCATTGCGTCCCTGGCCCGAGTGCCGGGACGTTTCGAGCGCGTAGACTGCAAACAACCGTTCACGGTAGTTGTCGACTACGCGCACACTGACGACGCGCTTCGCAACTTGACTTCGCTGGCGCGAGAATTCGTGCAGCAGGCGAAGCAGAAGGGGCGCGTAGTCACGGTATTTGGCTGTGGCGGTGATCGTGACCGCGCGAAGCGTCCTCTGATGGGAGAAGCTGGCGGTCGAGGCAGCGATTTCGTGGTGCTGACTTCCGACAATCCGCGCAGTGAGGATCCGCTCGCAATTATTAACGATGCCATGGTTGGCTTGCAGCGTTCCGGCACAAAATACAAAGTGGAACCAGATCGGAAAGCGGCAATCGCACTGGCCATCGGCGAGGCTGGCCCCGGCGACATTGTTCTGATTGCGGGCAAAGGCCACGAGAAAGTGCAAGTCACTCGCGAAGGATCCATTCCATTCGACGACGTGGAGGTGGTGCGCCAGGTCTTGCGCGACTCCGGCTACAACTGCGAAGCGGCGAACGCCGCCGCAGGAAAGAACTCATGAAGCTGCCGCTCTTTCGCGTCGCCGAATTTCTCTCCGCAGCTGGTGAGTTTGATCCCAACGCGGTAGCGCAAGGATATTCCATCGACTCCCGCTCCATTCAGCCCGGTGAGCTTTTCTTCGCGGTGAAGGGCGAACGCATGGACGGCCACGACTTCGTAACTCAGACGCTGGAAAAAGGCGCCGTGGCTGCGGTCATTCGTAGAGACCAACTCGCTTGTTACCAGGACAAGACCCGCCTGATGACGGTTGACGACACGCTGGCCGCGCTGCAGACGCTGGCGACCGCCGTTCGGCGCCTGTGGGCAAAGCCGCTGATCGGGGTTACCGGATCGACGGGAAAGACCACGACCAAAGAGGCCATCGCGCACGTGCTCTCTACCCGCTTCCGAGTGCTGAAATCTGAAGGCAACTTCAATAATCATTTCGGCCTTCCCCTCATGCTGTTGAAGATCGAGCCCGAGCACGACCTCGCAGTCATCGAGATGGGAATGTCTCACGCTGGCGAAATTGCCGCGCTGGCGAAAATCGCACAGCCTGAAATTGGAGTAGTCACGAACGTCGCTCCCGTGCATTTGGAATTCTTTGAGTCGGTCGCCGGGATTGCGCGTGCGAAGTACGAACTGATTGAAGCCCTGCCCGCGACCGGAACGGCGGTCCTCAATGCAGATGACGAATATGTTTCGCAATTCGGCCGCGACTTTCGCGGCAATGTAGTTCTATACGGCATGCGGGCGTCAGCGGACGTGCGGGCGGAAAACGTCCAGCCCCAGGGGGCAGACGGGTCCATGTTCGACGTGGTCGTGGGGAGTTGCCGCGAAAGGACCGTTTTGCACCTGGTTGGCGCGCACAACATTTACAATGCGCTGGCCGCCGTCGCAGTGGGACTCGAGCGCGGTCTGAGCCCTTCCGAGGCCGTCGCGGCCCTGGCATTGCTGGCCCCGGCTGACAAGCGCGGACAGGTCGTCAAGCTTGGCAACATCACCATCATCAACGATTGCTACAATTGCAATCCGAAAGCCCTCGCTGCCATGGTCGACGCATTAGCTGCCATGCCGGCGAAACGCAGGATCGTTGTAGCAGGTGAGATGCTCGAACTGGGTTCGTCTGGCGAGGATCTTCACCGCGAAGCCGGGCGCTATATCGCGAGCAAGAAAATTGACGTGTTACTGGGAGTGCGAGGTCAGGCGCAGCAGATGGTCGAAGCCGCGAGTCGAGCAGGAATGACAGCAGAGTTCTTAGCCACGTCGGAAGAAGCTGGCGAATGGCTGGCCCGCGAAACCCGCGACGGGGACGTGGTATTGCTGAAGGCATCCCGCGGGGTGAAACTGGAACGAGCGCTGGAGAAGTGGCAATCGCAACAGTCATCAGTCGCCCGTCGTTAGTCGAGGCAGGGCCAACGACGAACGACCAACGACGAAACGGAGGCTGATTGCTTTATTGGCTGTTATACGAGAAGCTGTTTCACTATTTCCCGCCGTTTCGCATCTTCCGCTATCTGACTTTTCGGACTGCGTTCGCCAGCCTGACGGCGCTGTTCACCGGACTTATCGTTGGTCCGCTTGTGATCAATCGCCTTCGCGAATTCCAGATTGGGCAGTACATTCGCGAAGAAGGGCCAAAAGCCCACCAGAAAAAAGCGGGCACTCCGACCATGGGGGGCTTGTTGATTGCCATCTCCATTGTGATTCCGACGCTGCTGTGGGCCGACCTGACTAACCGATTCGTATGGATTGCCGTACTCTCAACGTCTGCTTTCGCCGCTATCGGCTTCAGCGACGATTACATCAAAGTGGTGCATCGCAGGAATCTGGGATTGACTGGTAAAGCCAAGATCGGCTTCCAGATCGCCGCTAGCGTCCTCATCGCGGTTGCGTTGATCGTGATGCAAACGCGCGGCCTTTATTCAACCAAGTTGCTGGTGCCTTTCTTCAAGCAATTTCGACCTGATTTGGTGATCGGATCTCTGGAGCACTATCCTCATCTGTGGCCTTTGGCTTTTCTGCCATTCATCGGTTTCGTGGTCCTGGTGATCGTCGGGTCGAGCAACGCGGTGAACCTGACCGATGGATTGGACGGCCTGGCTATTGGTTGCACGGTGATCGCCGCAGGAGCTTTGGCCGTGCTCACCTACGTCAGCGGCCACGCCACGTTTGCTGCTTATCTCGAACTGGAGCGCATGCCGCAGATCGGCGAATTGACCATTTTTTGCGGCGCCATGGTTGGTGCCGCAATTGGCTTTTTGTGGTACAACGCGCATCCGGCGGAAGTATTTATGGGAGACGTAGGCTCACTCGCGCTCGGAGGCGCAATCGGCACGGTCGCGGTAATGATCAAACAGGAACTGCTGTTGCCATTCATCGGCGGCGTGTTCGTGATCGAGGCGCTCTCGGTGATCCTGCAGGTCGGATCCTACAAGCTTCGCAAGAAGCGTATCTTCAAGATGGCGCCCATTCATCATCACTTTGAACTGTTGGGCTGGTCGGAATCGAAAATTATAGTGCGCTTCTGGATCGCGTCACTAGTGTTCGCATTGTTCGCGTTGACGACGCTGAAGTTGAGGTAGTTATTGCGCCGAGAACTGAGAACTGACTACTGAGAACCGCTTCAAGCATTGCAATCGGCAATCGTCGCTTGAAAACCGGGTCTGGGTGTCTCCATAACTTCGTAGAATTTTCTGAGCTAGATGGATGTGAACGACAAACGCGTATTGGTGGTCGGACTCGGAAAGTCTGGCGTCGCCTCGGCGCTTTTTCTAAAGGCCAAAGGCGCGCGGGTCACTGTTTCTGACGCCAAGCCCCAAGACCAGCTGAAAGACGAGATTCCCGTGCTGCTTGATCACGGCATCGCCGTGGAGACGGGTGGACACGGCCAGCGCACCTTTGGCGGGCAGGATCTCATCGTGGTGAGCCCTGGCGTGCCAACGGACGCGCCTTCGTTAGTCCAGGCGCGCGCCCTCGGCGAAAACGTCATCGGCGAAATCGAGCTCGCGGCCCAGTTTTTTCCCGGACGCATCATTGCCATCACCGGTTCTAACGGCAAGACTACCACCACGACTTTGGCGGGCGAAATTGTCGCCGGAGCCGGATACAGGACGGCAGTCGGGGGAAACATCGGAACACCTGCGATTTCACTGGTCGAAGGCGCGACAGCGGACACCATCGCCGTCTTGGAGGTCTCTAGCTTCCAGCTTGAAACCATTCAGATATTCCGTCCGCAAATTGCCGTCGTTCTCAATGTCACGCCCGACCATCTCGACCGGCATCACACATTCGCTGCTTACACGGAGGCAAAGGCGCGTATCTTTGAGAATCAGCAACCGGAGGATTTCGCTGTGCTCAACGCCGATGACCTGACCTGCGTTGAGCTGGCAGCTCGCACCCGGGCGCAAGTCTTCTGGTTCAGCCGGACCAGGGAAGTGAAGCAGGGCGCATTTGTCCACGACGGCCGCATCTTCTTCCGGGATCACAGCGGCCAGAAAGAGATCATGCTGGTCTCTGAGATACCGCTGAAAGGCGGGCACAACGTGGAAAATGTTCTGGCTGCGGTTTGCGTCGGCGCTCTCCTGCGCTGCGAGCCTGTCCAGATTCGCAACGCAGTCCACGCCTTCAAAGCGGTCGAGCATCGGCTGGAACACGTAGCTACAATTCGTGGAGTGGAATATTATAACGATTCCAAGGCGACCAACGTCGACGCCACGATCAAGGCCCTCGAATCTTTTCCAGCAAACATCCACCTCATTCTCGGGGGCAAGGACAAAGGCAGCGACTACACCGTCCTGAACGACCTACTCCGGCAGCGCGTGAAACGTGCTTACACGATTGGCGCAGCAGCCGCGAAGATCGAATTGCAAATTAAGGGGTCTACAGAAATCGACCACGCCGAAACCTTGGAAACTGCCATCAAACACGCTGCCGAGGCAGCCAAGCCTGGGGATATCGTTTTGCTCGCTCCCGCCTGCGCCAGCTTCGACCAGTTCCGCAACTACGAACACCGCGGAAAAGTCTTCAAGGAAGTCGTGCGTGCATCAGCGGAGCAGGCGAACCAAAAGAGTTAAATCCCTCCGAAAAATTATCCGTGAAAGGCTTCGTGCCCTGCGCTCTCCGTGGTGAAATGAAGTCCTCTCCATGGCGAAGCGCGTGAGTGTCGATAGCTGGTTGTTTACCGTCACGCTGCTCTTAATCTTCATAGGGCTCGTGATGGTTTTCAGCGCTTCTGCCGTTATGGCGAAGGAACGCTACGGCTCCGGCTACTTCTTTCTGCTGCGGCAGTTGGGATGGGCAGCCGCTGGAATTATAGCGATGGTGCTGGCGATGAAGATCGATTACCGCCGCTACAAGCATCCTGCAGTCGTTTTCTCCCTGCTCGGCCTAACGACGCTAATGCTGATCTCCGTCTTTTTCCTCGATCGCGCCCACCATACGCATCGTTGGATTCACTGGGGACCGTTCTCCCTACAGCCGTCCGAAATGGCCAAGCCCGCGCTCATTTTGTTTCTGGCATTCTTCCTGGAGAGCCGCACGAAGTCGATGAAGGATTGGCGCAATACGGTTCTGCCCGCTGCCGTTCCAACAGTGATCTTTATTGCCCTGATCGTTTTTCAGCCTGATCTTGGCACGGCCATCGCCTGCGCCGCAATTACAGGCTGTGTGTTGTTCGTGGCAGGACTCGACTTGCGAATCCTCGGATACGCATTCCTAGCTTCTCTGTTGCCCCTGTATTTCCTGATCTTCCATGTCGCCTACCGCCGCGACCGCATCCTCGCATTCCTTGATCCCTATTCCGACCCGCAGGGGCGCGGCTTTCACATCATCCAATCGCTAATCGCGGTCAGCACCGGCGGCATTACCGGCGTCGGCCTCATGGAGGGCAAGCAGAAACTTTTCTATCTACCCGAGCCTCACACCGACTTCATCTTCGCTGTGACTGCCGAGGAGTTGGGGTTGGTGGGTGCTCTGCTCATCGTGCTGCTCTTCGCCATATTTCTCTGGCGAGGCGTTCGCACAGCCTTGCGAACCCAAGACATGTTCGGACGCTTCCTCGCAGTCGGAATTACCAGCATGATCGTCGTGCAAGCCTTCATCAACATCAGCGTCGTGCTGGGATTGATGCCCACCAAAGGCATCCCGCTACCTCTGGTCTCGTACGGCGGGTCGTCTTTGCTCGTGACTCTGGCCTGCATCGGCGTGCTGCTGAACATTTCAAAGCAAGCCGAATAGATCATGTGGGGACGGCCGCCCTCGGCTGTCCAGCAGAGCGAAGCTCGGCCAGAAGGCGCCAGACACTACGCAGCTAAAAGGTTAACGTCTCGCATCTTTCAAGCTGCGATCCAGTTTATAGTCAAGCCATGCGGGCCATTCTGGCGGGAGGCGGCACCGGCGGACACGTGATCCCCGCGCTCGCCATCGCTCAGCAACTCCAAAAAGATTATGCAGGCGAAGCGCTTTTCATCGGCACTGCGCGAGGCATCGAGAACCGTTTAGTCCCCGCTGCGGGATTTCCCCTGAGGCTGGTCCAAGTTGGCGCCCTGAACCGAGTGAGTCTCAAAACACGGCTGAAAACAATCTTCGATCTCCCCCGAGCCGTGTGGGATTCTCGCCGCATCCTCTCCGAGTTTCGTCCCGACATCGTGATCGGCGTCGGCGGATACGCTTCCGGCCCGGCCATGCTGGCTGCGCTGCTGAGCCGAGTCCCTACGCTGGTGTTTGAGCCGAATTTTGTGCCCGGATTCGCCAATCGCCTGGTCGCCCCGCTGGTTTCCGGAGCCGCTGTGCACTTCGCTGAAACTGGACGTTATTTCCGTCGTTGCGAGGTGACTGGCGTTCCGGTCCGCGAAGCCTTTTTCCAGATCGCCAATGAACATCCCGTGAATACGAAGACCCTGCTCGTCTTCGGCGGGAGCCAGGGTGCGCACGCAATCAACCAGGTTGTCATGGATTCGGTAGCCGACTTGCGGCAGCGGGTTCCCGGAATTCACATCGTCCATCAAACCGGCGAACGTGACTATAATGACGCTCAAGCGGCGTACGCGCATTTGGGTGATTCCGTCGAAGCTTATCGTTTCATCGACGACATGCCAGGTTTATTCGGCCGGACGGACTTGCTCGTTTGCCGCTCCGGGGCAAGCACCGTGGCCGAGGTGACGGCGGCGGGCAAGCCCGCAGTCTTTGTGCCTTTCCCGCGAGCCGCCGACGATCATCAAAAGCGAAACGCAGAAGCGCTGGAGCGGGCGGGCGCGGCGGTGATGTTAGAAGAATCGAAGCTGACCCGCGAAAGTTTAGTAGAAGCAATCAGCACGCTATTAAGCGATCCGTCGAGGCTGGAAAGAATGGGCGACGCGGCCCGGAAACTATCGCATCCAAATGCCGCACGCGATATAGCGGCCATGGCAGCCCGGCTAGCGGGAACAAAAAGCTAGCCACGGATTTACACGGATTTTAGTCTCGCCACTATCCGCGTTCATCCGCGCAAATCCGTGGCGAAGCAGTTGACTCTAGAATGTTCGCCAAAATTCAGCGCATTCATTTTGTCGGGATCGGTGGCATCGGCATGAGCGGCATCGCCGAGGTGCTGCTGAATCTCGGCTACAAGGTTTCCGGCTCCGATCTCAAGAGTTCAGCCGTCACCCAGCATTTAGCCAGTCTGGGTGCCTCGGTTTTTGAGGGACACAACCCTGAAAACATCGCCGGCGCCGAGGTCGTTGTAGCCAGCTCAGCCATTGCATCAAGTAATCCGGAAGTCTCCCAGGCGCACGCCCTCCACATCCCCGTCATCCAGCGCGCCGAGATGCTGGCCGAGTTGATGCGCCTGAAGTACGGCATCGCCATTGCCGGCATGCACGGCAAGACCACCACGACTTCAATGGTCGCGGCCGTCCTCGCGGGTGGCGGGCTTGATCCCACCGTAGTCGTGGGTGGCCGCGTCGACGCCATGGGATCGAACGCCCGCCTCGGCAAATCGGAATATCTCGTCGCTGAAGCAGATGAGAGCGACCGCTCGTTTCTCAAACTGTCGCCCATTCTCGCGGTCGTGACCAACATCGATCGCGAACATATGGACTGCTATCGCAACATGCGCAACGTCAAACGCGCGTTTCTCGACTTCATGGACCGCGTCCCTTTTTACGGCATGGTGGTCGTCTGCAACGATGATCCCTTACTGCGCCGGATGCTCCCGCAGATTCAGCGGCGTACCGTCACGTATGGCACACGTCGCGGCTCTGACTTTCACATTAAGCTAGGCGAGTCTGTCCTCAACCCCGGAGAATACCGCCCGGTCAGCCCCTTCCAAGTGACCTTTGAGCAAAAACCGCTAGGTGAGTTCCGCCTGCACGTCCCCGGCGTGCACAACGTGCTGAACGCCACGGCAGCGATTGCCGTAGGCGTCGGCCTCGACATCAACGTAGAGCAGATTCGCGCCGCATTGGAAAACTTCCGCGGCGTGGATCGTCGCTTCCAGTTACGAGGCGCCGCCGCCGGCGTAAGCGTGATCGACGACTACGGTCACCACCCCACCGAAGTCCGTGCCACACTCGGTGCCGCCCGCCAGTGCGGATTCCGCAAGATCCATGTCGTATTTCAGCCGCACCGCTACACCCGCACGCAGTTGCTCATGGACGAATTCGCGAATGCATTTCACGATGCCGACACTCTGTTCATCCTCGACATCTACGCCGCCAGCGAATCGCCAATTGAGGGAATTACCGGCGAAGCGCTGGCTGGGCGCATTCAAGATGCTGGCCAACGCGAAACCCGCTACGCCGCTTCCTTCGCCGAAGCCGCTGAAGCAGTCGCCGCCGCGGCGCAGGAAGGAGACATGGTCCTAACCCTCGGTGCCGGCAGCGTCTCGCAACTCGGCCCAATGATCCTGGAAAAACTCCAAACGAAAGAGCAGAGCGCGCCTATTTCCATGTCGACAACTTCCCCGGAATAACTCCGACGCCCGTCCCTCACTCCGCCCGCAGCAGGTGCCAAGCCTCGCGATACTGCTCAAACCGGGCATACCTGCTTTCCTTGTAAAACACGCGGAAAGAAATTTCACGATCCGCGCGCCTTGCCCCATACATTTCCGATTTGGAAAACGGGAACGCATACGCCTTTAGTGTTGTTCCGATTTCCGAACAATCTGACGAAAGCTGCCACTTGCGATTCGCGAAATGTAAAAATGATTCTTGGCTATGAATCAACCCCACCAACCCGAACGCACCATCAACAGCCGCCGCTATCCAAGATACGAACTCGAAACCGAACTAAAGGCAGCGATCTCTGGCATCGATCGTCCTGGCATAGATCGTCCTGGCATGGATCGCCCTGCAATGGATCGCCCGGGAACGGATCGCCCTGGAACGGAGCACCGCGAGATGCGCGGCCGCTCGTTGAATATCAATGAAGGCGGAATGGGAGGAATATTTGTTTCTGGGTGGGACGTCGGCACTTCTGTCGCCCTGCAATTTTCGGTTCCGATTGCAAGCAGCCCGATTAAAGTGAAGGGCGTCGTTCGGAACCGCACCGGCTACCGCTACGGATTTGAGTTCACCGATTTAACCCCAGAAGAACGCGAGACCATCACCCGAACCTGCCACACCCTGGATTTATTGCAGTAATGTAGGCGCGAGCGTCTCCCCTCGTTGGAATTCCCCATCATTCTGTCGTCCTGAGGCAGCGGAATCCTCGGCGAAGCCGAGGATTCCCAACGAAGGATCTCTGCACCGTCCCGCCCAGCCAAGAATGGCAGGTGCAGACTATCGCGTTCGACGAATGGATGGCCATTCTTCATAACGAAAAATAAATCCCCTCAACAAAAGCCGACGACGTAAAGCTAATTCTCAGTCAGAACAATCGAGCTCTGCTGCCCCCCGCAATTCTTTGCTGGATCGTAAGACGCCGATCCCTCCCGCTTGCCCTGAAACGCACGAAACATCAACGTCCCGCCTTTGACCTTTTCCGGCAGTCCTTTGAACTGCGTCTTGCCATCGACATTGGTGGCCGCCTCGAGATCAAGCCGCCGCACTCCCGCGAATCCGTAAGCGATGTGAACCCGAATGCGTGCGTCGTAAACCGGCGCGCCTTTGATATCGGTAACCGTGAAGCCGATTGAACAAGGGCCAGCCTCTCCGTCCATCACCGGAACCTGATGCGGGTCGGGAGTCTGTTGAGCATGGGCTGCCATGAGGCTCCCCGCCAGAATCACCAGTCCCGCAGAAAAGATGCGTTTGCCAAAGTGGACAAGGCCGGTCATGAGCGACTCCTCAGCTGACACTATAACCCGGCGTGCGGCGAGGGCAAAACAAAAGCCGCCAGCTTTTGGCTGGCGGCTGCAGAGACATAGCTAGCTATGTCTCTACGAATTTTCGTACAACAAAACGCCTTCGGTTTCCTTCGAATCCACCGGACGATAGAACAGCTTGTTGTCCCCGAGGAACACTTCGATGAACGCCGGCCGCGTAGCGATCGTGCCCTGGATCAAGGCCTCCGAGAGCGGGTCTTCGATATATTTCTGCAGCGCCCTGCGTAGCGGACGCGCGCCGTAACTGCGGTCCACCAGGGTTTGGCTCAGGATCCATTTCTTGGCTTCGTCGGTGACCGTAACCGTGATCGCCTTTTGCGCCAGGTTTTGGTTCAGTTGACTGACCATGAGTTCGAGAATCTGGATCAGGTCGCCCTCGCTCAAAGCGCTGAACAGGATGATCTCATCCAACCGGTTGAGGAACTCAGGATTGAACGTGCGCTTGACTTCGTTCTTCACCAGATCCTCGACCTTTTCCGAGATCATGTCTTCCTTGCTCGACTGGAAGCCCAGACCCTCGCGGCGCTGCAAGTGACGCGCCCCGATATTCGAGGTCATGATCAGAATCGTGTTCTTGAAGTCGACAGTGTTGCCCAACCCATCGGTGAGCTGCCCGTCTTCAAACACTTGCAACAGAATGTTGAAAACATCCGGATGCGCCTTCTCGATTTCGTCGAGCAGCACAACCGAATAAGGCGCCCGTTTCACGCGTTCGGTGAGCTGACCACCCTCTTCGTAGCCAACATATCCCGGAGGCGAACCGATCAATTTCGAGACAGAATGCTTCTCCATGAATTCGCTCATGTCGAAACGCACTAAAGCTTTCTCTGTGCCGAACATGAACTGAGCCAGAGTGCGGGCGACCTCGGTTTTGCCAACGCCCGTGGGACCAAGGAACAAGAACGATCCGATCGGCCGGTTGGGATTTTTCAATCCAGCGCGGCTGCGGCGGATTGCTCTAGCCAGGGCGCTAATGGCTTTGTCCTGGCTGATGATTCGCTTGTGCAGTTCTTCCTCAATGCGCAGAAGCTTCTGGGTTTCTTCTTCCTTGATCGAAGTGACCGGCACGCCGGTCCAGCGCGAGACCACGTCTTCGATGTCTTCGCGGCCGACTACGCCGGTCGAAGACTCGTCCAGATGATATTTTTCGCGAAGAGCGCGCAGGTTCTCGCGCTCTTTGCGTTCCTCATCACTGTAGAAACGGGCCTTCTCGAACTCGTGGTTCGCGATGGCGTTTTCCATCCGGTGAACGATGAACTTGATGCGCTTCTGCACCTCGGTGAGTTCCTCGGGCAGTGAAGTCTGGCGCAGCTTTACGCGGGCGCCGGCTTCGTCGACGAGGTCAATTGCCTTGTCGGGCAGGAAGCGGTCGGGAATGTAGCGGTTCGAGTGCGATACAGCAAAGTTGATGGCGTCGTCGGTATAGGTGACGGCGTGAAACTTCTCGTACCGGTCTTTGATCCCGAACAGAATCTTGGTTGCGTCAGCCTCATTCGGCGGTGGAACCTTTACTGCCTGGAATCGGCGCTCGAGCGAGCGATCTTTTTCGATCGACTTGCGATACTCGCCCGGCGTGGTTGCGCCGATGCACTGAATTTCTCCGCGCGACAATGCGGGCTTCAGAATGTTGGCTGCGTCGAGGGATCCCTCAGCCGATCCTGCGCCGACCAGCGTGTGAAGTTCATCGATGAAGATGATCGAGTTCTGAGACTCCATCAATTCCTTCATGATGGTCTTGAGACGCTCTTCGAACTGGCCGCGATATTTTGTGCCAGCGACAATTAATGAGAGATCGAGCGCGAGGATGCGTTTGTCCGCGAGAAACGACGGGACTTCGCCATCGGCGATGCGCTGTGCCAGGCCTTCGACGATGGCGGTCTTGCCCACGCCGGGTTCGCCGATCAGCACCGGATTATTCTTGGTGCGGCGGCACAGAATCTGAACTACGCGCTCTAACTCGCCGTCACGTCCGACGAGCGGGTCGAGTTGCGTATCCATGGCGGCCTGCGTCAGGTCGCGCGAAAACTCGCTCAGCAGAGACGACTCACGCTGGCGCTGCGGTTGAGCTTTTTCCTGGCTGGTGCGAGCCAGTTCCTCTCGAATAGTTGAAAGTCTCAGGCCACGCTCGTGCAGAATCTCAGCCGCAAAGCATTTTTCTTCTCGTAGCAATCCCAACAGCAAATGCTCAGTTCCGATATGCTTGTGCGAGAGACGTTCGGCTTCTTCCGCAGCATAGGCGAGCACCCGCTTGCATTCATTGCTCAGCGGCAGGTCCACGGAGGTGGAAACCTTCTCGCGAATCGTGGTATGTCCCTCGATCTGCTTGCGAATCGATTCGACCGAAGCGTGCGAACGCAGAAAGCGATTGGTCAGGGCCTTATCTTCGCGCAGAAGACCTAGCAGAAGATGTTCCGTCTCAATATAAGGAGACCCGAACTGGCTGGCTTCATAGCGCGCAAAAAAGATGACGCGCCTCGCCTTCTCCGTATAACGTTCAAACATATGGCCCTTTCCCCCGAGCTCTCGGGGAGCTTCCCGGGTCAGTCTGGCGGCCCTGCTCCTCGGATCTCCCTGACCCTAAGTTAATGGTGCAATCAACGTGCCAACCGCTACATTCTTTATATCGCAGGTTTGGCGCGCGTTTATCAGTTACCAAAGACACCTTACTTGTCGTTTCTCCGCAAGTGCTTGCAACTTTTTGTAAGTTGCACGACCATCGGCGTTTTTCAATTACCATCCTCATCTATCATTCCGACACGTCGCGCCAGAAAAGTCAATCGCCGTGACGTGCTATACGGGTAGCGTTTCCGGTGCCACCTCCTCAATCCTCCCCTGCTGCAACCGCAACACGCGCTGGCAACGACGCGCAAAGGCGAAGTTGTGGGTGGCGATGAGGGAAGTGAGCTGATAGTCGCGATGGAGCCTGGCAATCAGCTCGAAAACTGAATCCGCCGTACGGCTATCGAGGTCTCCAGTCGGCTCATCCGCCAGCAAAAGCTTGGGCCGCGTGATCAGGGCTCGAGCCAGGGCTACGCGCTGCTGTTCGCCACCGGAGAGCTCTCCCGAACGATGATGCGAGCGCTGGTCTAATCCGACCTCACGCAACCACCGCGAAGCTTCTCCTTGCGCCTCCTGCCGAGGGCGACCCCGAAGCAGGAGTGGCATAGCCACATTTTCCAGTGCCGTGAACTCGGGCAGCAGATAGTGGAACTGCCAAACAAAGCCGACTTCGCGGTTACGAAACTCGGCTGCAGCGTTCTCCGAAAGCGAATTCAAATGCAAGTTGGCGAAGTATACGTCACCTGCAGAAGCTCGATCAAGAGCGCCGACGATGTGCAGTAGCGTACTTTTGCCCGCACCCGATTCGCCGACGATGGCCAGCATTTCGCCTCTCGCCGCTTGAAACGATAAATTGTCAAAGAGCACTAGATCCGACTTGCCGGATCGGAAGACTTTCTTGAGTCCCTCGATCCTTAATATACCCTCATCAATTAGATGCACCCAGAGCGCTCCTCGTCTCAGCAATCTCGGGTAACGAACTCCAAGTTCTACTCGATTCACCCGAGGCAGCTTGCCATTCCCATTAAAACACGGCTACGCCGGAAACGTTTCCGTTCACTGTTCGGGACATCTGCCACAAACTGTACTTCAGAAATCGTAGGGCAGAATGTGACCTCGGTCACTGATACGCGTACCGGCAGAGCGGGACCGAAGGTCACATTGTCTAGACCGTGAGCGCAGAATGACATAAAGGGTCGAGGGAGATGTCACAACAGGGTCAAAGGTGGGTCGCAGATTCGCCTAGTGTTCTTGGCTGACGCTATTAAGAGCGTCAACCACAAAGGACACGAAGGTACACAAGGAAGGCGAAAGATGTTGGATCATTCGTAGCGTAGGGCTTCAGCTGGAAGGATTCGTGCGGCTGACCATGACGGGTACACCGTTGCGACCAGAGAGATGCCGATCGCTACCAGCGCCACCAGCACGCCGTCCGTTGCACGAGGCGCGAAAGGCACGTAGTCGATGGAGTAGACCTCCGGAGCGAGCGACAGCAGATGATAGTGTCCGCCGGCAAAGGAAAGCGCATAGCCGAGGACCAGGCCGATCGCGGTTCCGACCACTCCGATCAGCACGCCTTGGGCGATGAAGATGCGGCGTACCTGCGATTTGCGCGTGCCCATCGAAATGAGCACGGCGATGTCACGAGTCTTTTCCATGACCATCATGGTTAGCGAGATCAGAATGTTGAGCGCCGCCACGAAGACGATCAAGCCGATGGTGATAAAGGTGACAAGGCGTTCGAGGCGCAGAGCGCGAAACAGCGGTTTGTTCTGTTCCATCCAGTTGGTGGTCATGAAACCCTTGCCGGCGGCTTGCTCGATTTCCTTTGAGATTTGATCGGCCTTGTAAATGTCGTCCACTTTGAATTCGAGGACGGAGACCAGATCGCCCAAGCCGAACAGTTGTTGGGCGTCACTGAGGCGGATGAACGCCCACGAGCTGTCATAGTCGAAGAAACCAGAATCGAAAATTCCGACGACGCGGAAGCGGTCGTACTTGGGAACCATCCCGAATGGAGTGAGCTCGCCTTGCGGGCTGGTGACGAGCACGATTGAGCCGACTGGAGCGCCCAGTTCGTCGGCCATATCTTTGCCGAGAATGATGGGAGGCATGGCTGCGATGCGGTTCTCCACGCCCTGCAGGTCGGTGGGGGATTGGTTGGTCTGTGTTGCGCGGGCGCCCCCGCCCGCGTTTCGTGAGGCGTCGTCCAGCGTATCGGCCGAGCCGATCTTTACCGTGTTCAGCAGATCGCTGACTTTTCTTTCTTCGCTCGGAATCATTCCCTTCAGCACGGCGCCGCGAGCCCGTGGTCCGCGAGAGATTAGCACCTGTTCGTAGATCGCGGGAGCGGCGGCAACGATGTGCGGCTCTTTCGACAGGCGATCCATGAGCGGACGCCAGTCGCTGATTCCGTCACTCTGAATGCGCAGCAGATTGATATGAGAAGTCGAGCCGAGGAGACGATCCTGGAGATCCTGGCGAAATCCATTGTTGATTGCAAGCGCGACGACGAGCGAAGCTACGCCCGCGGCGACTCCGGCGATAGAAATCCCCGTGATGACGCCAATCACGGCCTGGCGTCGTTTGGCGCGAAGGTAGCGCGAGGCGATGAAGAGTTCAAAGCGCATAGAAGCTATCAGCTAGTAGCCATCAGCTTTCAGGCAATTCGGATTATAGCTAGGGATGCGGATTCATGTGGCTAAGGCTGAGCCCATCTTGAAGGCCGGGCGAGGACGCCCGGCCTCCATCGGGCTAACTCGGCATTTCATGCGGGATGATAGGCCGGACTTCGATCGAACCCCAGCGTGCCGAAGGGATTCGCGCGGCCAGGGCCAGAGCCTCGTCGAAGTCTTTGGCTTCGACGAGGTAGTAGCCGCCAAGCTGTTCCTTGGTTTCGGCGAATGGGCCATCGGTGACCGTGCTTTTTTTGTCGCGCACCCGCACAGTCTTGGCCTTGGCAATGCGGTCCAGCTCGTTGCCGCCTCGCATGTGGCCACTGCCGGCAATGCTCTTGGAGAACTCCCCGTATTCCTGGAGGATTTTGTTCCGTTCCGCCGGGCTCATCTTGTCGAATTGGTTTTCGTTTCCGTAAATAAGCAGCAGATATTGCATTTTGGTCAGGCCTCCTCGCCTGTACTGGTGATTAATCGAACGGGGTGCTTCATGATCGACAAAGCTGGAACAAATATTTTCGGCAGGATGGGTTGGTAGCGAATCCGCCGCCCCATTTTTATGGCACAGTAGGAAGGCAATGGCCATAGTCGGCGATCCAAAGCTCGGGGGGTGGGCTGCATTTGCGTATCGGGATTTCACCGTTTACGAGTTTGCGCTTTTTCTCGTTGAAGTTGCGCTGGAGATGATGTCGGTCGCCGTTGGATGGCAAGTTTACGAGATGACCAAGCGGCCTTTGGATTTGGGATTGGTCGGGCTAGCTCAGTTCTTGCCGGGGATTTTTTTGTTTCTGGTTTCCGGACATGCAGCGGATCGCTTTGATCGGCGCAGGCTGCTGATGGTCTGCTACGGCGGATTCGCGGTCTGCGGGGCTTTGCTTTGGGAGATCGCCTGGCGCGGATCGCACTCGGCGCATCTTTACGCGATTTATGGAGTGTTGGTGTTGCTGGGGACGGTGCGCTCGTTCGCCGGGCCGGCGACCCGGGTGCTGCTACCGCAGTTGGTTCCGGAAGAATATTTTCCCAGTGCGGTGGCCTGGAACGCGAGCGTTTTTCAAGGGGCAACGATTCTGGGGCCGATGGCCGGGGGACTGATTTACACAGTCGCTCACGGCCCGGCGGAGGTGTATCTGACTGCGATGCTGATGGCGCTGGCTGCGCTCTTATCCACACTGTGGATGAAATTGCGGACCAAGGCGCTGGCGCATGAAGGGGCCAGTTTGACGACTGTGCTGGCGGGATTCCGCTACGTCTGGCGCAAGAAACTGCTTCTGGGTTTGATCTCGCTCGACATGTTTGCGGTCTTGCTCGGAGGCGCGGTTGCGCTGTTGCCCGTCTATGCGCGCGAAATCCTCAAGACCGGGCCCTGGGGTCTTGGGCTGTTGCGTAGCGCACCCGGCGTAGGCGCGGTAGTTATGGCGATCGTGCTGGCTCACCGGCCCTTGCGCAGACGGGCTGGACCGACCATGCTATGGTGCGTGGCTGGGTTTGGCGTGTGCACGATTATTTTTGGGGTATCGAGAAGCCTTGTTCTTTCTCTAGTTGCGCTGTCGCTCATCGGCGCGACCGACATGGTTAGCATCGTCATTCGCGGTACGCTGATTCAGCTGGGCACGCCGGACGAAATGCGCGGCCGGGTTAACGCCGTGGACATGCTTTTCATCGGAGTTTCCAACGAGCTGGGACAATTTGAGTCCGGGCTGACGGCGCAGTGGTTCGGAACGGTTCCTGCCGTGGTGTTGGGCGGTATCGGAACTCTGATCGTGATTGCTATATGGGCGTGGCGGTTTCCCGAATTGCGGAACGCGGACCGGCTTAGCGATAGTAATTGAGCCATCGAGGGTGCTACTTTCCGCGGATGACCGTTTTCGCGGAATTCATGTTGTCGAAGCGGTCGTAGACGCGTACTACGACCACGTGCTCAAGTTGTCCTGCGGTCGCGTTTTTCATCGTCGCGGTCGCTGGGTTCGCCGCTGGCAAGGCCACGCGAAAGTCGTAGCTCTCGGTTTTCGAATCCGACAATTGGCCGACCGGCTCAACGAACTGCCACTCGCCTGCATCGATCGAGTATTCGGCGCTCTTGATATTCGAAAAACTATCTACCACGCGGAAAATTACATGGATCTTGTCGCCTTCCAAGGAGGCGGCGAGATTCTCGATTTGCGGCGGAGTTGTATCTACTTCGAATCGCGCACTTTCTTTTTCCGCTGTCAGGGACTGCTCCGGAGAATGCGAGGGAGCGTCGGAGGCCACGACCTTGATGGTGTAGCCGCCGTCGGGCAGAAGCGAGGCGTCGAAGGAGTAGAACTTGTCGGTCAAATTGTCTTTGAGCAAGAGCCATCGAGTGTCGCCGTCGCCGCGGTAGTAGACGCTGTAAATCATCTGGTCGTCGTTGTCGTCGTGAACGCTCCACTTCACGCCGATGGAATCGCGATCATGCGTGGTTGGAGGCGGCGTGTCAAAGTGTGGCTGCTGCGCATTTCCGGTACCCATGTCTCCGCCGGCGGGCTTGGGCAGGGATTGGTAGCGTGCTCCGACTTGAACGGTGACGTCGTCAAAATCTGGAGCCACGTTTTTGGGCAGGTAATTGAGCGTGACGCTCTCGACGCGTGGGCCAGGATCGCCCGAGCGCAGCACGGCCTTCCACTGAATGAAGCGGGCTGGAGGAACGCTGACCGCGCTGTCTTTCCGAAGATCGATTTTCTCCCACGGGCTCCAGTTGCGGTCGGGATTGTCTACATTGCCGCTGCGGGCAAAGAGTTCGACATTGCCGGCGCCTCGGAATTCGGCACGTCCCCAGCGCGAAAAGATGTGCGCATCAAAAACATCGCTTTCGTAAGTGCCCTCCGATTCAGGCGTGGCGCTGAGCAAGAACACTTTGCCGAGGTTGCTGGTCGAAGCGTACAGCCCGCCTTTGGGGGCATTGGCGAAGGCGGTTACCTGGGTTGCGCTGGCCTTGAGCAGGTCGGTGAATTCGTCCTCACCGCTGATGGCGAAGACGTGGCCTCGGTTTCCCGTGCCTGCGAGCAAGCGACCGCGCTGATCAAAGGCGAGGGCGTACACGATGTCCTCGTGAGAACTCCACAGGCGGCTGGGAGAGCCGTCGGGAGCGATGCGATAAATTTCCGAACCGCCCGCAGCTCCTGCACCAGGGATAGGAAAGCTGATCGATGACGGCAGTGTGCTGGCAGGAGCGTTCGTGATCACGATACCACTCTGCGACCCGGCACCGGAAGCAGAGGAAGAAGGCGGAATAGAAATTACCGGGGAGGAGAAACTCGGCGCGTTGGTTCCGCCGTGTTTTTCTCCCACGCCGGCGGCGTAAATGTTCCCTGTTTTGTCGATGGCCAGCGCCGTGATTTCTTTTTTCGGGGCGCTGTAGAGCACGAAGCCTTCTCCATTGGGGGATACTCGATAGACCAGACCGCTTCCGTCGGAACCCGCGATCAGATTGCCTTTCCCGTCGAAAGCCATCACGCGGATGTGAGCTTCGTCGCTCTTAAAGAAAACTGAATGCTCGCCCTTCGGCGTGACCCGGAAAATCTCTCCGTGATCCCCCGTAGCCACGTAGAGGTTGCCGCCTTCGTCGAGGACGAGGTCCCAGATATATTTGGTGCCGGGCTCGAAATAGACGGATGAACTCCAGAGGGAATCGGCGGACGGCTTGTCTGTGGCTTTCTTATCTTTACTAGAAGAGGCGGGACTAGAAGAGGCTGGATGATCTCCGATTTTGTAAACCTTGCCGTCGGGATTCGTGGCCGCGTAGATGACTCCGCTCTTATCCACGGCCAGCGCCTGCACCTGAAGCTCCTGCGGCTCGAAGATCACAGTAGATTTGCCGTCGGGAGTAATTCGATAAACGCGCGCGGGCGAACCTGCGGCAGCATAAAGATTTCCCCCGCGATCCGCCGCAATCGACCAGATATAAGTCGATGGCGTCGTGGAGAGCGCCGTGAAAGCCGGAGCCAGTTCCAGCCCGCCGGTGCTACGTATGGCTACGCCTTTCGCTGTGCCCTTGATCAGTTCGTCGAATTTCGATTGTTCCCAGGTGCGCGTGCCTTCGGCAAAAACGAAAGAAAGCAAAAGAAGCAGTGGAAAGATAACCAACATCCAACGCAAACGGATCAAGTTCATACCTCAGACAAAGTTTTAGGAGGAGAGTTCAGGTTACCACGTCGTCGATAGGAAGCGGTGTGGGGCGCACACTCCTGTCCGCCGCCTTCGACGAAGATTATCCGAGTCTACACCGATGTTCGAATCCTAAGATCACCGTCAAAGGCAGCGGATGGGAGTGTCCGCTCCGCACGAATAGCCTATTTTCCTTTGTAGGTTCGTGGGGAACCGACTCCCGCGCACTCGTCCCATCCGACCACGCAGGCCGGATCGCCCTGGGTGATGTCGTAGAAATACGCCTTATGCTGTTTCGGATTTGCATACTCTTTGTAGATCATGGTGAGTTCTTCGTGAGACGACTGCTTCAGCAGACCCGCAGCATTGACGATTCCGGCAAACGTCGGCGAAGCCCAACTGGTGCCACCCACCTCACCCCAGCCCTGAAGGTAGATTGCAGCACAACAGTAATCGGAAGCGACGTCGGGGAACCCACGTTGAGTTCCAACGATACCCTTAATGATGTCCTGGTAACCCGGTCTCGGCTCGTACGGGCTGATGCCTCCGCCACCGCCGCCGGTGTAGTACTGTTCGTAGGTGAAATCTCCGTTGCCGTCCCGGTTGAAGTAGGTGCCGCCAACCGCGACCACATTTGGAGATGCGGCAGGATGGAACGGGTAATTCAAACCCCAATCGCCGGCCCCAGCGAAATAGACCACTCCCGGGGTGGTCATGTAGTGGTCGTAGTCACGCTCCTGGGCCCACTCGGGATCTCCCCAGCTCATGCTGATCACGCCACCACCATTCTTGGCCACCAACTCGCTCGCCACCTTCACCGCCTGCCAGGTCGGATCCGTGTTGCACTTGCTGGAGGTGCATAGCACGGACTCCACCAGGAACAGTTTGGCCTTGGGCGCCATGGCATGAGCCCACTCGATATCCAGGGATTCTTCGATCTCCCACTCCGAATAAACGGGAGGCTTGTGCCCATCGGCGTAGACGATTTGGAAGTCTGCGTCGGGAATGCCAAACTGGCTCGAGAATACATGCAAGTCTTCCTTCGCAGTTGGGTAGTCGCCGGCATCTACGATGGCGATGGCGCCCACGCCGCCGGTGGGCACGTTCGTGCTGGTGGCGATCGGGCAACCCTTCGGCCCCGACACTAATTCGTAGACACAGGCCACCGATGCAGGCGTCTCCGCATCGGGAGGAGGCTGCGGCATCCGCTGGTCGGAGCCAACCAGAAAGTAATTCGTATTGATGCGGCCCGGGTGCGGAATGCTGGATTTCGGAATGATGATCGGGTGCCCGTTCACCGCTGACCCAATAATCTGAGCAGAACACGGGAAGATGGACGCGCCTAGCAATAATGCAACCGCGGGGATCATAGAAAGTGCAAAGAAACGTCTCATTTCACTTGCTCCAGGTCGATGATGGTCGAATCTTCTGTGTTGATCTCAAAAGCGGCACCGATTATACACTGGGCGCTGCCTGCTCGAAGCGAGCAGTTTAGTTGGAGTGTCGGGCGGACACTCGTGTTCGGCGCCGTTGACTTTGAGTTCTTGGGGCTGAGTTTTATCTTCGAATCGTTAGAATCATTGAATCGCTAGAATCAACATCAACAGCAGCGGACAAGAGTGTCCGCTCTACACGGGAAGAGCTATGACCGCAGCGGATTTTCGACGGATCGCCCTCAGTATGCCTGAGGCTGTGGGAGGCTCGCACTTCGGAAACGCCGACTTCCGGGTGGGCAATAAAATCTTCGCGACGCTCGCGCTCCAGAAGGAAGGCTTCGGCGTGCTGTTGCTAACTCCGGAAGAGCAGGCGGGGATGGTCGAGGACGAACCGGGCATCTTTTCTCCAGTGCCCGGTGGATGGGGCCGCAAAGGCTCCACGCGGGTGCGCTTGTCGAAAGTGCCGCCGGACATACTCCAAGCCGCATTGCAGCTAGCATGGCGGCGAAAGGCGCCGAAGCGGCTTGTTGGTACGAAATCTGGTGCGTGATCTATGGTGGCGAGGTTTTCTGAGCCGACAGGCGTTCCCTGAGCTGGTCGGTAAATAGTTTTGCCTGCTCATCGGTCAGCTGTAGTTGACCGTCGAGGATCAAGGTCAAGCGTCCCGCCCCGGCATCCTGAAATTGCGCTTTCCGGATGCTGGCAAGCTCCTGAGCCGTGGGCGGAATCGCGGTCTTGAGGTTCGCGCCCTTCTGCATTATGGAGAGTACCGACGCCGTAATTTGCTCGCGCAATCTGACGCCGAGCGGACCGGTGAGCAGCATCTCGCGGAGGAATCCGTCAGCGTCGACCCGGCTAATTTCAGAGGCAAGATGCAAGTCGGAGTTCGAATCGACTCCCGATTCACCTTTTGCTTCGACCGAGGGAGTCAGCTTGACCTCGATGGCGCCGTCGCCGGTAGACAGTTCCGTAAGGCTTTCCCATCCCTGAACCGGCGGGCAGATCCAGTGCTCATAGTGCAAGTGGGCCACTACGATGCTCGCGGGAGCCTGAGGGATGAGCATGCCTTCTTTAATCTCAATGCGCTCGCCGCAACGAGGAGAGTGGTTCAGTTGGGTGCGGAGAACGTCGGTGATGTTCTGCTGCAGATCAGAGAAGTCGGCAGTGTACTTAAGACCAAAAAGGTTGTGGCCGTCTGCGGCCGGAGTTCGGGATATGACGCCTGCACCCGCAATTGCGATGGACTGTCCGGCGAAGTCGATCGAAGTTGTCACTGGAGGAAGCCGTAGCGTGAGGTCCTGGCCGGAAGCGGGTAGGATGATGCCCATTTCGGCGGCGAGCGCGACTTGTTCGGTTTGGAAGCTGGTGAGCGCCTTATCGACATTCGCGGCGGAGGTGGCCATCGGTTCGCTCTCTGCTTTTGCAGTCTCGAGGGTCCGATCGAATGCCTTTGTTTGGTTTTCAAGATCGGCATCCGCTTTTGCGAGTCTCTCGGCGAGGTCCTTCAATCCCGATGTTTGCGAGGGAGAAAACGAGGACAGAAAGTTCTGGTTCCCGGCGCGCGCTTCTTTAATGACTTTATCCAAACTAGCGGCGCGATCGGAGAGAGGCGTGGAGGCACGGACCTTTTGCAGAGTGTCCCGAAAGCTTTGCAGCTGCGCGCTGGCAGTCTGAGCGTATTGCATCACCTTGATGAACGCGGCGCTCTGATCAGCGGTTGCCTGGACAGCCATGAGATGCTCAAAATTCTTCAGATCGTTTTCGCTGCTGGTGCCTTCGGGAGTGTCGGGGCAATCGTGCACACAGATGAGCGGCCTTCCGTGTACGGTGCCCGGGGTGCCACGTCCGCCAAAGCCACCGCCGCCTCGCTGGGCCAGCATGGTGTGGGGTCCGGCCAGCAGAGCAACCGCGACCAACGACACGGCTAACCGCGGAACTGATATACGATTTGCCGACAAACCTTGAGCAGATACGCCAGGAAGGCAAACTCCTCCTTGGAACATGAGCCAGATCTCCACAAATCTTTACAATTGGGATGAGACAAAGGCTAACGAAACAAATAACTGTGATGCAGGCAAATTCAAAATGGTAACCTGCTCAAGCTCGTGTAGGGCGGGACACTCCTGTCTGCCGCCGCTGTTACGGCGCAACCACAATTTTCGATTCGACCTGATAAACGCGGTAGTTTGAATAGAGATGCTCTTCCTGGAAAATCTGCCCACTGATCTTCGACGTGACTATCACCTTATGCGGCAGCCATAAGGATGAGGCAGCCTGCGCGACTGTTGTCTCTCCAAAGTAGATCTCGGCAGTAAGCCCTTGCAGAGGGACGTCTTTTAGCGGTCCTATGAGATCGGTCCGCAAGCGCACAATTCGGAAATCGGATTCATCCACCCATGCGATGCCCTGGTAATAGAGTGGAATCGAATGCCCTTGAAAAAGAAGCTCCCCGGGCGACCGAACCCGACCAGGTTTTTGCGTGAATGCGATCACGAAGGTGTCATGGTTGTCGATTTGCTGCTCTCCGAGGTAGCTGAACGCGGATTCCGATCGATTCGACGGATAGAAATGCACCCACTTGCTGGCAAAGCCCTGGCTTAGCGGCGGAGCGGCCGCGTTTCTGCTGTTGGTGTCGGCGCTACGTTGTGTCGGATCTTGCGCAGTGGATGGGGAGGTGCCGGCGGGCGAGGCTGCTGGATTATGAGAATCGCTGGATAATTGCTTCTTAGTCACCAAATCAACTCTATACTCGTCGAGCGTTACGGCACTTTGAGTCCGGTGAGACAGAATGAGGTACTCGAATTCTTGCCAGATCGGTTGACTTCCTCGCCGCGTCTGAATGACTTCCTCATGCGAGATCAAGTTTGGCATCTTTTCAAACAAGCCTTCGGTCTTGTCGCCGAGCTTCTCCAGAATGTCGTTTAGTTCTTCCTGGTTTTCTGCAGGCTTGAATCCCCGCAATTCCGGGATCGCTCGCACCAGTTCCGCCGGAGTCAAATCCACAAGGGCCCTTGTGGGTTCAAAGGATGCGGTATTGTCGGCGTTAGCCGCTTCCGTTTCAGGTCCCGCTTCTGCCGTCTTTTTCTCGTCCGGCCCCGCGCCGATGTTGTGCGCGATTGCGGGCGGGCGACTTCCCGTAGGAGTCGTCAAGGAGCTTGGCAGCCAACAGTTCACGGGCTTTGCCCCTTTTATGGGAGAAAGTTTTCGCTTCCTGACGTCCTTCGTGATTGCCTTTATCCACTTGATTAGTGGACCTACGCTTGGTGGCAAAGGCTTCGGATTCTGTTTAGCCGAACCTTCCAGACTCACCAGAAAGAAAGTTTGGGTTGCTTCCGGCCTCGGAACAATCGCCCGGACTACTTGTCCCTGAGAGATCGCCATTGCGCCCGCCTGGTCGAGCGTTGCGATGGTCTTAAAATCGTCTGCCGACAGAATCGTGAGGAGAGACGTGAGAGTGTTCTTCGAAAGCGAGTCTTCAAAAGTCTGTGATCCTGAAACCTCGATGGTTGAGCTTTGCCAGCTTCTCTCCATGTGGTAACGACCATCAGGAAAAACCGCCATGCAGGTCGTCGAGTTGAGAGCGGGCAAGTCCAGCTTGGTGTACGTAAGCTGAATCAGAAACGAACGATCGTCCGGTTTAGGCGGGGATTGCTGGCTTGATGCAACCGCCGGCGAGAATACTGCAAATACGGCGACCAGAAATAGTGTCAGGCCTTGAGTAGGGCATGCGGGGTTCACACAAAAGCCATTATGCCACGCCCTTGAGGAGCAGCCACAGGCAACGGCAATCAGCGCTATTTGATGCTGATGGTCAGCACTTGTGCCCCGGCGACCACGTAGTCGAGCGGACCAGTGGCGGCTTCGTTTACTGACGACTCGCTCGATACCACCATGTCCTGGGTGCCGCGCATGCCGTCCATCACGTTCATGATGGAGAGCGGGAGCGTGGGCATGACCTTGTCGGCAATCATGGCTTCGGGATCGGCTTCCAGCAGCGAAACGTAGACCCGGTTGTTCACGTGCTCTTTGTTCAGGAAGGCAATCGTCGCGGCGAGATCAAGCTTGCGTCCCAGCAGCGGCGAGCCCCGGCGAAGATGGTCGAGGGTGTCGCCATCGCTGACCAGAATGCGCAGAGGTCCTTTGGACGTGGAAGTCGGAATGTGGATGGGAATGTGTTGCACCACGCCCTCGCCGCGATAGGGCCGCAGCATGGCTTCAATCGTGATGTCGTCGCCGGGACGGGCTTCGGTGATATCCGTTCGGGCACTTTCCAGACGGGCCCAGCGGCGTTCGCGCACCACGTTGAAATCAAGCTGAACGCCATGAATGGCGGGCACGCTGTAGGGATTGTCGAAGATGCGGCTGAACCGGTCCCCCAGCGAGAGGGCAGCCAGCATCGCGCCCGGCTGTCCGCCATCGGCTGCGGCGAACATGTCTTGCATGGTGACGTCCGGATATCCGTCCACGCTGATGCTTCCATTCATCCGGTATGTGGTCTCTTCCCCGTATTCATTCACGCCATGGAGCGCATTGAACACTGTGGCCATCATCGCTATTGGGCTTAGGCGGGCGTTGTTGAGAACTTCGTAGTGGAACTGTTTGTCGGCGGACTCACCGTGGATGGTGAGTGTGACCGGAATCATTTCCGGCTTTTTGCCGAACTCACCCAGAATACCGTTGTGGCGGTCTTGCACGAATGCGCCCACGGTTTCCGTGGCATTCACAATTTTGAAGGCATTGAGAGGCGACGGTAACGTTGCAAGCACGGTTGCCTTGGTCATCGGCAGGTCGACCATGCCGAACTGCATCAGGGGATGGCCGCAAGCCAGCAGGTGCCGTGCATCCATATAAGTGACGGTGCAAGTGGCGGCGATGTTCATGTCGCCCTGCACGAGGATGGCGCTCACAGCGGAGCCTGGTTCCATGGGCTCAGGCTGCTTGGCGTCACTGACCGAGCCGGCGCCCATCACCGGTACAATTCCTGCAGATGAGAATTGGGAAGCGAAGCGCTGCACTGTGTCTTCGGAGAATCCATTGAAGACCAGCGGCGTTTCGATGGGCTTAAGATAGTTCGTGAAGCCTGCTTGTTCTGACGCAGAATTCGCAACGCCCGGACTCGCGGTCTTGCTTGGGGAGCGGGCCGCAGATGTAGCTTCGATCGGCGCGGAAGCCGGATTTCGATCGAGGGCGCTGATCTCCAGCATCTCGGCAATCGGGGTAACGCCGGCAATCGGTTCTTTCGAGAATTCGCCGATGCGGAAGGCGAGCGCGCCCGCCAGCTTGCCATTCAAATACACCGGGCTGCCACTCATGCCGGCGACCACGCCGGTGTATTCAGCCTTAGCTCCGCCGAGGCGAACCAGGATGACATCGCCCTTGGGACCATCAGCATTCTTGAGAACGCCGAGCACCTCAACGTCCATGGGTTCTGGCTTCGTGCCCTGAAACACAGTGTAAGCCACGCCTTTCATGCCGGCGTGGATTTGCTCGATCGGAATGGTTTCGACGGGCTTCGAAGTCTGCGCTTGGATTGCAGAAGACAACGGGAAGCCAAGAGCGATCAGGGAGAGAATCGCTCGTCTCATTACAATTCGACCCGCAATTCGACCCACAGTTTCACCCACAAATTCCCCCTGAGAACCGCCAACTGGTCCTCTGGCCACAGAATCACACTTCGCGCGTTGTACGCGATTTGCCGGGAAGGAGAGGGTTAAGTCAAAGCCGAGCAAACATCCCAATCGCGAAGCTCTGCGTCTATACTAGCATAAGGTTTTCTGAGGACTTCAAATGATTTCATACCCACTTGGGCAGAATCGCTGGCGGTTTGGCCGGGACTTGAGCCCTATCCCGCTGCGGCAACTCTGGCGTATCTCCTTGCTGATTCTGGTTTTGGGGATCTTTACGGGCCTCGCTGCGGCGCAGGATCAAGGGTCCTCTGCACCTGCCAAAGGCCAGACGGAGCCACCCGATGCGGCTGGGGGACCACAATCCGACGTCGGTCCCTATGCCATCCCCAAGAAAAAAGATGAGCCGCCACCCCCGCCGCCGCCCACAAAGCCCAAAAAAATTGAGGGCATGCCGGACTATTCCATTCACGTAGACGTACCGGTGGTGGAAGTGCCGGTCATGGTTACGACGAAAGACGGGCAGTTCATCTCCAACCTGAAACAGGAGAACTTCCGCATTGCCGAAGATGGCGCACCGCAGACCATCAGCAACTTCACCATCTCGGAAGCGCCGATCACCGCTGTCCTCTTGGTCGAATTTGCCGCCGGCGATTATTACTTCATGGGCGACATTCTGCACGCCTCTTACTCATTCGTAAGCACCTTGAAGAAGGACGACTGGCTGGCGGTGATTTCCTACGACATGCGGGACTACATCTTGGCTGACTTCACGCAGGACAAGCAACAGGCGTACGGCGCCTTGAATCAGTTACGTATCCCCGGCTTCACCGAGACCAATCTGTTCGATGCTCTTTACGACACTCTGGACCGGGTGGACCGGATTGAAGGCCACAAGTACATTATTTTGGTCACGACCGGAGTCGATACTTTCAGCAAGTTGAATCTGGATCAGATTACCAAGAAGATCAAAGCTACAAAGGACGTGACGATTTTCCCGGTCAGCGTGGGATGGCAGGTGCGGGAATATTTCGAATCGCGGGGCATGTCAGCGCCTCACGGAGCGGGCATCCCGGTTGGTCAAATGGATTATCTGCAGGCCGACAACGAGATGAACACCTTCGCGCGCTTGACTGGTGGCCGCGCCTACTTTCCGCGATTTCAGGCCGAGTTTCCGGAGATTTTCCATCAGATCGGCGGTGACATACGCAATCAGTACAGCATTGCCTACCATCCCACGAATCCCAAGCTCGATGGCACTTACCGTAAATTGAAAGTCGACGTGGTCGCGCCCGATGGAGGTCAGCTCAAAATTAAAGATCAGAAGGGGAAAGACCTGAAATATATGGTGATCGCGCGCGAAGGCTACACCGCGAAGCATACGGTGGAATAAGGCTTAGTGCAGGTGAACCAAGTGCTCCAGCAGGAACATAAGTCCAACTCCTAGAAAAACGACGAACGCCATTCTCGCCCCCGGCTCGCGGTTTACTTCTGGAATGAGGTCGGACGCCGCCACGTAGATCGTTACTCCCGCCGCAAGGGGCAGTCCATAGCTTACCTGGTGCTTGAAGAGGGCCATGGTCAGTACTCCTGCAAACGTCGCTGCACCCAGCAGCATAGAAGCACCCCACGCCACGCCGCGGCTTTGGCCGCTGGCCAGCATGACGGAGGTGATGGTGAATCCTTCGGGAATCTTGTGCAGGAAAATCGCAAGAAAAATGATCCATCCCAGCCAGTTGGAAACCAGAAAGCCGGCCGTGATCGCGATGCCGTCAAAAAACGTGTGAATGGTTAGGCCGAGCAGAATCGAAAATCCCTTGTGAGCGTGAACGAATTGATCTTTGTGGGTTTCTTCTCCGAAATGGAAGTGGGGTGTGACCGTGTGCTCGAAGAAATGAATAATGAGGTAGCCCACCAGAACCAGGAACGCCGCGCTCTTGCCACTTAGTTCCAGTGCGGCAGGAAAAACTTCGACGATCGCGGTGGCCAGCATGAATCCCGCGCCCAGCGCCACGAAGTATTTGAGATAAGACCGGTCCCAATTCTTCTGGACGATAATGGCGCCGCCGAACACGTTGGCTGCGGCGGCGGTAAGCCCGAGCAAAAGGCTGAGAAGAACGGGATGCATGCGGGAGGATAATATCAGTTCTCCGTTCCCGGTTCTCAGGCTAGCCACTATGCCGGATGTGCATTACGTCGCCGTCCTGCACGATGTAGTCTTTCCCTTCCAGACGCAGCGTGCCGCGAGCGCGAGCGTCCGCTTCTGATCCCGCGTCGAGCAGTTGATCCCAGCGGATGGTTTCGGCGCGGATGAAGTGTTTCTGCAGATCGGTATGAATCGCGCCCGCCGCATCCTGCGCGCGAGTGTTCACCGGGATGGTCCAGGCGCGGCACTCATCTTCACCGGCAGTGAAGAAAGAAATCAGGCCGAGCAGCTTATAGGTGGTGCGGATCAGGCGAACCAGCCCGCTTTCGGTGAGGCCGTAGCTGGACAGGAATTCGGCGGCATCGGCGTCGCTCATTTCCGCGAGTTCGGCCTCGACCTTTCCGCAGATGGCCGCCGCGCCAGCATTGGGGCGCGAGGCGACTTCCGTCAGTTTGTATTTGCTGACGGCAGCCTCAAGATCTTTCCCCAGTTGCGTGCTCTCATTCACGTTCAGCACGTAGAGGATTGGTTTCTCGCTGAGGAACATGAAGCCGCGAAGACGCTTTTTGTCTTCTGGCGTCATCTCCATTTCGCGCAGTGGGCGCTCCGATCCCAAGTGAGCGTTGGCGCGCTTGAGCAGATCGAATTCTTTTTCAAGATCGGCGGTGCGCATTTTCTTCAAGTCTTTTTCCAGGCGCTCCAGCCGTTTTTCGATCTGCCCGAGGTCGCTGACCATGAGATCGAACTCGACGTTTTTAATATCGCGCAGGGGATCGATGCCGCCGACGTGCGGGATCGCTGGATCGTCGAATGCCCGCAGAACGTGGGCCAGCGCATCCACGCCCCGCAAATGCGCGAGATAAGCAGTCTCTTTGAGCGCATCCTGTCCGATGGCGCCGACATCCACGTATTCCACCGAAGCGTGGGTCAACTTTTTGGGGTTGTAGAGTGCGGCCAGACGGTCGAGTCGGTCGTCGGGGACCTTGGCCACGCCCAGATGCGCCTCGCGCGGATTCGCGTACGTCTGCTCGGACAGACGCGCCTTGGTCAACATACCGAAGAGAGATGTCTTGCCTACTTGGGGCAGGCCGATAATGCCAGTTTTCATAAGAAGAGCTTCTAGCCGCTAGCTTCTAGCTAGCCCTGTGAGGATAAATGATCAAGCGGATAGCGCAAACATTAGTCGGGGACAATCAGTGCTGAAAGCTAGGAGCTGGTAGCTAGAAGCGCAGCGGTCAAGTACACAACCACCAGCCCCAGCAGAAATACTCCACTCTCAACTCGCGTCGACCACACATGCAAGCCGTCGAACTGCATGCGCGCAGGGTTGTCGGGAGGGACCGAGTCAATTTCGCCAATCGACGCTCGCAGCGTATCCATGCGAGGAATGATGGCAAATTGTGAGATCAGAGTTAGGGCAAGCATCAGGCATATGAGCACGTGGCGAGCGGCGAACACATGTGGCGAGCCCTTGGTCAATTGGCTGTAAACAATCGAACTGGCCAAAAAGATGATTCCGGAAACGATGCCCATCCAATGCAACGCACCCAGGGAGCGTCCGACTACCGTTCCCGCCAGATGCCGAGTGGGTAATACGGAAAAAGCTGTGGGTGCTAGAACGAAAGCGAAGAAAATTAGGCCGCCCAGCCAAACGATGAGGGACAGCAGCATGAGATAGCGCAGAAATGACATGGGAGGATTATAGCTTTCGCTGTCATGTCCGTCGCCCGTGCTCCGCAGCGTGGTAGCATTCTTCTGTTCTCGCAAGCTCTGCGACGGGCCATGACGTTTCGCATCCGCTCTGTTCCATTACGCTCCATCCTTCTTAGTGCTGCGCTCTTGCTCTGCCGCGACCCACTTGCGCCTGCTCGGTCTGACGAGTCTCACTGGATTCGCGTCAACTCCAGCCATTTTTCCCTGGTCACCGATGCGGACGACATCAAGGGACACGCCGTGGCCGCGCGATTGGAGCAAATGCGCGCTGTCTTCGGCCAACTGTTGGCAAGAAGCCGGATCAACATGTCGGAACCGGTCGACATCATCGCCGTCAAGAACGATGACGAATACAGCAAAGTTGTACCTAACCGTCAAGGCCAGGGAATCGCGGCGGGCTTCTTCATTCCGGGCGAGGACCGCAATTACTTCGTCCTGAACCTGTCGAAAGAAGAGAGTTGGCGAGCGATATCGCGTGACTTTGCCCTGGTGTTTCTGAACTGCAATTATCCGCCGACGCAGCCCTGGTTCGACGAAGGCTTCGCGGAATACTTCTCCAGCCTCCGCTTCGAGAACAAGCAGGCGCAGATTGGTGGAGACCCAGATTCATTCACGGAACTGCTGAACACGACAACATGGCTTGCGATCCCAGACTTATTCATGACCCACGGAGCCGCGCCCGCTGATCCGTCAACCTCGCGCCATTCTTTGTTCTATGCCCAGTCCTGGATCGTCATGCACTACCTGCTCAGCCAGAACAAGCTTCCCGAGACCGGGACCTACCTCGACCTGGTGGAGAACCAGCACGCCCCGGTCGAGGAAGCGATCCAGAAGGCGTACGGCATGAGCGCGAGCCAATTTGCTGAGGCGGTGAAGGATCACTTTCATACCGTCGCGCAGGGCGGGAACGCCGCGGCAACTCCGCTGCCGGGAGTGACTCCGTCCGACCAGATCGGCAGCAGCAATCAGGAGCTTCCCTTTGCCGAGGGTCAGTCGTTGCTCGCGGAAATGAGCGTTCGTTTACCAGAGCACCGCGACCAAGCTGTGCGGGAGCTAGAGTTACTCACCGGCCAACCCAAGACGGACAACGTGGTTGCACGGCGCGCGCTGGCCTGGGCGGATATGCAAAAGAAGGAATTCGACAGCGCAATCGAGGACTTAGACAAAGGAGCAGAACTCAACCCCAAGGATCCCTGGCTACATTATTACCTGGCGCTGGTGCGGCTGCGCGCGGCCCAATCGGCCGGCCGGCCGACAGAAGGCCTTTCCAATACCATGCAGGATCTTCGCCTGGTTCTGGACTGGGATCCTGAATTTGTCCAGGCCCGCGGCATGCTGGCCATGGCTCAACTGGAGGGCGGCGGAGTCCACGCCGCGATGGATTCGATGCGAGCAACCATCCAACTCGCGCCGCGGAACCAAACCTATTTACTGAATATGGCGCAGATCTACATGGCGGGAAAGAACTGGGATGCGGCTACCGCGTTGCTCGAGCGGCTTAAGACCAGTCCGGATCCGCAGATTGCGAAGTCCGCGACCGAGCAATTGGAAGGTCTGCCCATGTTGAAGAAGTATGGGGTGCTGCCGCAATCAGAAACAAAGTCGCAGCCTGGAACGGCGCCCGCATCACCATCGCCCGCGTCTTCTGCAACTCCATCTTCCTCAACCGTGAAAACACAGGCGGCAACTCAACCGAAGACGCAGACGCAAAATCCTCAATCTGATGAGGTCAGTGTCGATCAGCCGGACCAAACTCCGGCACCGCCGCAGCCCGACAAGCGTCCAATCCAATTTCTGAAAGGAAAGATTGTTTCCGTCGATTGCTCGCACGCTCCATCGGCAGTCCTGACTGTCTCAGCCGGAGCAAAAGTGCTGAAACTCCGCACCGAGAATTACAAATCGGTGATGGTCATGGGTGCAGACGATTTCTCCTGCGAATGGAAAAGCCGTCCGGTGGCCGTTAACTACAGAGCCGGAGGAAAAGCTGACGGCGATCTAGTTTCTGTCGAACTCGAATAGAGCCCGCATGGAACGGAAAGGATGCAAAAATCGACGGAAGAGCAGTCAGGTTCGGCCGCTCCTCCGTCTTTGAAAAAACTGGCGAACTTAATATTCTTCGTCATTCCCCAGTGTTCGGGTCCGGATACTCAGCACCCACTTCCGCCCGGTCCGCCTTCGTAAAAGTAAACCGTCCAGTCGCCAGAGCCGGAATCGGGTCCGCCAATACTGTAGCATTTGGGTGACGAAATATCCGGCGTCAGAGTCTCCCAGATGCCGGCCTTCGAAGTGTTGATGTAAAACAGATCGCGCTGGTAGGCGGCGTATCCAAAACCCTTGCTCGGCCAGTCTCCGCTGCCTTCCGGAGGCCATACGTTCGTACCAACGCCCTCGGTGCCGTACGAGACCTCTTGGGCATGCTTGGTGTTCTGGCCGCCGTTATACATGCTGCCGGGATAGTAGCCAAAGAACTTGCCCTCGTAAGACAGCCACCAGTTGCCTTCATACAAATAATATTCGGAGCTGAATTCGATCTGAGTTCCGCCGAAGGTGCTGGAGGTCGGATTGAAACGGCCGCCGATGCTTGCATCTCCGTTAACTTGGACGAAGTCGCCGCAGGTGTTATCCCAGCAGCCAGTTGCATAGCCATTGGGGGTTGAGAAGATGAAGAGATGGGAATCCTCGTCACCGAACATGGCCGGATACACGACCCATCCCACTTCCTCGGTCTGGATGCTGCACGACTGCACACCGCCGCAGGGAGGAACGCCGGTGTTGATGCCTCCTACGTACCACTCCTGAGAAAGCGAGAATATCTCTCCCGCTCCTGTGTTCACATAAGGACTCCAGATATTCAGGTTGGAGTTGCCGCCCAAGTTGTTCACATACTGATAGGTAGTCGAGTACTTGTGTGCCGGACCGCCGGGGACGTACTTGGTCTGTTGGCCAGGGACCTGTTCGTTCGGGCTCTTCTGGAAAAACTGCTTCAGGGTGTGGAAGCGGGTCATCGTTTCCAGGGTGAGCCGGCGCATCGGGATTGTTTGGTCTTGGCAATGGACAGAGTTGCCGAATGCGTCGAAGGGGTTCTCGGAATCCTGCTGTGAAGCAGGTGCGATCAGGCTAGCTTCGTCGGCGGTCTTGTGGAGAATCGAGTCCGGCGGTGGAGTTGCGATCTTCTTGATGCCGTACCTCCGGACCGCGGGCTGTTGTTCGACCGGAACACAGTCGTAGTGGGCCGAATCCTGCACGAAGCTATGGTTTACATCCACATCCCGGTACATGTTGCGGATGTGCTTGCGCATTTCTTCGAATGCCGCGGCATCCTTTACTTTGCTATCCGGCCGGGAAAGGTAGTCGCTGGCATCCGCAGTTACAGTTTGATCGATGAAGTTCCGGAACGGCACGAATTCCGCGGGAGCCGACTGCGCGCTCGCGAGTCCGTTCAAAAGGAAGAGAGCCAAAGTAGTGCCGAAAGCAATCTTGGGTCCGATTGCGTTCATGACATTTTTCTGAAAGCTCTGAATGGTTTCGCACAACATACGGTTTTTCATTTCGTTTCTCCTAGTAAGGTTTGATTTGGGCGTCCAAATGGATTATTTAGAACTGCCTCACCTGATATAGCGGGAGCGCGATTCCAAAAGTGGCATCACCCGAAAATAAATTTGTTCGAAGTCGAAAAGGAAACACTGAGGGTGGGTGAAAGGCCTCTGCGCAGGCAGGAAGCCGAAACAACAAACCCTCCCAGGGGATTCTGAGAGGGTTTGGCGAATTCTGACTTTAGGTTGTCAGGCGCGGACGACGTTACCCGCCTGGAACCCCTTGGGGCCCTTTAGCAGATCAAACTCCACGGTTTCGCCCTCATTCAGCGTGCGGTAGCCATTCTCCTGGATGGCGGAGAAATGAACGAAGACATCTTCCCCAGTGGACCGCTGGATAAAACCGTATCCTTTAGCCCCGTTAAACCACTTTACTGTACCCTTCTCTCTCACAATGAACTCCTTTCGCCTCTGCTAAGATTAGAAATTCCACATTCTTCGTGAAGCGCGCGCGTGTTTGTTACCCCCTCAAAGCATGTGGACGAAACGGTCTTGCCTTGCGTGCAGCTGAGCACTTGCTTCAACAAGAAAGGCTCCTGAGTTCTGCGCCGTCCGTCCAGAAAACGGCGCAAAGCTCCGGAGCCCGTCATGATGTTGCGAGTTTCGACTGCAATGCACAAAACCTCAACCCAAGCTAACGAATGTCATTTGCCGACATTTCGTCAACGAGCAGGAATAATATTCAGGAATTTTCCTTCTGGCAAGAGAAGAATTAACAATCAAGTGAAATGAAGCGGAAGCGATAAGTGTGACCCATGGTTTTCTTGGGAGTGGACCGAGCGGCAAGATCGACCCGACGTCAACCACGTCGACCAAGAAAAAGCCTCGCAACCCTCTGATAATATTGGATAACTCTTGAGTGATCATCATCCATCGTCGACTCCCGTTCTGCCGGCCACGGTCGTCCCTAACGCCCCCGTTAAGGACTCGAGCCCTCGTTTCGGATTGCTGTCGTCTACGCTGAAATATGTCTTGCGCACCGAAGTCCACACCTTTGCGTTCTCGGTGGCGGCGAATGCCATCCTTTCGTTCTTTCCCTTCGTCCTGCTCTTGCTGACTTTGATTCGACGAGTATTCCACTCGCCCGCAATGTATGAAGTCGTGGTGCAACTGCTGCGTGATTATTTGCCCGCGGGACAGGATTTCGTGATTCGCAACCTGAACGCACTGGTCAACGCGCGCAACCGGGCGCAGGTGCTCTCCTTATTGATTCTGCTGGTCACTTCGACTGGAATTTTCATGCCGCTTGAAGTGGCGCTGAATCGGGTCTGGCGTTTCCCTGAAAACCGCTCCTATCTGGGAAATCAACTCATCGCACTCGGCCTTGCCTTCAGCAGCGGCGTGCTGGCGCTGCTTTCGGTCGCATTGACGGCGGAAAATGTGGTTCTGCTGAAAACTCTAACCTTCGACCACGAATTTCTCACCACCCGGATGCTGGGTTTTCTGATCATGAAGCTTTTCGCCATCGCCGCCAGTATTGCAATTTTCTTTTTGATCTACTGGTTATTGCCCAACGGTAAGGTCCCAGCCCACGCGGTCATGCCTGCTGCAGTGATCATGGGATTGCTGTCAGAGATATTGAAATATTGCTATATACTGGCGCTGCCACGGCTGGATTTCCAGGAAGTTTACGGACCGTTCGCTCTGTCTGCAAGCTTGATGTTCTGGGCATTCCTCACAGGATTGTTGTTGCTCACGGGAGCGCATTTATCGGCGCAACTGCAGATCCGGAGAAAGGCTCACTGAAAGCGGACGGAACAATTGGCCTTCTGACAACACCGTCTGACGCGATTTCCTCAGAGAAAGCTCAATTCTTCTGTGACAACCGGCACAGCCATGCTTCCTGGGTAAGCTGTAGTCTTAATCGATTCCCGTCAAAGGCTGGCCTCGATTCAGAAACGAGGCTTGCTCATGTTGTCTCCAGTTTGGAAAGTGTTTGTCGTTGCGCTGATCCTCAGTTCACTCTGTGTGCCGGTAGTGGCGGAGCAACCGGCGCGGCCAGCGCTACCAGTAGCGATCCCGCCCGGACCAGCACATCCACAGCATCCGCGCCCATTGACGCAAAGCTCGGGCTACATCTTCGCCGGTACCGTCAAGTCGGTCGAGAGGGTAGCTCCCAAGGGAAACGGCGTGCCGACCGTCCAGATCAACTTTCACGTCGATCAGGGCTTGCGTGGCGCTCGAACCGGGCAGATGTTGGCGATCCGCGAGTGGGGCGGCTTGTGGGAATCCGGCGAAAGTTATCGTCCAGGCGAACGCGTTCTGCTGTTTCTCTATCCTCCCAGCAAATTAGGGCTGACTAGCCCAGTCCGAGGACCGATGGGCCGTTTCAAAATCGGCCCGGACGGCCAAGTAGCGCTGAACCCAGGGCGAATCAGTTTCCTCGCGCCCCGTCCGCGTGTTCGAGACTCGCTGCGGGGAAGAACTCGCATAGCCCCTGTCGAACTCGTCCGTTACCTCCGCTCGGCGGAAGAGTGAGCCATGTCGACAAGTTTCTTCTTTTCGCGTGCGCCCGAGATAGCAGACGGATCACGGTCATGTTTTCCCGGCAGCCCTCCCCAAATCTCGAGAGCTTCACGGCGAGTCACGCTTCGCCTGCAGTTCGTTTATCCCGGGGCCGCAGTAGTTTTGCTGCTCCTCACATTCATGCAAATGGCGCGAGCTGGAGGTCCGCGCTACATTGCCGGAATCAGCTACTTCAACCAAGGGACGGCCGGGACGCCGCTGACCTGGGCCCAAGGATCGGTCACCTACTACACCGACCAGGGCCCGCTGAGTTCGACGGTTCCCGGCCCTCAAGGGGACGCATTGGTAGCCGACGCCTTCAGGCAATGGACGACAATTTCTACCGTCGCACTAACCGTCACGCATGCTGGACAACTCGCGGAGGATGTCAACGGCTCGAACGTTTATCGCAATAGCGATGGAACCATCAACATGCCTGCTGACATTATGCCGATTGCCACGGGCACGCCCGTGGGGATCGTCTACGACGCGGACGGCACAGTCACAGACGCGCTTCTTGGCCAGGGCGCAGGCGACGCCTCAGAGTGCTTCGGCAACGCGGTCTACGGAGGGGTCGACAATTTCGGAGTCGCAGCTTATTTCCTGCACGCGCTGGTGGTGATCAACGGAAATTGTGTCGTTCAGCTGCCAGACCCCGACGTGGAATATCGGCTGGTGCGTGTGCTCGGGAGAGTGCTGGGCCTCGGCTGGTCGCAAGTGAACCTCAATGTCCAGACTGGCAATCCCCGACCGACTGCCGACGACTACGTTGGTTTCAGCATTATGCATGCCGTTGACTCCCTCAGCTGCGTTCCGATCTCCGTGTGCTATTCAAACGGCGGCCAAGTCAACCCCTACCAACCGAAAATGGATGATCAGGCGGCACTCTCGCGCTTGTATCCGGGGTCGACGTTTTCCGCCAGCACTGCGCGTATTCACGGCAACGTATATTTCGCGAATGCGAACGCACAGCCGGGTCAGGGCATGCAAGGCGTGAATGTCGTGGCCCGCTGGATCGATCCTGGTACCGGGCTACCTTCGGGAGCCTACGCGGCTTCCTCCGTATCCGGCTTTCTGTTTGCCGGAAATGTGGGAACGACAGTTACCGGATTCAACGACGCCACGGGACTGCCCTTCAATCGCTACGGCTCGAACGACACTACGCTCGAAGGATTCTTCGATCTGGCCGGGTTGCAGATTCCTAACGGCGGGAGCAGCGCACAATACCAATTGACAGTCGAGGCTGTTGATCCTTTCTGGTCGGCGACCGTGGGCCCCTACCAACCTTGGCAGGTGCTGCCGTCAGGCTCGACGCAAACCATCACCGTGAACGTAACCTTGGGCGGCGACGTTCCACAGGACATTGTGATGCTAGGCAGTGCCGTCCAAAAACCAGATTGGTTTGGGCCAACGACTTATGCCTCGCCGGCGTCGCTGCCAGTCCCTGGCGACTGGGCCGCCTCACTTGATCCCTACGGCGGGCTCGACTATTTCTGGTTCACGGGGCAAGCCAACCGTACTCTTTCCGTGTTAGTCACTGCCCTGGACGAATCCAGCGACCCATCAGAAAGCGAAGCTCAGCCAGTGATTGGCTTGTGGCAGTTGTCTGACCCGGGAACTTTTCCAGCCCCAGCGAACACGCCATCAGCCTTCAACTCTTCAATTTTCGGGACGACGATTCTGAACGCGGAATTGCTGGAGGCGACCAGCTTCCGCGTCGGAATCGCCGACATCCGGGGCGATGGACGCCCGGACTATCGATATCACGCACGCTTGCTCTACGGCGACCACATTACGCCAACGCGCGCCAGCGTGGCCGGGGGCACGGCTCTCGCTATCGCAGGCTACGGGTTCCAAGCCAACACTGCAGTGGCTATCGGGAGCGGGAATGCCTCGCCACTGGCGGCATCCGCGAACCAGATCTTCGTGACCGCGTCCGCCCAAGCGGACGGGGTGCAGAACATAACGCTGTTGGATCCTCCGACGAGTGCCACGTCGATCCTCACTGGCGTTGTGACTTACGGCGCTGGCCCCGACGATATTCTCACCCTGGTCGCAGGGTCGAACCCTGGCACGCCGGTCGGGGGACAGGCGCCAAATCCGGTTCGCGTCCGGGCCTTGGCACCTGATGGGATCACTCCAGTAGCTGGAGCCAGCGTGTTCTTCAGCGCCAGTCCGGCTGTGGCGTTCTCGGCGTGTGATAGCGGCGGTAGTTGTACTGTGCTCACCGATCAATCCGGCCAAGCGTCGACGCTTGTTACCGTGCTGACAGCTGGTGTCATCACTATTACAGCCCAACTCGCGCCAGCATCGTATACCAGCCCCCAGCAGGTGCAGACGACATTACTGGGGTGCGTGATGTGCGAGGGGACTGCGCTAGACGTTGCTCTAGCTCCGCAAAATCAGTCGGTGGCACAAGGCGCGACGGTCAACGTTGAACTGTCCGCACGGGTACTCTCGAATGGAGTGCCACAAAGTGGCCAGGTGGTGAACTTCTCCTTGTACCACGGAAGCGGGACGCTGAATCCTGTTTCCGCAATTACTGGCAAGAATGGATACGCCAGCACAAGTCTGCAGCTTTCGAACTTCTCGGCAGAGGCGGATGGAAACGCCTGCGTGGGATCAAGCAACAATCCTTGCCTGGGGTTCCATGTCTTCCCTGTGACCTCGTCGGGGCTGCAATTACAGGCCGTGGCCGGTGATCTACAACTCATAACTGTTGGGCCAGCCTTTCAACCAGTCATGGTTCGGGTCACGGACACGTCAGTTCCGCCGAATCCTGTACTGGGCGTCAGCGTGCTGTTCCAGTCGCTGCTTGGACGCACCAACGACAGCGCGCCGATTGTATCGGGCGGAGATACCAACATCACAACCAATCCAATGCCGATTATTCTCGGGATGTCGCAGGCCTCTGTAACTTCTGACGCAAACGGCCTGGCGAGCATGCAGCCCTCTACAGGAGGATTTCAGGGTGCATTGGCAATTATAGGCTCGGTCACTGCTGGACCGGAAAGCCTGCCATTTCAGCTGCAATCGCTATGGCCAACGACTGAGTGAAGAGCGCAAACGACGCAATCTTCTGTCCAAGAAGGAATCTTGCGCCGAACTACCGCAAATGGTTACGCACTGTGCACGGCCCTCCGCGTCCTAATGGCCGCTCAGTATGACGTCAAGAATTACCCGCGCGACGAGCCTCACTTCTTCGTCCACTGATCTACCCAGTCGTTGACCGTTTTGTACCAAAGCTGGCTGTTCTGCGGCTTGAGCACCCAGTGTCCCTCATCAGGGAAATACAGCATTTTCGAAGGCACTTTCAGGCGCTGCAAGGTCGTGAAGAGCTGGAATCCCTCCGACACATCCAGCCGGTAATCGAGTTGGCCGTGGATGACGAGCGTAGGAGTTTTGAAATTCAACGCCGACAAGTGCGGCGACCATTTGCGATAGAGTTCGCGATTGTTGTAAGGCGGCCCTTTGAGCTCCCACTCCTCGAACCAAAGCTCTTCGGTCGTTCCCCAATCAGATTCGTTATTGAACGTCCCATCATGCGAGACGATGCATTTGAAGCGCTGCGAATGCCCTAGAATCCAGTTGGCCATGTAGCCGCCAAAGCTCGCACCCAAAGCACATTCGCGGTCTTTGTCGATGAATGGATAGGTGCGCTCGGCATCATCCAGGCCTTTCATTAGATCTTCAAACGGTGCCCCACCCCAATCACCGTTGACCGCATCGATGAACTTCTGCCCATAGCCCGTCGATCCATGGAAATTAACCATCACGACCACATAGCCGTTAGCCGCGAAGAGCTCGGGATTCCAGCGATAACTCCAATCGTCTCCCCACGCGCCTTGCGGCCCGCCATGAAGCAGAAACTTGACCGGATACTTCTTTTTCGCGTCGAAGTTCGGCGGCTTGATAAAGAAGGCTTCCACTTTGTCGTTACTCGCTCCCGTGAACCAGAAGGATTCAAGCGGAGACATTGCGACTCGAGAGAGCACAGCATGATTGAGATCGGTGAGCTGGACCTCGCTCTTTTCCATCGGCGCGGCCTTGCATCCCTCGGGCTTGATCTTTCCGCTCGCGTCCGTACACACCTCCTGAGATTCGAAGATGGTCGCGCCGCCAGCCGAAGGCCCAGCTTGCGCCAACGTGGCGCGAAAGATCTCATTCGGAAACCTCACCGACATGCGGGTGAATAGGAGACTCTTTCCATCGTGGGTCACGGCGAGATCGTCGTTATGGCCGGGCACAATCAGCTTGACATTGTTTTTCGTAGGACGGGCGGCCGTATCGTTTCCCTCATCCCCGCCGATAACCGCGGTGTCGAGCGAGATGGAATACACCGGCGAATCTCCCTTGTCTTCCGCGACGAAATAAATCTTCGAGGAATCGGGATCCCAAGTGTAAGTTCCGACCCAACGATCGAAGCTTTCCGTCAGGTTCCTGATGTGTCCGCTGCGCCGGTTGTACAGCATCAGCCGGAAGCGATCGCTTTCGTATCCCGCCCGAACCTGCGCACGATACGCGATGTACTTCCCGTCCGGCGAATACAGTGGCGACGAGTCGCTCGCGGGATTGTCCGTGATCTTCTTCGCCACGCCGCCATTCACCGAAACAATAAACAAATCGTTGTTGGTGCTGAGGGCTTCGACCTCGTCGTGATTCGAGGTATAGCAAACCTCCTGCCCATCGGGCGAGAACGCATAGTCATCCTGCCCGCCCAAGCTGAACGGCGGAACGTCATAGTCGCCGGGAGTAAGATCGCGACTCGCTCCACCGTCGGCGGGAACAATCAGAAGATGATTACGTTTCCCCGCTTTGTAGGCGTTCCAATGCCGGTAAAGCAGACGAGTGAAAATTAGAGCCTTGACCTTCGACTGCTCCGCTTCCTCAACTTTCTTCGCATTGCAAGCTTCGTCAGGGCACTCAGGATAGACATTGGAAATAAAAAGAATATTCTTTCCATCCGGCGACCAAACGGGGCCATCGGCCTCCGTAGCAATCGAAGTCAGCTTATGCGTGGCTGTCACTGTCCCCTTGGCGTCGTCAAAGTCTGCAATCCAAATCTGCGAACCGCCTTCTTTCGATGACAAGAACAAAAAGCGCTTGCCGTCCGGCGCCCAGCGCGGTCGATCCGATTCTTGCACATGAATAATTTCGCGCGCTTCGCCGCCCGCAGTCGGCACCACCCACACATGCGGCGTCTTCGTATTCGCTTCCAGGCTGACGTCCACGGCGCTAAACAAAACCCACTTCCCATCGGGCGAAACAATAGGCTCTGCCACCCGCTTGAGCGCCATCATGTCTTCAAAGGTAAAGGGGTGTTGTTTATTCTGAGCCAAAGCACGAAGAACCAATAACACAATCAAGCCGAGCAAACGGCGCATGACTTGCCTCCGTGGGGAACGGGCCAGTGTAAATCATGCTGCCTTCAGGCGGTCGTAACAGAGTTTGTTCGGAGCCTCTGCTCAAGCTAGCGGGTTTGCGACCGCTCCACGCACTCCAGAATTTCCGCCTCGCTGAGTGTGTGGTCCGACGCCTTGGCTCGCCGATAAATGCTTTCTACCACGTCGTCCGAAGCCGGAATCCCACGCCGGTCCAGCCAGAACAACACGTTCGACTTCCCGCTCATAGGACCGACATCGATGACCTGTTCCAGACCGAACACATGCGACGGCACTCCCGAGTAGACCGTATTCGCCAGTTCAATGTCATTCTTCTTGAATGCCTTGATGACCGCCGCGGCATGCACGCCGGTGGCAGTGCGAAACGCATCTTCGCCAACCACCGGATAATTTGCCGGAATAGGCACGCCGGTCGCTTGCGAAACAGCCACGCAATACTCTTTCAGCCTGGTTAGATCCTGCTCCGCCCACGGAGGAATGCCCATGAGTTTCAAGTTGAGCAGCATCTGATCCATCTGCGTGTTGCCGACGCGTTCTCCAATTCCGAGAGCGGTCGCGTGCACGCACTCCGCCCCAGCGACCAGAGCGGCCATGGAGTTGGCGATGGCTAATCCACGATCGCAATGTCCGTGCCAGTCCACGCGAATTTTCTCGCCCGATGGCTTCACCACCTCGTTGATGACGAACTGCACCAGGGCAAATGTGCCCATCGGCGTGGCGTGCCCCGCCGTATCGCAGATAACGATGGCCCGCGCCCCGCAATTGATCGCCGCTGTGTAGAGACGCTTGACCATCTCCGGATCGCACCGCGTCGTATCTTCGGTCACATACATCACGTCGAGCCCAAGCGACACGGCATACTTCACCGCGCTTTCGGTCGTCTCGAGCAGAAAGTCGTCGGTCCAGTTTTCCGTGAAACGGCGGATGGGACTCGATCCGATAAATGTCGCCGCTTCGATCTTCAGCCCGGTGCGCTGCACAATTTCCGCGATCGGGCGGATGTCGTTTTGATGAGTTCGGGCCGCGCAGTTGGCGCGAATCTTCATTTTGTGGCTGACGATCTCGCGCGCCAAAGCCTCCGCATGCTCTACCGCGCGCGGCCCCGCTCCGGGCAGCCCAAGAGCGAGCGAGTTGATGCCCAGAGTTTCCATCAGATGGAGTATCTGAATCTTTTCCTGGATGGAGGGATCACGCACGGAAGGCGACTGCAAACCATCGCGTAAAGTCTCGTCGTTGAGCAAAACATGCCCCACCGGCCGCAACGATGCGGGATGAATCCGGTTCCAGTCGTAAATAAGTTCGGAAGATACCATCGTCTCGTGTGGGGACGGGTCTTCGACCCGTTCAGCCGAGCGAAACACCGCAACCCTATTTCTTCGGCGGCACCGTCAGCCCGAAGATCGAAATCTGCCCCGGGCCAGCAACATTCAAACCACCCGACTCCTCGGAATTCGGTAAATAAAGTGTCTTGCAATGTTCGCAGCGATAGACTTCAGCATCGCGGCCCCAAGCCTTCTCCACATCCCCGCAAGCCTGCTCCAGCACGTCGGTGGCATAAAACCAGCGTTTGAGATGCCCGCCGCAAAACTTGCCTTTCTCGTTCTTCTCATTGCAAGCCCGCTGGCCCGGCTTCTTAGTTTTGACTTTGTGCTTGGGCAGTTGCAGAGGAGCCTGCATGCCAGAGGTTACGGTTGTGGCCAAAAGGTTCACCCTCGTTCAAGCGGCCAATGCCGCAGGATTCCTACTGTTCGTATTCTACTCGAAGGGTTTTGCGAGATACCAGACACCCTCGGATAAAGTGGTTAATGTTGATGTGTACAGGCGTCCGTAGTCGGGGCACTTGGCACTGATGTTCAATCACGGTCCAGGGAGGAGTGGTCGTTGTTCTGCGAACCCAATGCGAGGACCATTCCGATCCGGTCTCCAAACTATGGAGACTCCGTTCATAGGCTGGCTTGGTCGCATTGAACGCTGCGGCGTCGCGGCACTAGAGCCGCCCTTTTCGCCAATACGCTCCCGCCGCGCGCAGCGCGCCTCGCAGCTTTCGGTGCAGACTGCGGGCGAACATCAGATCAAGGAAGCCCTTCATTTGCCGCGTGAATCCTTCGCCGTAGCCGTACCACCAGACCTGCTTCATCTCAGGCAGACGATCAGAGTCCACGTGTTTGATTCGCACCATTTCTTCTAGGCCGAAAATGCCGTGAGTGCGGCCTAACCCGCTCGCCTTTGTCCCCCCATGTGGAGCTTCACTGATGCCGAAGCAGGCGATGGCGTCGTTCACCATGACCGTACCCGCCTGGATGCGCCGGGCCAACGATTCACCGCGTGCACGATCGCGCGTCCAAACACTGGCCGCGAGGCCGAAATCAGAATCATTGGCCAGCCGGATCGCCTCATCGTCGGTATCGAAGGGCATTACCGGTAGGACCGGACCGAACGTCTCCTCGCGCATGATCTGCATGGCATGGGTGACTTCCGACAGCACGGTAGGAGCATAAAAATTCGGGCCGAGCTGAGGGAGCCGCGATCCTCCGATGAGCACTCGCGCGCCCCGCAAGCGCGCATCTTCAACCTGCGCCTCCACGTTCCACACTTGCAGTTCGCGGATCAGTGGGCCAACATCAGTATGCGGATCAATGCCGTTCCCCATCCGCAGCAGTTTGGTTTTGCGGACGCAGGCGTCGAGAAAAGCGTCGTACAAACTGCGATGCACATAGCAGCGCTCCACCGAAAGACACGCCTGTCCGGTATTCACGAACGCCCCCCAGACCGCGCCGCTGGATGCGACGTCCACATCGGCGTCATCGAGCACCAGCATGGGATCTTTTCCGCCAAGTTCCAGCACTACGGGGAGCAAGCGAGCTGCTGCCCCCTGCGCAATACGCTTGCCCGTGGCGACGCTTCCGGTAAAAACCAGCTTGTCGATTTCCGCGTTCAGCAACGCCGAGCCGGTGGATCCGTCGCCAGCGATGATCTGAAACACATCTTGAGTAACACCGGCTTCATGCAGCAGGGACGCCAGCATTAGAGCCGTCAGCGAAGTAAGTTCTGAAGGTTTCAACACGACTGCATTTCCGGCCACGAGCGCGGACAACGATTCCGTGGCAGGAATGGAGAACGGATAATTCCACGGGGAGATGATGCCGATGACGCCATAAGGTTCGCGCAGGATACGTCCAGCCTTGGTCTTCATGGCTAGGTTGCCATGCGGAACCGGCTGCTCGCGCAAGAAAGCAAACGCGTTCTCGACGCAGAACCTCGTGGCATCGAGCACCACCAGAACTTCGGTGAGCAAAGCTTCTACCAGCGGCTTTCCCGCCTCGCTCGTAATCAGCGTCGCAACTTCCGATTTCTTCTCGTGAAGCAGCCGCTGAAACTTGCGCAGAACAGCAACTCTTCGTCGCACACCAATTTCGTTCCATGCGGGTTGCGCCGCGCGAGCCCGCGCGACACCTGCACGAACCTCGGCATCGGTCGCAGCTTCGAATTCGCGCAGAGTCTCGCCGGTCGCGGGATTCACCGAAACCACTTTCCGCGTCGCGACTAGAAGATCAGTAGCCATGTTTTACGAAGAGTTTCTATGAAAAGTCTACTCGGGCGGGTGCGCCCACGCTACACGACTTAATATTCGACGCTCACCAAATACAGGCCGCTGGCCGGAGCTGTGGCTCCCGCGGCCGAGCGATTGCGTGCCGCTAAAATGTCAGTTACGTCATCCGGTTTCAAAGTACCTTTTCCGACCAGCACGAATGTTCCCACCAGATTCCGAACCATATGGTGCAAAAAGCCGCTGCCTCGGACGGTGTAAGCCAGTTCTTCCTCTTCGCTTCCACAGTCCCAGGTCGAAGCAAAGATTCGCCGTACATTTGAAACCGCGGCAGAACCCATATCCGAAATAGTTTCATCCTTACGAGTGCGTTCTGAATCTACTGCTGCAAAGGACGTGAAATCATGTTCTCCGACGACCAAGCCAGCCGCTCGCCGCATTGCATCCGTATCAAGTGGATAAGGATAGTGCCAAACATAGCGCGCCAGAAAAGGAGAACAAATAGCGCCGCGATAGATGCGGTAACGGTAGGTTTTCGCCCGGGCGGACTTGCGCGCGTGAAACTCGAGCGGCGCGTCGATGGATTCGATCACTCGGATGGAAGGTGGCAGAACATCGTTTAGAGCCTTTACCAGATTGCGCGCGGGCATGGGCGATTCAGTGGCGAACGTGGCCACTTGGGCGAGAGCGTGAACCCCAGCATCGGTGCGTCCGGAGGCTTGCGGCAAAACCTTTTCGCCCGTTACTCGTCCAATAGCCGAGGCCAGAGTGCCCTGGATTGTGGCAGCATCCGGCTGCACTTGCCATCCGGAGAATTCCGAGCCGTCGTACGCCAGAACGATTTTGAGATTGCGCATCACGTCGAAACAGTTTGCAAGTCTTGCAAATTTGATGCAGTCGGCTGAGCCGAGCCTGATTCACGAGTGTCGCGTCAGCTATACTATTGCATTCCACGTAGCGGTTTACGACCAAACGCAGCGGCTTGCCAGAAGAACATATAAATTGAAACCTGGGCGGGCTGTTTTGCGTAATAACTCTTGACCTAGGGAAGCCTTTGTCGTCATCACGAGTGGTTCTTATGCATGGAGATAAGCGAATGCAATTGCCTGGTTTAAATTTTGCCTGCCGGCTTGTTGCGGTAATGACGTTTGCCGGTGCGCTGGCCGTCACTGGTTGGGCTCAAGACTCAACCCAATCTGCTTCACCAGCGTCGCCTCAGGCTTCTGAGCCCAGGACGGTGCAGACCCCGCAGCCGCAGGAGTTCGTTATCAAAGACTATTCCAAGCCGACTCCCGCGTTTCCGAACGTGATTCGGCCCTACATGCCGCAGCATGTGCCTCCGCCGAACCTAGTGAATACCCCGCGGATCGAGCAGCTCATGCATGACGGCAAGATTATACTTTCGATCGACGATGCAGTTGCCTTGGCGCTGGAGAACAATCTTGATATCGGTATCGCGCGTTATAACTTGAACATTGCCGATACAGATATTCTGCGCTCGAAATCCGGGGCCAACAACTTCCTGGGGACGAATTTCGGGGTGGTGCAAAATACCCCGGGCAGCGGGGTCGGCGGGCTAGGCGGAACGGTCGGCTCAGGTACAGGCGGTACCACCGCAGCTCCGGGCGGCATTGGGGCAGGCACCAACGGTTTGGTGAGTTCTACCCTCGGTCTGGGCTCGCCGATTACGAGTTTCGACCCCGTAATCACGGGCACGCTGCAAGAGGACCACAACAATACCATCTCCAGCAACGTTTTTACCGGAGCGCCTACGGTCGCGCAGAATACGGGAACCTACAATTTTGCTTACAACCAAGGCTTTCAGTGGGGCACGAACATGTCGGTCGGGTTCACCAACTCCCGAGTCACCACTAACAACGTGTTCAATACTTATAGCCCACAGATCAGCCCAGCTTTCCAGTTCAGGCTCACGCAGCATCTGTTGCAAGGTTTCGGCTTTCTTCCCAATGCCCGCTTGATTCGGCTAACCAAGAACAACCGTGAAATCTCCGACGTCGCCTTCCGGCTGCAGGTTATTACGACGGTGGATCAGATCGAAAACATGTACTGGGATCTGGTGTTCGCCTACGAGAATGTGAGAGTGCAGCAGGAGTCGCTGGCCTTCGCGCAGAAGACCTTGTCTGACACAAACAAGCAGGTGCAGATCGGCAGCCTGGCTCCGATCGAGGTGGTTCGCGCCCAGAGCACTGTGTCCTCCGACCAGCAGAGCTTGATCCTGGCCCAGAACAATCTGCAGCTACAGCAATTGCTGATGAAGAATGCGCTCAGCCGGACATTAGTGGATCCGGTGCTGGCGGATGCTGAAGTCATTCCGACCTCGACCATTGCTTTGCCGGAACAGGAGCCGATTATACCGATCCAGGATTTGGTGAATGATGCCCTTGGTCATCGGGCCGAATTGGCCGAGTCGAGGATTGATCTCACCAACCGCGAGATCAACAACAAAGCGATTCGGAATTCAATGCTGCCCACTCTCGACCTCTTCGCCTACTACGGCGGCTCCGGGTTGGCAGGTTCACAAAACCCTGCCAATCTCTGCGCCAATCAACCCCCGGCCGAGCAGTCGGAAGGGTTCTGCTCGGGCTTCAATCCCGCACTGGGCGGCACCTTAATCCCTCCTGTCACACCGGTTGGTTACACCGCTGCCTTGAATCAATTGGTCAACTCAACTGCGCCCGACAAAGGCGTTGGCCTGACACTAAACATTCCAATTCGTAACCGCAACGCGGATGCCTTGCAAGTGCGCGCGGAATTGGAATACCGTCAGGCGCAGATGCGCGAGCAGCAAATCGAAAACCAGATTCGCATCGAGGTCCGCAACGCCCAGTTCCAGGTGGTGCAAAACCGGGCTGCCGTTGTAGCGGCGCAGGCAGCGGTAAGGCTAGGTCATGAGTCTTTGGACGCGGAACAGAAGAAGTTGAACCTCGGCGCTTCGACGAGCACGCTGGTTTTGCAGAACCAATCTGTTTTGGCGACCAACGAATCCAACTTGGTATCGGCCATGGCCGCTTATGAGAAATCGCGCATAGAGATGGATCGTGCTACTGGCCTTCTGTTGGATCATGCGGGAATTGTCATGGGGGACGCCGAGCGCGGCCAAGTCACGCGCATGCCGAATGTGCCTTATGTTGCACCGCGTAAAGATATAAAGTCGGTGATGGAAGCTCCTCAGCAACAGCAACCGCAGAACTAGCACGGCTGCACAACTTGCCGAAAAATCTCTCAAGGTTTTCCGCAAGAGGTTAGCTACGCAGATCACGTCCACTCAATATCGGCTTTCACCGCTACGGTTTGCTCCTCCTCGCATTCGATCCTAATGACGGGGACATATTCCAGGCCGTGCCGGAGAATTAAGGCGCTCGCCGCTGCCGCCGCGTGTTCACCGTCAACTCGTAGCCAGTTGCTGAAAGGGAATGCCATGGACTACAACTAAGTCATTCGGCTGACTGGATGGCAGGTGCATCGGTCCTCTGCATGATGGATGCCGCGACTCCGACTATTGCCGCTGTGAGCGCTCGTCGGCGCTGGTGTGCACAGGCGCGAACTTCTCTTTTCTGGATCGTAATCGTCGCTTTCGCGGTGCGCTTCGGCTATATCATCATTGGACACACCTACAAATTCCGCTCTGGTAACACAGTACTGGCAGCCAACGAAAAAGACTTCAGCTTTGGCTTCGAGATGGGCCGCATTGGACACTCCCTCGCGCAAGGTCAGGGTTTCGGCAATCCGTTCAATGAAACTACTGGCGCGACCGCATGGGAACCGCCCCTCTATCCTTTTCTCATCGCATGCGTTTTTCGACTCTTCGGAGTTTACAGTCGCACCTCGGCCATAGTGCTTCTGACGATAAACAGCATTTTTTCCGCGCTTACCTGCGTCCCGATTTTTCTGATCGCGAAAAGATGTTTCAGCGAAAAGGTTGCAGTCTGGAGTTCCTGGACCTGGGCGCTACTACCGTCTGTCATTTTCTGGTGCACCCGCTGGGTCTGGGAAACCAGCCTTGCCGCATTCCTGCTGGCCGTGATTTTTTTGCTGACCTCGGAGATGGTAGAAAAAGACGGGTTGAAGCCATGGCTGCAATTGGGCTTGCTCTGGGGCGCCGCCGCGCTGACCAACACGACTCTGTTGTCATTTCTTCCCGTCTCCGGCTTGTGGATCTGGTATGGCCGCGCCAAACTCCGTAAGCCTTCGCTCACTGGAGTAATTCTCGCTTCGGTCATCTTTGCAGCATGTATTACGCCCTGGCTGATCCGTAACCACCGTGTCTTCGGACAGTTTGTTTTCATCCGCTCGAATTTTGGCGCTGAACTTCGTCTGGGGAACGGACCCGGTGCTGATGGTACGTGGATGGATTATCTTCATCCCACCAAGAATGTCTTCGAAATGCGCCGCTACAAAGAATTGGGAGAACTCGCCTACGTAGCCGAACGGAAACAAGAAGCGTTGGCATACATTCGCGAGGATTACGCGCGCTTTTTCAGCCTGAGCCTGCGGCGCTTCGTCTACTACTGGGGCGGCGTGCCGAAAGCATCGGAAAATCCCGTCGCGGCATTCTTCAGGAGATCTTTATTCGCGGCTTCTTCGCTGCTGGCCTTCTGGGGCCTGGGACGCGCGCTGCGTAAGCACGAGCCGGGCGCGTGGCTTTTCTTTTGGCTGGTTCTATCCTATCCGCTGGTGTATTACTTTCTCTTTCCTCATCCGCGATACCGGCATCCCATCGAACCGGAGCTTGGAATTCTGATGCTTTACGTAATTTCTGAAGCGCAAGAAAGACTTTTTCGGTCTGCGGGCGAAGTTGCGAGCTTAGAATCTACCGGCAAGGCTTGATCGCGCATTCTCTGATGAATCACTCACGGCACGGCCTGAAGGATGAACTCCAATCGCAGTCGCGAGGAAATCTGCACTTCGATCGCTGGTTCGAGGCTCATTCGGATCTAAGCACAATGCTGATCGTGACGGCGGGCTTCTTGATTCGTCTGCGCGCAGCGTCCGGAACGTTTCTGAATCCAGACGAGGCGCTGCATTACCTGCTCGCCAATCAATCCTCATGGAGGCTGGCTTATCGTGCGAGTCTGACCAACGCTCATCCTCCGCTTCTGACTCTTGTGCTTTACTTCTGGCGCGGAGTGGGCACCTCGGAGCTTGTTCTTCGCCTCCCCGCAGTGATCGCAGGGACGGCATTTTGTTGGATCGTCTTCAAATGGCTCACGCGCATCTTTGGGCCGGTCACGGGTTTTATCGGTTTGATCCTGGTGAGCTTTCTTCCCCCAATGATTGCGCTCTCGGCGGAAGTGCGGCAGTATGCGCTGCTGTTGTTTTTTCTGGCGGGCTCCGCGCATCTGCTGGAGCGTGCGTTAGCGGAAAACTCTGCCGCCATGATGCTGCTGTCGGCGATGTCTCTTTACTTAGCCCTGCTGTCGCATTACTCAGCGATTGTGTTTGCGGCCGCACTGGGCTTGTATTCTCTGCTTCGTGTGATCGCTCGCCGCCCTTCAACCCATGTCGGCGTTGCCTGGGTTTCGGCACAGGCAGGCGCGATTGGACTCATCGTGTCTCTGTACGTTTCTCACATTTCAAAGCTGAAGGGAGAATATGCATCCGGCACTATCAACGGATGGCTGGCCAATTCCTTCTTTCGTCCAGGGCACGACAATCCCATTCTCTTCGTGATCGCCAGAACCGGCGGAGTCTTTCAGTATGTGTTCGGACAACTCGCGGTCGGCGACGTTGCCTACCTGGCGTTCGTCGCAGGGATGGTTTTGCTCTGGAGAGAAAAAGCTTGGCCCGAACACTCAACCCTCCCTTCCCGGCAATTGGTGACTCTTCTCGTTTTGCCCTTTGCGTTGGGCGCGGGAGCCTCAATTGCCAGAATCTATCCGTATGGGGGAACGCGCCATTCGGCATTTCTCATCATGTTCGCTGTTGCTGGCGTCAGCTTTCTGCTGGCAAAGTTGGCGATGCAACAGATCGCACGTGGAATCATGATTGCTCTTCTAATCGTCTCCGTTAGTAGCGTGTTCGGGAAACCGCATCGACCCTACATGCTTCGCGAAGATCAGAGCCGCATGCACATGGTCCGCGCCATAGGTTTCATCCACGCACAGGTTCCGCAGTCAGACGTGATCTTCGTCGATTATCAGACGCGTCTCTTACTCGGCTACTACTTGTGCCCCGAACAACCGGTTCCGTTCTCCGCTCCAGTTGGAAGCTTGGAACAATTTCCGTGCCACGGATATCGCGTTGTCGCGGCAGGTCCCGACCTTTACATATTCAACGCTGAGAATTTTCTGCCTAGATGGGATGAACTCTTACGCTCTGCGCCGTTGAAATCTGGTCAAGCGGTTTGGGTCATGCAAGCGGGATGGGATGTGGACTTGGCTCACGAACTCCAGGGCACACTTCCCCCGTTCCGTGAAATCACTTCCCAATCGTTTGGAAGGAATATTACGCTCTTCAAGCTGACGGCCGGGCAAACGATACCCGTGGTCAGCGCTCAATCGAATTGAAGAACAAATCGGTGTCAGCTCATAATCGGCAAGGCGCGAATGCGCTTCTTCGTCGCCGCAAAAATCGCATTGCACAAAGCTGGCGCCAGCGGCGGCACTGGAGGCTCGCCCGCTCCGGTCGGCGCCTCTGTGGAGGGCACCGAATACGCTTCAATCACAGGAGCTTCATTCATACGGATGGGCGCGTAGTCGTCGAAGTTGCCCTGCACCACGCGTCCCTTCTTAATCGTGATTTGCGCGCGCAAAGCGTTGGTGAGCGCGTAAATCACGCCACCTTTGATTTGCTGTTCGAGAATGTTCGGATTCACCACCTGCCCGCAATCCATCGCGGCCACCACACGATGAACTCGCGGCTGATCGTTCTCCATCGAGATCTCTACCACTTCTGCCATATAAGTGCTGAAGCAACCAAAGCAAGCAACGCCTTGATAGTGGCCCGCAGACAATGGTTTCCCCCACCCGGCTTTTTCCGCTGCCAACTGCAACACGCCGCGCATCCGCGCTGTATGCCAGACGGTATCGAAGTACTTGATGTCTTCATCTTTGGACAGCAAATGCAGCCGGTATTCGAGCGGATCTTTTTTCGCGGCCGCCGCAAGTTCGTCAATAAAAGACTCGCTGGCAAACCCGGCTTGCAGAGCGTACACCGAACGCATCCAGCCCAAGGGCACAGGAGTCTCGGTCATCACATATTCAACCGTTGCGGCGGGAAAAGAATAGATCAGCGCAGCCTCATCCGGCAGATCAGGATCAACACCATTCGGGGTGGGCGATCCTTTTTGCCCGCTGATCGAAGGCGCGACAATGCGATGGCTGAACGCGACCGGCCAGCCCTGCCCATCGAGAACTGCGGTTAGTTGGTGGTAGCTCGCAGGACGGTAAGTCGAGTTCCGCATATCGTCTTCGCGGGTCCACAGCACTTTCGCGGGAGTATTCGCCGCCTTCGAGACCAACGCAGCTTCCACGCCATAGTCGTGCTCTAATCGTCGCCCAAATCCTCCGCCCATCAACGTGACATTGACCTTCACTTGATCGGGATCGAGTCCGAGCGCCTGCGCCACTGCGTCCCGAACGTCCTGCGGCACCTGGGTTGGCGCCCAGAGCTCGCAATTCGATTCTCGGAAGTGCGCCGTGCAATTCCCGGGTTCCATCGCCGCGTGTGCCATCAGAGGCAGCTGGTATTCGGCTTCAACGCGGCGTCCCGACGCTCTCGACACGTCGCCAGTCGAGTACAGCGTTACTGCTTTGTTGGAAGCAGACTTCTTCAGCGAATCGAAAATCGCCGCCGACGTAAGCTCCTTATTAGGACCGTCGTCCCATTGCACATTCAGCACGCGCCGTCCTTCCATCGCGCTCCAAACGCTGTCAGCGACAACGGCGACGGCCGAATCGCTGATTTTTCCCACGAACCCAACGCCGGAAATCTTCTTAGACTCCTTGTCATCGAAGCTCGCAACCTTGCCTCCGATCACGGGACACCGGGCCAGCACGGCGTATTTCATGCCAGGGAGACGAAAATCGATTCCGAACTCAGCCGTGCCGTCAATTTTCGAGGGCGTATCGAGCCGCGGCACAGGCTTGCCGACGATTTCATAATCTTTAGCCTGCTTCAGCGGCACATCAGTCGGAATTGGTTGCGCGCTCGCCTTACTCGCCAGCTGACCATAGGTGAGCCGACGACTTGATGCCGCGTGCACCACGGCACTGCTTTGGGCCTTGCAGCCCGATCGCGGAACGCCCCACTCGAGCGCGGCGGCGCTGATCAGCATCTCACGCGCGGCAGCTCCGGCTTTTCGCATCGGATCCCAGGTCGTACGCACGCTCGCACTGCCGCCTGTTGTCTGATCGCCATAAAGCGTACTCGCCCCGGCTTGCTCAATCGTGATCTGCTTCCAGTCCGCTTCGAGTTCTTCCGCAAGAATCATGGGAAGCGAAGTGCGCACGCCTTGCCCCATCTCAGAGCGCGCCACTACGATCGTGATCTTTCCGTCAGGCGTGATTCGCAAATAGGCATTGGGTGCGAATGTGTCTTTCCCGGATGAGTTCCCGTGAGGCAGATAAAAGCCAATGACGAGTCCGGCGCCGGCAGCCATGCCAGCAGCGACGAACTCACGGCGGGAGAGTGGACTCATCGTGTACCTCCCGCGGCCCGATGGATCGCGCGCCGAATCCGATCATACGTTCCGCAGCGGCACAGGTTGCCAGACATCGCCTGCGTAATCTGGTCATCGGAAGGCTGAGGAATCTTTGCCAGCAAAGCCGCGGCAGCCATGATTTGCCCGGTCTGACAATAGCCGCATTGCGGCACTTGCCCCTCGATCCAAGCGAGTTGCAACGGGTGTGCACCGTTCGCCGACAATCCCTCAATTGTAGTGATGTTCTTGGCGGCGCCTTGCGAGACTGGCGTCGAGCAGGACCGCACAGGCGCACCATCCACGTGGACCGTGCACGCGCCACAAAGACCGGCGCCACAGCCAAATTTCGTGCCCGTCAATTCCAGCGTGTCGCGCAGAACCCAGAGTAGGGGAGTCTCGGGCGCAACGTCGACTTTCCGCTCGCTGCCGTTAATGCGCAGAGTGATGGCTGCCATGCTTGTAGGAGAATCAGGATATGGACAGACATCGTACTCAACAAGCACGGAAAAGGGAAATGAGTTGCAGCCCTGCGGCTGCGATGACGGCCGCGCTATTTTGCCCGAGTCTCGAGCTCACACAATATTCTGTCGCCGATTCGAGCCTGAAATGTGGAAAACTCCGGCAGATCGTACAGACGCAAACCGAGTTCGTCGGGCCGCACATTATCGGCTTGCACTTCAACATTCCCTTCGCGTACCGCGTCGACCAGTTTGCCAGCTGTAATCTGGTCGAAGCTTTCAGAAACCAACACCGTATCGTCTGTCCATTGCTGCACAATCACGGGCCCTTCTTCGGTGAGAATCTGCACCGCGAAAGCCGGACACTTAGCCCCTGCACATGAGGCAACGGGCTGTGGCGTCGCGCTTTGGTAGCGCTGGGCAATTGCGGTCGCGTAGATATGAGCAAAGCGTTCTGCCGACGCCGGCGACTTCCACCGCGAAACATACAGGAGCGATAGGTCAGCGGTTGTAAGCGTGTCCGTCGTAGCCTGGGCAGTTCTGCGGAACGCTACGTAAGCTCCGCCCTGCCACGACCCCGCAAGGGTCTCCGCCTCTTTTCTATTTCCGTACGTCTTCAGAAGCGCGCGCACATCGAGTTCGCCGATTCCGCCGGAGTCGTACACCGCATACTTGTCGCTGAGTATTTGCTGAACGTCAGGAATGCGGACCGGCGACACTTTCTCCCGGCCGATATAAGCAGTCGGTTGCAGCACCTCATGAGTGTTGCGAGGCGGACGTGCGAAGACTCCCGAAAAAGCCATGGCCTTCCCACCTTTTTCCAGCAATTCGCCTTCGAAAATGAGACCCTCGCGATAGGGAAACGTGCCCACTTCCCGCAGGATCATCGGCGCGTCATGCAGCAACTGCGAGTCAGCGCTGGCTTTTACGGCGGGCTCTTCCATCTGATAAATCAGCCCAGGCGTATTTTGCAGGCTGCGCCCGAGCGGAGCCAGGATGTAATCGACGAACACGATTTGGGCCTGGCCTTCGACCACGGCGCGCCGCGCAGCCGCACTGTCGTCATCAATTTCGGACTCGCTGTCCTTTTTCTCTCCCGGTCGCGATGCCCCTTGCCCCGCATTCAGCCAAGCCTTGAGATCATAATTCTGGTCCTGCAACGCGTGAGTGAGTTCGTGCGCGAGAATTGGCGCCTGACGTTCCAGCGGAATCCAGTTCAGCATGGAAATCGTTTTCGTCTCGTCATCGTAGTACGCCGCGATTTGTTTGCCATTGGCCTTCACCATGAACTCCCGCAGATTGAACTCCCGGGGCAGGAGGCCGAACTTTTTCATGGTCATCTCGGAGCGTGCGAAACGTTGCGCGTACCCCTCCTTTGCCTGCTCGTCGCGAGTGTACTGCTCGACTTCGGCGGAGCTGACCAGACGGCGCTTGACGGCAGAGCGCTTCGGAAAGCCGGTATCTTCTGAAGCGAAGGCGACAATTTTATCGACCGATTTGAAGAGTTCCTTCGCGTCCGCGTCCGACATTTGTACCTCGGCGGTGTGGTCCTTCCGAACCTTGCGCGCCATTTCTCCCAGGCTCTGCCCGTGGTCCGCAGAAGAACTGGAATCGCTGTTAGCAGTTGCCGCGGGAGAGGTTGTCTGCTGGCCAAGAGCGGAACCGCAAAGCAAACTGCACAGTAGGACGAAACGAAATTGGCGGGCGGAGACGGCCATAGAGCCTCACGATCAAAAAATTAGAGTCAGAAGAATTGTCTTTTAGTCCGACGCGGGACTCACGGCAAAAAGGCGGGCTGAAGCTTACGAAGGTAATACAAAGCGACAGGAATCTACCAGATCGTTCTCAGAAGCGGACTGCTGCGAATCCGCTCATCCTGCGTAACGAGAGCGATCCCTTCCGCTCGGGCGGTTGCGCCGATAAGCCTGTCCGCTGGATCGCGCGGGTAACTTTCGTGAAACTGAGTAGCAAGGACCGCAATCTCCGGAGTGATCGGCTTCACTATGACGCCGACGGTTTCCAAGACCTGACGCACCGACGCCTCGATCGTCCCGTAGGTTTCGATCCGGCCACGCGCAAACAGCGATGCAATTTCCCACACGCTGATAGAAGCGATTGCCAACCCACCGCTTGAGCGCCCTCTCCGGAGAGCGGATTCGGCGACTCGGGAAAGACGCTTGCGCTCAATCGCTGCCCAAACGACTACGTGAGTATCCAGCAGTATCACCGCAAAGCTTCCCAAGCCTCGGGATCTTCTAGCGGCTGGGTAATGTCCCCCACGATTTTCATTGTGCCGGCGAGCTTACCCAGAAAATCATCCGAAGGCTCTTCCGCGGGCACAAGCTTAGCAACCGGACGGCCTTTTTTTGTGATTATCACAGGCTCACGGGTGGATTGGACATCGTCCATGACTTTCAGGCATCGCGCCTTAAATTGCCCGGCTGGCATCGTCTTCATGACCACTCCAAATGACCATAGTCATTATAGCATGACCACGCCCAGGATCGTGGCTGAAGGCTGAGAGCTGATAGCTACTTCAATTCCTGCAGCTTCGACGAAGCCAACTGCGCGGCTTCACTCGCGGGGTTTTCTTTCTGGATGGTCTCGTAGATGCGCTTGGCTTCGAGCGGCTGGTTGTCCGACCTATAAGTCGCGGCCAGTTCGATTTGCGCCGTCGTTTTCCCCACCGTGCTGGTAGGTTTGGCCGCGAGTTGTTTGTAAAGTTCAATAGCTTGCTTGTTACGGCCGGTGTTGCGATAGACCGATGCCAGCGCCATCTTGGCCAGGGCCGCAACGTCGCTGTTGGCTGACGAAATTACCTGCTGGAGATCACGCTCCGCCGAGGCGTTGTCCCCAAGATCCGCAGACGTCAGGCCAAGAAAATAGCGGGAGAATTCGGCCGAGTGGGTATGCGGATACTTGTCGACGATGGCCTGAAATTGTTTGCGTGCCGCGGTCGCGCGCTCCGTCGAACTCGCAAAACTCGGTGCCTCTGGTTGCGGCGGCATGTTTGCAGGGCGCACCGGCGTATCCAGCGTGCGCACGGCTTGGCCCAAATCCAAGCTGGCCCTTTGATCCTGTTGGCTCAAGTAATACCATGTCCCGGCCGCCGCCGCCGCAATGACCAGCACAATCACGACTGCGATAATCAGTTTGTTCTTGTGCTCAACCGACCAGTGCGCAGTTCTTTCCGCGGCGTCGATGGTGGCTCGGCTGAATCGGTCCGTTTTCAGTTGATGGCGGGTTTCTGCGCGCACGAACTTCCCTTCTGAATATGTCAGGGTGGTGCTGACAATTTCTCAGTCTAACAGGCGCAATTCAGGAGCGTCAAAGGCCATGCGATAGTAGCAGGTTGGGTTGACTTCTTTTGGATGCCGCAAACCCGGAGCCTAGCGCTTTCAGTTTGATTCTTTTGTTGTTGGGGTCACTTGAAGCCCCGCGCTTTCCAACGGGGCGAAGCATCTCGCGCGGAGTATTTCGCTGTAGAACCCCAGCGTCCTCGCTCGTGCTGGAGCGGCACTGTCCCAATCACCAGAGCAAAAAAACTACGAGCCGCCGAGTAAACAGCGGCCCATCCATTCATGGGCGATACGCACCGCTCCTAACCGTGCGTCTCTTCCAGCAATCCCTGCTCAGCCTTCTCCTGGCACTCGATGCAATGCCGCGTCCACGGCACCGCTTCCAAGCGCTTGGCATTGATCTCCTTGCCGCAGGAGATGCATTCGCCAAAGCTGCCCTCGCGAATGCGCGACAGAGCGCCCTCGACCATTTGCAGCAACTGGCGGTCGTTGTTGCTCTGATGAAAGAGAAATTCCTTGGTGTACGAGCTGGCCGCGCGGTCGGCAATGTCCTGCGCCGAATCCTCATCGACCGTGCGCCCATCTTGCTCCGTACGCGAGACCATGCGGCGCAACTCGTGTTGCCGCGTCTCCAGCCTCTTCTTGAATGATTCCAGTTTCTTTTTATCCATGGATAATAACTTCACTATTTGTGGCCCTTCCTAGCTCGTTCGCGCCGCTAAGGCCAAACGAAAATCATATGCGCCTAAACTGAGATGCGTCAACTGGCCTTGGGGATTCGGTAGTGTCCTAATTTCGATTTCCACAGGTAAACAAGAGCAGTGAAAAATCCAACATAAGAGAGGGTTGATTTTATGAACACGCAAAAGGCGGGAATAAACAGCTTGACTTGTACGATACAATATAGTACATTGTGCGACGTGTCTAGGACACTCGCAGAAATGGACGCTACTTCCAAGAAGTTAATCGAAAAATTGCGCGATCTACAGATGACAATTGCCGCCTACGAGCGGCAAGCCAACGCCATTCGGGAAGCGCTCGAATCCATTGGAATGAAAGTGGAGGATACGGGCGAGTTTGATCCTCCCCACGACGTTTTCTACGCGAACGATCAACCCTTTCGCCATACCAGCCTAGTAACGGCGTGCAAGCGCATATTGAACGATTTCAGAGGACAGTACCTTAGCAAAAGCCAAGTTGAGTACCTAGCGGCAATGGGAGCATATTCATTTTCGACCGAGGACACCACAAACTCAGTGGACGTAACATTGCGCCGTTTAGCGGAAAAGGGATATTGCGAGGTACAGCGTTCCCGTGGCCCAACTGGGAACAAATATCGTTGGCTTAAAGACGTGGATGAAGAACGAGAAAGGAGTAGGGATGCCGCCGCCACCAATGACAAGCGCAAATAGCAAGACCCGCTAGGAGCGTCAACTCCGAACGGGCCTTAAACCGACAATCCGGCAAGCCGAAATGCCAGTCTCCAACTTCATTTTGGCTTGCCCAACCTAGAAAGGTCAAGGTCAAAATGAACACGCTGCCTGCTGGCAAGAAGCTCGCTGTAATCGCCTCTCTCCTTGAAGGTAACTCCATTCGCTCTACTGAACGCATGACTGGCGTCCATCGGGATACTGTATGCCGATTGTTGGTTGAGGTTGGTGGCAAATGCGAGAACCTAATGAGTACCAGGGTCCGCAACTTGCACTCGCGCTATATCGAATGTGACGAAATCTGGACATTTGTTGCTAAGAAAGCCCGCCACGTCCGCAAGGATGACTCGCCCGAGGTAGGCGACCAGTGGGTTTTCGTTGCGTTGGACGCAGAAAGCAAGCTGATACCTACGTACTTTGTCGGCAAAAGGACTTCGATCAACACCATGAGTTTCATGCAGGACTTGTACAGCCGTCTAGCGAACCGCGTGCAGCTCACCACGGACGGATATTACACGTATCAAACCGCTGTGCCGAATGCGTTTGGGCTGGATGCGGATTTCGCGCAGCTCGTCAAGCTCTTTGGCGACTATGGTCAGCATGACAGCGAAGGGAAGTACTCCCCAAGTGCGATCACGGAGGTTATATCCAAGATCAGGCTTGGCGATCCGGATCCCGACCACATTTCTACCAGCTATGTCGAGCGGCAAAATTTGACCATGCGAATGCAGATGCGACGGTTTACGCGCTTGACGAACGCTTTTTCGAAGAAACTGGAGAATCTGAAAGCGGCTTGCGCTTTGCATTTCGCGCACTATAATTTCTGCCGGATTCATTCATCTTTGCGCGTAACTCCCGCAATGGCCGCTGGTGTTGCTTTGGAGGTTTGGCCGCTTCAGATGCTATTAACCTAAGGAGATCATTGGATGCCTTCTTCAAACCCTTCAAACGATCCGGTCGCGCGAATACTGATGAAAATGTTTGACATGATGGAGAGATACCGAAGGGAAAATGGCGCTTTGCAAGAGATGCTGCAACGCCGGGGTCTAAAGCTGCGACAGCTCCGTAAAGAAATGAACGAGATTCTAAGAAGTCCAGGGCCCGTATCTCCCGCTCATCGGCAATTGCGAGAATTGTGCGAAGGAATGAGAGTCTTTTTGGAGCAGAATCGAGCGAACCAAGCGCTCCTAGCAGAAATTCCTGTATACGGGAAACGTCAGTGACAGAAGTGCGCGTCCGTGGCATAATCCTCTAGACGCTACTAAATAGTTCACGGCCCGCCGCCAGCGGGCTTTTCTATTTGTGATTAGATCATGCCTGTCAAGGAGGGAAGCGTGGCGCTATACATCCTAATTGTCCTCTTATGCGTCTGCCTGATCGAGTTACACAGCATTCACGCTTCCCTCAGAATGGTTCTAGGAGTCCTGCACAACATACACGAAGGCATCGAGTCCTTGGTCGAAGAAAGTGACAAAGGCAATTCCCGTACCACTCCTCATAACGAACGGACTGAATAACCAGCCAGGTTAGGACACTACCGGGGATTCGCCGTGTCCTGAATGCCCGAGCAAATCCCTCAAAACAGAAAACTTTACAGTTGCAACCTAGCACGCCACGGAAACGTCGCAATGTGACGAAGATCATAAGTATTGAACGCCGGACTGGATTTGGGCACCTCGCAACTCCAAAATATCTTGTGACCATTCTGCTTGGAGTCATCATCTGATGAGGTATCGCCGCTTGCGCCCGCGTCGCATCTGGAGGCCTCATGCCTGCTACACAGAACGGTACTGAAACTCTCAAGACTCACCTTGATCCAATCATCGACCGTACGCTCGCTGAGCGCCGGATTGTCGGCGCTGTGGTCTTAATGTCGCATGACGGTAAGTTCATTTATCGACGCGCCGCCGGCTTCGCCGATCGCGAGGCCGGACTTCCTATGTGGGAAGATTCCATCTTCCGTCTGTCCTCGCTAACGAAACCTCTTGTCTCGGCAGCCGCGCTCGCGTTGGTCGAACGCGATCTGCTGCACCTGAACGACAGCGTCACCAAGTGGATTCCGGATTTTCGCCCGGCGCTTGCGGACGGAACAAGGCCAGAGATCACGATCCACCAGCTGTTGAACCATACCGCCGGATTGAGCTATGGATTCTTCGAGTCACCGGACGGCCCGTACCACAAAGCAAACGTCTCCGGCGGACTGGATCAGCCCGGCCTTTCGATTGAAGAAAACCTCAAGCGGATTGCGTCCGTTCCTTTGTCATACCCGCCCGGCAGTTCCTGGGCCTATTCCGTCGCATCCGATGTGCTGGGAGAAGTAATCGCGAAAGCGAGCCGCTCATCCTTGCCAGAAGCTGTGAACCGGTTGGTTACTGATCCCCTCGCAATGAAGGATACGAGCTTCACGGTCACTGACGCGGCACGGCTGGCTGTACCTTACGCGGATGGATCTCCACAACCGGTGCGCATGGATGATTCTCAAGTTGTACCTTTTCCGTATGGAGCGATTCGCTTCGCACCTTCGCGCGCGTTCGATCCGCACTCCTATCCCTCGGGCGGATGCGGCATGAATGGAACCGCAGACGACTTCGTGAAGTTCCTCGAAGTGTTTCGCACCGGCGGCAGTCCGATTCTTTCCGCCGAAAGCACCAGGATGATCACGACCGACCAAACCGAGGGGCGCGGACCTCAACCGGGCGTGGCGTTTGGCTTTGGGCTCTCCGTCGTGACCGATCCTGCGGCTGCGCAAACTTCGCAGTCAGCCGGAACATTCGCGTGGGGCGGAGTCTATGGACACTCGTGGTTCGTCGATCCGGCAAAGCGTCTGACGGTGGTGATTCTGACCAACACCGCCGTCGAAGGCCTGTTCGGACAATTTCCCATTCAGATTCGGGACGCCGCCTACGCCGCCCAAGACGCGTATCTGTCCGAGGTAGCGTAAGAAACCGATACTCTGCCTGGAGGGTGGCCCACCCATTCCAGTGCAGCGCTAAATCACATATAAATGAAGGGTGCCCCACTCTTTCAACGTCCTGTGCGGAAAGGGTGGGAAGCGAGAATGCCTGGTGACGGCCAGCACCCGCTTTCACCACAAAAGCGGGTCCCCTGCCCTTCTCGCGTTCTGTGCGAGAGGGCAAGGATCTTAGAGCAATCCCCTTCTTTCGCTGTCATGCTGAGCAAGGGCAGCCTTCGCGGGGGCTGGCCCAACTTTGCATCGTGGAATTGTTTGAGAGATTCTTGACAGCGGAGTTGAGTTGACGATTTACTTTTGGCGCACTTAGTTCGCTTCTGTCGAGGAAGGCCGGGTGCCCCAGGTTCGCGTCCGCTCTTTGGGACGCTAACCTGGGTCCCAGAACATTCGCGGCCGCCATCCTTCTGAATTCCCAGTTTGGAACTGGGCCAGTGGCCCGTCCACTTTCTTCTTGCCTCGCTCTTTCAACCGCGATAACATAAGAGCGCATCGGTTATCTATAAGATAATCAGATTCTTTAGAACAACCGATCCTTGACAACCTGACATGGGCGCAGCTTCTGGTGACGTTCCAAATGCTGAGTCCGACAATCGCGGCGAAGACGAAAACGTTCGCTGCCGGCGCAGTTCTATTCGCGGTTCCAGAGAGGAACCGGAGGTAGCCAGACACCATCATAACTCCAATGTTTCCAAGATTTTGCCTCTAACTACCTTAAGAACCATAGATCTAGGAGGCAAGAAATTATCCGGTTCTTTGTTTTCTGCATTTTGCGACGAAGTATCGAGCGTTTTTTTGAGAGAAAATCGGCCCTGAGGATTCGGTTCTGGCTAAAACTCGGTGCTGGCCAAAATGTGTATACGCAAGCTCATCTCATTCAATTAGGTTTCAGGGACTTGGTTGAAAGCTCGCCCTCGAAATGACTCTCTACTTCATCGCGACTAAGCGGGTTTCCTACATTGGTCAATACGATCGAGTAGACGACTTTGTTGCGTTCAACCTGAGCGGTGATAAACGCCCTGTCGTCCAGTTCCTGGTTGGTGAATTTCACTCTTCTGCCATCTTCAAGTGTTTTAATCCACTCATCGTCTGGCATTTCTCAGTCCCTCCCCAGGCGAATCATCGGCGCCGCGTGTCCTTTTGTTTCGGTAGCAGGACGCGCCTCACAGAGAGAGGCATTTTATAGCCCATGACTTTGCGGAAGATGCGCTCGATCGGAGTCTCCGAGCGGGTCTTACGGCGCATACGCCCCTCGCAAGCGGACAGAGAATAATACGCCTGAGAGTCAATATGCACGAAACGTGACAAAAGCGGGATCTCCGCACAAATCGGTTCGTCGTTCGTGCATCTTCAGCGCGGCAACGGCTCTGGCATGTTGGCTAGCGCGTATCCCATGACCGCCATGGCTGCCGCGTTCTCGCGAAGCTCTTGCGGAACGATCTTGTCCAGCGTGTCGGCGGCGGTGTGATGGTAATTGAAATAGGTCCGCGCATCTTGCAGGATGCCGAGCGTCGGCACGCCGGCTTTGGCCAGCGGCGCAATGTCGGCGCCCGGACTGCGATCCGTCAACTGGATCAGGTTCGCTCCGAAAGACTGCAGCACATCCTGCACCGGCTTGAGCAAGGGCAAAGCTTTGGGATTGATCCTGGCGTTGAATCCCAGAGGGTGCGCCGCGCCAGTGTCGCTCTCGATGGCGGCCACGTGATTCGCGAGTTCCGCCGCGTAATCTTTGGCATAAGCGTCGTGTCCGCGCCCGCCGTTCTCTTCGTCCATCCAGGCAATCACGCGGATGGTGCGCTTGGGATGCAGATGCAGCCGCTGAGCCAGTTCCGCGGTCTCCATCGCAACCGCGACGCCCGCCGCATCATCGATCGCACCAGTTCCCAGATCCCAAGAATCCAGATGCCCGGAAACGATGACGACCTGTTCGGGATGCTCCGAACCCTTGAGATCCGCGACCACGTTGTAGCTCAACACGTCCGGGCCGGTCTGCGAAGTCAGCGTGAGCCGCATGCGAACCTTGCCCTGCGCGGCAAGTCGCGCCATCAGATCAGCGTCCTCGCTGGTGACGGCTCCGGCTGGAATTCCGGCGGGAGCGCTCCATCCGGTATGCGGCAAACGATAGTCCGCATTCCCGACCGACCGCACCAGCGACGCAACCGCGCCCAACTCCGCCGCAGCCTTCGCGCCTCCCGCGCGATACGCGACGGCTTCGCCGTAAGCCTCGCCCGCCAAGCCGTTCGCCGCCTTCCGCTTGTCGAATACATCGTCGAACAGCACAATCTTTCCCGCCACTTTCTCCCGGCCCAAAGCTTTCAGCTCGTCAAAGCTGTTCACCACTACGACTTCAGCAGTGATGCCGTCAGCGGGCGTAGGCGTGTTTCCGCCTAACGCGGTCAGCACAATCTTCTGGGTCGATCCCAGCGCTTGTCCCGCATACTCCACCAGCTCCGCCGTCTCAACGCCACGCATCCAGTGTGGAACTTTGACTTCCTCTAACTTGACCTCGAGTCCGAGCTTCCGCAATTCGTCGGCGACATACTCCACGGCCGCAGCCGCCTGCGCCGAACCAATGCCACGTGGCCCGATGTTGTCGGTAAGATGCGCAACCTGCCGATAAGCATAGTCGTCGGAAACAGCAGCATCGCGCAGTTCGGAAAGCTCACGTCCCAGCTGCGACGAATCAGGATTCTCGATCAGAACCGCAGTATCTCTCGAGACGTAGCCGGATTCGATGGTTTCGGGTTCAGAGTAGAGGACGGTTGTGGCAGTCAACACTAGGACAGCGGCAATGTGAAGGCGCATGTTGATGGTAAGTGTATCCAGATGTCTGGCCCACGGAAAGGGATTCGCATAACTCGAAGCTCCCACCCTTCCAACCAAAAAAAGCGGCCCCATTGCTGGGGCCACAGTTCAAAAGAGGCAAAGGGTAGGAAATGTCAGGAAAGGCGATGCAAAGGACCGATCCGCCAGTCGGATCGGCTGAGAGTGAGAAGTCGAGAACGGAGAGTGAAGGTCAAGCGCGGCCTCTTTTCTTGCTTCCTAGAGGAGCACTTGCCCCGCCAAAATCATAGCCTCGACATCAGAAAAGAGCGCTTCGTGTAAGTGTCTGTAAACACGACACCTAGTCGAGCTGGAGATTTAGATTGCTGTGCCCGGCCGTCGAGTTCGACGGGGTAAAAAAATGCACATTCCTGCACATTGGCTGCAGGACACTACTCCGCTTAAGGGAAATCACAGCAAGGTCGCGGCTACGAGCTGCCCGCGACCGTTCGCAGCTTGCCTGGCAAGAAGTGATATGGCGGCCAGGGCCCGCTAAGGACCAATTCACAATTCTTCAATTGCTTAGCGGCACTGCTATAACGGTTCTGATACTTTTCCACCGACTTCGAATCAATCAGATGGGCGATGTCGATCATCATCCCGTCGGTGTTCACTCGCTTGCAACTGATTTCTTCTTCGAGGGGATTGAACATCTTGTGGACCTGAACCGCCAAGCCACGCGCCTTGGTCTGACGTTCGCGGTCTTTGGAAGCCTTCTCCCGCAGTTTGATCAAATAGTCGCCGCCCACGGTGTCGGGCAGCACGACATCGGCCATGGCGGCTCGCAGCGAACCGTCTTTGACCAATACTTTCAGGTGCATCTCGGCTTTGCCGCGCAACCGCGCGACGCTCACCCCGAAGGCGCGGCGATTGGTTCGTACCGCTTGCCGGAGGGCTTCATCACTGTCGAAAATAGTCCCAAAACGGAAAGGAAGGACCGTACCGTGTCGAAAGCAGACACTCACCACCCGCGCATGCTCCAGGACGGTCTTGTCTTCCAGTTTCTCGCCGCCCTCGGCCGTACGGTCGTACTCGCTGACTACCACAGCAAACTCGCCGCTGGGATAGCTCAGGACTGGGGCTCCATTCACACCTTGAATTCCCTCGAGGAGGAAAGGGCGCCGCGTGCGTACTCCATTGTTGAGGCTCTGTTGCTCAGTGAGGCAATAAGCGTACCACGCCATAAAAGGTTTCTCCGAACCTGGTCCGAGGCAGTAGTATCCACCTCGTGACGAGACAGTTGGTTACGGCTCTTGAACCTGGAAGAAAGGGCGGTACCACGATTGGATCGGACGCTTACCACCGCGTCCTAAGTAACATATTACTTCAGTACTCAGAAATTGCAACCATTTTGTGGCATGGGGCATCGCTTTTCAGAGAAAAAACTACACACCTGGGCTAAGAATGACCCAAAGTCAGTCGACATCCAACATAGAAATCGTTTTCTTGCTCTTCCTTTGGTAGGAGTCGGCGTGCCTCTAGCGCGGCCGGACCTCTAAAATTCACAAAAACTTAACACCCGCGAAACGTTTCCTAAACCTTAATTCACTATTCTCCATGCCATCGGCGCATTTGCCGGAGGGTTTTCACCACGTGGAACTCCGGGGGCCTGCGCTTTATCGCAGGTCCTCCGGTTTTGCGTTCCGGCGATTGGCAGTTGGCAGAGTTCCTACCGCTTTGGAGAAGTGTTCCATGAATCATCCGTATAATGACCATCGAAGAATCCTGCTGATCGACCAAAACACTACGAAACAAAACCTCCGGGCCACCATCCTGAGAAACTACGAGATCGAAGTGCACACAGCCAGCAGTGTGGCAGATGCTGCGTCTCTTTCGAGAACGCATGCCTACGATCTACTGCTGCTGGCGGCGCAAGCGCATTCTGAAGAGGCCGAATCACTTTGCGCGCAGATCAGAGCAATTCGACCTTGCCAAAGAATTGGACTGCTCGTCGGCCCGCCAGCGTTCGTTTTGGAAGTGGCTGGGCCAAGAAAAAAGAGTACGCGGAAAAAGGCTGCTTCAGTCAGCGGGATCTCGACCAGCCGTGCTGTGAATAATCTCAGCCTGCCCGTTTCCACGACGGACGCTTCGTCGCGATATGCTTCCTCTCCACAATGGCAGGAGATGATCCGGAGGCTCGTCAGCAACTGGTACGTCGACCAGAACACTCTCTTGGATTACCGAAGCTGAGACTGACCGGTCGCTGGCGCTCAAGCAGTTTTTCTCATCCCAGAAAGGGCGCCCGACGCAGGTCATCCAATTCTCAATGAGCGTAAACGCTGATTTCATCAGTTGACGATCTCTAAGTGGACCCGGCCGCGGCTGGACTCCGACAACCGCCCATATCAGGCGACTACTACCTATGACCTTGATCGGTCCCAAGATCACCGGTCCGAAGATCAATGAGAAATACGTCGGAATCTTCGGTTAACCGGTCGAACACAATTCGGCTGCCATCGCGAGTGATATCAAAGGTCCTCATTACCGCAGAACTGCTCAATCGAGTCAAACGCCGCGAGCGCATCGTGCTAAGGTCGAGGAGCCAGAAGTCCTGCTCGGCCAGCGTATTCCCCAGCATGTAAACCAGGCTTCTGCCGTCGGGTAGAAAGCGCGCCCGCTCACCTTCGCGCTGGACTTTGATCTCCGGCAGCTTCGCCGGCGTACCGTCCGGGTGCACTGCCAACAGAGGTGCCAGCGTGAACGACTGCGGCCCGCTGTACACAATCAAGTCCCCACGTGGAGACCAAACAGGATCGAGATACGGCCCGGTTGCAATCCGAATCGGTGAACCGCCGTCAACAGGAAGTTTGAATAGGCCCAATCCGTTGCGGTCACTGCCGGCCACGACAATCCATTTGCCGTCGGGAGACCAGGAAGCCGTACCGCGAACATCAACATCGCTCGAAAGAGCGCGGACCCGTGTTCCATCCGCCGCCATTAAATGCATCTGTTGCTTGCCGTCTCGCCTCAGTGCGAATGCAACGCCACTCCCGTCCGCAGACACAGCCGCAGGCGTCTGCAGTGCTCCTTCGGAGCCCGTCCAGATCTCCAGCGCTTTTCCATCGCGGTAACTCCACACTCCGTCAGCCCCGTCTCGCGAAGACAAATAAAATAGAGTTTCGCCCCCGAACCGCGGCGCTTGGGAGCGCGTCGTGGGTAATTGGAAAGGTCTGACATCCCGTTCTTCGACAACGTGACTGGTGATCGGAACGCTCCACAAGTTGACCTGAGCATTCACCACGCTTACCGCAAGACGCCGGCCATCTGCTGTAGCCGCGAGTGCGCGGTATTGCTCCAAACCCGAACTCACGCGGTCTGTAGTTCGTGTTCTTAGATCGAACGCCCACAGCCATGGGCCAGCCCCGTCCTTGTTGTGGGCTACGAACAGAACCGTCCTCTCGTTGATCGGTGTCGGGTACGCAATATCAGTATTGAGATGTGTGATTTGTTCTGGTTCTCCCCCATCCGGCGAAACGCGCCACAGGTCCATCTCACGCGTCGCGGGCCGGCCTCGCACAAAGTAGATCCAGTGCCCATCCTTCGACCAGACCTGATAGTGGTTGTGTAATCCGGGCTCGTTTTGCAGGATCAGGCGCTGATTGGCGCCGTTGTGGTCCGCCACAAATGTCGGATCGCCTGCTTGCCACGTGTGATAGACCAGCCGGGTGCCGTCAGGAGACCAGGCAAGCTCAGCGGCGCTTTCCTCCAGAAAATTGTGTGGCGCCCCGCCAATCAGCGGCCACAGCATCAGCCTTTTGCCTGCTGTTCCCGCGCTGCCTTGTGTTCCCCCACTCCACACTTCTGATCCGTCCCCGGAGAATCCGACCGCACGAAGTGGCGCACGCGCGTCCCCGATCCGTCCTTGGGTAAGATTTGTCAGGCTGCTCCCGTTCGTTTGAATCAGCCAGATGTCGAACGTGCCACTTCTGTTGGAAATGAACGCAGCGAAGTTCCCATCTGGCGAAATAGCGGGGTCGCTTTTCGCTCCATTGACGTTGGCAAGCCTTGTGAACTGGGCACTGGAAAGTGGATTTTGGACTGCTGCGGGGGTGCGATTGGCGACAAACCACGCGCCCAATCCCGCCAACACCAGCAACGCCACCAGACTCCACACTAACCAGGTGTAACGCTTAGGCGCGGGCACCATGGAGGGAGTCGCTCGCGCACCGCTGGAATCACTGTCCCGTTTCATCCGCTGCAAGTCGGTGCGAACATCCGAAGCGTGCTGATAACGCAGCTGCCGGTCTTTCTCCAGACACTTGTTGATAATTTCTTCGAGCTTTAACGGCACATCGGGGTTCAGCCGCACGGCTGGCGTGGGCGTTCCGTCCAAAATGGCTTTGAAGATCACGCCGGAACTTTCTCCGCGAAACGCCAGCGTGCCCGTCGCCATCTCGTAAAGCACCGCACCAAACGAGAACAGATCGGTCCGGGCATCGAGCTCCTTGGCGCGGACTTGTTCCGGCGACATGTAAGCAATGGTGCCAACTGCCTGGCCGGGACTAGTCAGGTGTTCTTCGAGTGTCACTGTCGATGCGGCAGTCAGACCTGCCACGTCACTGAGGACGGCAATGACCTTCGCCAATCCAAAATCCAGCACCTTGACGTGTCCGCGCTTGGTCACAAAGATATTTGCGGGTTTGATGTCACGATGCACGATGCCAGCGACATGAGCGGCATCGAGGGCATCGGCGATCTCGATGCCGATCGACAGCACGGCCTCGATTTCCATCGGCTTCTCGGCGATGCGGTGCTTGAGTGTCAGCCCTTCCAAGAACTCCATGACGATGAACGGCTGACCCTCGTGCTTACCGATTTCATGGATGGTGCAGATGTTCGGGTGGTTGAGGGCGGACGCTGCACGTGCTTCGCGGCGAAAACGTTCCAATGCTTGCGGGTCTTCAGCGACATCTTCGGGAAGAAACTTCAAGGCGACAAAGCGGCCAAGCTCGGTATCCTCAGCCTTGTAGACCACACCCATCCCGCCGCCGCCGAGCTTCTCGACAATGCGGTAATGCGAAATGGTCTGCCCGATCATTGGGCTGAAATCTTAGGACTGGGAGTGGGGCAAGTCAATGAGGGTGTGGTGGTTGGCTACGTTCCGCAGGGTCAATTGACGCAAAATCGCCATTACGTCACAACCCTGGTCGCGTAGGACGATGCGCGGAACTAAGGCGCACACCGGATGTTGGCGGGCCCATGCAGCCTGCGTCGGGCTCCTTTCTACTTCTTCCTAGCCTCATTCCCGCTGTTCTTAGCAGCGGCGCGCTCTTCAAGGACCTTCGTCACTACGCGCAACATCTCGTCCCAGGGTGCGGGCTTACCGGTCCAGATTTCAAATTGACGCGCCGCCTGATGCACGAACATCTCGTATCCCGGGATTACTTCCGCGCCCGCTGCCCTGGCTAGCTTCATCAGCCGAGTCTCGGGCGGATCGTAAATCATCTCGAAGACGTAGCGCGCCTTGATTTCATCTTGGTTCAAGGGCGACTCCTGTGAATGGCCCATGCCCACCGGCGTGGCGTTGATGATGACATCGAAGCTAAATTTCTTCAGGTCGGCTCGCTTCAAGGTTCGAGCCCGGGCTGAACGCGCCAATTTCTGCGCTTGCGCTGGCGTGCGGTTCATCACGTAAACTTCGGCGCCTCGCTCCTTGAGTCCAAACACGGCTGCGCGCGCCGCGCCTCCCGCGCCGAGAACCAGTATTTTCGCGCCCTCGATCGTAATCCGCTGTTCCAACGGCCGGACAACCCCGGCGGTGTCAGTATTGAAGCCGTAGAGATTTCCATCCTGCGCCCGCACGACCGTATTACACGCGCCAATCTTTGTTGTGTGCGAGTCGGTATTGTCGAGGTGCGACAGAATGGCGGTCTTATAGGGCATAGTGACAGACAGCCCATGGATCGGAATGTCACGGACGCAGGCCAGCAAATCTTTGAGCGTCTTGGCGTGCAACGGCACGTAGACGCCGTTCACCGTCTCGCGCCGCAGTGCCGCATTCATGATCGCCGGAGAAAGCGAATGGGCTACGGGATCGCCCGCAACCCCATACACTCGCGTCGCGGCATCGACCTGCTCGATGCGATATGTGCTGCGCAAATCCTGTGCAGTTACCTGGCCGGGTGCGGTTTTCTCGTCCTGGCTCACCGCCGCAAAGGTGAATACACTGCCCGCGCGGACACCGAGCACGCGGCTGATGATGCCCTGTTCCCCCATGCAGACGCCGATTAGCGAATGCTTGTCGCTGTTCTTCTCCAGGAACTTCATCATGACCACGTTGTCGTAAAGGGTGGTCGCGGTGCTGACGATCTTGTAGAAATCGGCAGAGATGCCGACCATCTTTTCCAGCGTCGCTTCCAGATTCTTGGTCGCCCGGAAATCATGGTGCGAGAGGATGAGAGCGACGTGGCTGCGCAAGCGTCGCAACTGCTCCGGTTTGCAGCGCACCGCGCTCTGCAGTTCGAGATCAACTACCTGGCACCCGGCCGCGGCAGCTTTGGCGAGAATGTCGAGTTGGGAGGCCAGCGAACCCCGGAACTTGCCTCCCGCCGCAACTCGTCTGCACGTCGCCAACGCCACGACATGAGAGTGATACTCGGCGAATTGCTTGAGCTTCGGGAGCGCCAGCGCGGGGCGAGGCAGGTAGTCTAACCTGAACTCGAGAAAGGTGTTGTCGCGCACCAGGGCTTCTGCCTTTTCGAGCATATCGGTAGGATCGGATCCGGTCACAGCCACGCAGACACGGGGCAGTCGCAAAGGCCGCAGACGAGCCACAAAATTGTTTGGTGCAGCTGTCATTCGTTAATTTGAGAGTGGCGCGATATTACAGGCCTGCAATTCCAGATGCAACTATGGATTAAGAATTTTTCCCGAAAAAACTATTTAACGTATCCCGCATGACACCAGAGTAACCTTGACCGGCCTTGCCTCTGTTGTTACTGTCCGGGCTGTAAGTCCTTTTATTTTGTGCAATCAACGGAGCCACAGCGCCGGCTGGTTTTCGGCCCTGACTCTGGAGGTAACATGAAGAAAACACGCTTGTTGCTGATTTTGTGTCTGAGCGTCATGGCCTGCGCCCAGGAACCTGTGGACAACCACCCTGCCCTGAATGCGCCGGCCGGGACCGACCCTACCACAGTCAGTTTTCCTTTCGAGCGCGTACAAACGCCGACGGCCGTCGACTTGGCTTGTGCGGGCTTCGTCAGCAAACAACTCGTGCCTAATGCCAATTTTGTAGCTGGCGATTTGTACACTCCGACCGTAACCAAGAATAGCAACGGCGAAATCGTGTATCTGGCAGGAAAAGGCTACCAGGTTGGGCAGAAGTACACGGTCGTGCGCGAACTTCGTGATCCGAACCGCTATGAAATCTTCAACGGTCAGCATGCCCTGTTGAAAACCATGGGCCAGCCCTACTCCGAACTAGCTCGAGTACGCATCATTGACACGCGCACCAAAATGGCCATCGCAGAAATCGAAATGAGTTGTGATCCGGTCAACCCCGGAGACTACGTCATCCCATATGTCGAAAAGCCAACTCCTGCCTTCCACCCTCCGCTGCGCTTCGATCGCTTTCTGCCCTCTAACGGCAAATTGACCGGACGCATCGCAATGGCGAAAGATTTCGATTCCGAGATTGGTCCCGGAGTAAAGGTATATCTGAACGTGGGTTCCAATCAGGGGGTGAAACCCGGCGACTACTTCCGGGCCGTGAGGAGTTATGAATCGGACCTGCATGACCCGACCGAATCCCTCTCGTTCAAAGCATCCACCACCGAGGATACTCAAGCTCACCAGGCCGCGATTGATCCCAATATGTTCACCAAGACGGGAGGCCCGGTGATCCATGTGCGCGATCTGCCGCGCCGCTCCGTGGGCGAAGTCGTGGTTATTGCGACGACTCCGACCACCTCCACCGGCATGGTTGTCTTTGCCATGGAAAGCGTGCATCTGGGTGATGATGTGGAACTCGACCAGCCCTAGCGTCCTGCCACAAAGGTTCGCATCAACGGTAAATCAACGAGGAGAGGCAAACCGCTTCTCCTTGAAGTTTTTCCGGGCGAGTTTTTAATGATGGAGCAAGGTTGTTCCAACTCCGATCACAGCTCCACCCAGCACGAGCCACACGGAATTGACCCGAAACCGGATCAGCAGGATGAAACTCAGCACAGCCAAGAGCAACGTCGTCCAATCTACTACAGCGCTGCGAAATAATTGCCAGACTACGACCGCGATCAACGCCAGCGCCGCAACATTCACTCCATCCAGCACTGAGCCGGCAAGCGGCGAATGGCGCAGTCGCGGAACCAGCGGCCCACTAATGGCCACGAAAAAGAATGCCGGAAGAAAAATCGCGACCGTCGCAATCGCTGCGCCCGGAACGCCTCCTAGCAGATAACCGATGAAAGTAGCGGTGGTCGACAGGGGGCCCGGCGTAACCTGCCCCATGGCAATGGCATCGAGCAATTGCCGTTCGCTGATCCATCGCAGCTGCGTAACCAGGTTGGACCGAATCAGCGCCACCAGCACATATCCGCCACCAAAAAGAATCGCGCCAATCTTCAGAAACACAAGAAAGAGAGCGGTGAGACTGAACGGCGCAGCCAGACTGGATCCAGCCACGATCCCACTAAAGCCAGCACCGCCCGTCACGAGAGCCGGAACCGACGACCTCCGCTCACCCGAGCGCAGCCAATAAATCAAACCAGTCAGCAAGCCGCCGCCCGCCAGCACCGCGAGTTGATCCGCGCCCAGAGCCGTCGCCAGCACTGCGAGCGCACCCACAACCGCAATCCATGTCGACTTCACCGCCGACTTCGCCAGCTTGAGCACCGCCTGCACAATCAGAGCAATCACGATGGGCTTCACTCCGTAAAGCACATTCGCGACTTGTGGCAGAGATCCGAAGCGCACATACACCCACGCCAGCACAGTCACCATGACCGCTGATGGCAAAATAAAACTTCCGCCTGCGACCAGCAATCCCAGCCAGCCAGCTTGAATTCTGCCCACGTGAATCGCCAGCTCGGTGGAGGTCGGACCGGGGATAAGATTAGCTGCGCCCAGAAAGTCGAGAAACTGCTCGCGCGTGAGCCATCCGCGGCGGGATACGACCTCGTCCTCCATCATGGCAATGTGCGCGGGAGGGCCGCCGAAAGCGACCGCGCCCAGCCTGAGGAAAAGCCGTGCGAGTTCGAGCAGCGAGGTGCGGTGCGCGGGAATCTGGGGAAGATCTTGAGTCGTGGCTAACGGCTCTTGCAAATCAAACCTCGCGAGAAAGTGATCTGAGGATTGTAATCAAGAGCGCAGCGAGCTGTCTGGACAGAACCAAACTCCGGCGACGAAGCTAATGGCAGTCTATCTTTCGGATTTCCGGTGAGCCTGAAATCATCACCTTTGGATCGTAGGTGACTGTGCATTCCGAAGTCTCCGCCGGAAGTTGCTTTGCAAGAACGACGCGCGTAGACGAATAACGGCAACTGAGCCAGATGCCGTGAGACGATTTGGGTTGAAAGTGCCAAACCCCGTAAGCCAGGCCGTTGCGCTTCGTCCACTGGTCATATACCAGGCTAGCCTTCTCTTCGGGAGGTCCGCTATAAAAGGTTATCCCCGACAACATGCTGGCTGCGTCATCCTGCCCGACCGTCCAGCCCTGCGGAACTCTTGCGACAGTCTGCTCCACGGAAATGTTCTCCGGACAATAAGTTTCTTGAGCGGATGCCGGCTCGGGGCGAGCGAAAAACAGAGCACCCAGAATTAGTGCAGCGCTCATCCACGTCACATGAAGCCTCCGTCTTGAATTGCTATACGGTGTCGAGCACAAAGGCTGCAACGTTGCACCTCTCATTTTGCCTCCCGATCCCCGAACACCTCGGCAGTAAAAGCCTCAAGCGTCGCACCCTGCTGCCACGCGTCCAATGGTAGCCCCGCCTTGCGGCAAGTTTGCTGGATAAAAGTTACGCGGTCCCATTGATGTTCGACCGGCACCTGGGGCAGGAGCAACCCACGTCGCCCGCCCTGAAGAACCACCAATCCGTGCACGCCAATCTCAACGTCTTCCGGCTTGATGACCCGGACCGGCGAAAGAATGCTCAAAGAAACATCCAATCCGGGTGCTTCCTCAAGCGTAATTGGCGAGAAACGCGTGTCCTCGAAGGCGGCGGCGCGGGCAGTTTCAGCCACCGTGCGGTAGACGGAAGCAACCGGAAGCACGTAGCCCACACAGCCGCGCAGAGCGTTCTGAAAATAAATTGTTGTGAACGCCCCGCGTGGTTCGGCGAGATGCGGCGAAGGCGCAGTCAGCGATATTTCGCGGCGCTCCAGAGCCGACAGGATCGACTCGTGAGCCAGCTTCAACAAGACTGCGCGTTCTTCAGCTGTGAATTCATTCGGCGCAGGGCTGCACGCGACCGGCGACGCGTCAGGGGGGTTCTCAGGTTGCGGCGACATCGCGCTTCCTCCGACGGCTGAGGACAAACGCGCGGCGGCGCCTCTTCACCACCTGCCGGTCGATCTTCGACCAGAACGCGATGAAGTAGTCGCCTGCCGATAACAAGGACAAAAAGACCATGAACCAGATAGCCAACCGCGCGATCCAGCTCACCGGAAAGAAATACCCACCATAGATGGGCCATTCTTTCCAGTGATGGTCGAGAATCACGGCCACTACCGAAACAATCTGCACCAGCATCTTGAATTTGCCCAGGTCACTGGCTTCGATCGCGAATCCTTCGGAAGCCGCAATCGAACGCAAGCCGCTCACCAGAAATTCGCGTCCGATGATAATTACGGCGATCCATGCCGGAACCATGCTTGGATTGAACTGCACCAAGGTGACAAACGCAGCTGCGATCAGAAGCTTGTCGGCCAGCGGATCGAGCAGCACACCCATGGTCGTGATCTGTCCACGCTTGCGCGCCAGGTATCCGTCGATGCCATCGGTAATCGAAGCGGCAATGAACAACGCCGAAGCCAGCAATTCCTTCTCGCCGCCCGTACTCTCGAAACGGTTGGTGGAAAGAATCCAGATCAGCAGGGGAATACTGCAGATGCGGGTGAGCGTGATGGAGTTGGGAAGGTTCACCGGGGCCACTGGCGACCGCACGTCGGAATAAATCCCGTAACGAGCGATAGCAAATTATCCTCCACCACGAACAGCGAAAGCAATGAAGTAAATCTATTTCTGCTGGGCGAGACTCTCAATCTCGTTTCGCAGCCTTGTAACCCGCCTTTTTGGCGTCGTCCACGGTCATGAATTTGCCGTTCTTGGTCTTGCCATACCAGCGCCCGCCCTTGTGGTAAACGCCACTATCGACATTCACCCAGACTTTGCCGCTGGCCTTAGCGGCCGCGATATCCGCCGCCGAAATCGTGCTGGATTTCGGCGATTGGTTCGTTGCAGCCGTCTGCAAAGTCAAAGCCGGCACGCTCACGATCAGCAAGCACGCAACCGCCAGCTTTACCAAAACTCGACGCATAACACTGAGAACCGAGAACTGAAAACCGACAACCGAATTTCTAAACCCGCCAAACTCAGGCGTAAATCCCCCGCTGCCGAATGGTATACGCCACGCGATCGATCGCCAGCATGTAAGCCGCTATGCGGTTGTTAACGCCGTGAGCTTCGGCAAACCTCACCACATCCTCAAAAGCGGCCACCATGATGGTTTCGAGTTGTTCGTTCACCACCGACTCTTTCCAAAAATATCCCTGGCGATCCTGCACCCACTCGAAGTAGGAAGTCGTCACGCCGCCGGCATTGCATAGGATGTCGGGAATTACGAACACTCTCTTGTCGGCCAGAATCTCGTCCGCCGAGGCTGTGGTCGGGCCGTTCGCACCCTCAGCCAGGATCTTGCACTTCACCCGATCCGCGTTGCGGCTGGTGATTTGATTTTCTGTGGCGGCGGGAATCAGAATGTCGCAGTCAGTCACCAAAAGCTCCGCCGGATCAGCCGCCTCGGCTTCCGGAAACCCTGCCAACGTCCCATGCTTCTGCCGGTACGCCGAGAGCGCCTTCACATCAATCCCGTTCTTGTTGTAAAGGCTGCCAGTCACTTCAATGATGCCGATAATCTTGTAACCCGCCTGCGCCATGAGCAGCGCCGAATTCGAACCCACGTTGCCAAACCCCTGCACAATCACGCGCGTGGATTCGGGCCGCAGTCCCAGCTTCTTAATAGCTTCATCGCAGACGATCATGATGCCGCGCCCGGTGGCCTCGCGCCGTCCCCGCGATCCGCCAATATTGATCGGTTTTCCTGTGACTACCGCAGTCACCGTCTGCCGCATATGCATGGAGTAAGTGTCCATAATCCACGCCATCGTCTGTTCGTTGGTATTGACGTCGGGCGCGGGCACGTCTTTCTCCGGCCCAATAAATTCGAACAGTTCCGCCGTGTAGCGACGGGTCATGCGCTCCAACTCGCCCATCGACATTTTGTGCGGATCGCAAATCACTCCGCCTTTCGCCCCGCCAAAAGGAATATTTACGACCGCGCACTTCCACGTCATCCAAGCCGCCAGGGCGCGAACTTCGTCGAGGGTCACGTCGGGCGCATAGCGAATTCCACCCTTCGAAGGACCGCGCGCAATCGAGTGCTGCACCCGGAATCCGGTGAACACCTCCAGCTTCCCATTGTCCATGGCCACCGGGATGTGCACGATCAGCTCGCGCGTGGGATACCGCAACACCTTCCATATTCCCTCATCCAAATTCAGTTTGTGCGCGGCCAGATCAAATCGCGCGGTTTGCGCCTCTGTGGGATTAAGTTCCTGCTCCAGCGAAACCGATTTTGTAGCGGTGGTCATAACGATCTCCGATGATGGCGAATTAAAGGCAGTGATTTGAGAACAGCAATTCCATGAGTGGACGCAAACCCAAGAAGTATAAGCACCCAACCGCACCGAGGCAAGCCAACCAAAGTAGCGGCGGAGGTACGGCGTACGCAGAGCCCTCGTTCCGACTCATGCCCGCTCGGATACCTTGGCAACCGAGGTAGGCCCCGTTGGTGCCGCCATCAGGGTCAGCCGAGCTACTTCTCTGGAGAGGAAATCCGGCGTTGTTCGGATTTCGTAAACAAAAAGGATTCCGTAACTGCCGCACTTCAAGATCGGCTAAACTCCCCACGATTTCTGTAACGGGCCCTGTCGTCTTCCCAAACTCCAATATCCAGTCACCCCGCCCTGAATTGCACGGAGGAAGATTCGACATGAGGTTCATCGCCAGCATCTTGCTGTTGTTAGTTTCTCTCGCACCAACTTTCACCCACGCCCAAACTCTACCAACCTTCAGCCACGTCGTTATCATCGTGCAGGAGAACCGCACCCCCGACAACCTCTTTGGGAGTAGCCCTGCTGGGCATCTCGGTCCTTGCGCGTCTGAGGACCCATTCGAGCCCGGCGTCGACATCGTCGATGGCGGCAAGGTTCTCGTTAACGGAGAGGACCAGCCAATCTGCAACATACAGCTGCCGATGAACGACGCCCCCATCGACCCGGGCCACTACTACGCAGACTGGTTTTCGGATTACGGCGGCGGGAACATGGACGGCTTTTGTCATGGATTTACTCCCCCGACGAACTGCCCACCCTACTCGTATGTACAAAGGTCCGACGTGCTGCCCTATTTCGCCATCGCCACCAACTACGGATTTGCGAATTACATGTTTCAGACCAACGAGGGACCCAGCTTCGAGGCACATCAGTTTCTGTTCACGGGTACCTCAGCACCAGTCGCGCCCAACGCCCCCCCGCGCCGATTACCACTGGGACTTCGTCAGGGACAACGCCAACTTTTCTGACAGCGGATGCCATATCACCGCGAATACGCCGGGCTGGCTCCAGCCCGACAGGGCCCCGATCAATGACCCACTGAACTCCGAGTGCTACACCCATGACAGCCTGGTCACCAGCTCCAACTGCACAAACGGCGACTGTGATAAGGCTGTCACTTGGCGCTACTACGCCCCCGACCCAGGGGTGATATGGGACGCGCCGGGAGCCATCCCTGAGGTCTGCTACGGGGAGAATGCGGTGTACTCCGGCAACCCCGCCTGTGGCACCGTCAACGGCGGCGCCGAGTGGCAGCATATGACGTTCTATACCGGGCCACTTCAGGGTGCGCCGATCTTCAACGACATCAACACCTGTAAGCTGCAACAAATTAGTTGGGTCATTCCCGACCGGGCATGGTCGGACCATCCCGATTTCGACGGTAAGGTTAGCCCTCCCTATGGCCCGTCCTGGGTTGGCGACATAATCGATGCCATCGGCAACAGCTATACCCGCAGCAACAAGCAATGCGACTATTGGGGCACGAGCCTGCCGCAAGGGCAGGCCCAGCCAACCGCCATCTTTGTCGTCTGGGACGACTGGGGCGGCTTTTTCGATCACGTGCAACCCCCCAACGTCTGGACAGGGACGTACTTGGGAAACTATGACTGGTCCTGCCCAGCGCCTAACCAGTGGGGTTGTGGCTACACTTATGGGTTTCGCGTGCCATTCCTGGCAGTATCGGAGTACACCGGAACTCTCTCTAACGGGCAATACACCGGGTATGTTTCCGGAGCCTGCGGCGCGTCGGGACAGCCAGCCTGCCCGAACACCAACTATCCCTACGTTCACGACTTCGGCAGCATTCTGGCGTTTGCTGAACACAACTTCAATCTGCAATTCATCGACGGCGCAGACAAGGGATATGCGGACTACAACGCCCTCGACTGGGATTCGGGGCATCGGACTCCTCCGCTATCGGACTTCTTCCCGTTGTGGACGGGCCCGGGGGCCACGGGGAGACCGTTTGTAAACATTCCCACCCCGTACCCCGCGAGTTTCTTTCAGAGCTACTACACAACCCAACTCCCCGATGGTTCGTATCCCGTGCCCACCGGCCCGGATCCGGAATAGCTGCAAGGAGCGAACGTGTACCGCCGCCACCAGCGCCGCGAAGCTGGTCGCGGCGGGTGTTGCGGAAAATGGTATAGTGGGGCGCGCGAGGATACCCGCTGTCTCCCCAGCGGGCCAATCGGCCCGAGAAGGCGGTGTGCAATGAAACCCAAACGCGTGGTTGTCGCCGTGGCTGTGGCGCTGGTGTTAACGCTCTCGTTGGCGGCTCGGGAAGCCAAGTTCAAAATCCTGCATAACTTCGGCGCTGCTAACGACGGCTCCGGTCCGTTCGGCCCTCCCGTCTTGGACGATGAGGGCAATCTATACGGCGCGACCGCTGCTGGTGGCACGGGGCAATGCGGCGACTACGGCTGTGGTGCCGTGTTTGAGCTGAGCCCGCAGCCGAATGGAACATGGAGTGAGAAGCTGTTGCACAACTTTACCGCTGGCAGCGACGGTGCCATCCCATGGGGCGGCCTGATCTTCGACACCTCTGGTGACCTCTACGGCACTCTGCAGGGCGACAACGGATTGGGCGGTAGCGGGGTCTTTGAGCTCATCCCTGGCCGCAGCGGTTGGAGCAACATCGTGATCTATACTGACGGCGCCGGACCGGGTCTATTGATGGACAATGCTCGCAACCTCTACGGCGACATGGGGCCCGGTCGATACGAATATTACGGCGCCGTTGCCGAGCTGTCTCCGGGCCCCCTCAGTTGGACTTATGCCGCGCTCTACAGCTATTGCAGCAAATACGGCTGCCCTGACGGCTATGACCCTCCCGCTCCTCCGATCTGGGATGGCAAGGGCAATCTGTATGGCACAATGACCGAAGGCGGCATTGGTAAGCCCGCTTGCTTTAGCAGTTTCGGCTGCGGAGTCATTTTCAAGATGACGCCCAACGGCGATGGCACCTGGACCTACCACGTCCTGCACCGCTTCGCCTCCTCCTCAACCGATGGCCAATGGCCCTACGGAAGTCTAGTCATGGACGCAGCCGGGAACTTCTATGGCAG